>ERZ1035037.34-NODE-34-length-54334-cov-113.630299_pt1 | contig 54334 bp, 74 predicted proteins | sample MGYA00520618_ERZ1035037 | MGnify/ENA primary metagenome ERZ1035037 (study PRJEB33766, sample SAMN09781741) | gut metagenome | biome: gut microbiome | host: Homo sapiens | place: Madagascar | study: EMG produced TPA metagenomics assembly of the PRJNA485056 data set...
TGCCTTTACAGCCTCGATTATCACGGATTTTATTATCTGGAATTTTATTATCATGGTGACTTACTGTTTTTGTTTATACCTATAGTTCAACCGAGCCTACACAGTCCGCGAGCGTCTTGTCCGCACTGCCTGGCGGTGTCTTCGTAAATATCAGTCGTGTGGCTGCAAGTAGCTGTGCCTGCACGTCCGTAGCATATTTCCCCGCAAGGTCTGGCAGCACCATCGCCAATACCGATTGCGTTACATAAGCAATGAGTAGCGACTTTACACTGTCTTGTGCTGCTCCTGATAGTGCATCGTTGCTTCGTGTAGTGTTCACAACGAACGCTATATATTCTGCTTTCTGTCCTCCTGCCTTCTTCCCAACTTCATACCCCGACAATACTGGCGATAGGTTCGATGTCACAAGCTGCGCTCCGTCTATTATGCATTGTCGCATTACCGTGTCTTCCACACTTGATAGTGTTGACACCGAGAACAGCGTGTCGCCCTTCTGTGTGCTATGGTGTTTTCCTATGATGGACAGTTGCCGTTTTACGGCTTCTTTCACATCTTCAAGATATATGGCTATATCCATATTTTACATTTTTATATTATTGCATCAAGTATCCTTGCGCTTGTTCTACTGCCTGTTGATTTGCCTCTGGCACTACTCCGTTCTGTGGCGCTTGCTGCCCCATTGCCTCTTGCTGCGCCCTTAGCTCTTCCATATTACTCTGCACGTCCTGCAGCAGCTTGTCTGCAAACGGCTCATTCAGGTTCTGTAGATACTGTATGATGTTGATGGCTCCCTTGTCAAACAACATGTCAAGCTTGTCGTTTACGTTGTTCTGATAGGTGGCTGTAGCAGCAGCGTTCTTGATAGAAATCTTGAACATTATGTCTCTTGCGCCCAGTCTGTCATACTCTATCGGGTATGTGCTATCGCTATTGAAGATGGGTCGGCCGTCCTCATAGTATTGTTTTATCGTCATGCACTTCTTCTGTGCAATGTTCTCCGTAAACGATTCCATGTCTTTTAGTATCGAGTATAGCGAGGTCGAGGCATTCTGCGACTCTTGTGCATATCTCGAGGCCGATGTTCCAGCCGTTGGTGTCTTGCCTTGCAATGCTCCTGACACATTCGACACTTCGCGCATCAGGTTTAGCTCCATCTGCAACAGTTCATTGGTTCCAAGGTTCACAGCGTTTGATGTTATCACGTCAGGTCGCGAGTTTGGTAATGTAGCTTTTGGCGTGTAGAATATCATTCCGTCATACTCCGTCGCTTGCTCGGCAAACTCGTCTGGTGTCATTCCGTCCAATACCTGTGTAGGGATAAGCCATACACCCTTGGCCGACGAGCGTATTGCCATGTCGTTCATTATTATCAAACGGTTTATGTATCTCTGCTGGTCTATCACGTTTGCCATGAACGGATGTATTTCTCCGTTGATGTACGGATAGAGCTTTATCGTGAATGGATGCGACTTAAAATCGTATGGCGTCTCTCCGCTGCATAGCACGGTTCCGTCTGGTGCCATAAACGTGTAGTACCAATACTTGTCTGCCACTTTCTTTGCCGTTATATAGGCTCTGTCTTCTGGTGGCACTCCCATCAAGTCATACTGCTTCTTTCTGTCCGCGTTCTTTGCGTTCAACTCTGCTATCAACACTTTATCGTCACATTCTATGCGGAAGTAGGCATCACTTTCGTTTGTCGCTATCGGGTCGTAGCATTGGTATCTGTATTTCGTTTCCGTCGTCCACGCTTCTATTACTCTCACGTATCGTCCACGCTTCGACGGTATATCGAATGATATGTTCGACAGGTCATTTGTGTCGTTGTGCATAGTTCCTTCCGTCTGATTATCATCCGGGTCTATGTCGAATATCCTGTTCAGGTCGTCTATACTAAGTCCATACTCGTCTTTCGCAAATTTCTTGTACAGGTCGTTTATTGACTCGTCATGCAGCACGCCTATCAGCGACAAGTCAAGGTGTCTTGGGTCTGAACCTCCCTCCCAAAATACATAGTTTGGCTCTATGTAGTCTGTCCACGAGTCTTCTATCTCCTGTGTTCTGTCTTCGTATGTCTCTCGGCACACCATTACTCCTCCTACAAGGTAGTCTTCAAGCGCGTGCTTCAGCAATATCTCCATCTGTGTGTTCTGCCAGTTGCATTGCATCGTGGCAGACATCATATCGGAAAGTGACTGTGAAGAGCGTGTTCTTGCAAAGCACACTGGCTCTGTACCTTGCTTTGCGTACATTCCCACAAGAGTGTTCAATATCGACACCATCACATTGTTCGACAACGGAACAGAGCCTTTCCTCTTCAGGTATTCTCTTTCCGTCATGTCATAGTAGTATCCGTTCTTGTACACTCTCACTGTGTCGCCCCATTGGTCACCGTAGCAGTATCTCTTGGCTCTGTCTCTAACCATACGCACAGCCTCCAGGTTGTTCCATGCCTGCCAACATCGCTGCAGCAGCTCATAGTCCGTCTTCTTGCCCGACTGCCTTTCCTTACGTCTCCGTACGGTGTCAAACGTCTTGCCCGAAGTCGGCATTACACGTGATAAGGTGGGTATATTTTTCTGCATATTTCTATCTTACGTCATTGTCTATCAGCGCAAAAATACTCTAAATGACAGCGCGAAATGCCGTGTTTCGTCTGTTCAAAAGTTGCATGTACGAAACACGGAAAAACGGACGCAAAAAATCGGGATATTCGCAAGCGTAAACTAAAATATGTAGATACCCGGGAAAGGTAAAGGATAATACACCTTATTATATATAAAAATATGGCAGAAGAAAATAATGAAATCAAGAACGAAGCTCAGTCGCAAGAAGCGGCTACAGCTCCACCCGTAGACGACCGACCCAACCGCAAGGCTTTCTTCGAGCGTTTTGCCAAACGCCACAAGGACATCGACTTTGAGGATAAGGAGGCTCGCTACGCTGCTATGAACGACGATGCCGACGCTCTCTCTCGCTATGAGGAGGACGGAAAGGCTCTCAGCGAAATGTTCGACAACAACCGTTGGGTTGCAGCTATGGCTATGGACCTTACAAAGAATCCCGACCTTAACCCTATCACATGGATAGCTTCTCATGGTATCGACATCGGCGCTGCTATGCAGGACGAGAAGATAGGCAAGGAGGTGGCTCAGCAGATTGCCGACTTTCAGCAGAAGAAGGCCGACGAGGAAAACCACGAGAAGGAACTCGTCTCCAATCTACAGAAGTCGGCCGATGCTATGGAGCAGCTTGGTCTCGACGACGACGCCAAAGCCGACCTTTGGGAGAGTTTCTTCAAGGTTATCGGCGACGCCGAGGATGGTATAGTCTCCACCGAGACGTGGCAGCTCTTCAAAAACGCGCAAAACTACGACGCTGATGTGGCTTCGGCTCGCGAGGAGGGTGCTATGCAAGGCCGTAACGAAAAGATTCAGAACAAGGTCAAGCGTTCCGAAAAGACCGAGATTCCGCCTTCTCTCAGTACTAACGGTGGCGCATCGCCAACCAAAAAGAAGTCCAGTGGCTTCTGGGATGGTCTGGTTTAAAATTAAAACACATTTTATTATTTATTAATTTCTAAAATATCAATTAAATGAAACACTATCGGTTTATTAATTTTATTAAAAGCGGACATTTCCTTACTTGGCTCTTACTTATGCTACTCTCCGTTGTAACTGGCGGCTCGTCGCTCATGGCTGTTGGCGACAATGTTGCGCCTCAGATTGGCGACGAGGGTCCTGACCCGGCTTCCTCTGCTGAGGCTGCTGCCAACGAACCCGTTGAGCCTGGCAAGAGCGACCTCAACAGTCCCGGTGGCAAAAAGGATGGTCAGGATTTAACGGGCTCTCAGGCTTCATCCACCCAGCTTAAAGAGGGTGGCATGATTGACGATGAGTGGGATAATAACATTGTCAAATTCTACCCCTACAAGACTCCGCTTCTCAGTATCGCTCGACAGGTTGCCGCTAAGGTTCCTATCAAGAACTGGACTGCCAAGCACATGCGCATTGGTGGTGAGACTCTCGACGGTAAGACTACTGCCGAAATCACTGGTGGCGACACCATCGAGCTTAACTCTACCAACTTCTCTGGTTCTCTCCGTCCGTTCTACAAGTGCTCTACTGTCTACGTTCCCGATGTTGAGGGCTACAAGGAAGGTTCTAATACCGTGCGCGAGGGCATTCTTCAGCTTTACGTCATCGAGTCTAACGGCAAGAAGGTCACTCTCCAGGCTACCAACGGCAAGGCTAAGAACAATGGCACTCCTGCCGACGACCTTGACAGTATGACCTGCCCCGACATTCCTTCTGGTTCAACATTCCTCGTTGGCGCAACAGCTGCAAGCGAGTCGCAGCTCATGGTTCCGCCCGAGAACGCACAGCCTCGCGAGAAGGAGGTTTGTGTGCAGAAGAAGCTGCTCAACATTCTCTTTACTACCGACTTCGAGAAGGTGCAGACCAAGGTACCTATCTCCGTCAACGACCTCAAGGCTGACGCTATCATGAAGTACAACCTCCGCGCCGAGCGTTCTTACTGGCTTGGTACTAAGCGACGCTTCAAGGTGCTCACCGAGGATGGTGCTGTAGAGGACGTTTACATTGCAGAGGGTATTCTGCCTCAGATTACAAATAAGTATGCTATTGGCGACGTTCAGGAGTGGGCCGACTGGATTGCTCTCTCAAAGCTCCAGTTTACAGAATTTGCAGAAAATAACCATGCTTACGTCTTCGCTGGTAAGAACTTCATCGAGCGCATGGAGAAGATGAAGATTGACAAGGATGGCAAGAACGACATCATCAATCACGACGAGTTCGACCTTACCTTCAAGCGCATCAAGGACACATTCGGTACTTTCGATATTGTTTGGGATCAGACTCTCGACCTCATGCGCATGGAGGACTTTGCCGTTATCATCGACCTTAAGGCGAGTCGCCGCTACGTGCGTGTTGCCAACAAGGAGCGCACCAACGACATGTCTAAGGGTGCAGGTGCTATCCGCGACGCTAAGCGTTGGATTCACGAGGAGGCCGATTGTATCGCTCTCCGTGGCTACAACTCTATACTTGTTGGTCCTGAGGAAAAGATTTCTAAGCTTGGCGGGTCCACTCTTACCACTATCATCTCTGCTCCCAAACTCCCCGCAACTCCGTCAGCCGGCATGAAGGTTGCCCTTACCGAGGACTACGTCTCTGACGATGTTCAGTACGACAAGGGTACCGTCTACTACTACAACGGCACCAAGTGGGAACTCTACAAGGGTCAGGACGTAGCTGCCTAAAGATTATTTTATTTCCGTAAAGCCCTCGCTGAGCAACGGCTTTGCTCGCTAATGTCTCAGCGAGGCTTATCTTTAAAATTCCAAAACGCAATGATTAAGATATATAGATTAAAAGAGGCACTAAACAATAGTCATCATACTCTCGTTGGTGCAGGTGGTAACAAGGTTCACTACGAGTTCACAGGTGGTAATATCATTACAGGCACTTGTCCCGAATTATCTCTTAAGGGCAAGTACTATCAAGACCTTCTTGAGAGCAGTGAGCTTTTCAAGTCTGGTACTGTGGTGTTGATCCGCGAAATCAAAACCTCCGACGACAAAGACCCCGTTCCTACTACTAAGCCGACCCCCGAGAAGAACCTGGATAGTGTCGATTCAGTCACCACCCCCGACGAGCTTCTTGTCTACGTCAACACCAACTACTCCAAGAATTTCACCAGTCCTGCCAAGGCTCTCGCTTTTGCAGCTAAGGAACGCATCGTCTTCCCCAAACTATCCCTTGGCGAGTAGTTTCTTAAAACATTAGTTATGACTATCTCCGAAATCATCAACAAAGTAAAATGGTGTATCGACCACGAGACTCATGAGGATGCCAAGCTTGCCGACAATGGTGAGGATTCCTACATGGATAATATCATACGTGCCAAAATCAACGACGCACGCCGATGGCTTGCCGTAGCCACCTCCCAATCCGTCACCCTCTCCTCCTCTCCAAGCTCCTCATCCTCCTCCAGTGTTACAACACTCACTATCACCCCCTATGATGGCTTTTCCGACATCGCCACCATCACCATCCCCTTGTCTCTTTCCACCGTCACCTTATCTCGCGTACGTCTCTCGTCATGGCACAAGGCTGCCATACCTATTCTCGACACCTCCGACGACGCCATGCTCATGTTCGACGACACTGCAAAGGGTACTCTCAACCGACCTCTCGCCACTGTCATGCAAGGCTCTCCTACGAGAATCCTTGTTCAGCCTTACACCTCTACCGACACTGCCGAGATTGTCTATATCGGTATAGCTTCCGACATCGACACTTCTTCTGATGATACCACCGTAGATATTCCAACCATCCACGAGTCTGCCTTCATCTACTACATTGCCTACCTCTTGCTTACCGCCTACCAAGACCCACGTGCGCAAGCAATGTTCGCTATTGCAGTCCAACTGACAGGCTCCAAACAGTCCGTATAGTTATGTACACTCTCACTGCATCATACTCTCCCGAAGAACTTGCCTGGATCACTCCCGAAGTTCAGTTTAAGCGTGACATCTACCTCATCGTCACCCTCAAACGCCCCGGCAAACTCATCATCCGGCAACGTGTTTCCGATGGTTCCAATCCGCGCGTGCCTATCCGACGTCACAAAGATACGACCTCCTTCAAGCTCCGCCTTACCATCCTCCCCGAAACCGTCGGTCTACAAATTTTCACATCTACCGAACCAAAAGAAATTAAATATGCCTACATTTAGAGAAGACCCTAAAATCGGTTCTAAGGTCCCATTAATCAAAACTGCCGACCTTAACGACAAGTCGGTCACTGAGAAGAAGTTGGCCGACGGAAGTATAACTAAGGATAAGATTGCCACTGGTGCAATAACAAAAGACAAACTCTCAGATGATATTCTGAATGGTATTGCGATTGAGAGAATAACAGAAAAAGAAATCGAAGAAATAGTAGGAGAGAAAGGAGACATAAAATGAATAAGTTTGTAGATGATAAAGGCCTTAAAAGATATACTGACAATATGAAACTTCTTCTTAAGAAGAAAGTTTCTAAGAAAAGACCTTATGGTCAGATAGTTATTGGTAAATCAATAAATCCAAAATCGTATGATTGGGGAACAATATATGCTTTTCGTGGACATCCATGTATAACAGTATGGAGTAATAATATAGTTGAAACATTTAATATAATTATTCGTGATACTACGGGTACAGATGTAAGTAATGAATATCAATCATCAGGAACAGCACTTTATAACAAAAAAGCTAAATACTCTCATTTAATACACTTAATTGGATATCCAAACATTCCATGTGGTTTTAAAATGTTTAATCCATATACAAATGGAGACACTACTATACATTTACAAGAAGTAAGTATTCCACATGCTAACCTTACAGGTACTTCAAAAAAATACAGTTGGAATAATGGAAAACGTGTAACAAGTAAAAAGGGAACATTTGGGATGGCTTGTGAAACATTGAAATATAGGTTTGATTATACTAAAGACTATACAGGGGTTGGTATAGTAAAGTCCTATCAATTATATAATGGAGTTGTTGGAGTACCATATTGGAAGCATAGTGTATATCGTGGTAAACCTTATAGAGATAAATTTCCTAATAATGAGAAAAAATATACAAGATTTACGAGAAAAAGTACAAATAATAGTTCATCGTTAGGAGGTGGTCTATGGCTTGTACGTTTCTATGATAGAAGAAGTAAGACATATATGAATGATGTAAAAGTATATGTAAGGAAAACCGGAGAAGAAAAGCTTATTTTCAAAAGGACATAAAAAAAGGTAGTGTTAAACAAGGAGGATACATAATCACACGACCAGTAATTCATCAACCGCTTAACTCACTACCCATTGCAAAGATACTATATAATATTCAGTTTTGCAAGAGTTTGAGTAATAAAATAAATATAAAAGATAAAGTTTAACAAACATTAGTAATAAATTAACAAACAAACAATTATGACAAAATTTGTAGACAGTTTAGGACTAAAAAGATTAGTCACAAAGATTGCTGAAGCAGTTAGCAATGGAACTTGGTTGCCAGTGAGAAAAGGAGAAGGTGAAGGTTCTGTTGTAATGGGAACTAATTCACAGGCAAGGGGAGATAATTCACATGCACAGGGAAATTCACAGGCAAGGGGAGATAATTCACATGCAGAAGGTGATGGTTCTAGTGCAAATGGATATGCATCTCATGCAGAGGGTCAATTTACTATTGCATCGGGCGATTTGTCGCATGCAGAGGGTTTTAATACTAAGGCCTATGGTAAAGCTTCACATGCCCAAGGTTCTTATAATTATGCTGATCCATCATTTATTGATACGGTTGGTGTAGGTAACAATAATTCTCATGCAACAAATGCTTCTGTAATATATGTTGGACGAGATGAGTCAAAAGAAGTTGATCCAAGTGATCCAAAAAATGGCTATCAATATCTAATAGGCATTGGAGGCTATCAAGGTAGAAATATTGCAGAGGGTATGAAAAGTGTGCAAGAAGTGATAGCAGACCTTGAAAAAGGAGTGGCAGCAACAGAGACTATGACTGTTGAAGAGATTAGGGAGATAATGAGTGCATAGAAATAAATGATAAAATAAATAGTAACATAAAATTTTTAAACAAATCATTATGACAAAGTATTTAGACAAGGTAGGCCTTACAGAGTATACTAAGCTTATGAAGGCTCATGTAGCAAAGAGTACATTGAAACTTGGTGAATCATCTGGTACGGCTTATGACGGAGCAAAGGGTAAGGCAAATGCCGACTTCATTAATGGAGTGAAAAACGGTAACCTCGCTCTTGTGTCACCAGAAATCAGAGGCAGATGGAGTGTGTTCAACGCAGCTGGTACAGTAGTGGAATCAATGGGTTCACCATCAACCTCTCTGTCACTTGAAAACGGTTATCAAGCATCATGGACAGGCTCATTCTTATATCCAGCAGCAAAGGAAGGCCAGAAAGTTCCAACAAGTGTATCTGGTAATTGGACTGCACTTCCAGCAGCAAATACACCATCTGCAACATACAAAACCCCAGAGAAGGTAAAAACTGACACCACTATCTCGGCAACTATCGCAGCTGCCAAAACTGGTCTTATGGTTGTTGGTTCAGATGTAAAGCCTGCAAGTGGCAATGACACAAAGACAGCATCTGCAAGCGTACACTTCTATCATCGCCGTTATTTTGGTTTGGCATCAACATCAAGTATAACAGCAGATGTTATAAAGGGTTTGAGTAAGACGGACCTTAATAATTCACGCACAGCAAAGTTGACTGGTATCTCGGCAACAGATGCTCAGTACTATGTAATAGCTTATCCAAAGGCAATGGGTGAGTTGACCAAGATAGTACAGAATGGTGCCACACCATTGCTGAATGGAGGTTTTGTAAAGAGTGAGGTAACAGTGACAAATGCAGCTGGTGCTTCAATAGTTTACTTGGTATACCGTACAGTAAACCCAGGAGCATTGAAGGATAACTCATTCCTGGATATAGCATAAATAATTGTTTAACATTAAAAACATAAAAAAGATATGGCATTAAAACAAGCAAATACGCTGGCTCCAAGTAATGTGTCAGCAACAGGTTTTGCCTTGGCAGACGCAAGACATATTGGAGGTCATAAAGTTGTAGCAAGTCTAACAGCTTTGTATGCATTGCAGGATTGGCAGCTGCTTAATCCTGGGGAAACAGACACAGCATTGGCATTAGGTCAGCAGTGGTATGTTAAGGGAATTGGTTTCTATAGACTAACCAACTGGGCTAATCGTAAAACATCAAGTGGTTGGATAAAGGAAGTAGATCCAAATAACATTGACACTACACTGTTTCAGATTGTTTCTGCTCTTCCTACAAGTGGCATTAATAAGAATCGTATATATCTTGTAGCTTCGGCAAACAGAGACCCTAATGGTAAAAATATATATGCCGAGTATATCTATACTGGTGATACCTCAGCCACATACGATGCAACAAAGTGGGAGAAAATTGGTGAATATACACCAACAGTGGACTTATCGCCTTACATGAAGTTGGAGCAGAAGGGTGTGGCTAATGGTGTGGCTACATTGGATGCAAAGGGTAAGGTTACTGATGGACAGTTGTGGGATGCAACAAGCGAGAATCATGGTTTGATGTCAGAAGAAGATAAGAAAATTCTTGATACAATCAATGATGAACTATATGCGGGTAAATACTCTGATGTATGTAAGTTTGATGATATATTAACACCCCTTATTGGGGATGTTGAAATACTTCAGCAATCACTTTCTGAGTCTGTTGTAAACTATGCTATTATCTATCTTACAACTAAAAATATGTTTGTAGCAAGCTATGAGGGTAAATATTATAATAATTGGGCGCATAGAGCAGAAACCTTTGGTGCCTCAAATACTCCAGTAGAAGGTAAATTGTATTTAAAGAAAGCAGGACAGATATCAGTGGCTGGTTCGATTGTATCACCTACTTTATATACGGGTGATAGTAGAGGTCTCTATCCTCTTGCTAATCAGAACGATATTCAAGTAATGTCTAATGAGGAGATTGATGCTTTGTTTGCATAAAACATAAGCTATAACAAGTAAACAAAAGTGGTGGACCCCTTAGAAGGTTCACCACTTTTCTTTGCTTTATTCTATCTTATCCAAATCCTCCACCGCCTCCTGCATCTTTCTATTTATCGCCTCATTCACCGCCTCAACAACGGCCTTATCTTTAGCTCTTTTCAGAATCCTGCGCTTGGCAGCAATGTATCTATCAGCAGCCTCATATATCTTCAGCTTTCTTCCGTCCTTGCTTTGTGAAGTTTTAAACTTAGATGCCGCATTATGAATATTCTTCGCCGTATCAGGTGTATTCGTCTTCATCTGCTGCATGTTATATTTCAGATGTTCAAGCTCATCAGCGTAGTTATACCATTTCGATTTAGTCCTCTGCATATCATTACCTTCCTTCGGAGTATAATTGAACACTCTATAGAATGGAATAGTATTCGGGTCTACTTTATCCCATTCCTTATTAAAGCCTTCTGCAAAGCCTTTATCATCCTTGATGCCCGACACGACACCCTTCGCAAACGACTTGCCTGTTTGATACATTCTACCAATCGTGGCACCAGTTCCACCAGTATAACCTTCCACGATATGCTGCAATCCATAAGGAGCAGTAAAGAAGTCTACAGCATCAGCCATCATACCACTACCTTTCAAGTCCTCGTTCGTGCTGTCGATACCGTTGAAAGTCTTGTTAGCCCACTTATTGATGGTCATGTACACATCGTTCGTACTGTCATAGGCACGCTTCCATCTTGGCGCTCTATCAAGATAATACTTATCACGATATATAGGTCTGCCCGTCCAATCTCTGTTGAAAGCAAGTTCAAATTCTGGCTTCGCTATTGTCGGAATCACAGAGAGAGCAACATCTTCGCCCAACTCCTTTATTCCGCTCGAAGGAGAATGATGTCCCAGGAAGTCTGAGGCAGGAACAAGCTGTGCCATCTGTCCGATGATGTCCAAGCCTATAGGTGTATCACTCTTTAGACTCTCATCCACCATATACCCGGCTGCAATATCACCCAAGCCATAGAATGCCCTAAGCTCTATACCCATAGGTATTGTCTTGAATTTACCGCCTCCCCAATATATACACAAGTTGTTGCGACGCTTCCATTCTGGCAATTCCGCGTATGGGTTCTTCACGCCATTGCGTTTCTTCTCGTCCTCTTGACTTATAAGCAGCTGATTCAGCAATGCAACTGCAATATTCAGCCCAAAAGGCATTGCGCCGAAAGCTATAGCAGCCGTCTTTGGTGCATGTTTAATATTTTTGGCAAAAAGGTTTGCGCCTTGCACACCTGCGTTATAGAACATGGTCTGATTCTTCATGTAGCTATTGAACCATCCTACCGACTTTCTGAATGCAGTATTCGTCTTTCCGTCATACTCAGTCTTCAAGCTCTTTACTGCATCGCCCGAACCATGACGGTTGAAGTTTGAAGAAACCTCCTTAGCGTCATAGATACTCTTGCCAATGCTTCTACCGCGCTTTCTTGATACACAGTAGGTAGAGTAACGTGCAACGTTTTCTACTACTTCGTTTGCCAATTCAACAAGCGCACCGCCTTCTTTCAGCTTTTTCATAAGCCATCGGTCGCCATCTTTGTTTCCTGTCTTTACAAGATTCTCATATTCTTTTATTATGTCCTCATATTTCTTTAACGAAACAAAGCCTGTCTCACCGCCATTGTCCATAAACTCCTTGAACCAACGCTCTTTCTGATTATTTGTATCCAAGCGTCCATCCTTGTAGCGTCTGAACATTCCAAGATAACCGCCATCAAAGCCGCCATCCTTTCGTCTTACCATAGACCCCCAGTTTTTCGCATACTCCATGCAAAAGTCCCAAGTATAACCCATTCCTTCCTTAGTCAAGTTGGCAGACGCAAATGTCAAGTCTCGCATAAGGTTTGAAGATATAAAGTCCGGATTAAGCGAAGTGTTCAACTGTGCGCAAAATCTATTCAGCTCTGCCGATTTTTCTGATACCCATCCGCGTGTGCCCGAGTCTCTGAGCATTCCGTTTATAGCTTGTGCTGCTCTTGGATTTCCCTGGCAAACGAATCTGCGCACTCTGCCGTTCACATATACATTAACTATATGTTGGTTCATGTCGCTGCTGCGCTCAAACTTATAGCCAATGTCGCTTTTCCTTCTCGCTATCTTTGCCTCGCCTTTAGCTTGCTTCGCTTTCATGGTGGTCTCAAAGGTGTTCAATATCTCGTTGATCTGCTCTTGGGTTGAGTTCTCGGGAATGTTCGGCATTACTTCCTCCCATACCTCATTACCGTCAACGGTATGCTTCTCTACCCAAGGCTGAATCTCCACAAATATTCTGTCCTTAGCGTCGCCCTTCTCGTAGGCTTCCACAAAGCGCATGAAGTGTTGCTTCTCCACATTCTTGCCACCATTTATTATTGAAGACTTTGCCAAGGCTGATATTTGCGCCAATACGTTAACGTCACTAAGACTCTCACGTCCGCTTGCCTTTTCAATCACAGAACCAATGTAGTTCTTTGTGTCGCCACCCGAAATGTAGCCATACACATCTTCAGCAACTGTATCATCGAATTTTCTCAATGGAACATACCAGTCGAACATTTCTTTCAAATGGTCTCTTTCTGCCCTGTCTTTCTTTCCGTTGGCATACTCTTGGTCTATTGTGAAGTCGGTAGCTTTCTTCTTGGCATCCCAGAAACTCTTCACCAAATCTGCCCCAAGCTGACTTTCCGTGCTCATTACCTCGTCTATAACGTTGGCGTCGTCATATTCCTCGCCTTTCTTCACGTCATAGATTCCGTGCATACCCGAATAGTCATGCTCCTCAGCCTTGAAGTCCTTGTCTATGTTCTGCACAATCCACTCGTCCATCTGACGGTAATACTCCCTCAGGTCTATCTGTCCCGAGTCAAGTTTTTGTCTAAGGTCGCTTCTCTCGCCATTCCAAGCAGCTTCCAAAGCATCAATACTATTGGATTCTTCACTTTTCTCTTTTCTCTTTTCTCTTATCTTGTCCCTCACGAACAACACTCGGTTTCTCTCCAAACCATGCTTCTTTATAAAGTATAGGTTGGCGTTTCGTGTCTGCTCTGCTCCGTCCTTGCCTGGCATTGCCGATACCACTTTCTTGAAAGCATCACCTAATGGCTCAGTATATTCTCTGTCGTATCTTTCGCACATCTGCATAACCATGCTACCCATTCTGTTATGGCATTGCAATGGATTGAAAGCCGAAGGAATATCAGTATAAGCATCCTTCACACCCGAGATTATTTGCATGGCTTCCTGCAACGACTGCATGTCGTCCACGGTACTCTCCTTGAATGCGTACCATTTTGTGCTCAGTCGTCGGTTGTATTCCTCAATCTTCGATGCTGTCATTGGCGAGGTTCTATAGTGTACATGTCCGTCCGTAGCCTCGTCAAAATCTTTCTTGTTAAGGTCCAACAGCCCATGCTTCTTGCCGTTGTTGTCGTACATCATACCGTTCTCTTCTACAACGGATAATGTCTTCTCATGCTCTATCTTCCACCTCACAGCCTCAGCTCTCATCTTCCACAGCGGACTGTCTCCATGCTTCTGCACGTTCTTCGCCAACCAAAGCATATACTTCACGTCCTTCACGTTAGGCGAAACTCTGTAGCCTATCTCGTGCAGGGCGTCAGTCACCTTGTTCTTGATGTAGTTCCAGAATCCCGGCTCACCCTTTCCGTCCTCTGCGCTCTTGGCGATAAACTCCTCAATAGCGTCATAGAATCCAAGGTGATTCATGTTCATCTTTTCCTTCACATAAGCTCTCAGCTCAGCATTGATAGGGTTGTCCAAGTCCATCCAAAGGTCTCTCATGTAGGAGTCAAACTTATCTCCAAGCAAACCTCTCATGCCCTTGTGTCCTACAGTCTCGTGCCATACGGTTTTCTCCGCGGTATACGTGTCATGGATGTTCGGCATATACAGATGCACCTCGCCCGTCTTCTCGTCATACCAGCCAGTCACCTGCTTGCCGTTCTCTATGTCCTTGCGCACCTTCGGGTTCTCAATCTCCTCAACCGAGTTCACCATCTTCACCTTGCCTCCAGTTCTCTTGGCTACCTTCTCCACGGTCTTGATGATACGCTCGCTCATAGCATTCGAAGTCCCCGAAGTCTTCTCAGGTGTTACAACACCATCGCCTTCTTTTCTAAAGAAAGTCTCCCCATCTGTTAAATTTTTACTCTCATCAAGCAATTTCTTGCCCGAATCGTAGGATTTCTCAACTCCTTGCAGTAACTTTGCAGTATCAATAGAGTTGTTTGATGCATCCGAAGGTGGTCTGTCGGGATTTTCTCGCTTTCCAGGGGAGTCAAGCAGCTCTATTTTTGTTACCTCATAGCTATGAGGCTTGTTTTCTTCCCCTCCTCTAAACTCTTGCATAGTAGTCTTCACACGGTATGTTTTACCGTCTATCTCTACTGCACCATAAAGTCTATGCACCAAAACTCCTTCTCCGTATCCATTCTCTACACTACGCAATCCGTCCTCACCCTTCTTGTAATCAGGATGAATCTCTGCCTCGATGCTCTCATGAATAACATCTTTTAGCTTAGAAAGAACTGACAAGTGAGTGTCGAGATTCTCGCTTTTCTTTACTGCGCTTTCTGAAAGGTATTTATCTATTGCTTTTTTACTAATAGTGTAGGTCGTTCCGTCGCGCATGGTTGGCAGTTCTTGTTTGCCAGTTGTTACAAGATTACTAATAGCCCATGCTTTGGCGTTGTTGAGGGTTTCTCTTTCCTTGCTTCCAAAGCCATGCTTCTCAACCTCTACCACCTTCACCTTCTCCTTATTCAGATTAGGCATAACGATACCTTTCTCCTTCACTGCTCTGTCTCTCACAGCGTCAAAGTGTTCCTTGCTGTCTGAGAAGGTGTTGCCAAGCTCCATGCGATAATGGGCATTTGCTTTGTTGTATACCTCAGCAGCGTGCTCCACTCTATACATCACGCCCTTGCCATCGTTCTGCTTCTTCAAGTATCGTTGCATTTCCTCCTCGGTCATGCCAGCCAACTTGCAAGTCAGTTTCTTTAGCTCCGCAATCACAGCCTGGCTTGTCTCGTCTCTCGTATAACGCTCATACTCTTCAAATCTCTCGTATGTACCCGAAAGAATACTCTTTCTCTGCTCTGCGTTATATTCACCCAAGTCAAACATAATGGAGTAGTCGTTACGGTCTCCTCTCACATGCACATTTATACCATGCTCGTTCAAGTTCACCGTCACGTCTTTCAACTCCTTCAAATCCTTGGCTGTCTGCTTGCTCTTCTTCTGCATTATCGTATTGGTGTCGATAATGCGGTCAGGCATTTCTATATCGCGCAAGTCCTCAAAGAAATCCTCTATCTTGTCGTAGTGTCCGCCCAAGCTCACTTTTTCCACACGGCCAGCCTTGGCTCGCATAGCCTCGTTGCTTATCTTGTCCACTACTACCACACGGCATACTACATTCGTACCTGCCTGTTTGAACACGATGTCTGGCAACTCCACCTCGGCACGCATTACGGCGGTCTTCTCGCCATTAATCCACTTCTCAAACTTCTTGTCTGTCGAACCTCTTGGAATAATAGCTACAACACGACCGCCTTCCTCCAAGTGTTTGAAGGCCTTACCCAAGTGGGCAATGGCTGTCGCTCCTGCCGTACCAAACGGTGGGTTCATTACTACAACATCATGCTTGTTGCTGATGTCGTAGTTCTCGAATATGGTGTTCACGAACTTTCTACCCAGTCCACCTGCCTTCAACTGCAACTTGGCAAACAGACTCTGACTTGGCTCTATTGCCACCATCTGATTGCCCTTTGGAGCATATCGTGCTATCGCTCCATGTCCGGCACTCGGCTCCATTACGGTGTCACCCTCGCCCATGTTCGCCCATTCCATCATCTTATAGCCTAATGGTTCAGGTGTTGGAAAGTAGTCTACACCCTCTCTGTTGCGGGAGTTCAACTTCTGGTTCGAGTAGTAGTCAAGCACTGCATTGTCAAATCCGTCCGTGCTTTGGTCTTTAGGCGCGTCAAATTCCTTGCCTCCTACTCCTTGTTGATCGATAGGCACCACTCCGCTATGCTCCAATATACCGTTGGCAAAGCTGTCTCTCAAACTTCTTGCCTGACTTCCAAGCGCAAGGTTCTCAGTTGTTGATACCTGGTTATTGAACTTTTGTCCGAACAGCATCATTTCTGAGTTCAGTCCCAATATCGGGTACTCAAATATGGCGTTGCTCTTGTTGCCGATACGGTAGGTTCGTCCCTCTATCTGCAAGGCTGTGATAGGACTCTGAGGCAACGCCAGTGTAATGCACACTCGCTGATGCTTGCCAGTCTTGTCATGCAACGAGATTCCCTCCTTGCCACTCGCCTCCTGTATAACGATGATGTTCTTTCCGCTACCGTCGTCGTTGAAAGTGTCCACAGCCTTGTCCTTCACCTTAGAGCTTTCCTTTCCACTGAAGAACAATACGTTGTCCTTGCCGAACACCTTGGCTATCTGCTCACGAGGCATACTGTAGTCCAATGTCTGCTCCCACTTCAACAAGTCGGCATACTTCTTTCTGAAGTCCCTCACAGCTTGTATAGCCTCATTTTTCTTATCGTTACCCTCGTTCATTATGGTGATTAGACGGTTAGCCTTCTCCAACATAAAGGCGAACGGTGGCTTTATAGGCTCCTTAGTGTCCACTCTTCGGTGGAATATCACTACCTTGCGTCCTGTGTCCAAATGGGCCTTTATGCGCTCGATAATGTTAGCCACCTTCATAGTCTCAAACAGCGCACTACCATAGTTGTAGTCGCCAATTGTCTTTCGGTAAGCCTCAGCCAATACTGAGTTGCTTGTTAATGCTTCCTGTACTGCCTGATTGAATCGCTCCGCATGGTCGGGCGATACCGTCGGGAAGTCTCTTGAATAGTCATACGGACTGTCTATAATGCGTCCGCTCATTGTTCCCAACGTGTGCTGCAGATAGTCCGAGAAGGCTATCTCCTGCTTTGCCACAGCCTCGGGGTTGCTCGTGCTCTGCTCTAACCTGTTGAAGCGGAACTTGTATCCAGCACCGAAATGGTCAAGGTAGAACTGTGTGCGTCCGCTCATTCTTCCGCCCTTCTCTACTTTGGGATACTTGAAGATGTAACCCTCCACATAGTCAAGGTTCTCGCGTGTATTGAACGGGGTTGCCGAAAGGAAAATGGTCTTCGTATCCTTCCATTCGTTCTTTGCCTGTGCCTCCAACTTCGGCTTCACTTCGTTAGTGTAGTGGCTCAATGCCTTCACATACTCAGCGTGTATCTTGCCAAGCACCGGGAAGGTCACATAGTCGCTCGGAGTAAAGTTGTACACATCCCTTGGCACCATTCTGCTTGTGGCGTATGCAACGTCACGCTCGGTTGCGCTCGGATGGCTCGCCTTGTATTCTTTGCGTATGCGCTCTGTCTCCTTGGCACGCTCGATGTCAAACTGCTCGCCAAGACTCTTCTGCTTCTGATAGTCCTTGTTTATCTCCTGCAGTCTGAGGAAGCAGTGGTTCTCGTCACGGTTCGTCACCATGTAGTGCTGCATACTGCGTGCCGTCTCCGTACCCTTCTTGTTCTCCATGATACGGTGGCTCTCGTCGTATATCACAGCGTCCCACTTGGTTTCCAACAGTTTCTTGTTCACTCCGAAGTTGGCGAATGTGGTTATCACCACGCCCTCACCGCTCTCAGTAGTTGCAGTGGTGCCACGGTCTTTTGCCCAACTGTCAAGGTCACGTATCTCCATGTTAAGGTTGTGTCCGTCCTTTATCCAGTCGCTCACCTTCTTCTGGCTCGGTGTCACAATAAGTATTCGTCCCTTGCCTTGCTTCACAAGTCGCTTCGCAATGCCAAGTCCCGTAAACGTCTTGCCCGTACCCGTGCCGTTAGTAAACATGTAGCCCTTGCCGTAAGCGTGCTCTCTGTCGGTATGCTCCTTTCCGAAGAACTGTGTCTCTGCTTTCAGCACATCCTCCTGCTGTTGAGGTAGCAGATAAGGCAGAGTTTCCTCGATATTCTTCTTGTCGCCTATCTTCACCTTGATAGGCTCGGCATCCACCTGCATCTGATACTTATCGTTCAGAGGCTCTGAAAGTTTGTTTCTCAGCTCCTCGTTTCCGTGGATGCCTGCCCATTCACCGATGGTATGTGTCTCACCGTCCATCTGGTAAGGAGTGTTCCAATAGTCTTCGATGAATCTGTCAATATCATCATCGCTGAGGCCTATCATCTTCAACTCCTCGCCTTCCTCGGCACGCATAGCTGCCTTCCACTCGTTGAACTTGTAGATGCCTTCCTTTATTTTCAGCACAGCTCCATTAAGGTGCATCTTGAACAACTCGGGAAGCATTTCTATCTGCTCGGGCGAAAGGTTCAGCTTCTCGAAAGGAGTCAAGGCTATCTTTACATATCCTTGTCCAGCCTTCTTCCATCTTTCCCAGAAGTCTTTTTTCTTCTGCTCGTATTCTGCTCGCTCCTGCTTTAGTCGCTCAGATGTACTATTTGGGAAATGAGTTCCTTGCTTGGCTGCAGGTTTCCGTCCTGCATTCGGGTCAAGAGGTCTGTTGTCGCCGCCTTGTCCTCCTCGTTTAGGTACATTTCCCTCATTGCCAGCTCCACCGCCTCCTCTGGTGTCAGTACTTCCGGCAGATACGGCATCCATTCCGGGTGTATTTCCTTCACCTTTGTCAACGCGCGGTTTTCCAGTAGATACAGGAGTGTCGTTCTCACCGCCCGTTCCGCTCTCTCGCTCTCCGGGTGTAGTTCGTTCGCCGTCTGTTCTATCCACTGGTCCATTAGGTCCTCCGCCTTCTCGTCCTCGTCCCAATCCCAATTCTTGGCTGCCTCCAGTATTGGGAGCATCCAACTGTGTTCCGTCTTTTGTTCCGCTATTATCGGGAACATTCTCATGTCTACTTCTAACATCGTTCCAAATTTTAAAGTAAGAAATTGCGTTAATTATATTGCCCTTGTCGCCACGCAAGTATGCGAGTGCGGCAGGTATCAACTCTCTGTTCTCCTCAGAAGTCAGCTCGTTTATCTCTGTTTCCGTAAGAGGATTCTTCGACGATACGGCTTCTCGTTCCTCCAAGTCCATCTGTTCCCAAGGCTTGTCTATCTTCTCGGCTTCTGCCTTACCTGCTTCCCCGCCAAGAATCTTTCCAAGTTCTCTACCAATAATCCTACGTCGCTCCACCAAGCCAATACCGTTTCCTCTCAGCTTGGTTTCCATCGCCTGTTTCATATCGGCGGTAGCACGCTTTATATCAGAAGCGTCGCCACTCTCCTTTGCCTTCGTCAGTTCCTCCTTAGCCTTCTGCACCTGCTCGTCCTTGAACATTTCTGCAGTATGCGCCAACCAAGCCAACGGATTTGTCTTCGACGGTTCCTCGCCCTTCGGCTTAGTCGGCTCAGCAGGCTTACCGTTCACCTTCTTAAAATGCTCAATGCCATCATGTATCTCCTTCATAGCGTCTTCGATGGCTTCACGGGTCATGTGCATCAAGTTCTCGTTGACATATTTAAGTTGGTTGATAAGCCAGCTCGCCTGTCTCTTGTTCAACTCTACGCTTTCAAGCATCTTTTGTGTGGTGCGGTCTCCATCATTTAGCTTTTCGATGTAAGACTTCTGCTTTTCCGTTGCTAGTTCAATAGGCTCATCCTTAATCTTTTCAAGCGTGTTTTTTGCCCAGCCAAGTATGGTGTCTATAGTGTTATTACGAGAAGGTTCTCTTTTCCACTCGTTATGAGGCACACCATAATAGTCATCAACAAGGTCTTCCGCCTTGGATAGCAACATCAAAGCATCATCCTTTCTCGTGATACCTCCTCTGTCTATCTCCTCAAGCAAAGATTGTTTTCGCTCCTTTATAGTACCACTCGGTGTTACAACACCCTCAACCTTAGTATCGGATTCTTCACTTTTCTCTTTTCCCTTTTCACTCTCCCTCTTGACAGCCTTGTCTACTTCTCGCTGTCCTTTTCTTGCTTGAACGTCTCTATCAGGGCTTCCTCCATTGTCATTTTCGGGTTTGCCTTCCTTATCTCCCTCCAATGGACCACCGTTTTCTTCGGTAGATACATCATCGATATTCTTCCGCTCGAGTGTCTTATCTCCACTCTTTGCAAGTCCTTCTTTTCTTCTTCTGTCATTTTCTCGTTCTTTTAATGATATTTCTGCTATGTTTAATAGAGTAGGATTATCTGTAATTTCAGACATTGCATCCTTGCCGTGTTCTTGTGCGTATGTTACAAGATGTGCTAAAGCTTCGTCGGCAAGCATATAAAGCGCATCTGTATCATCCATTTCCGAAGCTCGTTCTGTATACTCTTTCATATTTGACAGAACTTCAACAACTCGTTCAAGTTCCTCTCGTGTAAGAGTATTCATATCTGTTATCGAATATACAAGAGCCTCGACCCTTGAAGGGTCTACTTCATTGTCCGCATGAACCGACTCATGCTCAAATGTCTCACGCAATTCTTCAGAGCCAGTACTGCCTTCAAGGTATATATGAATCTTACCATCTTCGTAATATCCTGGATAATGAGCACCCTCTGGCATATTTTCGATAATGGTCTTATCATTTTCTGTTTTCGCCGCATCCGCCAAGTCCTGCTTCGTCCTCAACACAACAGGCTCGTCATACCCATTACTCTTGGCAAACTCTTTCACATACTCTCCCATTTGGTCGAGTATACGCTCACGTTCTTCACCCTTGGCTTCCTTAAGCTGCTCTACGGCTTTGTTGTAGTCTGCTTCGCTTGTGATGACGTTTCCTCCTGGTGCTTGCGGTTCAGTTCCCTCAGAGCTGCCAGCATCGCCATTTCCTTCTTTGCTTGAATGTCTTGTTTCATAGTCTTTCCAGTTTCTAAGTTTCAAAAATTCGTTTACAAAATCCTCCTTCGTTGGTCTCTCGCCGAACATTTCCGTCTGACTGGCATCCGCATAAGGAGCGGCATTTCTGTTATACGCCATCATCAGCTCACGGAAGTCCTCAACCTTACCCTCCAGAGCAAGAGCGATAGCCTGCGAGATAGGGTCGAATCTGTCAGCTGCATTTTCGCCAAACATAGCAGGAGTGCGCAAGTATGCGTCCACACCGCTTCCGCCTTGACGAGCTTCGTACAACAACTGCACTGCCTGGTCTATCTCCTTCATCAGAGCATAGTCGCCAAGTTTCATATTGTCCGTCACGGCACGGATGCCGTTCAGAGCCTTGGTTTTCAGCATAGCGTCAGCACCCATCATGCGGATAGTGTTCTCCGAGAACACACTGCCCAATAGCAGGTTCTTCACGAAGTCCTTGCCTGCTGCCGAAAGCTTGTCCTCACCCTCACGCAATCCGGCTACCTCGTTCAAGCCAATAACGCCCTTATCAATTAAACGCTTTAGCAACGAGTTTATTGCAGTAGGATTGTTAAAGAATGCGTCAAGACTGCCGCTTCCCTCTATCTCTGATATAATAGTGCCTATCTCGTCTGCAGAAAGCTTCTTCGAGTTCGCCACTGCCTGCTGAGTATTGCCCTGCGATTTCTTCTCGTTCTTGTTGAACTTGGCAAAGGTTGCCGTGTCATACTTCATCGGCTCGTCACTCACAAGCACAAGGCGCGGATGCTTTATACCGCTCTGCTCAATCTGCTCTGCGGTGAAGCCGTAATTCTCTGCATTCTCCTTCAACGCTTCAAGATAAGCACTGTCGGTACCGTTCTTTGCTGCCTTCTGTCCCGCCATCGTTCTGCCGTTACCGTCAACAACAATGCCGTCAGATGTCACAACCGGAACCTGGTCTACTGCCTGTCCGTCATACTTCATGGCTATCATATCCGTTACCAGCTGAGCCTGCTTGTCATTCTCATAGTCACGGTCATTGATGGTCCTGCCTTCTTCGTTCACGGGGAAACCCTCACTCTTCTTATATCCGTCGTTGGCATTATGCGAAGGTGTCAGACTGTCTGCTTCAACAATCTCATAGTGTCCTCTTAGCTTGCTTCCGTCAGCCAATGTACGTGTACGCTTGTTGCCCACAATACGCTTACCGCTTTCAAACTTCTCACGAACAGCGCCTAAATTACCTGCTTCACTTACCGAACCTTCTTCACCTACACTACCTACCTTCTCCATTCCAGCCTTAACCTTATTCGCGGTCATTACCTTCTTGATATTGGTATATAGCTCCAGCTCTGCTTTGGCGGCATCAACTGCCTTCGCCTTCTGAGCCTCAGCTTCCTTGGCGTCGTTCAAGTCGCCCGTGTAGTCCACCTTTATCATTTCGGCTTCCTTCAGCATCTTCTCGGCTCTCATTATCTGTCCGTCTACAGCAGCTTCTGCGTTCTCGCCAAACTGCGAAGACATCCACTCCGCTCCCTGTTCAGGTGTCATTTGCGAATAGTCAGCAGTCTCGCGACCCTTCGTGTCCTTCATCATCGGCACAGGTGTACCATCCGCAAATGTTAAAGTCTCGTTACTTCCATTGCCATTTGAAGAATTATTGCTATCTTTGCCATGCAGACCATTGCCTTGGTGTGAAGCGCTGCCGGATTGTTCGCCGCTTATTGAACCTTTACCGGTGGTAACACTTGCAGAAGCGGCATCTGTAGAAGAGGATTCATTCGCGCCCCTCTCCCAAAGCAACGGTCTTTTTTCCAACCCTTTTATTCCTTCATATCCAGAAGTCTTCAATCCGTAGAACTCGCCATTGTCCGAGTTTATCAACACCGTAACGGCACGTTTGCCAGTACGCTTTCTACCATTCTCTATCGAAAAAACAAGAGCACCGTCATATCCAAGGCGCACATGGTCGAAGTTGTTCATAACATCAACAACAAAGTTTATCGCCTCTCCTTCATCCTTAAATCCAAGCTCCTTATTGTGTCGGTCGAGCATGTGCTTTATCATTGATGGAGTAAGACGGAATGGAGCCTTAGTATATCCAATTCCCTCAAAAACCTCATCGGGAATAGTCGCCAAGTCTATATTTCCGCTTTCGTCTTGATAGAAAGGCTCACCATTGCCAGCCTTCTTCTCACCCAAAGTGTAGCTATGCTTAACACCTTCCTCGCCATTCGGCTTTCCACCTTCAGGTGACACACCACCTGCCGCATTCTCCATCTGCTTTTGCTGCTCATTCTGAGCATAAACCTCAGAGTTCTTCACCTCCAACATCTCCTGATAGTTCTTGGCATAGTCCTCCGTCTTTTCCACATGGTCAAGCTGCACGTCCTTCTTGCTCACGAAGTCCATCTCCTTTGTATTCGGGTCAAGCACGCTAATCATGTCGCCAACGCTTTCTCTTGCTCTACCTTCACTATCAAACGCAACATCGCCAGCTCCAACAATCAGCAGTCTGCCATTGTTGTCCTTCACGAACAACATCTGACCGCCATCCTGCTTCTCGCCGTTCAGCTCGCCCTTGTAGCTCCATTGCTCCACATGCTTCTGCACGGTCTCAGCAATCTTCTGTTCAGTTCCGCGATACATGCCCACAGCCTTAGCCTTGGCGTTGATGTAGTCGGCAAAAGGCGCAAGCTGTTCCTGCGTCAGTCCAGAATTAAATAGCTCCATGTATATCTGAGGTTCCGAAAGACCTTCCTTTGTCAGTCTCTCATACTCCTGCTTCAACACATCGTTGCTTTCCAAGGCTGCATTAAACGCCTTTTCGGCATTATTCATGTTGTTCAGCACCTCAGCCACAGCCTCGTTGTTAGGATTCTCCGTGCCAAGGTTATTCTCCTCAACCACGTCCTTACCATCGCTATCGGCTTGATCCGCATGAGGCATACCGTCCTCATACACAATATTGTTCAAAGCCTTGCGAAGCTCAACACAGGCTCTCTGTTCTTCCTCTGTGCGCTTGATTGGCTCTTTGTTCACAATCTTGAACATTTCCTCAACACTCAGTCCGTGTGCATCGGCTATGTCCTTTATCAGCTTTGTTGTTATGCCGTTCTCCGATACAAAGTCAAGCCATTCGTCATGTAGTGTGCGTCCTCTCTTTAAGGTGAGTGTTTTATTATTACCAAGCATATCGTCCATTATAGCCTGGTTTCTTGGCGAGTCGGGATTATCGAAGTCGTAATCATGCTGTCTAAGGAACTCCATCTGGAGGTCCATGCGAGAACAATCCCTATTCAAAATATAGCCAAGACCGTTCAGCATGCGCTGATTCTCCTTCTGCATCATCAAGTCATACTCAATGGCTTCACGCTGCTCCATGTTCTTGTAACTTCGCTTCGATAGCAAAGTACCATCCTTGGCATACTCATTCACGTATCGCTTGCCATCCTCTATAGTATACGTACGCATGTCCATTTCCGGACGTGTGGCAGGAGCTATGCCAAGCAAGGCGTTCAGCTTCATCTTAGCGTCCCACGACACGTTAGGGTCTTGCATCACGCTCTCGTAATACTCACGCGCCACCTTGACGTTTCCGCTCTTGTCTTCTTTCCCTACAGGAGTTGCCTTCATCACACGCTCTGCCCATGTCAGAATGTCTTGGCGTCCAAAAGAGCCTTCTTTACCTGGCAGTCCAGCCTTGTCACCCGAAGCGAACAGCTGTTGTTTCTCGTCTGGCGTAAAGGCAAACGCCTTGCCTTGTGCTGAAGGTGCCATAGCTGCCTTGTATAATGCCGTACCGAACTTTACCGCCACAGAACCGCCATAGCTCTGTCCCTTCTCAGGCGTAAGCATATTGGCAGCACCAGTAGCTGTATGTGTGCTTACTATCTTATATATACCTGCTGCCATGATATTACTTAGCAAGTTGCCTGCACTCCAATCTGTATCAGCACCGCTAAGTGCATTGTTGAAGTTTCCTCCAGCATAGAAGGCTGTGCCCTCGCCAATAATCTGAACACCCTTCATGCCAAGGCCTTTTAGCATATTCTTGCCAAAATTAGCGTCTACACCCATTGGCCCTTTGATGCCTACATTATAGCCCAAACCGCCAAGCATCTTGCCTACAACGCCAAGAGTAGCACCACTTACGGCTCCATGTGCCGCACTTACTGCGCTATTCTCAAGCATTTCGCCAAGTTTCACGTCGTCGGTAGTAGAGCTGTAGCTTTGCGCTCCCTTCAATCCCTCGTAGATTCCGAAGTTGGCACCTGTTTCTGCTGCACCACGCATCAATATCGAAGGCTTGAACATTCTCTGTAGCTTGCTCATGTTGGCCATTCGGGCTATCGTCTTCACCTCATTGCCGAATACCTTTGCACTTGCAGCGCCTACACCCTTACCAATACCGCCTAACACGCCACCGCCAGGACCTATAACATCAGAAGCAAGACTTAAAGCACTGCGCACGCCCTCTGTCACTCCATACTTGTCACGCTGATAATATGGGTTCTCGCCATTCTGAGTAGCTATAATTGCACGCTGTCTATATTGACGTTGAGCTTTGGTTAAGGCAGCATCAAGAATAGAACCTACTTGAAAACCATCACCTAAGCCATCAATAATATCCACAAAAGTATTTCTCGGCATCCATTCTTTAAGCTCTGTCTTGTCATACTCGGACATAAGCTTATTCTGAATGGATGGCATGAGTGCTGTCTTAACATAATCCTCAGGGTCTACACCAAGTCGCTTCGACTCAGTTACAACTTTCTGGGCAACATTTGGGTCACTCAGCATTGACTCCATGTTTTTACCAAGAGTATTCAAAAGATTCTGCTGCAACTTAGCAGGGTCACGCTCTGCATTATAAGCGATTGTTCCTAACAGCGTAGAACCCATAGGAGTGGCGCTAAACACAGTTCTTTGCAGATAAGCGTCGAAACCACGTTTCTCTGCTGCCTGTCTCTCGCCCGCAATCATATTAGCAAACGTGTCTGCAAAATTCTTATCAGCAATAGTAGCCGCGCTTTCCTCCAACTCATCCTCCAACTGCCCCCTTGTCTTCACAAGGTTATTGTTCACGTCCTCGTTCCCAAGGTCAAAGGCTGGAGCATTCCTTCGTCTTATCTCACCCTCAGCATTTCTACCAGCCTCTTGTCCAGCCTGTTCCATTCTACGCTCCAGTGACTTCTGTGCTCTTCTCGCACCGCCTACCATCTGTTTTACAGCACCAGGCTTTGTATAGTCTATAGGCATCTGCTCCTCGTCGCGCTTTCTAATCATATCAGCAGCGCGCAAGCCCTTCACTAGCTCGCTTTCCTTACCCGTAGTGCCACCGTTCCAATCATCCAATGTCACAGCATTCCTCTTCGGTGCTGAAACATTCTCAGATGCCGTAGTGTTCTCATGTGTTACAACACCACCGCCCCACTTCTCTTGCGCCACACTCTGTTGCGCGCGTCCAAGTGCCGAGCTATTGGGGTTCCCCTTTCCTCTTGTTATCGTTCTTCCCGTAAACAGATGAGCACCAAAGTCACCAACACGACTCGCATCCTTTACGCTCACATCGCCTCTTCGCCCTGTCTTTCGGTCTATCACCTCCATTCGAGCACCAGGGAATGCTTTTGCAAATCCCATCGGGTCCTTGTCATACGCTGTCTTGTCTACCGTATGCCTGTTACCTTTCGCATCCTTGAAATAATAATATCTATTGTCTGCCATATTTATTTATCGTGTTTTTATCTTTTTATGTCTACTTCACATACTGACTCCAGTTCGTTCCTTTGCCAGTAGATGTACCACCTTTGGCTTGTGCCTTCGGCTTACTGCCAGAGCCTTGCCATCTTATAGGATTGGCGCCCTTGCGCTGTTCCCTAATCTGTTTAGCCTGACTCTTCGATACCCTCTTGGTCACATATCCAACCTTTCTGCCCGAAGTGTTCACGCCACGCTTGGCCTTGTCGCTCGTCCGCACATCTGCATAGCCAAAGCCGTCCCTAAACGTATTCCTAAGCGACTCGCCACGGCTTGAAGCGTCAAGCAGACCGTAGCTAATGGCGCCCTGAATAATCTGACGTGCTCGATCTGCACTTGGATTCACCATCTTTCCGTCACTTCCCTCATATCCATTCATAGCACGGTCGAGTTCACGCTGCTTCCGAGGAGTAATCATTCCAAGATTACGCATCTCGTTCCAAGCCTGGGCCTCTTGCTGTGGAGTAAGCTGGTTCTTGCTCGTCAGTCGTCCGTAAGGTGTAGTATAGCCGTAACCTCCATTAGCACCTCCAGAACCCTTAGCTCCGCTTCCGCTACCACCTCTTGCAGCCCTCGATTGTGCCAAGGCAAGTCTGCTCGCACTTAGTCTTTCAGTAGCTTGGTTGTGGCGTTTTGTTTCGCCTAACCTCTCACCTGCCAACTTCAAGTTGCCTTCTTGTACCCCAAGCAAACCATCGCGATATGCCTTCAAATCCTTAGCGTTCTGGTCTGCTCTCTTGTCAGCACTTTTCTTAAGCTCAACCATCTGCCCTTTATAAGCTTTATCTGCATCCGCTGCATCCATCTTTATCTGCAAGTTGGCATCCTTATACGCAGCGTCAGCCTCAGCAGCAGCTTTTCTCGCACGTTCTGCCTTTCTCTTGTCAAAGTCTGCTTGCATCTCAGCAGTCGGACTATTAAACTTCTGTAGCGCAGCGCCCTTGGAGGTATTATAGATATTCCCCATGTGTCGTATTGCGTCAGCTAAAGTGGCTATGCGCATATTGTTTCTCGTCATGCGCTCGTCATAATCATCATCACTCTCGCCTTCACGCCTTCCTGGTCGCTTCTTCGACAATCCGCCAAGCCACTTAAAGAATCCGCCATCCCTCTGACTATCGTCCTTCTCAAACACAGCAGTACCCCCTTTATCACCACCAACAGCACCCAAATCAACACCAACCAAAGGCTTAGAGTTAAGAGTGTAAGAGGCTGGCATTCTTCCTTCCGTGTTTTGGGTATTTGACGTCTGCCACGATTGTTGAGCATTGCTGCCCTCATTCACTGGCTTACCGTAAGGTGTCCATCCTACAGTAACTGGCATATTCTCAAACGTAGTAGGTCGTTTACCGCTAAACACATTAGCCGGTTGCTGAGGCTGTGCCAAAACACCAGGAGCCACAACACCAGGCTGTGTTACAACACCCTCCCTCTTCTCCTTATCGTCCAATACTGTGTTCATAATCCTCCACGTTTTTCTTCAACAAGTCAAACGCCTGACCAAGGGTATTGACAAACTTCTCTGCCTTTTCCCTACGCTTGTACTGAAATTCTATCTCCTTGTTCAGTACAGCAATCACATCGCACTTCTCTGACATGCGCTTAGCGTTCTTCTTCTTTATCCTCTCTATCACCTTGTCTTTATACGCCAAAGCATTCTCGGCCGACTTCAAGCAACGCTCAAACCAATCACGCTCCTTTGCCACACCATCAAGCGCAGACTTCAAACGCTCAATCTCAGCAGCTTGCTCGTCAACAACAGAGTCCTTCAACAAACCCGCAGCCTCCATCACTCTATTTATATCTGCCTTACTCGGCTTAGGACAAACAACTCTCTTATTCTTTCTTTTCGACATAATCTTCTTTTTTTACTCTTTTACCCTTACTTAACTCCAGTAGCCTTCTGAAGTATGTTGTCATACATACCATAGAGAACCTTATTCTCGTTCACATTAGGCACAAGCGAACCTTGTTTTGCTGCTTGAGCTTGCGGACTTGACACGTCTATCTTGGCAGCAGCCTTGCCCTTACCCAAGCCGTCCAACATCGGAGCTGCACTCATCATAGCATTACTCATATTCTGAGCTGCTTCAGCCGTGTTTGCTGCCTGCTGATTGTAAATATCCTCTCTCTGCTTAGAAAGACTCTGCTCGTTCCTCATGTGCTGATCCGAAACACTCGCCTTTCTCGCCGTGTCATTGGCGCCAATATTCGCAATAGTATTACCCATCGTTCTATTTGCTGCCTCCTTTGCCATAGCTGTACTCGCAGCTGTTCCACCGCCAACGGCTGCAGCTCCATCCGCCTTACGAATGTAATTGTCCTGAACCTCCTGAGCCCTACGCATCAAGTTCTGACCAGCCTTTGTATCCAAGTAGTCCGTATTATACTCCTTGTCATACCAAGCCTTCTCCGCATTCGTGCGATATTTCTGCTCGGCCAATGCTCTCTTGGCTGCCTTACGCGACTTAAGACCTCCAAACAACGAACTACCTACACTCAAACCTAAACTGGCTGCACCAAGCAAACCTATCATCGGATTATTCGCACCCGACAACTCACTAAAGCCTAATGGCAACCTAAAGTATCTGCAAATGTCTGTCATATCTACTGTATTTTTTAATAACCATAACTAACATCCTTTCTCTCCAGTACCTTTTCCAGGAAATATACTAACGACCTCCTTTCTGTGGAGTACCTTTTCTGGGGAAAATGATGATGACCTCCTTTGAGAACAGTACCTTTTTATACCTATGCTTTTATCTACTATAATTCGCAGCCAGTACCTAAGCCCCCACCCCCTTTGGGTCGTTCATCATCCACCTATGCCTCATCGCTTCCTTATCCTCGCCATCATGCTCTAACCTCTCCAACACGCCAACGCTCCAATCTATCCTCCCATATCACCCACTCATGCCACTATCGCCACCCCTCCACATCATCAAGAGCAATAATCTTTCCCTCGTATTACCTACCATGCGTCTACCAAAGCCACTTTGCAACTTCTTAACTCACTATCTATCAGTCATTTACCCCTTTGGACTATGACCCCATGAGGGTCATGTGTCAAGCAACACAACATTTGGAAGTCGAAAAAGGCAAGGGCAGAAAGCCAAAGAGCGCATCCAAGAACCATAAAGCCATTACAACAAGCCAAAAGCCACAAAAGAAGCCACAAAAGTCCTTGGCAACGTCAAATTTAAGGAGAAAAGCAACACGTTTTGCCGTGTTTCGTTCCGTGACAATATTTGCATTTTTCACGCCAACCCCTTTGTCGGGGCTTTTACCTAAAAAATCCGACGTTTAGAGCAACCAAAATGGTCTAACCCCCGTAATTTTTGAGACCAAGGGTAGTAGTAAAGCGAAAAATAGAACAATCGAAAACATAGAGATGTACGCACGAGAAAGCCAATATTTGCTCAAAATTTCACTCTAAATAGAAGGATATAACAAAAGAAAACTCGCCAAATATCGTAAAAACGCTAAATCAAGCGGAAAAACACGCAAAAACAACCTCAAAACACCAAACAAGCCAATCGACAAGCACAAAAAAAGGCTGCAAACGCACAAATCACGCTTACAGCCTAATCAAATTGGAGGATTCTCAGGTTATTCTACTCTCCTTACTGTTGTCCAGCTAACGAGAGACTAATGAGGGTGTTTTCTCTCTATGTGGAGGGGTTGGGTATATTGGAGGAGAAGGAGAGAGGAACAAGGGGAAGATAAGGGGGCGTGCCGCCCCCAAGGGCTGACGCCCTCCCCCTTGGGGTAACGCCTTAGACGAGTGGTTGCTAATATATTCTAATCAGCAAGGTTTCGTCTTCTAATACAGGTACTATGTGCCTAAATAATTCTATATCGCTACGTCTTGTACTCCATACCGTTTTCTTGTTTGTGCTCGTTACTGGCTCTTGTCCTAATACCCTACATATTCGACTAACTAAGATACCGTACATATCTTTTATACCTTCAGATGAAAAGTCAATATCTACAACAATAGACGAAAGTCTTTTGTTGTCAAAACGGAATCGAACTTCGTTTATATTATTAAAAACACCCTTTCCCCATGTAATGAAACCTGTTGAAGAGCCGTTACTTAGTTCATCTCTATCCACAGACAAATCGAGGTGTTTGAATCTTGAAAGACAAAATAAATACTCGTCTCCTAACTCAAATCCTAATACCCCATTTGGACGTATTCCGTCAATAGGGTTAGAATTAATTGCAATCTTTTTGCTTCCTTTGAGTACATTGTACACAATAATGATAATAGACAAGCCGATGAATATAGCACCGACAATTAAAGCTGTTTGATACATTGTTTTTATTTATTAGTTACACTTCTTATTTCTTCTAATATCGCTCATTATTATTTGTGTAGTTCAGATAGCTCGTCAAGCCAAGTGGCCACGAAAGCAAAAATCTTATAAAGAATAAATACTATGATACTATAAATGCCTAACACTATAGTATCGCTAACTGGTTTGTATTTGAATATTTTATTTATGAAAGAGGAAACCTTGTCCGAAAATGTAGTCCAAAGATATGCCATTATGGCTATAGACGCTATGAAGTAAACGCCCAGGAAGAGCATACTTGCGGCTTCGATAACAGCAAAGGCTGCACTATGAATACAGCCATCAGCAATAATACCTATTCCTAAAATACTACCTAATCCTACTGCGATAAGTATAGCCGTTTTCTTCTCGCTCATTTTGTTATACATTTTATTTCTTCTACGATAATATTAAACTCCTCCAATGTGTCTGCCGTGTAATGTATGCCATTGAAGCGGATAAAGGCAGCGAAGTCCGAAGAATTGTCTCTCGTTGGCGCAACCTCCTCGGGTGATGCAAATAACTGCCACATAGGAACATCAAGAGCAGACGCAATCTTTTCAAGCGAAGCCGTTGTTAATGATTCTGCCTTTAGCATTTGTCCTACCGCTTGTTTGCTAATACCCATTCTTTCGCCTAACGATACATTGGTAAAGCCTTTACTTGTCATTATTTCTTTTATTCTCGTACTCATATAAATAGTATTCTTTATGTTAACTACTGCAAATATACTCATTTAATATGGTTGGTAAAGAAGTTTATTTACTAAAGAACGTTAAAGGAAAGCATTTTCTTTCCCAAAAACTTGTTTTAGTAAAGTATTTGATTTACCTTTGCATCAGAAACAAGAAAGAAACAGTATTAACAATTAAAACACATACGATTATGGAGAAGTACGATTATTTATCAGCAGTGACAGCAGATGTAAAGGACTACATCAACGACAACGTGGACTTCGCAGACTATGAGAATGCCGACGAACTCAAAGATAAACTACAGGATGAACTTTGGACGGTTGACAGAGTGACAGGCAACGGCAGCGGTAGCTATACATTTAGCACTTGGGAAGCAGAAGAGAACATTTGCCACAACTCCGAACTAATCGCAGAAGTAGAAGAAGAATGGGGAAAACTGAAAAGAGACGACCCAGAGGGTATTGACGTTGCTATTCGCTGTTATCTCTTACCGCAAGCAATAGACGCAGCAGTAGACGAGCTTTGGGAAGATAAGGAAGACTAATTGAAAGATAAGGAGGGGCGTTGCCCCTCCAAGGCTTCGCCAAACATTAATAACAATTTAAACAAATACAATTATGAGGCACGTATATGTATTGAACACTTGCGACGAATGGAAATCGTATAGTTCATTTCATCTTTTCGGTATCTGGGCATCTTCTAATGCTGGCACTCGTCGCCTTGTTAATGCTATTATTGAAGGCATTAAAAAAAACTACTTTTCTTATGAAAATCAGTATATGGATATAGCGAAACAAATAGAAAGTTTGCGTGAAGACGCAAAAACAGATTGCAATACCTTCTTTAATCTTTTGCAAAGCAAATTGGTTTATGGAGCAATTAGTTTGTCTGAGATTAGATAATATAACATTAATAACAACAAAACATACACATTATGAGAAAGTATATAGTTATCGACATTTGTAAGAATTCTGGTCAGTACAATCTGCAAATAGTTGCAGAGTATACCGACAGAGAAAAAGCACGAAACGACGCACGGCAGCGCAACGAGAGCAATACAGATAAAAAACATCATTATTACAAGGTTTATATAATATCACATCCTTTATTATCCTAACAGCTATGAAGAAGGTAATCTATAAAAAACGTCCCGCTCCTTGGAATTGGGGAGCGTTCGATGAAAAAGGTATAATATGCGCAGCTCCTACAAAAAAGGAATGTCAACAAAAATTATCTTTAATGCGAAAAAACGGACGCTATAGTATTAATAACAATATAGATAAACAGCTATGAAGAAGTATACAACAAGACAGCTCAAAGAGCTTGTCAAGACAGGTGCAGCAATCGACGTTACGGACGCTATCAGCACAACAGCCATCCCAGAGTGGTACGACAAAATAGGCTACTCAAAAGGCATTAACGGTCTCAATGGTCTACTAATGAAGGGCAAGAGTGGTAAGCTATACGCCATTACATCAAGGTCTACAGCAATAAGCCTCTTCACTTGTTGAAGAAATTCATCCGTGAGCGACAGGCGCACATCGGGTTCGAGACCCGACACGGAACTAACTTTTAAAACATACAGATATGAAACAGAGTGCATATTTAGGCTTTAGTTATGATAATTGTAGCACAACAAGGAAGCTCAAAAGCAAGACCCTTAAGGGTATGTTCGCTGAAGCCAAGAGAATAGTAGACAAGTACAACAAGGTCGGTTGTCTGAAGATAACCTTACATTATGGTGTATACTTCGCACCTGTACCAAGATATGCGGGAGACTGCAAATTTATGGAGTTTACTTTGTACGACCGCAAGGAAGAAGAGAGAATACGACACTAAAAACATTACAGATATGATAGAACTTATAATTTTAGTTATGGTTGTCTCCTATGTATCAGGTATCTATGTAGGCAGACATTGGAAAGAGTTTACACAGGAATAAATCGGAAGATAAGGGAGGCAGCAGCCTCCCAACGCTTCGCCTAACTTAAATCTCATGGCACAGAAGACAAGAGTAGTAAATCTTACACCAATAGACGCTGTGTTATTGCGCAAAGTGTTCGATTGCTATATTGATAACACACGCAAGCAGCTACAGCGTAAGAACCTCGCACCTATAACACGGAGGTTTATCGATGATGATATAGAATGTATAACAGAACTTATGACAAAAATCTTTAACAAATGAACAAGTTATTAGTAGCAGCATTGTTAGCAAGCACAGCACTTGCAGCAGTATCAACAAAGAAAGCAGTAGACGCAGAGTACGATAGAGCACAGATTAAAGAAGATGTACGCCTACTTATGAACGATATTGAAGAGTATGGAGACATCGATACTTATACAGGTTCAGACCACTTCGAACGTCTGTACGAATGGTCACACAATCTTAAAAACAAAGAACAATGATAGAAGAAATAAAAATTAACGGCACACCCTTTTATGTTGGATTAGCAGATGTATATGGTGGAAAGATGTGGTTCATATGCAAATGGTATACAGACCACCAACCATCCACTCGTAAATTCTGGACTAAGAAGGAACTTGAAGACCACTTGCGCACAATACCGAACAAGATTATCAAGCGTGAGCTACTCACAATGTTACACAAGCTACACGGCAGAGCAGTCTGTTACGCACGTTAGTAACCATCCGTTGGGGATAGAAACCATCTCGGAGCGACACCGACAACGGAACGAACTTAAAACATATAAAATATGAAGACAAGCATTATTCCCTGTCCTATCAATGAAAAGGACTTATGCAGCGACACCCTATTTGACGGTCTATTTGATAATAGTCAGTACGTAGAGAAAGGAAACAGATATGTCGGTTTTATCTGCGACCAAGTCGCAAAGGTTGAGTATGACAACAACTTCGTTCACATGTCATTCGAAAACTCTCTACACGATAGAGAGACAAAGCAAATCGAAGAGTGGGCACGTGAGATAGAAGACAGCTACAACGAAAATCTGATAGACGAAGATGTACGGTTAAATGTACGCTTTAAAGTCTTTGCGAAGTCTTGCGATGTATACTTCGAATATTTCATCAACGAGAAGTAACCCCACAGGCTGAATGTGGTTCAAGCCACTCCACTTCGATGCAAGGTCGGAGCAGCCACCAATATTAATAACAATTTAAATCATACTATTATGGCAAAGTACAAAGTATTGGTTATTGAAACCTTAAGCAAAGAGGTTGTTATCGAGGCTAATAGCGCAAAAGAGGCAAAGGCTATCGCTAACGATATACGCAGCAAAGGAGAGCTAATCCTTACGGCTGATGATTTTGATAACTTCTCAATCCATTGTTGGGAAACTTGTAAAATTAACGAAAAATAGAAGCACTATGACATTACAGGAATATCTTGAAACTAAGTTGGGTGAAATGGCAAGCCAAGATCCAAACTTCCGTGAGCGTTACGAGGACAAGAAGAAGTCTATGAAAGATTGCCTCCTTTATGTCACACAACAGGCACGCAAACAAGCAATACGTGGTTGTGCTGCAATTTCCGATGAGGACGTTTTGCAGATGGCAGTTCACTATTATCAGGAGAAGGACGTAGAGCCGACCAAAGAAACGGCACAGGCTAAGGTAGTGGCAGCAGCACCCAAGCAAGAAAAGCCACAGCCTGTCCTTATCCCCAAGCCACAGCCCAAGAAAACAAAAAAGGCAAAGAAAGTAGACAACTCATTACAACTTGATTTATTTGGAGGAATGTGATATGAAACCACGCAACAAGATAGAACAAGAGGTCGTTAACCTCTCACACAAGTTAGGCGAGATAGGCAAACGTGACAACGCTCGCCTAATCCGCAAAACATACGGCTCTTGCAAGTACGAGGATATGTACAACCGATGCTATGCCGTTATCAACCAGTCTTACAAAGGTTGGCAAGTGCTCAGATATTTCCGTATCGACCGTCACGGCAAGCGTGATATTTCTTATAGCACATGGGAGGTGTTCCAACTTTGGAACAAGGTAGGCGAAAAGCAGATACTTATAGCACGTCAGAGAGCGTTCCATTATTACGTAGACGCTTTCCTCCTTTCCTCCCCAATGGAGATACGTCAGAACCCCAAATACTGCGCATCGTGGCTGCACTTCACCGACGTAGGCTTTTCTTACATGTACGACAAGTCCGTTGATAGCACATACAAGTATTGCGACAACCTTATACCCACCAACGAGCGCAAGCAGTGGTATCGTTTCCTGTCCGTAGACAAGTTTGCCGAGACAATCCTCAAGCAGCGTCACGAACTTGCCGAGTACATGCTTACTAACAACATACTTGACAAGGAATACATGAAAGCCATACGCATAATGTTCCGACACAACTATGTGCCAATGAACGAAGGGCACACGGCATACAATATCTACTTCGACATGCTACAAAACATGAAGTATATAGGTTGCGACCTCTCTAACCCTCATTTCGTGTGTCCCGACAATCTCATGCACACGCACGACTGGGCATTGCACGCTCGCCAAGCTCTTGAAGCCAAGCGCAAGTCTAAAGCCGAGCACGAAAAGGAGATACAGCGCATCAAGTGCGCTATGGATAAGAACGAGAAGTACATCAAGGCTCGTAGCTGCTTCTTCGACATGAACATCAGCGACAGCCTAATCTCGTGCCACGTCCTTCAGTCCGTGGACGAGTTCTACGAGGAAGGCACAGCCATGCACCATTGCGTATATGCCAACAAGTATTATGACAAGCCTAACTCGCTTATTCTTTCCGCTCGTATCAACGACAAGCGTGTTGAGACAGTAGAGGTAGACCTTAAGCAGATGAAGGTAGTTCAGTGCTACGGTGCTTGCGACAAGTTCACGCTCTATCACGACCGCATTGTCAATCTCGTCAACAACAATATGGCTACAATAAAACAATGTCTAACATCTAAACAAATAGCAATATGACAAGAAAAGAAATCTACAAGTCACGCTTCCGTTCACTTAACACGGCTGAGAAGAAACGTATTCTCAGCCGACTTTTCCCCGACGGCTACATTGAGTGCAAGGACAATATCCCCGACGAGCAGACTTTTGCCGGTTACACCGACGACTACGGACTCATCGAAGTCAGATTTTCCCTGTTCGACAGCCGTATAGACATATCTCGTAATTTCGAGACGGACAGAGAAAAATGGCTGTTTATCAACGACATCACCAACAGGGCACTCGCTAAGGATAACGTCTATGCCAAGAACTCAGTACAATTGTTTCCGTTCGACAACAATTCCCACTACTTTGTAGCGGACATGAACGAGCACAAGTTCTTCATCGGGCTAAACCAAAACAAATCACAAGCAATTTAAAACAATACAATTATGAAAAAGAAATTCACATTCTTCTTCCCTATGTCGGGAGAGACCATAACAAAAGAGTTTAACCTACTCGCAGTAAAGGACGCTACAGTAAAATATCTCCGCAAGCAGTCGGAAGTTCGTGGGGACATTTGCCTTGTGTCTGACGAGAAAGGCGAAATCGTGGCAATGGCGCACATCGACGAACAAATGAAGGTAAAGTTCTTCACCGAGGATAATTCAGTCTCAGACATCAAAGCCATTGGGGATATTTCCCCTGAAGTCAACGACCAACCGTAATTTTTCACTAACTTTGCAAAACAGAAAGGAGGAATCCATTATGAACGCTAAAGAATGGTGCATAGTAATAGTATTTATCTTAGCTTTGATACTTGCCTGTTAGGGCATAACCAATAGCGAGTCATGACAATCTTGTGGCTCGCTATTTCTTTCAACACCAAACACACTTAATCATATGAAATCAATAATAGTAATATACGACGACCTCTTCGAACTCGACCGCACCGAGGTTGCCTATCAAGGCGAGACGCAACTGAAGTCAATCGTCAAGTCTCTCATGTCCGACTATCCTGAGAGTGAGAAAGCGGAAGTCTACAACAAAATTACACAGAACCTCATACTTGCCTATCGACGTGACAGCAAAGGCAACCTTGTTGAGATAGAGCGATACGTCCGCAAGCGAGCCGTTAGCCACGCCCCTCGCAACACCGTCAAGCTATACACGCAGCGCATGACGTTTTGGATGGAGCCAGCTGTCTACGAGCGACTTGATGCGCTAAGAGGAAAGCGAGCTAAGTATGTTCGTGATGCAGTAGTCGAGAAGTTGGAGCGTGAAGGCAATCCACTTCCTCCCGACCCATGTCCCAAGGCAGAAGGACACCCCGACCGACGATACCACCGAATGTTCAAGAACTTGCCTCAAAGCATACGCACATACGATGCACGTGAGACCTACCGCTCACCGCTCACCATCACCAAGACCCCCGAAAATCTATGGCGAGTCTCCTATGGCGAATACTCCACCCTACAAGGCGCACCTTCTACCGAGAACAAAGACCTTCTTTCGGCTCTTGAATGGCTCGATATGTGGATTAAGAAATACGGCAACAAGTGGATCGTCGGCAAAGTGATAAAGGATGAGGAGAAATAATCTCCTTATCCTTTTTTTAATATATATCAAGAAAAACGTGCATTTGTTTACAAAATCTTTCTAAAAACTTTCATTTTATTATTATTTTCGCTATATTTACGTTTTTCTAAAACAATAAGGTTATGAAAGAGTTACCAAAACAAACAACAGCAGAGGTGAGCGTAATACTCAACCGCTCGATATTCTTCTTCTATTCTAAGGCTCTTCGATACGTGCCTGTTTCCCTCATGCTCTGTCATTGGTATGGAGTATACAGTTTTCACGACAATCCACGCGAGATACTCATCGACGTTCGGGAAAGCGAGGAGTGTATAGCCTATCTATACTTCATGGTCTACATCTTCCCCGTAGTCTTCATGCTCCCTGCAAGCCACTTCTTCAAGCTATGTTGGATATGGCGCATACCGTTCACCTACATCATTGGCACAAATGCCATACGGCTCTATTACGGCTCATGGCTCATAACTAACGAAATGTACGATGCCGACTTCATCCTTATCCTCATGACTTTGGCTCTGTATGTCTGTGCCATCGTACAGGTGATATGCCGCATCTTCCGACGCAACAGAACGTCTAACACTAAAACCAAATAACTATGAATGTACGCAACTTACTTGCTGACGCTTTCGATAGCGCAGCTTCACGCATCCGCAACAACTCTTGCGGAATGACAGACCAGGAAATGGAGTCTGCTCTACACAAAATGCTCTACCTCCTCGACTCAGACCACCATTTCAACGAGGATAATGCACGTGCTGCCATCGCACGAATGTACTACTTTGTTGACGACACACACAAATGTTTTGCTCCGTTCTTCCCCTACGAGGATATACGTGCAGCTTACGACAAGATGCAGCCGACCCTGCCCGACGATTACAATTTTTGGGACTTTTGTGTTACCGTCAACCTCATGTACTCAAACCACATCGAAACACTCCGCTCATGGTTTCGTGACCGCAGCCGACTGCTACAGAAGTCTTGCGAACTCGCACGCAGCTTTCTCCTTGACGAGGATACCGACCACCCATCTGATAAAATTTGGTGGTATGTGAACTCTTGATGATAAATCGAGTAGGAGGAAAACGAAGCAGTTTTCTTCCTACTTTCGTTTTCCGACCTCTCACACCACCGTACGTGCGGTTCCGCATACGGCGGTTCCTATTTTGGGTACCATTCGAGGTATGAACCCGTTAATGTAGCATAGCCTGCCATGCTCAACTTTTCATTGGTTATCGCACGACTTAGTATGTAACTACCAGCTATGCGCCAATAACCCAGACGACTATTGCCCCACATGTAAGCTTGGTATTTATCTATACCACATTTTATCAAGTTGGCAATTCTCGTTTTCACCCTCTTCCACGACTTCCATATACACATACGTAGCCGTCGCCTTAGCCACTCGTCAGTTTCCATGAGGAAACGTTTCATGTTGGCAAGGTGATAGTAACCTACCCATCCCCTTATGTACTCTTCAAGTTTTTGCTTTCTCTTGGCATATCCCCAACCATTGCTTCGGGAAGTCAACTCCTTGAGTTTGGCTTTCATCTTGGATTTGGCTTTTGGGTGTACCATGAGTTGGCATTTGCCTTTCATTACATAAAAGGAGTAACCAAGGTATTTCACACCTTGCACATAAGACACAACCGTCTTGTCCCTGTTCACCTTCAGATGAAGTTTTCCTTCGATGAATCGGGTTACAGATTCCTTCACGCGTTTAGCTGCACGCTTGGACTTACAGAATATCATCGAGTCATCGGCATAGCGAACAAAAGGGAGACCTCGGCTTGTGAGTTCCTTGTCCAACTCGTTGAGCATGATGTTGCTCAAGAGCGGACTTAACGGTCCACCTTGGGGAGTGCCTTCCTCACTTGCCTCGAACATACCTTTGTTCATCACACCACTGCGGAGATATTTGTGGATAAGGCTTATCACCCTACCGTCCTTAATCGTGCGGCTGAGGATTTCTATGAGTTTACTGTGGCTCACCGTGTCGAAGAAACGCTCCAAGTCGAGGTCAACCACATAAATGTAGCCATCATCGATTATTTTCTGAGCACCTCTTAGGGCATCATGGCAGCCTCTTCTCGGACGGAAGCCGTAGCTTCTTGGAGAGAATTGACGCTCATAGATGGGAGTTAGGGTCTGGTTGATGGCTTGTTGAACCAGACGGTCTATGACCGTGGGAATGCCCAACAGGCGCATCTTGCCATTGTCTTTGGGTATCTCTACCCTTTTTACTGGGTTCGGACGGTATGAACCGTCAAGCAAGGAACGGATTAGGGCATCCTTGTTAGCCAAGAGCCAAGGGAGCATTTGCTCACATGACATCTTGTCGATACCGCTACAGCCCCTGTTACGCTGCACTGCCTTGTAGGCTTTGAGTAGGTTATCAGGACTGATGATGCGCTCCAATAGGTGTTCCTTGTCGAATGGTACTTCCACGATGTTGTCTTCACATATCCACATGAAGGTCTGCACTCCCCCATACCATTCGGTTTCCGACCTATCTCTTTGGGGGCAGCCATTAACTTGGGATAATGTTTTCTGCATTCTTTCCTTCATAAGGTATGTTTCAATTACTATCGTTTAATTGTTAGGTTCAGCCCTTCATGCAACGTTATCGAGTATTGCACTACTATGGCGTCTGCTGACTTCTCACGGCAAGCTTTACTCCGCTTCTTTCGTAAAAAAAACTATTTGAAGCGTCCGTGAGACCTCCTCGGATAAGGGCATTGTCTTTCCATCTTATACCCACTTCATTTACACCGACCGTTCCGAATAGCTATAGGGCTTTGGCTTGTCGTGCAGCCTTACCAACGGTCATATGCCTTATATGAAGTTTCTGTCCGTTAGGTCAGATGTTTGCCGCCGGCTTCTTTCAGATTTCACCTCACAATGAACACCCTTGCCTTTGGCTATGTAATTCCCGCTATTAGGGCTTACTCGGGACTTGCACCCGTTAGACAATGCTCATGCCGAGCATACACGAAAAAGCGGATGGTGTAGGGGTTTTGCTTCCCTCTCCATCCGCTTTTTTATGCATCAAGCCTCCATATACTTCTCCACAATGTCCATGTTCAAGTCAGCTGCATATTTGCAAGCCTCCTCATACATTTCTATGTCTGCCAACTTCCTACATATTATGTCGCCAGCCAACACACAGTTGCTGTCCTTGTTGCAGTCTATGTTTCCGCCACCGCACCTCATTATCGGTGCTACAGCCTTATCCCAGTTCGCCTTTACAGCAGCAAACGAACTCTCTGCCTTGAACATTTCCGTCAAGTCAACGCCAATGTTTTTCGAACCGTCACGCAAGAACTTCCCGAACGTGTTCTCCGCAATGTCGTTCAGCGTAGATGCAGTCAGAAGATAAGATTTCAGTGTGTGCTCCTCTATTTTCTCTCTCATAAGCAGTGCGTCATAGCTCCACCTCAATTTTTGCACGTCCACCTTCATTTTGTCCGCAACAGCGTCCGACACATCAAGCCACATCTGGTACTTGTCCCACAGCTTCATCTTCATCTTGCTGTTCCAACTTTCGTATGCGCCCAGAGCAGCGTTCGCATCCTTCTTCACCTCGAACTTCCAAAATCTGCTTTCCTTCAGCAACGGCATTGCGTCTACCATCGCACTCTGTGCCAAGTTATATACCGAGCCTATTATTATGTAGTACATTGAACAACGCTCGTCAATGTCTTTAAGTACTCTTCGAGCAACATCAGGATGCACTGCCAACATATTTCTACCTATTCTTGCCATACTTCTTATAATCATTACATTTCTTTCTCAAAAACGACTCTATATTTTGTTTCTCCTCCATGAGTCGCTTCTTGCTTTCGAAACTTAAAACATTTGGCTCTGCTGTGCTTACCTTACTAGTATATTTGTTGCGCACATGAATGTGAGGGTAGACTTTGTATGTGTATTTGTCAGGCAATGGGATTATACCGAACAGCTTTCTTTGTGAGCTACGCAATATATGCCCAATCAGGAAAACCTTCTTCACCTCCTCTCCGCAAATCTTCATTTCTTTTTCTACTTCCAACATCATGTTGCTAACAGAAACCTCTGTACTGTAGATAATTCTTTTCTCCATAGTGTGTTTGCTTAATGCTACAACTTAATCCCACGGTGTTTTGATTGTTCTACGCTTTACGTATCTCTTCGCCCACCACAAGAACAAACGTGCAGCGATATTGATAACTACAAAAAGGATAATAGGAATGAGCACTACCAACCACGACCAGTTAATCACTCCGCAGATCTTCAACACGATAAAGGCAATCTGCAATGCTGCCATGAAAAATCTAAAATGTTAATCTTCATATTATTTGTTTTTTAATGTTGTACTTTACTTCTTTTACGCTTTTTAGCAGGCTTATTCTCTGCTTTGTTTTCCCTAATATAACTTATAAAAATAGGGACACTTTTACTATAACCATATCTACGAGAGAATAAATCATCCATCCTCTTAAGTTTTACACGCCTTTTGTTTATACGATAGGCTTCAGACATTATTTTCTTAAGCTTTTTCTTTGCAATACGTATTTTCATACCGCCTCCATTCTTTAATTTTAAACCTTGAGCAGCGGAAGTAAGTCCTATAAGGAACAAACTCCCCCTTGCTCTTTTCCTCTTCCATGCGCCTTTGGTAGAACATGGTCAGCTCACGACTCGCTTTCCGGTCTAACAGATTGCCGTTATAGACTCTCCATCTTACAGGATATTGAAAAATCTGCCTTCCCATTACTGTCCCCTTCCTTACCGCTTTGCTTGGCGAACACTTGTTGTATAAATTGTTCCAACTCCCTGTTGTGTCGTGCAATTCTTCTTTCCATTCGTTTTACTTTAATAGCATTCAAGAGGGACTGTGTATACTTCGGCAAACGACGTATAGCCTCATCAAGCCGCATGTCATAGCTTTTAAACCAGTATAAGACACGACGGTGTTTCACTTTTTTACCCTTTGAGGCATACATCCAACCTGCAAGAAAGACCCATCGTCTAAACCAATAAGGATAACGTTTGCGTCTTTTACCTCTACATTCCAGACTATAAAGCCCATAGAAGTCACTCGCCTTAATTATCTTCTTTGCTAATCTTGATTTCATATTCTTTTCCTTCTTTCGCTTTATTGTCGAATACGTTGCCGATGACTTCCCAGCACAATAGCCGTCCACAGTCAACATGAATCATGATAGAAGTAGTCACAGTATTATCCACAGAACGAAGACAGAACGAGCCATGCTTGAAAACGACAACACAAACGTATTTCATGTTAACAATTATGCCGTTACCGCTATTACACACAACAATATCACCTTCGTAGACCTCATTCCCCTTAGAGTCTTTAAGGTTCGTAAACTGCCCTACAGTCTCAGGGTTAACCTCGTATCCACATACCATAGTGCGAGGTTCCAAGCCAGTGGTTGTGACCTTCTGATTATGCACCAAGTCACCATATCGCCAAGCGCCTGTAAAGACATCTTTGCCACGAAATTTGATTGTTCTCATAGTTTATTCCTCCTTAAGTTTTACAGGTTCATCATTCCAGTTAAGCTCTCGTCCGATAAGCTTCTTTATGCTGCCATTAGGAAGAAGGAAACCATAGGCTCCGTTTCTATCTTGTGGCAACCAATAGTTGTGCTCAACACAATCACCAGCCCACATATCAGGCTTACAGTTGAATATCCATTCACCAATATAATCTTTTGCTACCCATACCATGATTATTCCTCCTTTATGCCGAAGGGCGTGCCATCGGCAAAAACCCATCTTTTAAATGCACAGGCGTATTGGTCTATTACTCCATTTTTAGGTGCAACGCGTTGCAGAAGTTCATACTCTTTAGTTTTCTTGTTCCTTATCCACCCGAACGGCTCATGCTTTTTCATTTGCTGCCAGCATTCTTCTGCATTAGCAAATGGGCGGTACTTGGGCTCTGGCTTGATACGGTATCTTAGCGGATTTAAATTAAAATCAGCATCATCGCTCAGATAACGCCAATCAATATCTTCTTGTACCAGTATAGTTTTACCTTCTGCAAATGCCTGTATAATAGGCAGAAGTTCTTTCGCTTGTTTTCTGTCCATTATTTATCCTCCAATTCTTTAAGTGCTCCTTCCAAGTAACCAACAATCATTTTTTCTTCAAATTTTGAATAATAGTTACCATTCATATAACGAATAGTCTTTTCAATAGCTGATTTTATTTTTTCTTTGTTCATTGCTTATCCTCCTTTCTTTCTTCAATTTTGGTGATTTTACCAAAATAATACTGTTCACGCTTTGAACGTGAGCCATCTTTGTTCTGATAATTAACCAGACAATGTACATTTATTGAATGGGCGTAGCTAAAAATAAATCTGCTAATCCAATACACTTTACCTTCGCTATCTATACATTTATCGTTTGGCTGTATAGGATAACTGGAAAGGTATTCGTTTTGCAGATTTTTCATTTCTCGTTCAATTGCCACACTTTTGCCTTTCAACACGCTCATGCGCTTTTCAAATTCTTCTTGTGTCATTGTTATTTGTATTTATGATTATACTTCTTAATTGCGTCCTTGCGAGACGTAGCCATTATCTTTTTGCCCTTGATAACGAAACAGTATTCTTTCTTAGGCTGAGACTTGAGGATGGGGCGAGGCTCCGATTCTGGCTGTTGCATGTGTAAATCCTCATTGAACAGGTCTTTGTATGCAGCTAAACTAACCATTGCCAGACTCAGTGTTGCTTGTAATAATTTCTTACTCATTGTTAGTCCTCCAATTCTTTAACTGTAAATGTGCAATTGTTAACAGCCTCTTGGTAAAAATATTGTTCATTTTCAAGAACATCCTTTAAGGTAAAATCACAAGGAAATTTATTCTCATCTATTTCTCCCTCAATCGTTACTAAATATTGCTTTTTCATTTTTATCCTCCAATTCTTTTTGTATGTCGTTTAACCATTTTCGAACTACCTTTCTTGGTATTCTACCGTGTGAACGCCACTCAACATCTATTCGAATTTTTTGAATGCGTTCCATTGCTGTTACTTTGCTCATTTTCTTTTGTGCTTTTTGTTTTGCAGATACTGTCCGTATTCTTTTGGTGAGCTTATAAATATTGGACCACAAGCTTCTCTAATCACAGGCTTGTTGTAATAAGGTCTGTATATGTTTTCTATCTGTTCTATATTATTCATGTTTTGCTATTTTTACTCAGTCTGACTTTTGGAGTTCTTTCAAAGCTTCTTCCAAACAACAAATGCAATTATTCAAATATGTCTGTCTGTTTTCATATTTGCGTAAAATTGCTAAATGTTTTGCTTTTTGTATCAGCTCTTTAACTTTCTTCTTATCCATAGTTCTAAATTGTTTCTTGTTTAACAACTTCGTCAAGCCTTGCCTCCATCTGCTGAATGATATTGTCTATTGTCTTGCCTTGATAGTCAATAGTTACTTCTTTGAGGATAACTAACTGTGATGTAAGTCTGAATCTGTCTGGTACTATCATAATCACGTATGTTTAATTAAATAATCCTTGGCTCTCAATGCAACTCCCTTGATAACAGCCTTCTTGTGAGCTACATTACCAGTTGTTAAGTCATCTGCTATTTCCTCGATGGTGGTGAATTTAGCAATTAACTTATTGCGTAACTTTTGTTCTATTAACAAACGTTCTTTATTATCCACTCTATTACTTACCCATGCTGGAAATCCACCAATATTTCCAGCATACTCTGCATCTAAAACATAGAAAGGCACACCGAGATTATTGTGACTTGGTTCATATACCATAACTGATACATAAGAGTTGTTAAGAGGATTTGCTATATACATAACAGAGTCGTCTGGCATATTCCCAGTAATATCTCTAAATTTTCCAAGATTCATATAATTCCACGCCATATTCTTCCTTCTTTTTACTCTTCTCCCTGTTGCCAAGAAGAGGATGGTTAGTTACTAAAGCTCATCAAACTCTTTCTGATATCTCTGTTTTGTTTCATTCAGAAGCTGCTTGAATTTGGTTTTAAACTCTTCATCACACTCTGAAAGTCCATAAATAGCGTCAGCAAGTCTACCACAGCTTGCTTTTGAAGACATATTTAAGAGTTCGTCTACTTTAGGAATCAAACTCTTAGCTAAGATATTTGCTCTTTCTAATTTATCTATATTCATATTCTTCTTTTCTTATCCTCTCCCTGCTGTCACCAGGGAGAGGATGGTTAGTTACTTCTCATAGATGATTTCAAGTCCATAAGCTATTGCAGCATCGTGCTCTATCCTGCATCCACGTGCCTTCTCCCATCCTTTGCAGAAATATGCGGCATGACACAAGCTCATATTCTCCAAAGACTTTGCAAGGAAGCAAAGAGGAATCTGAACAACTCCACGTTTCTGCATCTGCTCTTTGCTATACCACTCATCTGTGAATAGTGTATTAATAACTTCGTAGCCTTTCTCTTTGAGAGCTGCCATAGCCTTCTCTCTTGTAGCTACAATTTCTTCATCTGTCTTTCCAGCCATTGGCTGACTCAACATAGCTTTTTTCATATTACTTATATTTATATCCTTTATACTTTGCGAGCATCCTCTGACACGCCCTGCGCTCTTGGCGTGTCATGCCGTCATTATAATGCTTAGATAAATTATTTCTACGGTGAGTACACCTGTCAATTATCCCTGTCCAAATTCTATACAGGCGAGATTTATAAACACCTTTACTGTACTTCATTTTCATATTCTTCTATTAGCTCTTTTATTTCTTCAAGTTTAATTTTTATTTTCTCACCGAACGGCTTGAATGGACACTTGGGCTTTACAGGCTCTACTTGCAAGGTTTCGGGATTGTACTTGCCACCGAAGTACTTCTCCATGTCAGCAATGAACTTGTCACGTTGTTCGTCACTTGCCTTGCTAAAATCCTCAGACATAAAGACATCTTCGTCTCTTTTTGCAAATCCCCCACTTTTTAACTGGCAAATCGAAACTTTAAAAGAAATATAAGCGTCTATCCATTCTTTGAATATAACGCCAAGACCGTGATACCAATGTACTAACACGTCGCCAGACTTGAAAAACTTGTTCCAATCTCGCACTTCACGGGACGGGAAAAGTTGGCATTCTGCATCGGAACAGGAATCGTCGGCAATATACAGACCATACTCACTAAAATAAATTTGGCGTAATTTCTGACCCACTACGTGTATTGGATACACTACATTATCTATCAATTTTTCGAAACTCACATTTCCAAATATGGGTGAATACAGCTTTGTGCCCTTCGGGCAATCCTTCAATATCTCTGCTATATTAATCTTGTTTTCCATTGTTGTAATTTTTATTGTAAAACATTTCCGTAAATTCTATTTTCCCGTTGGTATTTCTTCGTCAGTTCCATGCGTGATCGAATCATATTGTCTGCAAATCTGCTTGTACACCAGCTCGCGCCATTCGTCAGCAGACTTGCCGTTTAGACTGTCAGCATACTCTTTGATAATATATGCGCCAAAGCAAGCACTATTTATATTGCTCTGATGTATGTCGTTTTCTGTCACTCCACCCAGAAGGTGTATAAGCCATGTCTTGATTTTCTTCATAGTTGTATGTTTCGTAGGATGAAAGGTTGTGAGGATTGAGTCCTTAGAAGATGGACTTTGACTAACTTGTGTACAGCACGTGGCTGCGCCTTGTTAAAATCATTAACTATACGACGTTCAAGTTCTGTGTGCCATACAGGTTTATCTGTGCCTGGAATCGAAATTTCAGCACGAACGCGCTGACCATTGTCAAAAGTGAGGATAGCTGTGCGCTGCTCACGAGGTACAAATGGATTGTGTTTCATTTCGCACTCCTTTCTGAAGATTGTATCGTTTTGTTATTTTTTACTTTGATGTTTATAGGAGTATCTTCTTTGAAGTATTCCCATTGTCGTTTTTATCGTTTCTTTACATTCTCATACAGCTCCACGATTTCCTCGTCTGTCAGCTCACCTTCCTTGTCCAGTCCATACAGAAAGAATTTCTCCTTTGATATGGACGTCACACCTGCCTGTGCTGCAAACACCGATATACCTCTTAGTGTGCCCGTCTTGCGGAATATGTCCACTATCTTTCGCACGTAGGCGATGAAGTTTTGTGTCTGCTTGTCGTAGACAATTCTGCAATCTTTCGTCGGCTCATCTTTGTCTGACGGTTCTTCTGCACTGCTGTCAAACAGTTCCTCTATAGCGCCGATATTCAACCCTGCCTTGCGCAATTGGTTGCCGTACGCCTTTAAGCTGCCGCACAGTTGCTTCACTACCTCCACCGTATAGCGTGCGCCCTTCAGTTTCTCATACTCTTGGTTGAGATTGTCGTACTGTTTTTTTAGGTGCTTGTATTCGCCCTCAATGGCGCTTTGCTTGTTCTTCGCCTCCATACGCTCAAGCATATTGCGATAGAGCACGTCCTTCTGCTCTACGAGCATGTTCAGACGCTCGTTCTCCTTTTTTAGCTCATCGCGCTCAGCAACAACCTTGTCGTAGTTGCGCAGTATTATACGTGCTTGGTCTATAGGCGAGAGGTCTTTGTTGAATGTTGCCATAATTGTAATAGTTTTATTGCTTATTGTTATTCGATTCTACTATGCAACTCAGCTGTTCTACCTGCTGCTGCAACTTAAACATCTCCCTGCTCGCATGGTCTCTCTCCATTCTTGCCTCTGCTACAAGTACCGAACCTACAGCCACGCTCGCTATCAACACCACCGCCACGCAAACCCATGGCAGCCTATGAGCAAAGCTATTGATGTCTCTACTTACGCCCTTAGCAAAGGCCCAGCCGTATTTTAAGGCATACACACCTGCTTCTCTTGTCGTGGCATTATCCACAAAGTCTATTCTTGTTGTCTTCATATTTCTTTAGTTTTAGTTATTTTCTTAATGATTTCCCCCTGAACACGATTTTCTTAGTTATCGCCCTCAGTCTGTCTACGGTTCGCTCTCCGTATTTCTCCACCATCTTCTCTTGCGACAGATTGGTCGAGAACATCAGCAGCTTGCCTTTCTTCTCCGCCTCGTCTACAATGTCTGGGAACCTGAGGTTTCTGTTGCCATAATTTACATCCACCGATTCCTTGCCCACATCATCTATATATATAATGTGTTTCTTCACGATGTCGTTATACACATTGTTCATGTCCTTGGCATCATACAGAGTGATTATCTTTCTCGGGAAGTGATAAAAGTTAAACAGCACCGGCAGAATCTTTGCCCCTATCAGCGTCTTGCCTCTTCCACACTCGCCACAAAGCCACAGACCACGCCCCTTGTTGTCCGTCAGCCATTCCGCCACTTCCTCGTATTCCGGCTGCCATACAGCGCCCTCACCGCAATAGTATTTCAGTCCGTTGCACAGCAACAACTTTGCGTTGTCAATGTGTATGCTTACCTTCTTCGGCGACCCAAAGAAGCCTGTACCTTGCAGCGCCAGCTCGTATTCCTCCCACACGGTTTTTATGTCTTTTCCTACCATGTTTCTTCGTTTTTAAATTCATCCTTCTCCTTATGATACACCATTCCGATGTCCTGCGAAGTCTTACGCGACAACTTCCTTTCGTCATCGTTCTTCTTCCATGTAGCCAACCTTCGAGCTATCTCGAACGTCTTCTGCTTCTCCCAGTGCATCTTTGTGCCACCCTCGTTTACCTGCGCCCAATGGTTATAAAACTCTTCTATCAAGCTTTCTCCATATTTCTCAACGAAAGGCTTTAACGCCTCGTGAAATTCTACCTTACGTTCTTCGAGCGTCTTTCGGGGCAAGTCGTCCTTGTTAATCTTCTGTTTACTTGTTGTTAACTTATTATTAACCGCACGATTTTCTTCCATGTTTGTAACACGCTTATAATAAGCTATTTGAGGTATGTATATATACGTTCTTTTTTGTTCACTCGCTGTTAACCTGTTGTTTACTTGCTGTTTACTTCGTAATTCTATAGCACCCAAACTCGCAAGTCGTATCACGTACTTATACAACATTGTTCGCGAGCGATTCAAGGCTTTAGCCATGTCCGCATAAGAAGCATCTACATATCCCTCATCGTTTGCTTTATATATGAGATAGAAAAGCGTTAGGGTTGTAGGTACATCTCCTATCTTCCTAAAGCAAGCCCCAATGTCAGCCATAACTAAAATTGCATTTCGGATGATTTACGTGAGTTTATAAAATTCTTGACAGATGGGAGAACACCCTTACAAGGCAAGTATTCTTCTGATAATAGAATATCCTTATAAGACCTCACTTCATCAAGATCCATCCCTGCTTCCTGTGCGACCTCTTCATCTGATATTAAAACACAACCATCTTCGTCCGTGTTTTTTGCGAAACATAGCCAGACTTTTACTATAGTCCAACCCTTTTCTAATAAACTGTCCGGTATTTCCATAATGTTGCTTCTTTTACAGTTTCATCAAGTTATACCCGGTCACCGCATTAAACCACCGACCTTGCCACTCTCTTGTGTCAATGCTTATGTCGCATCTCACAGCGTCACCATTGCCAAGTTGGTTCACCACGTCCACTTGCGCACCTCTAAACGTCACCACTATATTCTTCGGATATTGCAAGCTCGTCACATGCTCTATCACCACGTCACGTTCTCTCCACTCTCTGCCCGACTGGCTTATGCCGCTCTTCTCGGGCAGAATCTTTATTATCGGTCCTTCTATATGTATCATATAATTCAAAATTTATTAATTCCTCATCGGCAAAGCCGACAATTCCTAACTCCTAATTCCTAACTCGTAATTCCCTACACCCACCCTGCACCACCGCTCGCCAGCTCTGCCTTTGCGCTTCTCAGTCCCCTCTCGTCGTCCTTGTCCGGTATTATCACCTCGCTCATCGACGCATAATCCAGGAAGTTCCTTATCACGCTCGACATTTCCGCTGTAGTCAGATAGCACAACTTTTTCGGCTTCTTGCTATCCTCCGCGAGAAATATATGCGGACACACGTCCTGCTGTATCGTCCGTAGCACACTATAGAATGTCTCGCCCTGCTTGTATCCGTAATAGCTTATGATGAAGTTCAGATAAGCCATCTGCTTGTTCGTAGCCACCTCTCTGTGCTTCACTATGTCTATCGCATACCCGCAGTCGCGAGCCTTATCTATCTCTCTCATAGCAGCCATATACTGCCTTGGGTCATTCAGCCTCTCAAAAGTCGCCATACCCCCTTACCCCCTTTCAAAATAATTCCGTTATTAATTCTGGAATAGTGTCATTAAAATGTTGCCATTCTTCAAGCAACTTCTTTAGAAATTCTCTTTTGACTTCGTTTAAGCATTTCTGCTTCCACTTTGTGTAGCGTCCTTTTACGACAAATTCGCTATAAGGGATTACCAACAATCCGCATGTCGTATGTCGCATATGACGCTCAACGTGCTTCGCTGCCTTCTTTATCTTCCTCGGTACTCTCATTGCTAAAATTTCTTTTAGTCCACTCCATTATTTCCTCGAAACTTTGTTCTCCGCTCTGAAGTTCCTTGATAAAATTTCGTAGCATACCTATTGCGTCGAAACGCGTTCGTGTCACCCAAGCCGTTTCCTGTTCTTGGTTTGCGTAGTTAACAATTATTGTCAGCAACTCAAGCACACGTTTATCACCACTATTCCGCACAAGTTCGTTATAGTCCTTTACGGATATTGTTACCATTGGTTCCATAATTCCTATTTTTAAAGTTCGTCAAATTCTTTTTGCAAACGGTCGTATGTATCGTGTACAAGTTGTATAAACTTGATTCTAAATTTTTCATCGTTTCTTACGATTGTTTTAAGACTATCTCCAAGCTCGCCACAACTTATATCTATAGCTCTGCTAAGAGCATTCAAATTTGTGTCAAGCATCATTCTTAGGGTTAGTGCCTTGTCAAGTTTTTCTTTATCCATAATATCTCCTTTTTTACATTAATACAATTTCCAGTCCCTTCTTCGCCACCCATGTCGGCACACCAGTCTGTCCCGCCACCGTCAGCTCAGCGTGTTTCTTGTCCAGATGTCTCTCGCTCGCATGAATCAGCGTTATAGTCTTCGCTGTCTTCCCTGCATCGCACATCTTCAAGTACTCCACACAATGCTTCAAACTCATGTGGCTCAGTCTTACTCTGTCTGCCATCGACGGTATCGTCTTACCCGTTCTCACAGCTTCATCAAGTATGTCGTCCTGGTAGTTAGCCTCAATGAGATAATGCGACACTCCCTTCACCACTTGATGCAGGTTCCAGCAGTCCGTCGCAAACATCAGCGTCCCCATTTCCTTATGATGCACAAGATAAGCGAAGCATTCCACGTCATGCTCAACTTTCAGAGGCGTTACTCTAAAGTCTCCCACTTGGTATGTCTTGCCATGCTCCACCGCCGTAACGCCAAACTTATTGTTCTCCTTTACAGCAGCTGTCGAGTATACGTCTATCCCGGCACTTGTAAACTCGCGCACATACTTACAATGGTCTCCATGTTCATGACTTACTATCATGCCACGTGCACGACTTCTTTTAAGCCTTCCAACCTCTTGATATTCTCTCAAATGACAGCCAGCCTCAATCAGAAGCTGGTCGCCATTCTCTGCTTCGAGCAGATAGCCATTGCCCTTACTCGAACTGCCTACGATGCGTAGTTCCATTACTTAAACGGATTATCGTCCTCTGCAGCCGTGGCAGCTTCAGCGCTTGCAGCGCCATCATTCACCACTTCTCCCGTCTGTGCGTCCACGTTGATCACCTCCTTGGCTTCCGCGAATCCATTGTCTCTCGTAAACTCCGAGGGTATCGCCTCATCCATAGACTCAATTTTCTGACTACTCTTGTCGTCAACGGACAATTCTCCCCATTTCGAAAGCAGTCTACGCAGTACGGTCTTTAACGCCATGCTTTCAAAATTCTGAAACCATCCAACTCCATCATTGAAAATCAATGCGGACTGTTTCAGGGCAATCTCTTTTAAACCATTTGCATCTATATTACTGTATTTTACTGTTGGAGCGAATGCCTTTGCATAGGCGCATATTTCGTCTATTGTCATGTAAAGAATTTTGGCAAATCCATCCTTCTTTCTCATATAAGCGAAATAGCCGATAGGCGTGTTACTTTTTTTGTTTTCAGTATTCAACTGCAGTTCTCCAGTTATTTTATTAAAGCAGCCGTATTCACCTTCATATACGACGTCCATGTTAAGGGTTTCATATTTGCCTGTACGTAAAGCAAGGTTGACATAGCCCTTCACGCCAATTACAAGTGAAGGCTTTAACTTACCCTTACTTTTGAAGGGTAGAATATAACACTGCCCTAATTGTTTGTTTAGCGGGAGTCGCAACGATGCAGCCTTGATTGCTTCTGCCATAAGTTCATTCGGATCACATTGCAACAGGGTTTCATCACTTGTTACAAGCTCCATGATTGAGGTCGCAAACGCACCTGCATTCTCTTTCAATGCGTTTTGCATTAGCTGCTGATAGTAATTGTTTTCTGCAACCTTCTTGAATGCAGCTACCGCCACATTCTTGTTTGATTTTTGTGGCTGTTGGGCCACCGCTGTTGTTGTCTGTGTCATTTTTCTATATATTTTA
>ERZ1035037.35-NODE-35-length-53591-cov-29.362728_pt1 | contig 53591 bp, 114 predicted proteins | sample MGYA00520618_ERZ1035037 | MGnify/ENA primary metagenome ERZ1035037 (study PRJEB33766, sample SAMN09781741) | gut metagenome | biome: gut microbiome | host: Homo sapiens | place: Madagascar | study: EMG produced TPA metagenomics assembly of the PRJNA485056 data set...
ATATTAAATATACAAAATAAAAGGAGTGAAAACTATGGATATTTCTTTTCCTTATGAGTATTATATCCTTGCAGTTAACCACAAGAACAAAAAGAGCAAAAAAGAAGAAGTCTATTTTGTTGGGAGGGACTCTCTTTCAGATTATCCTTCCAGTTGGTGTTCTTATAAGGAAGCTATTCATTTTAACTCCTTAAAGGATGTTTTGACTTTCTATGGCGAATATAAAAATTACCTTGTAACAAATAACAATATATTTGAAACGTCTAATCCTCGAATTATTAAGGTAACGTGTGTTGAAGACCCAATTGTTCAGTGTAACATGGAAAGGAGTCTGTAATATGGGGCTGAATTTTTTTGAAAAGTTAACAGACAAGCAACTTTTGGTTGTATATAATCAAGCACAGCAGATGGAACAGAAAAATACAAAGAATGTGGAAATGAAGCTACAAAATCCACTTTTCAAAAAGGCAGTAGATTTTTACGACCATATTGTAGATACGCCTAATCGAGTAGCCCTTGACCAGCTATATTGTGAAGCGGCGAAACGATGGGCGGACACTCAAATGATGAAGATGAATTAACCACAACATATAGTGGTTAAAATTTTAGGGAATCACAAGATGTTGTGGTAGAAAAGGAAATAAAATGACTATTTTATCTGTCGTAGAAAAAACTTACAATCTGTTCTGGAATGATATGGGTTTGCCCGGTGGACTTCTGATAGTTGGTATAGCACTTGCCGTTACTGGTATTGCAATTTTATCAAACTATAGAATGGATGGATTTTTTGGTTTTGTTCCTCTTATTTGTGGGATTTCTATTATAGGGACTCTTGTTTTTAATGGAAAGCAAGAAAAATATCAAGTCCCTTATAACACATATGAAGTAATGCTTGATGAAAGTGTAGCTTTTGTAGACCCTATTAATAAAGATTTTAAAATTGAACCTAAAGAGGGAGAAACTTCTATTTTTACAGTAACTCCAATTTCTAAAACTGCTAAGGTTCCTACTTTTGAAGTTGGAGAATATATTAATACAAAGGAATATGTAAACAATGAAAGTAATTAAGCAACCTACTGTAATTACTACTGAAGAAACTTGCAAGAACTGTGGGGCTGTACTTGAGCTAAATCCTTGGGATTATAAAAAAGAAACTCGTGTCCATGGAGACACTTGGGACTATTATTATTGTACTATTACAAGAAAATGGTATATTTGTCCGTGTTGTCATGCAGTTAATGTTGTGAAAACGCTTATTGATTGAAAGGAAAGTGTATTATGACTGTAAAAGAATATAATAATTTTTATATTAGATGCAGTAATGCTATCTGTTTTGTTCGCAATTTGAAAAACATTCCAAAGAAGTTTCTGACTTCTACGGGAGTATCTACTGAAATGGATAATTTTGGATTTGATAAAAACATGGAAGATTTGATTGTTAAAGCTTTGGAAATATATCAAAACGATATGAAAAGCGAAATTGAAATGGAGAGATGAACTATGAGTTATGATATTACTTATCGAGTTCGTTGTCTTGAAAAACCTGATGTTTGGGTAGACGTTGGACTAATTGATGCTAATATTACTTACAATGTTGGAGATATGATTCGTGCATCAACTGGCCTTGAATGGAAAAATGATGCCGATAACGGACTTGTAAAGGATGTAATTCCTTGTATTATGAAAGGTCTTGAAGAACTCGAAAAGTATCCAGAAAAATATAAGCAGTATGAATCTCCTAATGGATGGGGAACTATTGAGGGATGTAAACGCTTTTTTGTGTGGTGCTTAAAAGAATGGATGAATTTCTGCGATGGATATGACACAAGAGAACTCAAAGATGTTGTCCATTTTTGGATAATTTAAAACATTATAATATTAAGAGGGTGTGAAGAATGAAGCTAAAATGTTTAATGTTCCTTGAAATTATTATTGCTGTTATAGCCTTTATTTCTGGTATTGCCAATTTTTATGTTGGATTTGAAATTATAGGAACTTTAGATTTCTTTGGGGCTATTTTCTGTATTTGGGCTTGGCTTTATAATTTTATTATGTTTAGAAAACCTAAAGACAAAAAAGGGAATCATAATTATGGAAAACATTGATAAAGGTGGAGTTCATGAGTTAAAAGAACTTACCGTTAAAGATTTAAAAGATATTATTGACCGTACCAATGAAAACGATTTAAATGCTCGTGTTGTCATTACTTTAGATGAATCGTCTATTGGTGGTAGAGCATTTACCTCAATTATAATGGCTCACATGGGTTTTGACTGGGAAAACAACCAGTTTAGAATTGAGCCAAAAGAACCTATTGCCAGAAATAAATTTTCTCGTGATACTCCAAGAGACATTAGGAAGTGGAGAGATGGATATTTCTGCCCAAAATGTGATGGTTCTCTTATGAAAAAAGAAGTAAAGGAAAGTCGCTATTGTAGGCGTTGTGGTCAACGTTTTAGTGGCTTGGTTCATGATTATGATAAATGAGGAATATATTACTAATCCAAAAGACCTAAAAGGGAAAGACGAATGTATTTATCAGTTTGAAAGAGATGTAAACGAAACTCTGTGGTATCATTATCTCCAAGAAGCAATTAGAGACGGAGATAGAGTTGTCGAGACAAAGTGCTTTGTAATTCGTCCTTATTGTTGTGATGACGAATCAGAGTTAAACAATTGGCATTTTTGGCATAGAGGTTCTAATTTTAAACTTCAATGGTATAAATATCCCTTGCGTTCTCCTATGGTTAATTGGAAAATTACTCATGAAGAATTTTTAGATGTACTAAAAGATTGTTGGAATTTTTGGGAAAGAGACCATAATGGTATGAGTTATTATTCATGTTATAAATGGTGGACTCGTATAAAGTAAAAAAGGAGATAAAATATGTCTGCACTCGGAATTATTGGACTAATTGTTTTAGGAATTATTATTTGTTTCTTTGTTTTTGTTCTTGGTGTTATGTTAGGTTATTATGCTTGTTATGCAAAGGCTTATGAAGAAGCAGAAGCAGACCATAAAGACCTTTCAGAAAATCAGAAAAAGCTGATTGAAGTTCTTAAAAGTCAGAACGTAGCTTATAAAAAAATGTTCGAAGAATCTTGTGATGTAGAAGTAACTAAAGACGAGGAGAATCAATAATGGACAATAATACGACAAATGAAATGGATAATCATTCTTTTAATCTAAAGAATTTTAAGGAACAATTCGCTAATATTGAAATTGGGGATATGAGTGACGGATACCATACTTTTAATGAACTGTATCATCACAGAGCTATTTTGTTCTCTATTATTTGTAATCAGAACGCTCGCTATGCTTGGAAATCTAAGCTTCATGCTGATGGTACTATGTATGACAATATGTTTATCGTTGGTATGAATCTTCCCATTAATAATTATTCTCTTTATCCGTCTCTTTATCCGGTTACTTATCATTATGATATTGAACCCTATTGGGATATGTTTAACGTAAAAGAGCTTGAAAGAGCCCCCAGTTGGGATGGTCATACTCCTTGGGATGGTGTTGACCGTCTTGAACGTTTTTCTCAGGAAGTAACTAAAAACCCTTATCTGCAAATTTTCTAAAAAATTTTAAAAAACTATTGACAATCAAACTGTAGTGTGATATTATAAAGATGTTCCAAGAGGAACGGTTGCTAACATTATAGAAATTGTTAGTTAAAACTTAATATCTAATCGGCTGAGATGCCATTGGTCTTTACATTTTTGTTTCATATGTGGCCTCCAAAACATAATGTAACTCTTCCTGTTTGGTTATTGTATAGTATCCTTCCTTTCTTTTGGTAAAGACCAGACCTCCAAGGAATAAGAACTTGGAGTTAACAACTCCGACAAGGTTTCAGGAGACCAAGTTGGAGAGAGTCTTGGTAATTCTGTCTCGTAAGAATTACAAAAACGACCTAAGAGGTTTTTGGGGAATTTTCTCTTAGGCAGGAGCGTGGTGAACTCCTGAGCTTATGGCTGATATGGAAATGGATATAGGGCGGTTTTGAACGTTTAACGTCCGAGGGGAGAGAGAAGTGGTATACCTCTCTCCCTGCCATTAACCTAAAACTCCAATAATCTTGTTTTATTTAAAGGTTGCAAATTCAAACAAGTTATACCAAAGAGAAAAAGAGTGGGAGACAACACTCGTACCTGTCTACAGAATGGCTTGAAACGATATATAGTCCTCTGGGTAACAGCGAATAAAGTAGTGAATAAGCTGATTTATTTCTCTTAAAAACTTTGTAATCTTATAATAAAGGAAGATAAAAGTAGTTTTTTATTCGGCTTCAAAGTTAATGCTTTGAGGTTTATTTTTTATATAGAGAGGTTATTTAATGAATAAAACAAGTCATATTTGGGATATTCTTGACAAAGAACTTGAAAGAGAAAAGAACACAGTAGAGCTTATCGCAAGTGAAAACTATCCATCTGAGGAAGTCCTCGCCGCTGTGGGCACTCATTTCGCTTTGAAGTATACAGAAGGTTATCCTAACAAAGAAGATGTTGAAAAGTTCCAGAAAGAATACCCCGATTATGTTCATACTGGAAATGTAGGAAGATACTACGGTGGCTGCTCATTTTTCGGGGAATTGGAACTTTATTGTCGCTATATGTGGCAGAAAGTTTTTAATGTAGTAGGGAAATATCACTGTAATGTTCAGCCTCATAGTGGTTCTTCAGCTAATATGGAAGTCTATGCTTCTGTACTTGAACCCGGCGATACTATTCTTAGCATGAGTTTAGCTAACGGAGCTTGTTAATAATGGGTTCCCTATACAGTAATGTATAGTAAAAAATTGCGAATATGCTGGAAACTCCTTAGAGCTTTTAATAGTAAACATAATTGAAAAAGAAATGTTATCTAAAAATTTAAAAGATTGGACAATCAGCAGACACCGCCCTAAACTTTTTAAAGCAAGGGAAGGTCTCAGAGACTACCAAGCACATCCTTTAGGAGAATAATATGGAAATAACGATACCTGAAAATTTACCTTATGAAGAAGAATGGAAGAACCTTTTATTTGAAGGTTTTGAGCACTATCAAGTTTCTAATTATGGACGAGTTAGAAACTCAAACACAGGATATATTAGAAGTGCTAAGGATAACGGACATGGTTATTTAACTGTAACGTTAAAAAGTCATGGAGAAATGAAACATATTTATATTCATCGTGAAGTTGCTCGTTTATTCTTACCAAATTTTAAAGAAGAATTACAAGTTAATCATATTGATAAAATAAAATATCATAATTATGTTTCTAATCTTGAAATGGTAACGGATTCTGAAAATAAATTGTGGTCAAGCGATGAATATGTATCTGGACACATTGATACTCAAGGCCGCTGGATTTATGTTTATGACACAAAAGGAAATCTTGTAGATTCAGCTTTTGGTATTTATAAATATTGTCGTGACCATGGACACGATGTTTCTTCTGTTTATAAGGTGTTGTTAGGAAAGTATTCTACCCATCATGGGTTGGTTTTTTCTTATTTTCCTCCAAAAGATTAAAGGATGAAGGTATAGTCCGGCTATTATTGAAAGATAATAGATTGTTGCATTTAACACACGGTAGTCCTGTAAATTTTAGCGGAAAACTTTATAATATGGTTTTCTATGGTACAGATGACCGAGGATATATTGATTACCAAGATATTTATAATAAGATTCTTGAATATAAGCCCAAGATGGTTGTCGTAGGAGCTTCTGCTTATAGTCGTATTATTCAGTATGACCAGATTAAGGAACTTATTGACAAAGCAGGAGAACAAATTGGCTTTACTCCTTATATGTTTGTTGATATGGCTCATGTTGCTGGTTTGATTGCTGGCGGAGTTCATCCTTCTCCTTTTGGGTATGCGACATTTATTTCTACTACGGTACAAAAGTCGATGCGTGGAAATCGTGGAGGAATTATTTTCTGTAAGCCAGAGTTTGCAAAGAAGGTAGATTCTGCGGTATTCCCTTATGCTCAGGGTGGTTCTCTTATGAATGAGATTGCTGGTAAGGCGGTCACGGCAGAAGAAGCCTTGCGTCCTGAATTTAAAACTTACGCTCAGATGGTAGTAGCTAATGCAAAGGCTATGGCAGAAGAGTTCGTAAAGATGGGCTACGATGTTGTAACAGGTGGTACAGACAATCATATGTTCCTGTTGGATTTCTCTAAAACGCATCCTAATTTAACTGGCAAGATGGTACAGGATGAACTTGACAAGCATGGTATCACTCTTAATAAAAACTCTGTACCAAATGAGAAGCGCTCTCCCATGCAGACCAGTGGTGTAAGAATTGGCACTCCAGCACAAACCACTCTTGGATATGGCCCAGATGATTTCATTAAAGTTGCACACATGATTGATGAAATTATTGAAAACATGAAGTAATTTTTAATAAACTCTTGACAAAAGCCCTTTTACCTGTTATATTGTATATAACAGATTAGGGCTTTTGTTCTATTAATTAAAAGGAGTGTGTAATATGAACGTATTCACTATTGAGGGTCATCAGGGAAAAGCTATGGTAATGGAAAGTCTGATGAATGATTTTCCCAGTGGAAACTATACCGCAGAAAAAGATAATTGTGTTTTTATTGTCAATGACCGTCTAACGTTGTTTCCTCGCCGCAGTTTTAATTTGGGATGGGATGAAGATACCGATACTAAGAAATGGGCTAAAAACATTTATGATACGGCGATTGCTTATGGATTTAAAAACATCTTTATTTATACCAACGAATTAAAAAACAGCCGTTTTATTGCTGATTTGATTACAGAATTTAATAGATTTTTTATTAAGGGTGATAATGGCCTTGATACTGGGAATGTTTTTATTTTCTGTCAACCTAATTATTAAAATAAAAGGACGTTTTTATTATGAACTATGAATTTAAAGTTCTTGAGATTTCCAGTGACGATTATCCTCCAAATGTTTCTCGTATTCGACCTATGAAAATAGGCGATAATCTTTGGGTAAATGTTGATTCTAAGACACTAAATCTCAAAGTTGGAGATATTTATCCAAAATATGATGGGCGTTTCAGAGTAATTAAGGTTTGGACTAATCTTACTTATGGGGAAAAGCGCTGGTGGCAGTTTTGGAAAAAAACTATTCCAATGTCCTATATGCTTGAATATATTAAGGAGGACTAAATGGCTACTTTTGAAGAACTTGATAAGCGTTTTAACGAACTTGCAGTAGAACGAGACGATTGTATTCAGGAACTTAATAATCTTAAGTATAACTGGTATGATGCTTATATTGCTACTGACGATGTTAAAAACAAATTGGGCAAATGTTTTAAAGTAAAAGATAAAGATATTTACTATAAAATTATTGCTCCTGCTCCCCTTAAAAGCGGTAGAGCCTTTGTTGATGTATCGGAAAGCCATTGGATTTGTATTATTACAAGCCACACGGGAATTGACAACTATAGTCCAGCAACGCTTTCAGATATTGTTCCTATTACAATGGAAACAAAATATATTCCTTTTGGTTCAAAGTATTTTAAGGATGAAGAAATTACTCCCACTCAGTTTGATGAAGCTGTGGAAAGCAATCTTGGAAAACTCAAAAGTTTTATCAATAACAAAATTATTGATGGAAAAAATAATCCTAAAGCAGAAATGCTTTTTCATTTTTAATTAAGGAGAGAAGATTTATGTCTCGTTATAGTAGTAGTGGTAGCGCTGGCTCCACTGGTTTAGGAATTTTGGGCGTTCTTGAGGTCATTTTTGTTGTCCTTAAGTTGCTTAAGTTAATTGATTGGTCTTGGTGGCTCGTTCTCATTCCTCTTTGGATTGACCTTGGAATTGCCGCTTTGATTATTATTTGTGCAATTATTATTGCACTAATTGATAATCACAAGTAAAGGAAGCAATTATGAGTACAATTCTTTTTATAATTGGTTTTTACCTATTAGTAGGTGGGACAGTATCTCTTACATTGTATTATGACAACCCTTACATTTCAGATAAAGACGGTATTGAAGGGCTTTATGTAGCTCTGATGTGGCCTTATTATATTATTAAGTACATTATTAAACAACTTAAGAAGTAATTTAAAATATAAAATGAAAGAAAAAGACGGATATTTTTATTCTAACTGTTTCATTGAAATGGTTAAGGCAAAACTTAAGAATCCAAAAGTGAAAATTATGTACTTACCAGCTTTCTTAAATGAAGTGCCTTGCCCACATTGGATGTGGCTTGACGAAGAGGGAGAACATGATTTTCATTATCGAGGGAAACTTCCTTGGTATAAATTGGTTTGGCATAAAGGTCATATTAGAACTGTTCATAGAGGATGTTATAAAAGCTGTATGTCTCAAATGATTGAGAGGAAATATTATGAATCATAATGTCTTTTTTATTACAACTATTGACGTGGCAGATAAAGAAAATAAAACTTTTACTTGGCAAACTCCGGGTTTCCGTTATTCTTTGGAAGATGCTAAAGCTGTAGTAGAAGAGAATATGTGCGATATTTTTGAATACTGTTATAAATATGCTGTAATTGAAGAACTTGAACCCTATTTATACCCTGAACGAAAAAACGTTTGGTGGTATAAGTGGGATAAAGAACAAGAAAAGTATCTTCCTATTACAACTGATGCCACTATTGAAATTCTTGAACAAATGTTTGGTGGAAAGATTGTAGAGATTGGATAAGAGTAGATAACTATGGTTAAGATTTACACTCTTAAACTTGTAGAGGAGTAAAAAATAATGGAGAAAATACTTTGTGCGGCTATTTGGTTTAAGGATGGGAAAGAACCTGACTTATTTTCCCCTGTGAATATTACTGAGGGTTTTGTAATTTCAGGATGGAGACATGGAGCTATTCTACGAATTGGTGATAGACTTAATATTTCTCCTAAAAATAGTGTACAAGGTTTTTTAACATCTGAAAATCGTTTCCTTGATAGAAAAGAAGCAAGAGAACTGGTAGTAACAACTGGACAATGTGTACCAGAATTTCCAGATGAATTATATTCGGAGGACTTATACTAATGAAAGATTTGTGGTGGAGAATTAAGCATTTCTTTGAGAAGCTATTCAACAAAGGCTACACCAAAGAAATGAAAGGTGTCCTTGATAGAACTGCATTTTTGATTAGAAAGTCACAATGGAGCTATAAAACTTGGGCGAAAATGCTTGGGTGTGATGAAAGAAAAATTCGAAAGATTGCACATAAAAAGATTATTTTATCTTATTCTACTCTTCAGAAAATCGCTAAGTTCTCTGGCGTTGAAATGCACTGGCTTTTGACTGGTAAAGGGAAAAAAGAAATTTAATATTCTATTGACATCTTCTTTTGAATATGCTATTATACAGTTACAGTAATTGATATGATACATATTTGAAGGGAGATGTTTTTATGTATGTTAACAACAAGCACAATGCAATCGGAGCAAGTCGTATCCGACTGACTTTCCATTCTAAGGATAGAAGCCTTGAAAGACTTGGAATTGAGTCTGACCAGCAATTGAGAACTATGGCGGCTTCTGCAAGAAATAAGGGTTATAATATTGATGCTCTAACTATTCGTAATTATGAGCAACTTGGAATTTCTTATGAAGAACTTGTAAGCGTTAAGCGTCAGTTTAGAACTCGTACTAATTCTGAACGAATTTATCTTCACAAGGGTTTTGTATGGGTATTTGCTGGCAAGGATGCTTGTGTTCTTAAAACTGTAATCAAACTGAGAATTATTCCTATTAAAAAAAGAAAGTAAAGGAGATTGAATATGTCTAACATTGGAACTGTTTATGAAATTAACCTTAAAGCAAGAATGAAAAATCTTTATCCTGTTATTTATGAAAACAAGGATTATTATGTCTGTAAAGAACATGGATGTACTGGTATTAAGATTTTCTCCAAATCTTATTTTGGCTACGAGGCCAGTAGGTCTGTTATTACTTACGCAACCTTTAAAAAAGATTATGAAGAGGGCAAATATTCTAACTGGAACACCAAAATTTTTGTTTTTGTAAAAACTGGAGAACCCGCCTGTTTTGAGCCTTTTATGGAAATGACTCCTGAAGAACGCCGACTTGAAATTCTTGAAAAGAATCTTAACGCAGCGAAAGTCAATCTTAGCAGAGCAATCTCCAATCTTAAGTATAATGAAAAGTGTGTTGAAAATGCCAAAGAAAGAGTAAAAACTCTTGAAAAAGAAAAGGCCAACCTTGAAAAGATTATGCAGGAAAAGAAGTTGAAGAAGGAGAACTAATCATGCCTAATCTTGGGACTGTTTATGAATTAAATCTTAAAAAGAAAACTAAACTTTTTTATCCAGTTGTTTATAAAAACGATAAATATTATGTTTGCAAGGAACCAGAATCTTCCAAGGTTTTTGTTTTTCATAAAGCTCGTACAGATGGTAATCTTTATGACGAGGATATAAATGTTATCCCATATTCCATTTTTAAAGAAAAATATGAAAAGGGGAAATACATAGAAAGAAGCAACAGAATCCTTGTATTTGTTCAAAAAGGTGAACCAAAATTATTTGAATCTCTTATGAAGACAACCCCGGAAGGGAAAAGACTTGATTCTCTTGAAAAAATTATTGAAAAGACAGAATATGAAATTTATTTAAAAACGGATAAATTTAATCATCTTAAAAACGACATTGAAGAGGCAACGAGCAATTTGAAAGCCTTTAAAAAAGAGCAAGAAAGTCTAAGAGAAATCGTAAAGAAACAAAAAATAGAAATGATGAAGGAGAATTAACTATGGCAACCGCTTATGTTGTTAAGGGATATGGAAAAGGCTATGTTGCCATGAACCCTTGGCGTTATACTCAGGTTTCGGCTGAAGCCACTTCTTTTTCTAAGATTCCTGCGGCGGTTTCTTTTATCCGACTTAATCTTCCTAAGATGTTTCAAGAAGATAAATTCTGTGTCGTTAAAAGAACAAGTGGAGCAGTTGTTGTAACAGACCTTGCGTATGATGCTAAAGCTGTTCTTAAATCCTCTGGTGGACAAGTGGAAGATAATTCTACTACCGTTAAAGGAAAAAGCAGAATGTATTACAAGGTCGAACAGCAGTTTGAAGACAAGAAAAACTCTTTAAGGGCATTTATTGATTCCATGGATGATTCTGGAACGCTTTCAATGGAATTGTCTCAAATCGACAAAGAACTTGAAGATATGAAACATTATATTGAGTTTTCCTGTCTTAACGCCGCTGACGGTTATAAAGCCTTTAAGAAAATGCAAGATATTCTATTGAAGCGTAGAGCAATTAAAGACAAAATGAATTTTGCTCAAGTTCTTGAACAAAGAAAAATTGATAAACCCTCTTTACAGGCTGTTCTTACTTATTTGGAAAACATGGGCAATAGAAGTTATGAAGTTCGTGCAGACACAGGACTTTTTAGTGACTTGACTGATATTACTCCAAATAAATAATTTAATAAACCCTTGACAAACTCCCTTTGTTATGATATATTTAATATATCAAATGAAGGGAGTTGTTTTTATGACTACTAATAATTCTAACTATAAGACCGTTATGGGATTGCTGACCGTTGCTGTTACCGTGCTGAATCTGATTGAGGTTTATCGTACTGGTAGTATGGGGTATGCCGTTTATACTGGTGCTTTGGCTTGTTTTGCTACTTATTATATTAGTAAGGATTGATAAAATATGACTAATTTTACAGATAAAATTGACATGAATAAAATCAAGAAAAATACTGACGAATATGTTTTAAATATTTCCAAAGAGTTTCTTGATTGTATGAACTGGGATGACACTAAACTTGATGATAAGGTTACTGTCAGAGAAGCCATGAAGATGTTTGGTTTTATGATGGCTAATCTTATGATGACTATTAACGCAGATTTTGAAACATTTTGTTCTGGCCTTGGTGCTTTGGGACAGCGTTCTAAACAGTTGGAATATGAAAACATAAAGAACCTTTATTTTATTACAGCAATGCTAAAACTTGGCTCTAATTGGAGAGAAGTGTATAAGCAATACTCAGAGGAATTTGATGAACTTAACAAAAACGAAAAAATTAACGAAGATGCTTCTGTTGAAGTTGAAACCGAGGCAGAAAGCGAAGAAGAAAAATAATGGCAGAATACAAAAAGAATATTCAATGCCCTATTTGTGGACAAAATACTTATAAAGAACTAATCTACACGGGGCCATTGGGAATCGAAGAAGAATATAACGAATGTTCGCATTGCGGATATTATTATTCTTTTACTTATGGTAATTCCATAGAAGAAATTGGAAAATATACAATAGCTTGGAGCTATGATACTCCGTTTTATCCATTACATAAACGCCTTGGCAAATTTGAAAGGATTGCTAAACGAAATTACAAAAAGTATAATAAAAAGACAACCGATTATACAGAACGTATTGGCTTTTATTATGGCAAAAACAATATAAGAAAGACCAATGATGTTCTTTATCTTATTTAATTGGAGGGCATAATGATTCAAGATTTCAACACTGCTGTTGTAGAATTGAAGCACTTCTCATATCCAGAAGATTTTGACGAAGATTGCCGTTTTGCTTGTGACTTTTTTAATTCAGTAGGACTTAAAACCAAGTATTCCTGTAGTGGACATGGAATTGATGAATTTTGTATTATCTTTGATGATTCAGTTGAAAGTTATTTAATCGAGCTTTTTCAACTATATGCTTTTGACAAGCATCCTCTTGGACGATTCGTTATGTGGAAGAGACTTGTTCACATTAATGGTAAAGATTACTATTGGAACAACTGGATGTATTGCATGAACGCTGGCTTTAAGAATCTTGATGTTAGAGCGCAACGAGAAATTCGCAATATTACAACAACAGTCACTAAAGACGTTCTTTCGAATAAACTTGAGGAATACCTTGGTATGGTTCTTAAAGAGAATCTTTTAAGAGTTAAAAAAGATATTGAAGATTTTACAAAATCTATGGAAAATCACGGGTTTACTTTCACAGAAAAATTTTAATATATTTTCTAATATCCCCTTGACAATAAGGGGATATTAGTTTATAATTGGAGTACATGAAAGGAGTGTGTATTATGGGTAATGGTAAATCTGGATTCAATTGTGAAAACAATCTTTGTGCTTATTGGACATGGTTTAGTAGAAATAAAATAAAATGTGGATTTCCAGATAAAATTATTATTGGCTGTAATGGATGCAAAAGCTTTAAGCCCGGAGTATATTATTATATCAACGAGACTTGGAAAGCAATGGGCAATAGTAATTTTATTCCGCTTAATAATCTTTCTTATACTAAAGACGTAGCTATTGGATGCTTTCTTATATCTGTAATTTTCCCAGTTGGATTTTGTACTGAAAATCATGGTGGTTGGGATTGGCTTCATTTTTACGATGAAACAGACGAAGAAAAAACGCCCTTATATCGCAATAATTTTCCAGAAAAGGTCGATGCAAAAAAATTCTTGGAATACAATGAAATCGCATTAACTGAGGGCTTGAATAAGTATTTTTATAAAGATTTTAAGAAAGCAGAAGAAATTGTAAAGGCTGAACGAAAGAAAAAAGAAGAGAATACTTTAAGGTATCCTCCTCGTTATGGTTGGCTATCTCCCACGGGAGAATTTTTTGAAGGGGAATTTGGAGAACATGAAGCCTTAGCAAGAAAAATTTCGGACACCAAAATTGAAAAACACGCCTTTTTGTTTGCCAACAGAAAACGTCGTGAAAACGGAGAGGTTGAGTTTAATAGTGTTGGAGATTTCCTTGTTGACCGTGGTTGGGTGTTGATTGATAATCCTTTGCGGTATGGTGTTGATAAAGTAACCTACAATTATGAAAAGTCCCTTACTAAAGCTCAAAAAGAATATCTTTATGATTATTTCTACAATCGTGGAGAAAAAGAAAGAGCAAAAACGTTTTTGGAGGACAATGTTTAATGGATAAAGTTTTTTATGTGTTGACAACTTATGGAACAGATATTTATGATAATTATCGAGATTTTTATCTCACTCAAGATGATATTGGCGATGCTTATTTCGCTCCTTGTTTTAATGAAAATGTAATTCGTTTTGAGGAGGACACTCTACACGAAATTTTGGCAAAGCCTTATAGTGACGAAAAATATTTGTATTATCATCTATTGTCTGATTTGAAACACGAAGCAGAGGAATACAAGAAAAAGACGGGTAAACCTTATTGGGTTACTTATGACCATATTTATCTCAAAAGGGTTGCAATTCTTGATGACCCTGTGGACTCTTTTCACTTTAAAAACAAGACGGTTGTATACGATGATGCGTATTTAGACGAGGTAAAAAACGATGAATGATAATTTTGATGGAAACACCAATGTAGTTGATTATGAAATCATTGGCTGGCACGAAAAAGATTGTCCTGAAGATATGCTTGGCTTTAAGTATATTAAGGATGATAAAATCTATCTGTGTCAGTGCAGAGACGCCCATGGTGGTGTTTATTACATGGTTGTAGATTGGGATGACATCAATCACAAATGGCTCACGAAGAGCGGTTTAAATGTGATTAGATGGACTCCTATTAAGAAACGTAAGGAGAATTATTAAAATGCTTTATACTTATAATTTAACAGTTGCTGATACGATTCCTTATATGAACAGTTCTGATTACAAAGACCGTTTTATTGGAGAATATTGGCAGACGAGAATCCGTTATGATAAGCTTCATGATATGACAGTAAGATATGAAGCTGGAAAACTGAATTTTACTCCCTCTTGCCCTTTGGATTTGCTTAAGGAACAGAAGAAGTATATGGGAATGTATCTTAATAAGCTTGAAGTTCGTGCAATTATTGAAGAAATTGACCTTACAAAGCCTCTTAGGGTTAACAGCGATTCTGAATTTGTAACTGGGACTTCAATTATGGGCGATACTGACCAGCTTTTTCTTGACTATATTTTAACTACTTCTACTCATACTGATAGATATGAGAAAGCTTCTGGTGAAAAAAATGGAACTTAACTTTTTAGCTAAAGACGCAAGAGAACTTTCTTATAAGGGTCTTGTTATAAAAAGTACCAAATGTAATAAATGGATTAAATACGCTTTAAAATCCATTAAAAAGGATATAAAAATGGCTTCTAAAGTGGGGGAATTTTCCGTTTCAACTAATTTCTCTTTCCCCAATGACCATAAGTTACTCAATTTTTTAGGATGGAATGTTCAATTTAAAAAGCCAGAAGTTAGTTGTAAAATTATTTATTCTCGATTAGAAGAATCTTTTAAAGAAGCTGGATATAGATATTCTATTTGGTTTGATACTGCAAGAGATAAATTCTATATTTCTCTTTATTGGAATAGTAAGGAAAAAGAAAATGGAACCTAAAACTCAACTCTGCCCTTTCTGTGGCAAAATAATGTCTTCTGACTATGAAATGTATTATGGGTAGTTTTATACTTGTCTTAACGAGCAATGTCCATCAAAAGACATTAAAGTTTTAAAAGAAAAAGAAGATGAAGCCTACCAAGAAAAAGCTAAACTCTATAAAGAAAGACATGAGATGGTTATGAAGAATACTAATATTGACAGGATGCTTGATGCTTTTAAGCGTGTTTATAGCGAAGAAGTAAGTAACAAATTACTACCAGTAGAAGTCAGAGAAATTCTTTCTTTGGAACTTCAAAATCTTTCAAAGATGTAAGATAAAAACAAAGTTTTATTTTTGAACCTGTAAGAAAATTTAATAAACCATTGACAACAACTTCTTTATATGATATAGTATAAACAACTTAAGGAACTATATCAATAAAGGAGTTGTTTTTATGGTTTACAAGTATGGTTTTAAGGAGTATTTGGAGGCCGTTGAAAAGAATCCCACTCAGGAAAATATAGCAATTTTAGCTGAATGGATTCTGGAATTTGGAGAATGGAACGGTGACAGCTATATCATTGATAAAGATAAACGTATATGCTTAAAACCCATTTTCTATGAAGATTTTAATGGCGTTAATCGTTATCCTATTATTATCGGTTGGGAACTCAAGAATTATTAAGAAAGGATTGTAAATTATGATTCAGGCTAAGAATATTACCTCTCGTGAAGACAATCTTTCTCCTAACGACTTTAAAGAAAAGGTCAATAATCGGGAGAATTTTAAGCTCATTGCTTCTGCGGCTTACAATAATTGGGACGCTTTGCAGGAAGAAACAACTAAAATTTGGAACGCTTTTGTCGGAAATAAACCTTATTGTTATGGTTGGGCTGATAAAATCCATCCTGATGGTGTTTATGTAATTCAGTGCTATTATCATATTTGTGGGGGTACTCGCCTTGTATATTATGCTTGCGTAGAGTCTCTTATGAATGACCCCAAGGCTTTTCAGCTTATGAGAAACGGCTATGATAGTTATGATAAAGCTATGATGGCTGGACTTCTTCTTAAAAATCTTACCAACGCTCACAGAGAAACGGAAGGACTTACCAGCCTTACCGCAATCTTTAAAGTAATGGATATGGAGTAATTATATGATTTGGTATGTTATCGGAAGTATCCCTCTTATTCTTTTTATTGTTGGCATCGTGAAAGACCGGATTAGCTATAATAAAAGGAAAAAGGAAGGAGTTTATATTTGCAAAGATGAAACGCCTTTGGGAGCTGGTTGGACAACTGTCGGTGTTGTTACCTTAATCCTTTTTGGAATTTTGGTTTGGTATGTTGGAAGTTGTTTTACTGGTTGTATTCTTTACAAGTTTAAGGGTAATACAGAAGAATATCAGACCTCTTGGAATATTACCGCTATGCAGGACAATCTTAACACCCATGGTAGATTTTATATGCGTAGTGGATATATTGAAACTGATTTATGTTATTATTATGTTTATTCAACTAAGAATGGTTTAAAGAGCAGTTATATTCCAGCTAACAAAACTTATTTAAATTATACAACAGACAAGCCCCATATTGAACGTTATACTCGTAGATGGAACAAATCTTGGATTAAATGGTTCACTTGTGCTGATGCTCAAGATTACGCCGTAAACGATATATATTACAAAGCATATGTTCCTGAAGGTTCTGTTGAACAAAGTTTTAATGTAGATTTACAGTGAGGTTATAATGGAAAAGATTAATTACAAAGCCGCTTGTAGGATTATGGGACAGGGAGAGTTTTGCGAACTTATGCAGTTACTAAAGGATATGGGTATTAACCCAAAGACACCTGACGGTAATTTTAAGAAGCTCTCTGTTATACTGGATGAAGTTTCTAAATATTTTAATACGAATTGCAGTCAGTATTCAAACAATGTTAAGGAAAATATGAAAGAGGTTTTCCCAAAGGAGGGATAAAAGAATGTTTTTATCTTTAGAATATACCTTAATTAATCTGGATGCAGTTGCTTATCTTGATTATTTTGAGCCAACTGATACCGCTCCTTATATTCGAATTACTTATAAAAATGGACAAAAGGATAAAATTACAAGAATTGGTAAAAAGTCCACTTGGGAAGAGTTCCAATTTATTCGTCAAGAACTTTTGAGAAAAGATTGTATTATTCCTATCGAGGGGGAAGCAGAATAATGATGATGCGAACTAAATATTTTATTGGTGTCCCTTGTATTGATAAGCCCGACTATTATTATCTTATTACAGATATTACAAAGCCGATTGTTGACGAGCATGGGAATGTACGCACTTTAGAAGGGGTTACAGAAGTTGAAGAGGACGCTTTGACTTTTTACAGCTTGGATTCAGCTTTGGAATGGTGCGACTCTAATTTGGAAGATTTGGCTTCTGAACTTATCGAGCCGAGCATTGGAACTTTTGATTGGGACAATGCGGTAATTATCAAGAACGATAATACCATTATTCCCCTGTAAAAAACACAAAATAATTTAATAAACCATTGACAAATAGCCTCCTGTCTGTTATACTATGTATATCAAAGACAGGAGGTTTTTATTATGAAGCTTACTCGTGAGGTTGATATTTTTCAGTGTCCCCCTTCCACCAAATATTGCTTTATGCCACTTGATATGGTAAAAGCAGAAGATATTAAAATCACTGATTATGTTCGTGTTTGGCATGGAGAGATTGAGCTTGATGGAGTTCCAGAAGGAGTAGAAGAAATCAAAATTCAGAAGGCTGTCTGTGACAAGTGCTTCAGTTATTTCCAAGATGGGCAGGATAAAACCTTTTTTGGAAGAAGTCTTTCTACTTCTGACATTGTTCGTGTTAGAAAAGATAACACTTTCCATTATTACTATTGCGACTTTTTCGGCTGGAAGTTGATTAAAACTTGGGGTATTGGAACTCAGGGTATTGAAAGATAATAAAGGAGTGTAATTATGAAAGACCAGACTAAATTGGTAGAAAAAATCTTTGCGGAAGATGTTTGCTATGTAAATTCTTGGGCTCCTTATTATGTTCATAAACTCTTGAATGTTTATGACCCTGAAAACTGGTATCATTCTGACAAAATCATTTGTGAAATGTTCCACTCTAAGCATTGGGATGGCCCACACAAAGATACAGTTCGTATTTTGTTTAAATCTTATGATGATTTTATGATGTATCGTGATTTTGATTATTATAGTTTGGGCAAAAATTGGAAGTTCTGTATGAAACATTATTTCAACAAGCTTCCCGATACAGTTGATGTTGACTGGCTGTATGAAAATGGGTATGTACCTTTTTGATAACAAGGAGTATAAATAAGTGAGTGTTACAGAAATAATTATCGCAATTTTCGCTTGTATTATGGTAATTGCAATATTGCTATTAATTGGACTTGTAATCTGTATGATTACAGACCGTATTGACAACCTAAAAATTGATAAATACATGGCGTCTTGCGGATTTAAAAAAGAAATTGACCATATTTATCATCCTAATAACGGCGAAAAATACTTCTACAAGTTTACCAGACAGTATTACGATAATGGCGGAAACATTGCGATTCAGGAGCTAAACGCAGACAATCTATATAAACTTGGCTATAAAGAAGTAAAAAAGAAGTTTATTTTCAATTAGAAAGAGGTTTTAAAGCCCCTCGAAGATTTTATTTGGATGATTTTTACCCATCCGAAGTGATTTGATTACACTCTGTATAATTTTTAGTGGATAACTCTGTGGAGAACTCAATTTTAGCGATTTTTTAATACAGGGTGTAATCAAAATGGTAAATAAAATCACCATTTTATTTACCTAAAATGGGTACTTTTCCACAAATTATCCACAGAGTTCTCCACATTAACGCTTAAATTTTGAAAATAGAAAAAGTTTTTTATTATCCTCTTGACTTTCTTTCTTCCTCATGTTACAATACAGTTACATTAAGAAAAGGAGTTGAAATTTATGTCTAAGATTATGGTTGAGAATAGAAATGGTGCAATGGTGGATTTTGATTCTGCTTTTGAATTGATGGATGAAAATATTCGTAAGGATATTGCAGATAACTATTGTCCCACCAGTTTGCAGGAATTCTTTTCTGTTTATGAATCCTCTCATAAAGCAAAGTACGGAGAAGAGTGGGCACTTTCTAAGTCTAACCCTGCTTATTATACTTATAACCTTACTTTTCAACAGGTTCTTAAAGAACTCTTTGAAGATAATTCCCCTTGCTGGTATCAGGGTGAAAACTTTCAAGATGGTGTTGTTTTTCTTAAGCAGTTTGGAGACTTAAGGGAAAGAGTCTTTAATACGGAATTTGGCTATCAACAAGATACCCCAATTATCTCTCATGGCGTTTATACTCAGAAATATCGCCGTGTCACTTCTCAGGCTGATGCTGAAAGGAAAGTATAATGTGAATCATAAATATGTAATTCTATTTCTGTTTAATGATTATTCTGAACGCTTCCTTGGTTGTGACCGAGATGGCCTACTTTATAACAATTTTGAGCTTAATCAGGTTCTTATGTTCCCCTCTGTTGAGGAAGCCAAAGAATTTTATAATCACCATAATTGGTTTGGCCCTAAAGAAATCAAGGCTAAAATTAAAGTCCTCGCTGTCAATGATGTTGCTGGTGGTGAAGGTATTTTGGAGTTTAAAAAGTGAGGTAAAATATGTTTTCGCAAGAACTTAAAGATTATGAGTACGAAATGCTTATCCAACAGGGTAAAATTACCAATATTGGAGAAGCCGTTAGATACCTTAATCAAGAATATTTTAAAATCTGGATGAAAATGTATTATCCTGATATTAGTCCTCAATTTTTGGACGATTGTTATGGCTACATCCTCTTGGCTTTTTGGTCAGGAGTGGATTATGCCAATGAAAGTAAAACAAAATAATAAATAAAAAACAAAAAAATCATTTATAAAGGAGATATAATTATGGCACGAAAGGCTTCTACTGATAAGCCTATCAGTAATCTGGAAGCAGAGTTTAATGAAAATCCTACTGCAACTACACCTTATCCCGCAACAAACTCTGGTTACTTGAACAACGAAAAGACCAATGATGTCCTTAATTACTACGCTATTAGCCTTGGCATCGGCGGGTATGCTAACCTTCTTCGTAATGTCTCTGGCGCTTATAGAGTGTCTGATATTCGCCAGCTTCATGCTAACTTCCTCGGTTGGCTCGTTTCTAATAATGTCGTTACTGTTAACGATGATATGGTAAACTACATTAAGGCTTACCTGTCTACTTTTAACAACAGTTCTGTTGTTTAACTACGCTATAGAAAGGGTGACGCTAATATGGATGAACCGTAGTAGCAATGATAAATGAGTAACAAAGTCTACGAATTTAACAGTTCAAACAAAATCGGACATTAGGGTGAACAGTTTGTAAAACAATGGATATTAGAACTTCACCCTAATGTCAACTCTATAACAGATGTTTCTGAGGATAAATTTTATCAGAAACAAGATATTGACTTTGTAGTTGATTTTATAAACGGCAAACAGGTCACAATCGAAATTAAAACTGATACCTATAAAACTGGTAATATGTTTTTTGAAACTATCAGTAATGAAGAATACCAGACTAAAGGTTGTCTGATGAAAACTAACGCTGACTTTCTGTTTTACTACTTCCCTAATTACCAGAATGGTGTGCTTTATATCTTTAAGATGAAAGCTTTTAGAAAGTTTGTGCTTGACAACCTTTCTCACTTTAGGGAACGTAAAGTAACTAACACCACGCACACAAGTATAGGTTACATCGTTCCTTTATCATATATCGAGAATAATTTCTCTGAATATAAAAAATATTCCGTTTAAATAGGAGGACTACTTGACTATGATGTTTGAAGACGCTTCTCGTAAAAATGCAAAAGCCATTGATTTTCGAGATGTTTACGAAGGACAAATTTTTCTCTACAGAGAAATCCCTTATATGAAGCTTAAAGAAGAGTATAAACATACTCTTGATTGTGAAAGTGATGAAACTTTCACTACCACTCATAACGCTATTGACTTGAAACTTGGTTGTTTATGTTCTTTTCAAGAAAAAGCTAAGGTAGTTCCAGTTAAAGCTAAATTGTGTATTAATTAAAAGGAATAATAGAATAAAATAAATAAAAAACAAAGAGGTAAATTATAATGCTTAAGTGGATTGAACGTGTTCGTGTAAACAAGGAAAATGGTCATTATGCTTTTATCGACCGTTTCTATGATACTGAGACTATGGTTGAATATTATTGCTATGGCGATAACAACCTAACCGTTCGTGTCAATCTTGACGGTACACCTTATCGACACTGGGAAGTTTAATATAAAAGAGTGAGAGAAATCTCACTCTTTTTTAATTCGCTTTATTATCCTATTGACATTCTCTAAAGAATCTGCTATATTATAGTTACAGCAAAGACTATAGACAAAATGTAAAAGGAGTTGTTCTTAATTATGAAATATATTATTGAAGTATACAGCAAGGACGGTAACGTTTATTATTACCATCCCTCTGCTTTTGGAGACATGATTAGCAATAACTTTGTTAGAGCTTACGATGAAGGCTTTGACACCGTTGAGGAAGCTAAGGGTTACTTTACCTCAACGCAGAAATCTTTTAAAATTAACACACTCGGCATGACAGTTGTTGCGGTTAAAATCGTTTCGGTTCAAGCAACTAAGGAAGATGTTTGTGGACTTACCATAAAAGATGTTTGCAAGGTAAATAGCTAATATAATACAAGGAGAATAATTATGGCTGATAACATTTTTATTGGCACTACCAGTTATGTGGTTCGCCTTATGTTTGACGTATATGCTCAGAAAGACAACTCTTTCTTGGGTACTGAAACTTTGTTCCTTGGTAAAGGAGAAATTGTCCCTGAATTCCATGAAGCCCAACTCTTTTGCTCTGAAACTAAGGCTTCCACCGTTTTCCATGCTTGCTATCGTACTTTGATTAAGGATTTTGTCAAAAAAACTTATGACGCTAAATCTCTTGTGAGACAGTGGGATGGCTCTGTTCATATTGATTCTATTTATATCAAAATTGATAGAACTGAACAGCTTAACCCTACCGAGGTTAACGATTTGTAAATGACTTTAAAGAGAGGGAAACAATGGTTAATTTTAATTATTTATCGAAAGATAAAGTAGAAAATGATTCGATTAAAAATAAATCAACTTATTTATTAGAGGGTATGAAATTTATTATCCAAATCGTTAAAAATCCAATTAACGATAAAATTTATTCTGAAAAGGGATTCCTTTGCCTAAACAAGCACGGTAGAGTTATGTCTGCTGGGAAATATTTTTATCAAGGGTCTCCAAGTAAGCCCATTAATTCTTGTAAACAGTTGCTTATTTTCAATTCTTCTGATGAAGCCGAGAAATATGTAAAAGATAACCTTATTCAAATTATTCTTGATATTGGAGAACTTTCTGGAATTAACATTTGTAGCCGTGAAGTTGTATCTCACATCGAAATTGAAGAGAAGTTTAAAGTTGTTCCTGAGTTTCTTTCCCCAGAAGCTTTTAAAATTGATGTAACCTCTAATATTAAAACTAAATCACTACCGACTAAAACTTTGTATAAGGATTAAGAGGAGAATAATTAATGGGTACTATTGGCACACTTATCTGTATCATTAGCTTTGCTTCCGCTCTCGCTGCTATTTCTGGTTCTATTGGTTATGTTACTAATAAAGTAAATAGAATCGAAATGGATTCCAAAGCTTGCCTTGAGGAAGTTAAAGATATTCATAGAGAAATGTATCACTGGTTTGATACTGTCGGTGGAGAAACAAGACATACAAGAAAAATTGTCGAAGAAATTGATAAACGTGTTTGAGGTTTAAATTATGCCTTACCTTAAAAAACTAAAAATCCTTAAATGGAGCTTCTGTATTCTTAGTGGCTTTCTTATCGCTCTGTGTATACATCTTTCTTCTGATTCTATTGCCCCTGTTCAAATTTGCATAGTAGCTTTATACTTATCTTCTTTCACTCAGGGGTGGATATGCAAAAAGTTTTGTTCAGAAGAAGAAAAGATAAAAAGAAAGGAAGCCTTTCAAGCAAGCTACAAGAAAAAATATTTTGTAACAAAAAGATAAAAGTAATCTTTTATTTTTTCGGCAATAACTATCCCTTTTTGCCGTAATGGTAAAAACATTCCCGCTCGCCATCCTTTGTATGACTCTGACCATTTTGAATATTATTTTAAGGGTAATTGAAATCAAAGGAAAAATATAATATCCCCTTGACAAACAGCTTTCTTCCTGTTATACTAAGTATGACAATGAAGAAAGCTTTTGTTTGCTTTCTTTTATAATAAAGCATAACAGTAAAAAAATATTAAAAAGACAAAGAAAGTTGGTATTTATGGGATTTATTAACGATTTGAAATCCGCTTGGGATAACGGCAAACAAGAAGCTCGTATGGAAGTCATTCGTGAGTTTTTTGCTTATATTTACGGTGTTAAATATAAGGACGCTATCGTTTCTAAAAAGTGGTATCCTTCTCAGTATGAGGAACTTTTTAACGATATTATGGACAACAGTAATACTGTCCGCTTGCGAGAAGATAAAGAGTTGCTTCTCGATTTCCTTGTGTTCGTTACAGAATATATGCCTCATAACAAAATTGATTTGAATAAGACTGAGGGTTATATCCAAAAGGTTATCGAACGTATCTAATAGGCTTAAATGGCACCCACAGACCGCTGGAGCTATATTACTTTGCCGGAGGATTGAGTATGACATTAAACTTTGATATAGACTGTATCCATGATTGGGTTTTTAAAGGTATAAGTTCTGATGTAGACGGCATGACATATAGATACTATTGTACTAAATGTGGCAAAATCTTTACCTCTCCGACAGCCATATGGCATCAATAAAATTATAATAGCCCCTTGACAACCTCCTTGTGGTATGGTATACTTAAGCCATCAAACAAGGAGGTTTATTTTATGAAAATGCGTCTTATGACTTTTGACGAGGCGTGTGAAGCCGTGCGTGAAGCATATCCCGTGTCCGCTAATTTAATCAACAAGTCTCTTCTTGGAATTGGGAAAAAATCAATCCCTTGGGGTAAGAAAGTAGAAGTAGATATTAACACTTTAAGTAATGGGTGTATTCCTACTTATGAGCTAAATGGCTTTCTTGTCCCCACCTGTGTGTTTAAGGCTGATGACGAAAACCTTGATGATGACGAAAGCCTTGATGAAAAATCCATTGCAAACGATATTCTCCGCTATGGCACAATTCTTACAGACGATGAACTTTGGGATGAAACGGATGCTTGTGTCCGTATTAAGATTGTTTCTTACGAACAAACTGTTTATTACGTCAAGATGATAAATGGCGAGGCTGTAGAATTTAAGAAAGTGGGTGTTGTGGAATGATAACCTTTTTGGTTGCTTTTTGCATTTCTATAACTGTAATGACTGGTCTTGCATTAATTATTTATTGCGGCGATTCTAAAAATTGGATAGGGACTGTTATTGGTTTTATTACCTTCATCTTTGGTATTTCAACCCTCGTTTTTCTTGAAGACGGATACGGTTCTACAGCTTATGTCCCCGCAGAACCCCTCGCCCACAACCAAACTCAAACCGTATTCACTACCGATAAAAGTACATACATTGCAAATGGCCTTTATCCAGATGGCACATATCTATTAACCGTAGATGGTAAAGATGTACTTGTTGTCTGGCAATCGGTTGATGGTGAGAATGAATAATAATATCAAATTAAAAAGTTTAAAAGAAAGGAAGATTTAATATGAGAACTGATGATTTGTCTCACGAATCTGAAAAGAGACTTGATATACTGCATAATGACCTTGCTAACCCCTCTAAAAATCCTTATAATGATGTATATGATTATCTTTATCACACCTTTGCTAATGGTATCGCTGTCGATTATCACTCTCACCATCATCGTCCAGTCTTTCCAGAAGAACTTGACGGCATTGATGGATTCGACATTTTCTTTAAAATGCTTCTTGATAGAGATTATCTAAAACTGGATTCTATCTATTTCGATATGAATAAGGAAGCTGAGGGTTAATATGGAAATCTTAGTCAATAATAGAAAGGATAAAAAGTAATGGTTTCTTACAATATTATGGGAATTGGAGCTTGTATAGCTGTCGCTCTTATGGCTCTTTGTTGGACTATTAGATTGATTGTTGCCGATATTTGTAATAACCATAAAAAGGAAAAGGAGTAAAAAAATAAATGGACAATGTTACCTTAAATATTTTTTTAGCCTTACTTATTTCTTTTTTTATCTTGGTTTTGGCTTATTTGGGAATTATGTTGATTGTTATTCCTTATTGGGACAAGAAATATGAAAAAGAAAATGAAAAGAAAAATGACAAAAATTGTTGTTCTACCTCCCCAAATTCTACTCTAAAGAGATTTTTAAACTCCGGTCAAAAGGTTTCTACTCTTGAACAAGATGGAATTTATTATAAACCTTATTTCGATAAAGAAAAAGGTTTGTATATCCCTATGGTTTTTGCTCTAAGGAATGTCGTTTATTATCAGTTGATTCCTTTTGAAGTATTAAGTGATATTCATAATCATTTTGCAGAAGAAATTAACAAAACTCTTATGAAAAACAATAAGGAAAATAATAATAAACAAGGAGAATAATAATGGCTGAACTTGAACTTGAAGATGGAACTTATAGGAATGTTCCTGTATATGAGTGCTTTGATTATATCGCTGATAACAATGGTTTTGTATACCTTTCCCCTGTTTGGACTTCTGCTGGTTTGCTTGTCCCTATTGCTCATTCTACTACTCCGGCTTATATGCGTATTCCTCGTGAGGAATGTGTTAAGATGCTTAGTGATTTACTGGATTTAAATACGTTTTGTAAGATTTTTCGCTCGACAACTAAGAAATAAAGAGGTACTATATATGGATAATAATATAGCTAATAATATGAATAATAATGAGTTTTACGCTCTTTATCTTAAAACTAAAAACGATGGTAATTATCTCGAATCTTTAACTCCTACTGTTCTTAAACAAACTCAATCTCCTGAAAAAGCTAAACGTTTTAAAACTGTTTTTGACGCTAAGATTTTCTTTTTTGATAATTTTAAGCATATTCAAAATAAGTTTTTTAGCAATATGGAGTTTAAGGATGTCGCTGTCGTAAAAGTAACTGTTAAATATAACGTATCTTTTTGTGATTATACTCAGACTTTTTACCCGGAAACTGAAAATAATAATTAACAAAAGGAAAATTGATTGTGTTTACTATGCTTAAAAAGAATACAAAGTATATTCCTTCTCATACCTCTGAAAAGGAATCTAATAATAACAACGATGATAACAACGATATAAACGTCAATAAAATTATTGAAACAAAATTGGAAGATTTTAATAATGGTAATATTGACCCTAAATCTGATTATTACAGCGATACTTATAGAGTTGCAAAATTGAATTGCTCTTCCCATCGCAAGGCTTTTATCGTTAGATATATGTTTACCTATGAAGAAAATGTAGAAGCTAAGGATATTTCTCGTGGATATAGAACTGTTTATCACGCCGCTATAGAAGATGATAACTGGTCTGCTGATAGTGTTGAACAGGCTATCCTTTATACTTATAGGCATTTCGGTAAATCTTATTCGTTTAGAAAGAAATATGGTGATAAAAAGAATTTGAAATTTTTGGGTATCTATGATGTTTATGTGAATCTACATCATTCCTATATCCCTGATTGTTATGGCGGTAGAGATTCTACTTGGAATAACGAGTTTAGAAATTATTGCAAATCTGAGTTTGAAAACAATTTCGAAAATAAGGAGTAATCTATGAACGATTCTTTGAAAATTGGTGAGTATTACACCCTCGTCCTTTATCGTAAGGATTCACCGTCAACTACCTTTTCCAGTTTTTATGAATATCTTTCTTATGTTGATGTTAATAACGATGTTATTAGAACTTCTCTTAAACCTGAACAAGCTATCCATTTTGATATCGAATCTGATGCTAAAATCTTTTTCTTTAATAAATTCGGCTTCTTTCAGCGTCATTATGGAACTAATCTTGTTGAAGTAGCTGTTGGTAAAATGGCTATTAAATATGAAATGGAAATCTGTAAAGATTCTTATGTTCCTTATCAAATTCAGACAAAGAATGATGAATATAAGGAGTGATTGTTATGTCACCTATTAAAAGCACAAAATTTATCCCATCTAAAGTAAAAAGTGACTCTTTTGTTACTTGTTATGAGCCTTATATCGGTTGTACTCATAAGCCTTATTTTGCAGTAGAAATTTTCTTCTATTATCTCATGTCTGAAAGAGGTTTTGAAGAAAAAAGATATTATGACCATGTTACCGTTTATGCTGCTTGTGGCTCTTCTAAAGAAGCTGTTGATTATGCTATGGAGAAATGGGAAACTGTTGTTAAAAATAGAAATGTTTTCCTTCGTAATTATGACCTTCATTTTGTTCGTATTTCTTGCGTTTATGTGAAGATTAACGATGCTTATTGGAAGTATGATAAGGATAGTAAGGAGTGAAAGTAAATGGTTAATTTTATCGCTGGATTTTTTGTAGGTATTATTTTTACAGGTATTGTAGCTATTGTTGCAATTATTGCTTGTTTCCTTAAATAAAAATTTAAAAGAGGTAAATTATGTCTAATTTCTTTGTCGGGGCCGGGTCTGCTTGTATTATCCTTTTGCTTATACTTTTGCTATTGTGGGAATGTGATGATAACAATAAATAAATAACAAAGGAGTAATAAAAGATGTGTTTCACTGGTTTTATTATAGGCGTTTTTGTTGGAGCTTTTGCTATGCTTGCTGTTTCATGGTTGATTTTGTAAAAATTGTTATATTTAACAGGTTTGTTTATTAAGCCCTTGACAACTCCTTTCGTTTATGGTATTGTATAAGTACCAAATGAAAGGAGTTGCTTTTATGTCTGATAAGTTTACTAAGGAATATACTTTGGATAACATCAATGAGTTTTATGAGGAGCTTGAGGCCAGTATTAACCCTAAGTTTATTAAGTTCCGTGTTTGGTGTGATTATTACACAGAAATTCAACGTCAAAAGGAGTGTAACGAAGTTTCTAACGCTTATAATACCAAAGCAGGAAGCTATTACACTTGCGATAAAGTAACTGATAATATTTTTATCATTACAAGACATTTTAACAGCGAACAAAAAGAGTATTATATCCCTTGCATTAAAAAAGATGGTATTGTCACTCGTTATAATGTGGCTTTTGAGACTTTTGACCAAGCAGTAATCGTTGCTTATAGTTATCTTTACACTGGACGGGAAGATGCTGGACATTGGGCTTGCAAGTTAATGGATATTAAATAATATTCTATTGACAAAAGCCTTTTGGTGTGGTACTATTATTACATCAAAAGGCTTTGCCTGTTATAAGGAGGAATTGATATGACGCAGTATAGATATGAAGTTCGTGGCTATTACTTTGAAAAAGAAAGTGGTACGGATATGAAAGTGGATTTTGTGTGTTTTACGCCTCCATGTCCTAATTCTTATAATGCTAAGTTGTACGTCATGGGAAAGTTGAAAGAGTACCAAATTTTTGTTTGGAGTACAACAAGAGTGATTGAGTAAGGAGAAATAATATGAAATTCCAACTTTACCGTGCTTTGAATTATAAACCTAATTGTGAAGAAATACTCGAAAAATATCCTGCACTTACTAACTATAACTTTAAAGTGGATAAGTCTGGTAATAGCTATGTAACTATTACTTCCATTAAACAGCTAAAGCAATTTGTAAAAGATATTGGTCAGGTAATCATTTTGTTCCCTGATAATGACGGTATTGAAATCTATGATGGATATAGAGAGTAAGGAGGATTAAAAATGGATATTGTTAAGAGAAACTACACCACGGTTAATAACTGGTTTAAAACTATGGAAAGTTTGTGTGGATTTCATATCAAAATTAAACTTACAGTTTATAAGACAGTATCTTTTGAAAAAGACTGTTGGTTTGAAGTAGTACCAAATTCAAAAGTAGTAGTAAATTTAAAAGATATTGTGGCTTGTTTTGGTGAGTATTTTGTTTACTTTGTAAAAACCGATAAATTCGACGAAACAAATACTCCTTGCCTTAATCTATTGATTTGTAAAAATCGTCCTGACGAGAAGTATTGGACTGAATTATAATGAGGGAGAACTAACTGCTAATTTAATTTATTGAGGAGAAATCATTATGAAGAAAGTAACTGGTTGTATTGACGTTCGTGCATTGGGACATTATGATTGGGAGTTTTATGTCGAAGATGATGCCACTGATGAAGAGATTAAAGAGAAAGTAGAAGAAGTTTGTGATTATTATATTGACTATAAAGTAGAAGAAGGTTACGAGGCTTATACTGAAACTCGTTATCGTAAGAAAGGAAGTCGATTTTAATTATGGCTCTTATGTTTCCTTCTTATGAATTTTTAAAATCTATTAAAGAAGAAAAGGATATTACTCTGTTTACTGTTTATACTAATATGTATGGTCGGTTAAGAGTAAATGAGGATGGAGAATCTGGTTTTTATTTTGACCTTATGGTAAATGGTCATAGTGGGGAAAATGAATGGACAAGATTTTTCCATAGCAACAAAAGGGGATATGAAGCACTTAAAATTCATGCTCAGAATTGCTATCAGTTGATTCTAAATAATTTGGTAAATCAAACCCATTATTGGCAAGATGAACAGAGAAATTTTGAGTTAAGAAAAGCTGTAGATAATATTAAAAGTTAAGGAGGATTAAAGATGTACGAACAGTATACTGACAAGCAGATTGTCGAAATGTTGAGACCCAAACTAACTAAAATTATGGATGGTATGGATGGTATGTTGGATACCGCACTTGAACATTCTGAGGGCGGTAGAAACTTGATTAAATTAATTACCACTATCTACCGCTCAGCTTACATCCGTGGTCAGCTTGGTCGTAGTTTTTTTATTGGGGAGAAGAAGGAAAAAGAATCAGTATCCTCTTTTAAAACTGGTGATAAAGTAAAATTTCTTGGCCTTAGTGAAGATGAAGCTTTGGTTGGCAGTCAATTTTATCCCCCTGTAAATACAGTTGGTGAAGTTGTAGAAGTATTAAGCCCTGAGTTTTGTTTTGTCCAATGGCCCAAGGGTGCTGTTTATAGTAATGGAGCATTGTCTTGCCCAAACCGTTTCCTTGAAAAAGTAATTGATGAAAAAGTAACTGAACATTGGGTTCCTGCAACTAAAGACAATGTTAAGGTTGGTAGTAAGGTTAGGATGATTGATGGTGAGCTTCATAACGAAAAACCTCAATGGTTTCCTGCTGTTGTGACAGTAGGTATTGTAAGGAAGCTTGATTATATTAATTGTGAGGTTCAATGGCCTAAATGTACAACCAGTTGGCAGGATAAATGGTGGTGTAACTACGAACATCTTGAGGTATGGTTGTGTAAGTAAAACTTCATTAAAACAATAAATAGTTTTCTATATAGCGACACTAAAGCTTGACCTCGTATACTCGGTCTCGCTAAATGGCAACAACACTTGTGTTGTTGAAGTTTCGCTACGCTTTTTCTTTTATGTTATTATTAAAACTTTTTAGAATAAGATAGATTTAAGTGTCGCTATATATCTATCTTAAAGGAGAATTTATATTGATGTATTAATATGTTAATATATAATCCTCTCTCATTAGGGTGACACTAAGGATTCTGTTTCGCTTCGCTCACACAATCCAAGTGTCACATTTATACTATACGCACATAAATTTTATCAAATTTCATTAAACCCTTGACAATCAATTAAAAATAAAGTATTATGTTAGTGAATACAAGGGAGCCTATGGAATTTTATGAACTGCGCTCCGCTGTAAGTTTGCAAGCAAACTTATCGCCTCGCTTGCCCACGGGTAAAATTCCTTTTTTAATCTTCTTCGTTCCTCAGAAGCTTAAAAACACGTTCTCTTTATCTCTATGATTTTATAGAAAGGTAAAATATAAAATGGATTTTAAAAAGTTTCAGCAGTGGTGTGAAAATAAGGGCTTTGTCGTTAAACTTCCTTCTGGATATTCTAAGTTAATTAACCTTGATGTTTCTTCTTTTGAATCTTTTAAGGGTATCTTTAACCTCTGTATGATTTTCTTTTATGAGGAGTTGTATAAACAGAGAGAAAAGGAAAAAGAAGATGGATTAAGAAAATTTATTGAAAAATATAAAGATTCTCCTACTATCCTTTATCCCGATGGTGATTATAATAGTCCTTATATTTATTATAAGAAGAATGGAGAGAGCTTTGTTGAGAAAATTAGAGACGCAGGAGTAAATAAAAATAAAAATATTTGGAATCTTGAAAAGTATTCTGATGAAGATATTGAAAAAGTATTTAATTATCTTTTAACTCCTAATTATGATGGGATTGTACCTATGGATGAATTACTGGATTTTTTAGAGAATAGAGAAAATACAAAGAAGAAAAATTCTGGTTGGTGTGATTTAGGAAAAGAAACTTATCAGAGAGAATTAGAAAATCTTAAAAGTGGGGATTAAGTTCTTACTTAAGTTATAAAAATGAGATTAAAGTGGGAAATGAAAGATTGTTTTGGGGTTGTTTTTGATTCTAAGTGGGGATTAAGAGAATTTAGAATTATTGATAGACTCTCCATGAGACCTTTTTCTTACCTTTTCTTAATCTGGTTACTTTTTAGGGAGAAGAGAGGGTAGAATTAACAAAAATTTTTGTTTTTGAAAACTTTTTTAAAATTTTCACTTTTTTATAAAAAAATAAGCCTATTTCAAGGTTTTTTGAAACAAGCAAAAATTCGTTTAGGTGAGATGGATGGAGTTCTTGAAGAAATGGAGCGCAAGCGAACATTTATTCTTAGAACTCCCCATATAAAGTAAAATTGTAAATATTATAAGGTAGGTAAAATTATGTATAGTAGTAGAAAGTTAAACGCACTTGCATTGACAAAGCAAAAGTCCTTTCCCAAGTTGAAATGTATTCTTTCACCCACTCATAAGATTAAGGATACAGAACTCAACGTTGAGAAAGATGTACCCTCTCTTGAAGTAGGGAAAGAGTATGAAATTAAGAGGACAGAATTAAAGGAATCGAATCATGACCTATATCTGATTGTAGGTTCAATTGATGGATTGCTTTTTATGAATGAGGAAGAAATCAAGTCTCACTTTGATGTATCTGTTTTAAATTCGCTTGGTTTAAAGGTATGGGACGCACCGTTCTTTAAGACAGGTATGCAGATTGAAGAAAAGGAAGAGAAGGAAGATTTGAAAGAGGTAAAGAATCTGGGATGAAAAATATCTCAACCTGACGCACCCCCTCAGTTTCACACACTTTTGTAACATTGTTTTTTATCAATAAAATAAAGGGAAAAATCACTCTTTTTTTAAAAACAACACCCCAAATCTGTTACCTAATATATAATAATTTTTAATATTATTAGGTAACTAAAATGGGGTGTTATTGTATAGAAAAAACCTCTCTAAGCCCAGAAAAAATAAGGGTTTAGAGAGGTTTAAAAAAATGTGTGAATATTAACCCCCTCGTCAGGTAGGTTTATAATAATGGCTCGATTAATTTTTCCAATTCAGCTTTTTGCTTATTTTTCTTTTTAGATTCAAGATATTCGATTAAGAAAATCATATAAGATAAAGAATCAGCGGAATTGCACAAATAATTCATACCAGATATTTCAGCAATAGCTTCTTTAGGAATTGTAAAGTTAGAGGGCGAATCAATTTTATCTTCAGATAAAATTTCTCTTTGATGGCAATTATTTAGAGAAGTATTAATATCAATGTTAGAATTATTGTTAGAATTATTTAAAGAACGAAGACGGCAAGTATTTTCATAAGAATAAGTATTCTCGTGTTTCTTGTCACTTCTATTAAATAATTTAGACCAAGTGGCATATTGATATTCTTCTAAATTTTTCAAATTTGAATTTTTAGGGAAAAATTTAGATATATCAATATCAATAAAAGAATCATTAAAAGCTCGATTTAAATATAATTCTGTTTTCTATAAATTTTCAAGAATCTCTTTTTTAGAAGAGTTTTCTTTTTTCCCAAGGATGAATCTTTCATCAATAGTTTCTTTAGATTGTCTATTCTTTTTATTTTCTATATTGTTATCTTTAGAAAAAGCATTTATATTTTCTAAACTGTTTTGAATAGAAGTTAAAGAAAACAAATCTTGATTACGTTTTAAGAAAATTTCTTGAGAATGGCTCATAAAAAATGGGTCAAAAATAATTTTGTAGGTATCATAAATAAATAAAGCATTTAAGACATTTTTGTATTCTGGAGCAACTAAATCGTCAAATTTTTTTAAATTAAATTTACCTGAGTTAGCAAGCTCGTTAAAATTTAAAAAACCTAAATCAAGAATTGCTTTACCGTCTATGTTTAATTGTTTAGAAAGCTCATTTGTTGTTAAAATTCTTTCTTCATAAGGCACCAATAAAGAGGTTTTTTGTTTTGTTTTTTCATCTATTACGTCATAATAAAAGTTACCATCTTTCTGGTAAATTTTATCTAATTCAACATTATACTGTTTAATAAAATTTTGGTCTATAAAACCCCCGATGCGTTCTTTTTGGACATAAATAATACGCATTTGTTCCATTTCTTCTAAAAGGGAATCAATTTTGTTATTAATATTTTTATTTTGGTGTAAAGAAAAATCTTCAAATGCTTTATAAGTAATAGAAGTTATATCGTTATTATTTTTCTTATTACGGATTTCTTCCTTATATCCTTTTAAATAATCATATTTACTTCCATATTTCTACAGAGTATTATTTTCTATTTCCACCAATTTAGTTTTTTTACCAAAACGAGCAGCTTTAAAATCTTCATTGTAAAAACCTAATGCTATAGCCAATTCAGACTTAGTTGCCAACAAAAAAGGTTTATCAGAAGTCTTCCCGAATTGATTTAACAAGGCACATAACATATAAAAAGCTGTGTTGTAATATTTCTTTTTCAAAATATTATATAAATATTCCTCAGAAGAATACAACTTAATACGGGTAAACTTATGTTTACTCATAGTCCAAGAAAAGCATAATTTCCACATTTCAAGCTATCTCTTTTTAAGGTCAGGATGTTTACTCTAATCTGGCTCTTCCAATAAGACACACATTTCTTTATAAGAATCTACAGTTTTAATTTTTCCTAAACCGAAAGCCATAAAAGCTTTTTCGTATAAACAGGCCATAAATTCCTCCCCTCATAATATAATAGTTAAGTTAAGAGTACAGATTGTCAATTATATTTTGTCAATTATATTTTGTCAATTCTAAGAAGCGTAAATACAAATAGGTATAATATCTCAGCCTATTTCAATTTCTAATATGATTATATCATATTTAAATTCATTTGTCAAGACCTTTTTATAAATAACTTTAAAAATATTTAGAAACAAAAGTAACAAATTGGTAACAGAAATTTTCACAAAACCCTTGACTTTCTCCATCTTCTGTGGTATTATAATTATGTTCCATTAAGGAACAGGTTACATTGAGAGCCGTGTGTCAAGTCGGCATCGTCATCAAGATGACGCTGAAGCGCACATATTATTATGTGTGTTAGGTAGGGCACTAAGTATGTGTTCTTCCGAAAATATGAGACAGAGTTATGCTAAAACCTAAACAGGCTCATTACTCTGTAGTAAAAAGATAGGAGATACAAATGAAAAACCAAACTAACACTACAACTAAATATAGACACACAAACCTGAGCACAAACAAATATTACAAGCGTTTTCTTCTCAAAGCCGTGAGCTTGATTGCTATTCCTATTATGACCGTAAGTATGCTCCCAAGTTTTGCGCTTGCGGATGACGTGAATACAAACGAAAACGTGAACTATGACAATCTAATTGATACCCAAAACCTGAGCCAGACGGTACAGGACATTGATTCCTCTTCAACTCACACCATCTCCGTTAACCTGAGCACAATCACAATGGAGAATCCCTATCAGAGTGTGAACCTGAATGATGAAGACCTTATTCCTGAACCTACTAATGATGTAACAGTTTACAACATTAAAGCGGAAAGTGTTCAATATGATAGCGAATCTAACACTGAAACTGAGAACAATTCTCAAATTGAAGTTGAAACCAAAACAGAACTTATTTCTACTTACCGCTACGCTAATCTGGTTTCACTTACGAACGATGAACGATATTTAGCTTACTGTATTATCGCAGGAGAAGTTGGGTCTTGTTCTTATAGAGATAAACTCTATGTTGCTGAATGCCTTTACAACGCCAAAGTTCGTTGTAAGCTTTCTGACCACAAGTATTCACTCTCTCATGTTCGTTCAGAATATGGTTATGAAGGTTATAAAGATTTTAACGCCTTTAAACAAGAATGTATTAACTGTGGTGTAAACTACTATGAAGATATTGTTAAAGCTGTTAATGAAGTTTTTGATAATTTCAATATGCCTTCTCAAGAATTTGTTCTGTTCTTCCATGCGGGTTATTCTAAATGGCATCAGAACGCAAAAACAATTTATCTTGTTGAAGATACAGGCGCTCATAAGTATTATGCTTTGAAAGCTGTTCCTGAAATTGATTAAGCTTTTTATAACTGACAAAACCTTTTGCGTAAACACTAAGTAAACTCGTGATAGATTTAGTTAAAACATAAACAATAAATTAATCACAAAATAATAAAACAAATCGGCATCGTCTCCTGACGGTGACGCTGAAATATCCACGAAAATATAAAATAAATAATTAATAAATACAAACAATTAATATTTAATTGTGCGTAAATATTAGTTATCTTTTGCTTAAGTGTTGCGTAACTACACACAGCTTGAAATGTAACTCTATTTTGCAAGCAAAATAGTGAAATGTAACTGATTGTAAAGCACAAATCTGACTGAATGAAATAAACTGAAAAGAGGTTGACATAATATGCCAAGAGGTAGACCGAGAAAGAACCCTTTGCCTATTGTAACCGAAAACCCAATTGAGACGGTCACTGTAAACGTAGTGGGAGAAAATGCCACGCCCACCGTAACAGAAACTTCCCAGCCAACTGTAAATAAAAAGTCTCCCGTTATTGACCCAAACCAAATCTGTATGGCTTGTGGTTGCGTTATCCCAGATACGCCTAACAAGCTTGACCTTGCAATGTGGCTGGATACTGCTCCTTATAGGTTTAACACAAAGCTAAATGATAAAGGTAGAATTATCCTTTGTCATAAATGTGAAAATCATCTCATTGAAGCTATTGATGGGGAACTAAAGAAAATGGGATGTAAGCAAAAGTTTGAATCTGAACCTGAAACTGCCATGGCTGAATATCCTAAATTGAACCCGGATGCTTTTCAAACCTTTGTTGAGAAAAACAGAGAATCCTTGAGTTAACCACTCAGGGATTTTTCTTTTAAAAATTTCTAATAATATTATTAACCTCTTGACATTCTAATCTCAATCTGGTATACTTATATTATCAAAAGAAGCTAAAACAATTCTTTAAATAACATTGGAGGTTTTAAAATGAACGAGAAACTGAACGAAATGGAACTGGACACTGAGCTCGAAGATATTGAGCTTGAGGATACCAAGGATGGAAACACCAAGGTAATGACTCCTATGAAGGCTATTCGTGCAAAGTGCTTGGATTGCTGTGGGGGACAGTATTCTGAGGTAAAGATGTGTCCTTGCGCCAACTGTCCTCTGTATGATTTCAGACTGGGTAAGAACCCTAATCGCAAGCCGAGAAACTTGACTGAGGAACAGAGAGAAGCTCTGAGAGAACGTGCAAGAAAGGCTCAGGAGGCAAGAAAGAAGAAGTAAAAAGAACAACTGAATTATTGGCTGATTTTTTTCTTGAGTTATTATTAATCAGATTTCACGAAAATTTATTGGTAAAAGTATACTGGTGAATCGGGTGAAACAAAAACGATTAATAATAACTCAAGGATTTTTTGCGTGGTGGGGATTAATGGCGATTATCCCTGAAATAAATTTATCGGTAAACGTGGGCATTAACGTAGTGGGGAGTGAAGGGAACGCCTGTCGAGGGGCGAATGAAAGTGAGCGAATAGCGAACGGGGTCATGAATTAACAAAGTATAGTATCCCCTCCGAACCCGGCGGACACAAAAGACCCCTGCACTTATGCAAGGTTGAAAACACTGGCGTTTCGTGTTTTCATAGAACTATGATTTATGCGGTCATACGGCGGAGAAAAATATCTCCCCCTGTTTGGATGGAAAAATTCCCCCGAATGGAAGGGAAATATTCCCATGTTAAACTAACCCACCCACCCTGCCAATAGAAAAACGGGACAAATTAAGTTTTAATTCCGTCTATAAAAATTAGGCTTATCGGGATTTTTGTCTTTGTAAGCATTCATCTCACAGTTCACCTCCGTTCTTGTTTGTTTGACAAGCGTTTTAGATTGCCTGTATAAACATCGACACTCTTTAAGAAAATCGAATTTATCTCCAACCCGTTTTCGCTTCTTCGGAATTTGTCCTTCTGGTTCTGGAGAATCTTGAGAAGAATCAGGTGGAGAAGTTTCCCTCTCCACCTTAATCCCTTGTAATTCCTGATACCAAGATTCGTTATCTAAATATAGATACTTACCCCGTTTCAGTTTTCGCAATCGTTCAATCTTCTCTTGTTCTTGCTTCTCTTTCTCTTTATCTTCCTTATCCCACTTCCAACCTTTAATAAAAAGGTCAAGCCAAATAAGAAAGAGGCAGAAAGCTACGACTCTAACAGGAGGAATATCCCAAAATAGAACCGTAAGAAAGATATAAATTGCAACGCCTATAAAATCACATCCTTTCTAAATTACCAGCTCACTTCATATATTTCCAACTATCCTCCTCTCTAATACGTTCAACATTATCAATGAGGCTTGCACTATAAGCATTATCGTAGTCGATAATGGCAAGATTCTGCTCGTAGTAGATAGAATTGGCAATGATTTCCTGACCAGTTGTAAGAGTAATCTTTACCATAATTGTTCTCCTTTCTTATTTAACGAATACGAGTTTCTTTCTTAAGGACTGCGAAGTTCATAATGTAACAAAACACAGACCCATCGAAATCCTTTTCAGCCTGAATGGAAACCGAATCAGGGTCTTTCAACTGAGAAAGGACGGCATCCACTTCATCCCATTTATAAAAATAACGTTCATCGCCATCCCGAAGACGGGAACGAGTCGTGTTGAAATGGGAGACAGCCTCAAGAATTAAAGAATTAGAAACCTCGGTCAGCAATTCGTTATCGGACTCGTGAACCTTTTCCAACTTTTTAGACATAATAAAACTCCTTTCTAAATTAACAAATGTGGAGACGTGGGAAGAGAGGTTTTACCCTCTCCTCCCATTCGGCTTACTTCACGGATTTTCCAATCAAAAGAAGAACAATGAAAACCACATTGAAGCAAAAGAGGTATCCTTCGAACGTCATCCACCAACCACCTCCTTTCATGACAAGCCTTGAATATAATATATCACTCCTTTCTGTATTTGTCAAGGCTTATCGGTAATTAATGCTGCTTAAAGACAACAGCACCCAAATCCTTGCGCCAACATTTGCCGCACATGGAACAGGTGATGGTCTTATCTTTCTGATTGGGACAAGTCTGATACTTTTCAGGGAGAACAGGAGTCTTTTCAGAATCCTTGAAATCCACATAAGCAACAGGCATATGGTGAGGATTCAGAACTTCCCAATCCTTGTCCCAAGCCGAGAAGATGATGTTCAGGTTATCAGGGAGATTACCATTGTTGTCAATCCACTGATTCACCAAAAAATACTTCTTCGTGAACGCCATAAACTTCATCTCCGGGAACTTCTTTGCAGTTGCGACCATGCCATCAATGAAAGCATAATCGGGGAGGTCGCCAGCGTCAAAGTATCTCATTTTAGGCAAACCACAATGGGCCAGCTTGAACTGAAACTGATTCCAGAAATCAACAGGGTCTTCATGGTACAAACGATAATTGCGATAATACGCACCCTGAACAGTTGCCATCTGCTGAGTACCCTTCATGCAATAGCAACCCGTCTTTTTGCACGGAGCATCCTCACGACAAGTAATAACGGGAAATGCGAGGTCAATCACCCCGCATCCCGTCTTGGAGTTTTTAGTGGTCATGTGAACCTCGTTGGATTTCATGGACAGATGTTCGATGTATTCCTCACGGGTCATAGTGAATTCCTTCTTCTGAGCGTTCTTCTTAGACATAATAGTTACTTCCTTTCAAATAAATATAGATTGTGGATAGGAATGGATTGCTTACTGATGAATCAAGGGAACAATATTATCAAGTATCGTGCGATACTTAGATACAAACTTTTCAGACTTGTGATTTCGCATCCGCCAATACACATTGCGAATATCATATTCATAAGGGTGAGTATTGGTAATCTGAACCAGAATGGAAACCGTTTCTGGAATATTTTCATCAAGGATGTCTACTTTAGGAACTTTATATTCAACAATAAAACGAGAGTTGATATTAACTAAAGGAGCATAAATTCTGTAATTTACGCCCTCATAATCAATATCGTGCTGAAAGAAGTAAGTCTGATTGATAGTAGTATACTTAGCCATAATAATTCTCCTTTCTTATTTCAGCAAATTCTTAACGTTGATGTTGGTAATAACACCTTTCTTGATGTCATCTTGAGAAGTGAAAAGATAATGGTCAAGGGTTTTATTCCATTGCCAACAATCTTTCTTAGTTTCTTGCCCAATTCCAGATTTGTTGCCCTCGTACACGGTAATAAAATATCTGTTGTGAGCTTGATAGCCTAAATAATGAACCAAACTGGAAACCCGTTTCACTCCAGTCCACCAAGGGATAACATTCAAAACGTTAGAACAGATAACTGCGGCAAGACCTCCTCCATTAATTTTAGAAATCTGTTCGATTTCCTTATCAAAGTCGATATTGTTCCAGTAAGGGTCATAACCGATGTAATAGAACCCCTTTGAGTTAACAAAATCCTGAATGTGCTGGGTATAACGACCACAGCCATAATCCAGAATGATACCGATGGGATTTAATCCTCCGTTTTGAGTTACCCATTCCACCCAAAGTTCCTCCCAATCAATCTTGTTATAGACAGCGGGAAGCTTGGAAGAATTAATAGAAGTGTTCTTAGAGGTAATCACCTGAGCGTCAGTTCCCAAAGTAGTCATAATTAAATCTCCTTTCATTTTAACAGATGTTTATTTAAATGTCAATGATAATAGTTTCAACAACAACAAGGAAATCTCCCACGATGGTAAAACCATAGGAAGAATATCTCAAACCGGGAATGGGCTCACAGGGGATAGGGTCATCGTGATACCCAAGTTCCGCAAGATATTCGGTTTCCCTCTCAGGGTCGTGAGACTCAGACACCTCCTTTGCTTCTTCATATTCATCCTGAGTTTCAAATGCGTAAATATGAAGCTGAGTTGCGCTATCCGCATAATCGTCAAAAGAGTTAAACAGGGTAGAGGTAATGTGTTTCATAATAAATCTCCTTTCAAATTAAACCAAATTGATGACTTTCAAATTTTTGGAACCGCATTTAGGACAATAATAACGTTTGCGAAGATTACCATTAGCAATCTCTCTAACAGAGTCACTTATTCTCTGTCTGGGGCAACTCCATCCACACTCACAAACAATGTTATACTTGTATTTTGCCATCATAATCTTCTGATATTCAGGAGTGATTTCGCTTTTTTGGACAGTGCGGTTAATATCAAAAGGAGTACGATTGGTGATGTCAATTGCTCTGCTTTTCCAAAGACCTGTATGGCTCCAACCATCACGACCATTGTATTCAATGCAATGTAGACACTCATGAAGAATTGTAGAGTGAAATCCAACCGGAGTCGTTGCATTTAAGAATTCTTTACTAAACTCAATAGAGTATTTATAAACTCCACCGACTCTTCTCCGAAAAGCACGACCAACGGTTTTAGTAGAACTTTTCATCCAAGAAACAGGAATGTGTTTGTCAACCATAGATTTGTCAAAAGGCCACATTTGGTCAAACCAGACGCAAATTTCATCCACCTCCTTCTGAATATCCTGAATGGTCATAGTTTTGGTATCGGTGCGAGACAGAGAAGGACAAAAATTCTTGTAATCGAAAGCAACAATCGCAGAGTAGTTCATAACAAAATCTCCTTTAAATATTTATTCCCCGTATAGCCGATAGGACAGCTTAATTTTATTCTTCCTCTAAATCTTTACGGGAAATGGCTTTGAGAACATAATCATCAGTACAGTCCTCAGACATTTCGTTTTTCCAAAGATGGCATTTGAGTTTGCCATCTTCTTCCTGACAATGGAACAAAGTCTGTTCAGGCTCTACCACACCATCATGGGGGTTACGCTGAAAAGATACAAACACTTCATCATATCCTTCTTCGTTCCCAGCGTTGATAATAAAGCGACCGATAGGAGTATCGACAAAAGCGGAGGTAAAACCATCAATGGTAGTCAGACCAATTTTGTTATACTGCTTCATAATAAGTTCTCCTTTTAATAAAAATATTTTTTAAAAACTCTTGACAACTGGAATTAAATATGGTATCGTAACAGTGGGAATAAAACAAGGAGTAAGTGTGTAGATTATATTTTTCTGATTCGGGGTTCATATCCCTTTGAATCGAATAGAAATTTATAACCGATAACTTACAGAGCGGTCTTAAACCAACTGTTACGCTGAGGGAAGAGAGTCCTATGCCTCCCAGCCCAATACCGATGTCATGGTTTCTTTAATGTCTTATCTCATAAAGAGACTATTTAGCAACACAGTTACTAAATAAACATTGAAGAAGTAGTCAATCTACTTAATCTAAGTCATAGCGGGGTTCCCTCCTTTCCACCTTAGACAAAGGAGACATATATGTGAACAGTTCATAGGAACTGGAATTTTAAAAGACAGGTAAGCATAGTGATACTTACCTGTCTTGTCTTTTTTACCAACCGTAGACATTCTTAACACGCTTGCCAAGGGAACGAGTGTATCTTGTGATGTCTCTGGCGATTGCTTTTCCATTGTAGATTTTCCAGCAGAAATTATCAAGCTGGTCAGAAGTAATTTCAGGTTTTACCTCTCGATAGAGCAAGAAATTTGTACCATCGTGGTGCGTTTGACGAGAGCGTAGATTATTGTGAGAATCAACCCACCATTCACCATAACCACAATCAGCGTCAAAAGAAAGACAAGCTCTAATATTGTGGTCATCTTTAAGCTTGTACCCATAGTGTCTACCACTCCACAATCCAAGGTTTGCAATAGCAATAATACGACCCTCAGTAGGGATATTGAGGTTTGCCTGTTCATCATGGAAATACTCGTTATTGAGTTTCCACATTTCATCCTCGAACTTGCTTTCAGGCCAATCAGAATAATCGACCTCGTTAATATTAAGGTTCTCTTTGATACCGTCAATCCAATCCTCAAGATTCAGATTGTAGTTACTCCAAACGATGTGCTTCTTAGACATAGATATACTTCCTTTCTAAAATAAAAATGATATTTTATGGGGCTGGAGGAATTAATCCTCCAACCCTCTAAATCTATCAATGGCCTTTTGTTCACGATGGTCTTCATCAAGAACCCTGAGAGTGTTCGCACACTCCCAAAGCTCAAAAATGTTCCCACAGTCTTCGCAATACAACCCTCCATGAGCGGGAATAAGATGACTTCCACACACAGGGCACAAATAATCTTCGTTATACATATTCATTCTCCTTTCTTATCTTTTATCCCATTTACCATGCTTCTTATAGATACGCTTGGGAAGGTCTCCATATCCAGCTTCATACAAAGCTGTATCTTCATCCATAATGACCATCTCTCTTACATAATAACCTCCTTCTCCATAATGCTTCTTTGCACTGAGATACACACCAATGGTTTCATCAATGTCATCATCGTACCAACCTGCTTCCAAATCCCACAAAACGTCTTCATCTTCATCTTCATCGGGGATGCCTAAAGCCAGAGTATAATCATAATAACACTCGTCATTTGCCAACTTCGCCAACTGCCACTCACGATACAGGATAGCTCTCTTCTCAGCGATAGTCTTCTTCATAATTTGTTCCTCCTTAAAATTGTTAGTTTATATTTAAATAGTGATTTTGCGATAATCACCGGGCTTACGAGTAGTTTCCCAATCTTCCCATTCATCACGAGAAGGACAAAGGATATAGAACCAAGTGGTTCCCATCTCAGTATACAGAGATTTATCAGGAAGCACACGTTCATCCATATACATGAAATTAGAATTCATGTAGTCATAGAGATACCCCTCAGAAGAGATACAGATGATGTTATCATCGGGAGCATATTCACAGTAGTCAATGGGATAAATATCCTCCTCAAGAACCCAATTGGATTCATACATTTCAGTTTCGGGATTCCAATCTCCAACAGTTTTGTAACGCTTGCCATTGAAGTAAATAGCAACATCATCGCTGACCTCTAATTCATCCATTCGATAACGAATCTGATTAACGATATTTTCGATGTCCTTCTTGGTGTGAGCATATTTCTTCTTAGCCATAATTATACTTCCTTTCTTAATTCAAATCAATTGTGAATAGGTACAAATAAAGAGGAAGCTGGGAATTACTTCCCAGCAATCTCGTCATAATTTTCTCGAACAGAACGAATTTGGCCTTCGTCAATGATGATTCTGCGTTGAATTTCTCTCATAAGAGCGGAACGGAAAAGATTATAAATGTCATATTCATTCCACTTAACGAGCCAACCGTCTTTATCTTCACCCCAACGGGGGGAATAATACTTTTCATCGGGGTTTAAACAAATGGAATTGGGAGTCCCTCCTTCCGAATAATTAAGAGTATAAATTTTATTATTAAAACTATAAGAAATCCACATTCGGCAACGTTCGCCAGTATCATCTCTGCAAAAAGAGATTCTCAAAAAATTGCTAATTGTACCTCTTATACCAATGCTTTCAATTGTCTTGCACAGCCCAAGAAGCTGGTTGCAGATTTCAGTCCACTTAGCAGCACCAATCGCCTTAATACGAGGAAGATAGAATTCCTCTGTACGTTCACGAATAGCCTTGGTGTCGTTCATCTTTTTAATAAGCTCCATCATTTCAGCATCTTCGTTTTCCTTGCAAGTAACGGTAACGGTCATGTTTTCATAAGTCTTAGTAGTCATATTCTACTCCTTTTCTCCCCGTATAGCCGATAGGACAGCTTTGTTGGTTTGGTTAAAAGTTAAATGAATTGGTTATGTTCAATCAGTCACGAGGACTGACACGAACTCTGAGTTCTGCTTTCTTTGCATACTCACAAATAGCAGCAAATTCATCTTTAGAGATAGAACGGTTAGAAGCACCACGAGCTTGAACAATTGCCTTATCACAAATCTCAATGGTAACAAGAGACTTAGCGGGAGTTTTTTGATAACGCAGGAAGATAATCTTAGAAGAACCATTCAGGATACGGCTAATGTAAGAACTTACACAATGATTAAGAGTATAACCTTCCTGTTTAACATCCTCAGCACAAGAGGGATGGGTAATAATATAATTACCATCTTTGGTCTTGTAATCCTTAAAATCTTCATAGCGCTTCTTAAAGAGTTCTTCCTGTTCTTCAGTCAATCTAATCTTGTAGTTACGAGCAAGAATGTCATGAGTCTGCTTAAGATAACTACTATAAAGAGTGGGTTTAATATCCATGGTTTCACACATGGACAAATAATCCTTAAGCTCCTTAATGAAATCAGAAAGACTCTGGAACCCCTGATTGCAACTTTCTTCGCAGACGTAATCCATGAATTTGCCAAAGCTGTAATACTTATAAAAGTTTACAGCAGAGCAACCCCAGAGCTGTCTCATGTAGCCATCCAAACAAATATAAATGGGATTTTCGCCATTCATATTCACCTGATTGAAACGACATTCTTCCTCCCAATAACGAGATTTTTCCAGAATATCAATCCATTCAGAATTGGTATAATGAAAATAGTCTTCCAACTTCAATTCCTTGTTGTATGTTGTTTTAAGATTACACTTGATTTTACTTTTGATTCTAATAAAATCACTCAAATATCCTTTTTCGACAATGGAATCATATTCAGCCTTAGGCAATTCCAGAATTTTATGGATGGGTTCAGCCTTATCGACTTTCATATCCAAAAGTTGCTTCATGCAATCTTCGGGAGCGGTTCTCAAGATGATTTCAGTGGATTTGTTATTTTCAAGTTTACCACAAAAATCTCTAAAGGTGATAGGAGTTTTGAAATCAGGCAAATCGTACATTTTCTGAATGAATTCAGTGGCGCTTTGAGTCAAATCATATCTTGGAATATGAACTCCATTATCAGATACGATAGGAGCGCTGTAGTCCATGATAGGAGCTACATATTCGTACAACATTTTGAAAGAACATCTGCTGTTATTGGTACTAATTTTATAGCTATATTTACGAATGATTGCAGAGCCAAGAGGGAAACAATAGCCAACAAGAATAGTAAAATCACCCGCCTTTCTTCCAGCAGTTACAAAATGAGTAATACCATCAATAGAATTTCCGTCAACAGGAGCACCACTAAGAATATCAAACTGACAATCCTGAGCACGTCCACGCTCAGGCTCATAAGAGAGAATAAATGTACCCTCAATAGGAGTAAACTTGTCATTGTAACGCAGGGTATACAGACGAGAAAGTTCCTCTTTCTTCAGGTCAATCTGTTCATTCAAGGATTTAATCTCCTTGTTGATTTTATTCATCTTTTCATCAGCAACATAAGAACCAAAGAAATCCTCGTAATTGTGGTCAGCAGTTTTGTAGAACTCAGCGATGTAATTAGTAGACATAATTCAAATCTCCTTTAATGTTTTATAAATGATGTGTTGATAGGGACTTTATATAAAGGGGAGGTTTCCCTCCCCAGATGTTAGATAAGCTCACCAGTGTAGTTGTAAAGCTTACCATCAACCTTCTCACGAAGCTCATGAAATTCACGAGATTTCAAGACTCCAAGAATTTTTTCCTTGTATTCAGGCTGATTACGATAATAATCACCGTTGTAACTCCAATGACGCTTATAGATTTGCATAGAATCCTTTTCTTTAAGAGCCTTAACAGGAGTATAAAGGGAAATGGTAACATCTTCTCCCTTGTTGTTCTTATAGGTAAGTTTAATGTAAATTTCGGGACTCGGAGTATAAGAAGGAACATAAGACTCAAATTTATAATCCTTCAAATAAGGATAATCACGAAGAAGAGCTTCTTTGTAAATAGTCTTAAGCTTACCAACCTGCTGATACTTGTAAGGAACACGATAACCAATAGCAGGAAGATAAACAGTGCGATGGAAATCGGTATTACCCTGATATTCTTCAAAGCTATGGCAACGTTCGATGCACTCACGTTCATAATTTTTCTCCCAATAACTATCAGGAACAACACGGTCTTGAGGAACATAATGAATAGCACAAATATCTCCGATAGAGAGATTTTCCAACACCCATTCAAGAGTAGACTTGGAAAAACATTCTTCCCAGACATTCCAATTGTTGATATAACGACCAGCTTCCTCCCAAGAGACACCCATTTTGTCAGTATGGATGGGAGCGTCATAAGTATCATAAATAGGATTACGAGAATTAGTAGTCTTACGCATAATAAATACTTCCTTTCTTAAATACAAATATGTTTGAATGATGGACAATTAAATGGATAAAATGCGAGTTTTATTAGTGTTTGTTTCTTACCTCCCAAATGACCTTTTTCCCAATAATTCTACTGTATTCAGGCAATTCCCAAAGAGCATCAAGTGACTCTCTTGTGAATTCATCCTCCGCAATTGGGTAGGAAAAATAGAAAGATTTCTTTCCTACATAGGTGTTGGTAGGTGTAAACTTGTCAATCACGACAAGATAGTAGCGATAATTACCAGAGAACATCGCTGTATCATTGTAACTGTTGACATTGTACACTCCAATTCGTTTCATTTCTAAGCTCCTTTCAAACATCAATTGCAAAATTAGCTACAGAATAGCCATAGGTGTTTTCCAAGTCCTCGCAAATAGCATCATACAAATATTCATTGAACGGGCCCCGAAAATCAATGCTAACTTCATCGTAATTGAGGTCAACCTTGGTGGGGAGGTATTCATCGGGTTTATCATCCTTATCAACATCCCATTCAATGTCTGTAACGTGAACAATCATCTTTAATCTCCTTTCTTAAATGAGAGGGAGAGATATTTCACTCTCCCTCATTATTGATACTTACTGAACAGGCTTGCCCAACCACTCAATATTATCCAAACAGATACTGTAGCAACCAGTATCATTCTTGTTCGTAAAGAAACTCTCAGGGACATACCCAGTAGTACGAAGATACTCCTTGGTTACAGGAGTGGAATCAATATAATACTGGACTTTGGGCTTGTTGGGAGTATCGTACACACGGAGATATTCCTTATACTGTCCAGCCTTATTGGTGTGGCAGATGATTCTGCAACTATCATCCTTCCACTGACCCCAAGGAAGCTTGGTAACATCCTCCATCTTCACTCCCTTAGCTTCAGCACGAGCGATTGCCTTTTTGGTGTTCTTGTAACTAATACCAACTCGGTAGGTTCCAATAACACGCTTAAGAACGTGAACACCCGCCTTTCGACCAGCGGCACTCAGGGTAACATCGGATACATAAGACATCTTGAAGAAAGTACCCGGCTTCAGAGTTGCGACCTTGATGTTAGCATAAACGTTATTCATAATGTTTCCTTTCTGCCCGTAAACCCGATAGCTCAGGATAATAAATTAAGTTATGATAAATGAGATTATGCTATTTGAGAGTTAGATTTCAACTTCGATGATTTTACCATCCCAGTCATGAGACCCGAACATCTCACACCATGCAATTGTGTAATCATAATCGTTCTGGTCATCAATGATTTCTTCCTGAACAAATCTTTCAAGAATTTCTCCCAGTTCATCCATGTCAGAAACTTCAACATCCCAGTTGTCTGTGTCAACATAACGGCAATACTCACACCACTTTTTGAACAGATAGATTTTTGCTTCATCGAAATCATCGAAGAATTCGGGAGTACCAATCTCACGCTCACAGCAGTCAATGTACATATACTTCTTCATAATGTTTTACTTCCTTTCTTAAATCACAAATGTTTGTAATTACTTATTCATCTTCGCCCTTGCAGATTTTCTCAAGTAAATTGAGAACCATTTCATCTCTTTGCTCGATGTCATCAAACATAACCGTGACTTCCTTAAAAGTCTTATCGTTGGTCAGCTTAATCATACCTCTTGAACGAGGAATATACTCAATAGTAATCATTTTCTCACCTCCTTAATTGTTATTAGCCCAAACAACAAGAATCTCGTCATCTTCCAAAGTTGCTGTTCCCTTGCTATCCATTGTGAGCATATAAGGGACATCTGGATATTTAGTTTCATACTCACTTACCCATGTATAAAACCGATTATCTTTCAGGTTAACAGTTGCGAATGTGACTACCCCATCTTTTTCAGAAGTTTTTTCTGCATATACAAAGTACACATTAGGTTCTACTTCTATTTCGGGAGTCGTTGCAGGGGGTTTCATCCCTGTGAAAACCAGAACCATTATCATAAATGCTAATGCCCAAATAACGGAGAATGTCCAAAGGAATTTGGGATTATCGTATTCACAATAGAATACACCAGCTATTAAAATTATAAAGAAAATAACAACGATAAGCATAATAGTAGACATAATTTTTACTTCCTTTCTTAATCACTTGGCTACGCCAAATATATCATGAAAACAACCACTTGTCAATAGGTTAATAAAAATCTTTCACCTCCTTTCTCTTGTCTTTGTACTTACGATTGTTTTCATACCTGAATTTTCCATGCCTTTTAGCTACGGCATGACGGGTTTGAGCTCGAATGACTTCCATGGTTGTCAAATAACTCAAGTCTTCAATCTGTTTATTCATGTTAACCTCACACTGAACTCCTTTCAAATAAGAAACAAATTAGTTGTTAACAACAGGTTTGTAAGCATAGGAAACTACTTCCCATGTCTTACCAAACTGAATAACATGAATCATCTCAGGTCTCATAACCCTGAGTTCTTCAATCATGGTTTTTGCTTTTGCCAAAGACTTGCAAGAAAACCGAGAATATTCCACATAATCCTCACAAGATTTTCGAGTTTTCTGAGTGTTCATAACTGTACCTCCAAAAATATTTTTATAAAGTATTGACAAATGGTTTTAAGTGTGCTATATTATAATCAAGTCAGGAAAAGAAAATCCGTGTTCTCCTCCTGAACTCATAACTAATGTCGGTTAGTTACGATTCTTGATTACGAAAACAACAATAATAGAATTTTTGAAAGTTTTATTAGATACATGAAGAACTAAAGAGAAGCAATTACCGTGTACTTCTCTTTAGCACTTAACTAATACGGCGAATATTAGTTACGATTTTTAATCATGCGTACAACAAGAATGTTATACTTATAGTCAATGGCGATTATTTTCTACATAATGTAGTCCTCCTTTCATAAGGAATCAAAACCAAGTTAATGGTATCTATGTAAACAGTTCACGGTAAACTGGAATTTTCAAATTTAAAGTAAAGGGTAGGAGCTTGTGGACTCCTACCCTTTATCTTATTGCTTAGTTTTTATCTTCAATTTTGATGATTTCTTTTGCTTCTGGACTCCAATAAAGTTTTACTTTGGAATCTTCAACTGGTTTATTAAATTGATGCCATCTTTTGTTGTCCTCATACGCATTTATTAACGCTAAAACTCCTCTTGTTAAGCCATCATGAACAATAGAGATTAACTCTGCGGTTGTAACAACAATAAAGGATGTTGCAATAACGTTATCTGGAATAACCTCACACAATCCAAAGAGTTTAAAAACAGCTAAAACAAGAATAATCTTATAGGTAAAAACAAACCAACCAAAGATGGATTTGTTATTTTTCATTTTCTATACTTCCTTTCGTTTTAAAAGTGGAGAGGGTATATTTCAACCCTCTCCTGTTTATTGTTTAATTGACCTTTGAGATAGCGAAGAGAGAAGAATTACTCCTCGTCATCGTCATCCTCATAGTCCTCAGTGTCATCTTCCATCTCTTCCAACTTGTGAAGCTTGGCCTGAGCACGAAGCTTAAGAATCTTCCGGATGGCTTCCTTGGGAGTGTTATCTCCAATGTCAGAAGCATCAGCAAGTTCCTTGCCAGCCATGTCGTAAATCTTCTTGGACTGGTAGCTGATAACACAGTCCTCGTCTTCGATTTTTACCTGTTCATCAGGCTGAATCTGCTTCTCGTTCATGTCAGCCTCAAACTTGACCTGCGCCATCACCTCACGAATGAGGTCATAGCCCTTCTTGTTACTGTTATCCACAATCTTCTGGATGCAGCGGATACCAGCTTCACGGTCTGCCTCAGAGACAGACCCCATGTAGCCGCAAGGAATACCATCAATAGAAAGATATTCCATGTTGGAGTTGCTGTCCTTGAGCATCTGGACACGGTTGAGGGTAGCGTTCTTCTTAGTGTTGATAGTAGCCATAAATAGCCTTTCTCTCGTGGGTGTTAATGTCTTTTTCCTTGACAAATTATTGAACCTTAAAGGCTCAAGTGGGATGCAAGATGTATTTCAATCTTGCACCCGGTCAACCTTTAGAGCTTGTCAATCAGGTCTTTTGCCTGACGCTTCAGAGCAATTAAAACGCCAATGTAGAAGTATCTATTTTCAAGCTCACTGGCAGGATAAATTTCGAGAAGTTCATTAACCTCTTCAGTTTCCACGTTAATTTCATGGGCCAATAAAGTGTTGATTTTTCCTTCAACATATTCTTTTTTCGTATAGGTTTTCATATAAGTTCTCCTTTCACTTCTATAACTTAAAGCTTTTCAATCAGGTCTTTCGCCTGATTTTTGAGCGCTACCAAGATACCAATCTCGGTGCAATAATGACTGACATCTGCGTTTGCATCGTGCGCCATAGCTTCTTTCATTTTTTCAACTTCAGACTCAATGGCTTTCTGGAGTAAGTATTCGGTTCTACGCTGAAGATAAATCTTATCGTTCATGTTAATCCTCCTCTTCCTGAGCATTGGTGGCTTCAAAGTCATCCGACCAACTAATATCTTCTTTGCCATAGCCTTCAACTTTGGCAAAAGCATCCGGTTCAGATTCAGCTTCAACCTCAACGAAGCCATAATGGACAAAGGTAACAGTGTACTTTTTCATATAATATCATCCTTTCTTTAATATGTCAAGTGGTTATTAAATTATTTTATAAAACTCTTGACAACCTCAAGCTTATTTGATATAATACAATCACCAAGAGAAGTTGACCTGTAATCCTCTCTTGATGATTGTATGAGTAGCAATTACTCACATAACTAACTGTGGATTAGTTACGATTGTAAATGACTCTGATTGCAAAGACCTATGCAACCATATCAATGAAAATATATTTTTTCATGTGATATACTCCTTTCATATTTAATTATATGGAAACAAGCTTTACAGGAGCTTGGAATTTTCGAGAGAACCGTGGGGACTTACTTCGGTTCTCTCTTGCTTTTTGTTTACTTGATAAGACCGTTCAGATAAGCACGAACCTTTTCTGCGGGATGTCCTTCATACTTATCAGTACCCTGAGCTTCATCAAGAAACTGCTTGCAAGAACCACAAGCCTTCATTCCATGAACAAGCAAGGATTCCTTTTCGGGATTGTCCTGAATGGGCTTGTATACGGAGCGCAAACCAGCAAGAATGCGCTGAGTATAAGCCATTTCCTGAGAACCCCATCCAAGGCGCTGAATTACAGAAAATACAAACCGGAGAGCATCTTCACCTCCAGTCTTCTCAATTCTATACAGTTCTTCAATCGCATTAACATTTCGATTGCGATTGATGGAGGTGTTGTAATTAACCTTTGTGGTTAACCCAAACTCCTTAAGAACTCTGTCGATGTTCAAAGCGTTCTTATGTTGAGCACACAAATCAGCTTTGTAACGCTCATAACCCCGAATGTTGGTATGACCTTCGTTCTGGGTTGCGAACAAGTCAGCTTCCTGAGCCTGAGTGAGCCCAACAAACAGCTTAACCACCATGGAATCTACAGGATAACCCATAGCTTTCATGAACAACAAAACGCTCAAAGTATGAGCGCCATCCATCAGGAAAATTCTCCATTTTCCATTAACCTTGCGGATAGAAGCAGACTTTACTTCTACTTTATTGATGTCAAACTTGTTGACAATCTTGGCAACCTCGAAGTTTCTTACTTCTCTCTGGTAAGCCAAATCTACATTGGGAATAATCAGAGGAATTTCTCTGATAGCCCAATTGCGGTTGTCGTTGCGCTCTTCGATTTCTTTCTCAACAGAGCGCTTAAACGTCAAGACCAGATTATTCTGGTCATCTGTGAGCTTTCTGGGCTTCATGCAATCAAAAACGATTTCATCAATCGTTTCCATCTTTGCAGAGAAACCTTTTTCGTTCATCATCTTGTTGTTAGTAGCCATAATAGACCTCTTTCTCCCGCTGTGCGGGTATAAAATATTGGAGCTCTGAGAACTCCATGATGCCCAAGAGTCGAAACCCTTGGGCATGAGCAATCCTCAGATTACACCTTCTGAATCGCATCCCAATAGAGGATGTCGTGTTCGGTACTCAATTTCACCGTGTCCTCATTATTGAGCACTTCTGCAAGACCTCCACAACTCAGATGGAAGCCAAAGGAATTGTGAGAGGTGAAGAACAGATAATAGCTTTCTGTCCCTTTATTAAGGTACAGACAATCTCTAAGGGTTCCATCTTTAATCAAAATCCTCACAACTCCGTTGTCCTTAACGAAGTTGTAGACATAGGGAGCAGTGGATTCAATTTCGTCCATGAGAAGATACCTAAGCTGATTCACCTCCTTCTCATTGAGCTTACGAGCGTTCTCAAGAATCTGCTCTTTTGCTTCAGAAGAAGTGAACCGACCACGTTCATCACGGGGCTGAACAAAATCGGGAACAACGTTCACGGGGGTGGTGGACTTCTTGGAATCGCTGGACTTAGTGATGTTGATAGACATAACAATTTCCTTTCTGCTCATTTGAGCTACAAAAATATTTATCCAAATTTGCCAAAAACTCTTGACAAACTTGAATT
>ERZ1035037.36-NODE-36-length-53410-cov-23.581539_pt1 | contig 53410 bp, 55 predicted proteins | sample MGYA00520618_ERZ1035037 | MGnify/ENA primary metagenome ERZ1035037 (study PRJEB33766, sample SAMN09781741) | gut metagenome | biome: gut microbiome | host: Homo sapiens | place: Madagascar | study: EMG produced TPA metagenomics assembly of the PRJNA485056 data set...
AGGTTAGCGAGCGCTACTACGGAACTTCAGGTGTGCCCTATTGCGCTATGTTCACAAGCTACTGCCTTGACTGGGCAGAAGTCGAGGCGCCTGGGTTCCCGCTCGCATACGTGCCCTACGCGATCGATGCGGCAGAGGAAGCAGGGCGTACCGTCCCCGTTCAGTCTGCCGAGTTCGGCGACCTGGTGACGTTCGACTGGCAAGGCGACGGAGTGTCCGACCACATCGGCTTCGTCATCGAGAACGACCAGGACAACGGCATCCTCCGCACCATCGAGGGCAACACCTCCGACTCCAACTGGAGCAACGGCGGATGCGTCGCTGAGAGAACCCGTTACTATTCCCAGGTGTCCTGTGTCATCAGGCCCTACTATTTCGATAACGAGGAGGAAGACATGACAGACGAGCAGGAAGACTGGCTGCGGACTTGCTACCAGCAGCTGACCAGCAAGTACGATCCGACCGGTCGCGACGTGGCTATGAACGACCACGACCACATCAAGTGGATCGCGGCGAAGCAGGCGAAGATGGACGCGAAGCTCAACGCCATCTGCGAAGCTTTGAAGATCGATGTCGAATAACATATACTCAAGCTAGCCGATTTGCTTCGGCTCTTGTGTAAGGAGGCGGTGGCGCTAGTATTCTTCCTTTCAACGCCAAACGACATCTGCAAGCTGTCACTTCGCGTCAGCCGCCTCCGAAGAAAAGAAAAGCCCCTGATCGCTCAGGGGCTTTCTTCGTCACCAGTCACTCGAGTATCTCGGTTGACCGGCTCGCGGATCCGGTTTCTTTTTTGGAGACAGTTTAGAAGGTTTCATCCAGGCCGGCAAGCCGTCGTATTTGTCCGGCTGCTCGTCTCCCCATGCCGGGTAATAGAGCGGCATAGCTTTAGGGCCACCATCGTTAGTACGTATATATGGTAGTTGCTCGATCATCTCAGCACAATATCTTGCGGCATCCATGATATGTGAGTACCTGTCATGCTTCGGTGTCGCTGCCCAATCGTCCACAGAGCTGAGTTCTTTGTACTCCCAGGACTCGAAGCACTCCATCACCCAGTCGCATTTGTCGCTGTTGATGTAGAGATTCGGCAGTAGCTTGCGGACTCGGTTGATTCCGTCCGCCACGTAGGTTCTCTCAAGCTTGCGCCAGCTGATGTTGGGGAACACCTGCCGACATTCCTCAAGCGGCGAGTAGCGGGAGCCTGAACGATCGGAGTCCCAAGGAAGGCAGGCAGCTCTAATAAGGTGGAAGTACGGACGCTTCGCGAGCTCCTGGATGCACTCGACCACGGCCTTGCGGTTGTCCTCGTAGTAGTCGTAGATGAACATCTTGCCGTCGTAGTATTGGAACACGATACCGGCAGTCCAGTCAGACTGCTTGTCCTTGGACGAGATGTCCCATGCCATGTACACGGGCTTGTCGGTGCGCAGGTTGAACGGAGCGAACCGTGCTTCCTTACGCAGAACCTCGATGCCAGGGTAGACGAGACCTGCGTTCACTGCCAGGAACTCGCACATGAACTCCTGGCGGAACATGTTGTCGTTGCCGTGAGCGCGGATATAACGCTGCCTGACGGCCTCCAAAGCCTCGGGAGTCCACAGCTTCGTGCCATCTGAAAGCGTAGCCTGGTCGGCTCTCACGACATCCACGTAGACCCTGCCATGGGCACCCGGCCACTTGGCGGGATCGTCCTCTCCCGTGTACGTCTTGAGCATGTCCGCTGCCACGTTGTTCATTCCGCGCGGAGTGAAGTTGAAATTGACGGACAACGGCTGACCCATCGCAGCCTTGTTCTCCCAAATCGGCATGATGAAGTCGAAGGCGCCTCGACGGTACAGCGACAGCTCCGATACGTAGAACGATTCATAAGATGAACCGATGAGCGATTCGGATTCCTTGAAACCGATGAACTGAATGAGAGCTTCCGCCTTGTCCTCGGGATTGTTCAGGAACTTGATCTGCTGCTGGGTCTCCTTGATCTCCAACATGTCAGACGGGTAGTTGTCCCAATGCCTGCGGCCATCGAGATACTTGTCCCAGATGTTTCTCCTGATCCACTTGTTGTCGAGGCCGACGTAAGCCGTCTGCGTGCCGGGATGGTTCCACGAGAAGTGCATCGCCTTCTGGATATCGTCGGTGTCCTTACCTTCCTGACGTCCCCAGATCTTGAAATAATAATCGAACTGTCCCGATAAACGGCGACCCCAGGAATCCTTCTGATAGGGCCTGGGGTCGTAATACATCGGGACCTTGAGTCCCGCAGCCATGGTTACTTCGCTTCCGCGATCTTCTCGTCGAGCTTGGCGATGGCTTCCTTGGCGTCCTCGTTGAAATGGTACGCCTCCTGAAGCTGGCCGTCGAGAACTCGTACGATGTTGAGCATGGTCAGCTCGAGCGCAACTCCCATCACGGTGTTCTCGGACTCGTTGAACTTGTGATCGAGCATGAGGTCGAAGAAGTCCTTGTACTCATCGACGTCCTCGATGGCCTCGAAGCGCTCGCGCACTCCCTGCAACAGCTCTACGGTGCGACGGGACAGCTCTGCTGCGTCGCCGAAGCTGATGGTCACGGTCTCGAACATGTGCTTCTCGACATCGTAAAGAGTGTCTTTGGCGGTCATCCATCCGCTCACGGTCTCGAAGGAAGAGATCATGTTGTCGATGCGAGCGAGGAACTGCTTCTCGGTAGCCTCCTGCTTCTTGGCGAGGTTTTCCTCGGCAGCTTTCTTCTGAGCCTCCAGATCCTTTTTAAGGGCCGTATTCTCGATAGCTTCCTTGGTACCCGCCTTGACCATCTTCGTGGTCTTAGAACGGCTCTGAGCGGTCTTAGCGGTGGTTTTGGTTGCAGCTGCCATGTTCTTATTTCCCTTCGATTGCATTGATAACGTATTCCATAGCCTCGCGGCGCCCTGCGAACGAGGCGAGATTCTTCCACTCATCCTTCTCGATGGTCATGTTGCCGTACTTCTGGATGGTGTTGGACGACACGACGAATTGGCACATTGCGTTTCCGTCTTCGTCGCGGAAGAAGATCTCGGTGATCTTGTAGCGCGTCTCGGTTTCATTAACTGTCATAGCTCGGCTCCTCAGGTTCGTAATCGGGATCGTACATAGAGTGGATATAGTCAAGCGCTTCGTTGTAGGTGCGGAACAATTGCTGCTTCGGGATCGTCATCGTCTTGATCCAGTAGATCTCGCGAGTGCCGTTCCGCTTGGTGTTCACGTACCCTTTCTTGATGACATGGATCTGCGCTGTCTTCCCTTCCATCACTTACCTCGTTTCTTGAGAAGCTGCTCCTGCTGCCAGTTCATAGCCTCTGCCAGGCTCTTGAACTGAGGCGGCTTGTTCTCACCAGACGTCGTGGACTGCGGCATGTCGACAGCCGGCTCGGTCGGCGCGGGCTTCTCTTCCTTGGGGTGGAGTGCCTGCCCGCGATTGGTGAGCTTTTCGATCTGACGATTCACCTGAGCCAGTGCTTTGTCCAGGTCGCAGCTGTAGCCGATGGCCTTGCCGTCCTCGTCCTTCACCTCGTAGTCCTCGATGATGGAGTCGAGCATATCCCGCTGCACGTCGTTGAGCTTCTTGTAGGTCTCAGCGAACTTGAGTGTGCGGACGATGGGCTCCTTCTCTTTCTTGAGCTCTTCGACTCGGGAACCTGCGATCTTGTTGAACGCCTGCTCAAGCTCCTTGTTGTAGTCATCGACCCACTGCTTTGCCTGGGCACGGGGATTGTCTCCGGTGAACGGGCGCCCAGTCTCGGGGTTGATGTAGGTCGGCACGCCGTCTTCGTCCTTGGTGTAGATGTCGGGGTCGTTGATGGAAGCACCGAGCTTGCCGTCCTTGGTGACGCGAATCTTGCCGGAGCTCTTCATTGCCTCGGCGACTTCGCGGACAGCCTGATCCTCGATGGACGATTCGATGGACGAGATGGTCTCGGTTACTTCCTCAGCTGAGTAATCAAAGTCTGAAACTGATTCGCCAGTTGCTCCGTCAGCAGCGCCGCTTCCTCCAGCGTCCTGGCCATCCAGCAGTGCATCATCGGGCTGGCCTTCAGCCACAGCTTCGGCATCACTTCCACCGGCATCTTCTGATTGAGCTGGTTCTCCTGCGTCAGGTTGTCCGTCTCGATCGGCTGAAGCCTCTTCAGATGCTTTCTTATCTTTTTGTTCCAGCGCAGCAAACGCCGCCTCCCACGGATTAACCGCAGGAGCTTCACCTTGTTTGCCATCCATGTTTTCAGCGGTTCCATTCATCGTGTTCCTCTCTCTGATCGTTCATGTCCTGCAACTGCTGGATATGGGTTCGGATCCAGCTTTGCTTCAACATGTTGTACAACAGCTGCCAGCGCTCGACGATGTTCTCGGTGTCCTTGGAATCGAACTGCTTGACCAGCACCTCGATCGCCGAATCGATGTCGGCCACCTTGCCGAGCGCGTTTCGCATACGGGTCAGGAACTTGTTGGTTTCCTTGATGACCTGCTTGAACTCCATCAATCTCTGTTGGTCTGAGATCCCGTCGGTGAATCGGCAGGAATCATACTGCTCGACCAGCGTGTTCCACGAAGCGACCAAGTCCAAGTGTCGGCACTCCTCATCGACCCATGCTGCGAACTGCTTGTTAGTAGATGCCAGCGCGTTCATCGATAAGCTTCTGTCGGCGCCACTGTTCCCATGCGGCGTCGGTCAGGGGAATCGAGGCAGCCAAGGTCACGCCATCGATGTAACTCATAATGGGTTTGCCGCTGAACTTCGAGAGCAGCTCAGGTGCCAACTGGGTGATGAGGGTCTTCAGACCGAACAGCTGGATCATTGTGTCCTCTACCTGGACGAGCTGCGTTGGGAACGACCAGAGGTAACCGGTCTGCCCATCGTTGCCGAGCACCACGGGCACGGGAATCTTGTGCAATCCGGGAGTGAAACTGATCTCAGTGCCGATCTTAGGGAACGTGGTCTTCGCATAAACGGGCTTCGAGCTGTCCTCACGCAGCACCTCGTAGTCTCCAACCATGCGATCGACTTCCTCTGGTGCGCCGTAGATACGATCGCCCGCATTGGTCTCGCGAACCACGATGTCATGGCCGACCTGTTCGTCGTACGCCAGGTTGCGCTTGGCATCGGGCACCATCATTGGCGTGATGAGAATCTTCTTCCCGTAGAGCGGATGGTGTCGTGGGTCTTTGTCCAACGCTTTCTTCGGCTTCTTGTTTTGAGGTTCCCAATCTTCACCTTTGAGGTATGCTGTGATTCGACTGCACCTCTGCTGGTACGTGAGTCCGTCAGGTTCCAAACCTGCACGTTCCTCCATCCGTTCCAGCTCTTCTTTCTTCATGGCTGTCATTCTATCTCCTTCCGAAGTAACCATGTAATAACCATGTAGTTCAATGATAACGAAAAAAAATAGGGCCGTCCATAAGGGCGACCCTAAAAGTTAAACATTCATTCTATTTTCTTTCATGAATTTATTCATGTAATAGTCTGAGTTCTTCTCTGAACCATTCATGCAAATACAATCATTCATCCTATGATAATCGGGAAGCTTCTCTACAAATTCCCGGAATGTTTCTTCAGCCTCTAAGACCATTTCGATTTCAGATTCGAGATCTTCTCTGCTATAGGTTTTAATAGCAATCCGCACTTGAGCGTCTGGATTGAAGAATATCAAATGAGCATACTGACATTGTTTCAGCAACGCCATCCCAACTGCAAGCTGCCATCGTTCAGGACATTTCAGTTTGTCCGTATAAACAGCTGCGACATGTTTCTCAATGCCATAGCTTTTGACTTCTCCGATATCTGCCGGGCATGGAGCACCGAGAATATCGATACTGTAAAGACCTCTAACTAATCGTGCATCCTCAACTTGCGGGATCGACATCGCATCAGGCGACCAGCCGAGAAGCCCCTTAGTGATGATTATATCATCCCAATGGTACAGACCTAGGTTCGCCTCTTCGATGGCGATGGGTTCCAGCATATGTCCTCGGGCTGCTGCACCAGTACTGACACAGTCATCGTCGGATATATACATAGTTTGCATATGCGCGAAGACCTTCATCATGTTCGCTTCAATCTGATCTTTTGAGCGCTTTCTCCCGGTTTCAGTGACAGGCAGAATATTCTTGATGCTGGATGCTGTGAGGTACTTAGTTCTCGCCATCATCCAATCTTTGCTTACCGTGTGCTTCCACATGGTTTGCCTCCTTAATCTAAAAAAAGGCGGACAGGCTATAAGCCCATCCGCCTCAACATCATAGGGACATTACATCAGGTTAGAACGGGATGTCCATGTAGACCTCAGTGGGAACAGGAGTACCAGGAGCAACCTGCGGAGCATAACCGGTAGGCTGGGAGAATCCCGTATCAACGGGAATGTCCTTCGCCATCACGCTAACCTGCTGTGGCTGAGCCTGATACTGAACCTGCGTGGGAGCGGGGGAGTATCCAACCTGAGGCTGCATGACGGGATTGGGCATGGAGACCGCAGGAGCCGGAGCAGCAGCAGGAGCAGCGACAACGCCGCCGTGCGCACCATCATCGGCGAGAAGCTGGGGCACGGTGAGATAGGAAGGCAGCTCCTCTCGCAACTGATACGGACCTGCCTGCACTTCCTCTACCGTCCAAGGTCGAGGATTGCCAGAGCCATAAGAGAATCCCTGAGGCGGCTGCACCGTCGAGATTCGAATGGTCTTGCCGATGAGGTTCATCATGTCCTCGCCGCCTGCAATCTTGAACAGGTCGATATGCACCGACGGCTTCTTCCCCTCGCGCTGAGCTTTGCCTGCCTCTGCGAAGGTGAAGGTTCGATAGCCGCCGCTCGGACCGCAGAGCGTAATACGGATGTTCCATACCGGGTTGCCATTCGGCCAGAACTTCGGAGTCGTCGGACCATGCTGCCCGAAGTTCATCGCCTGGGTTTCCTGGATCGCGACTACCGTGCCGACCAACTCGGTGGAGAAGCCGGGGTCGTTCGGTCGAGAGTAGTTCCAGTTGTGCTCGTTACGAGATCCGTTGTTGCTGCCATTAGGATTGAGTGCCATGTTTCTATTCCTTTCTATCAGGTTCGCTAATTGTACTCTACATCGATGAGCAGTGATTCGAGAGTTTCAAGATCCTCTTTGCCATAGTAGGCTACAACAGTTTTGATCTTGTCTTTCCAATCGTAATCATTCAAGTCATCGATTTGCTTATCTCGAAGTCCTAACATAAATTGTTCGAACATATCGATACAAAGCTCATCGCTTAGCGGAATATTGTGACCGAACTCAATGTCGTTCACGGCGATGAATGCCAAGGTCCAATTGACCAGGTCATCGTTGCGTCGTCCCTTAATGAACGAGTCTTTGCAGTTCTCTATCTCTTCTTTGTACTTGTCCCACTGTTTCATTCCGAGATCCCTTCGTAGCCTTCTTCCAACATTGCACTGATGATGTCTTCGTCAGTGATCAATCCTTTGCCAAGGTTTGCCCAGTCTTCCTTGTTGAATCCTTGACTCATGATCAAATCGTAGAGACTCATTTCTTATTCCTTTCTTCCTTGCGTATGGAGACATACGTTTTCAAATCTCTCCATATATCCTCGGTCAACATCAACCGATTGATACCGTTGCTCTGCTTGATCTTCGTGTACACGGCTGCGTTGGTCTGATTTCCCATCAGATCGATGTGAGCATATGGGAAATGCGAGATGGGCACGATGTACGGGGTCGAGAAGTACAGATGGAAACTACCTGGCTTGCTGGGATGAGACCAGCACTCGGTAATGTTTCGGTACTTCTCTCCCCATTTGATCGTCTCTTCATCCACGCAGCCGTGACCTTCGCCGTCTATGTCGATGACGATGAAGGGTTGGGCATACATATTCTGTCCGACATAGCCGCAATCAGACAGAGCTATAGCTGTATCGCGAGTGTACAGACTGGGGATATAGTCCTTACCATATCCCCATTTCTGCATCGGCTTGTTGTCCCATGTGCATGGGAACCAACGCTTATCCGTACCGCGCCATCCTTCGGGTAGCTTCTTGAAGTCAGACAGCTTGGAGGACATCACCTTCTGCACGCTTGTCGGCTTGCGCAGCGTTGGGTTGAAGTTCGACTGAGGGCGAACGAAGCTGCGCTTGAAGGCGCCGTCGTTGTAGTTCCTTATGTCCTTTTCTCGAACCGGGATGCTCAGCTGCCTGAGATAATCAAGCACATCGTCGAGCGGGATTCCGTTCAACCCGCATCGATACATTGCGAAGTACGGCGATTCACCGAATGCAAATAGGTTCCTCCAATCAATCATTTTTAATAGTCCCTTCTCCGACCGATCTCGTTGACCCAAGTATATCCGACCGCATCGTAACGCCCGGAGGCGCAATCCTGACGGACTTCTTCGAAGTCTGATTCCGTCTTCACTTCGTCGAGTCTATCCTTCAGCAACTTGACCGACATTGCTGAATAATTATGATCGCCAATAACTTCTTCGAATGCTTTGAATATATCGTTTCGAAGGTCGATATCCTCGGTTGTGGATTTCTTTACGCAAGCTGTGAACTTGTCTCCGATGGTCGGATAGCGTTCGGAGACACTGGCAAGCAATGTCTTCAGTTTGCCTTTCGTCTTACAGGCTTTGATGTCGAACTTGAGATGGGCCAGCTCGTTGTAATAATCAGCACCTCGATTCATCTTTATCTGCATTACATCGACCACAGCTAGAAGCGCTTCCTTCATGTCGTCGAAATCGTTATGCTTATTATTCATGACACTGCTATTCACGGAATCGTAAATATCACCGATCATGAGAGGATTGATGTCTGGCATATTGTTCCAGATAGGATTGTCATGATCGATCGTCATCGCAAGCTTAAGCAGATTAGTCGCCGTTCTCGCAGTAAAGTAGTTGTACTTAGTTGGGCTGAAGTTCGACTTATAGCTTTCGGCAATACGACTGACCAAAGCTGGCGTCGGAGTGATGCCGAGGTTTTCTTTAATCCATTTAGACCAGGTTTCTCGATCGAACTTCACATCAAGCCAGATGAATCGCTGTTTGGTTTGAGGCAATAAGTCGCATTGCCCTTGGTGATTGCCCATAGCTACGATGAGAATGCTCGGTAGCTTATGTCCTGACATCATGTTCCTCTCTTGGATCAAGGTCAGGCAGGCATTCAACGTCATGATATTGCCATTGGTAAACTCGTCGAAGGCCAGCATATCTCCGTCCTTCATATCGAGTAAGTAATCGAAGTCGTAGATCTGCATGCGCTTCGTGTCTTTATCAGGCATTGCCATGCCCGAAATCTCCGAAGGCATACGCTGCGAGGTAATGAACTCGAAGTATTGTCGTCCATGTTCCTCGCACCATTGCTTGCATTGGCTTGTCTTAGACAGACCTGGGTCGCTCATCAGCGCGAGAGCTATCTCGTCCCTGTGCTGATCGAGGACGTCCAGGTACGCTTTGATGTTCTTCACTCTTCTTTGCCTTTCTTCCATGTGTCTTGATCCAATTGGTGAAGATGTCGAGGTACCAGAACGAATGCCCGTCGGCACTCCATACCTCCCAGTCCTTCATACTGGTTTGCCATTTGGCTATGACTAGAAAGCCTTTGCGAACCTTGGCATTGTGCATCTCGGTTCGCGTCTGCTTCAGCCATTCCTCTTTAACCTTGCGGCTCACGTTGGCTGTCTGCTTACCAGTCTTGACCTCGATGATTATCTCTTCGGTCACGATGTCTTTGTCGATGATGCGGAGCAGGACGTCTCCTTGATCGGCACTGCCATGCAATGCCTGGCGCATGGAGTCTAGCCCTGCTCCGTTCAGGTACTTGACAAGATTTGACTCGGCTCTGGTGCCTTTAGCTTTGCTCTTGTTCGCCATGATTATCTATGTCCTTGGAACAGATGAGCCCATTTGTAGTTGCGAACGATGTTAACGCTTGGGCAATTCTCGGAAACCCAACGTGCATAGCCGGTACCTTCGGTATATTTCTCACCGTAGACATCCCATTCTCCGATGAAGTAATCGTAGAGGTACTTCGTATGGATTGGATACGGCAGATTGATTTCACCTGGGTTATCAGAATCACCGAAGCTGATAACCACATCGTAATCCATGTTGTGATCCTGGAGAATTTTATAGAACATAGTCCGCTCGTTGTTTCGGCCGATCTTTCTGCGAACTCTCTCGATGTCCATCGTCCTCGTCTCTTCGTTGCTGAAGAAGAACGAGCGAGACCCGGTGACGATGAGGTCTGAGTTGGTGATGTCGGTGATGGTCTTGATGAGAGTCATCATACCAGCCGACAATCCATTAGGGATAGAACCTGAGATGTCCAAGATGACCAGGCTTTTCTTTCGCGGTTGAGCTTCAAGGTACCCGGAACAGATACCGAGCTTCTTGTTGTAACCGTCCATCCACTGATAGCTGTTGGTTACGTTGGTCTTGATCACTTCGGCAATGTCTCCGAAGAACTTAGGTACTAGACCAAGCTCGAGCAGGATGTCCATGTTCACCGAGCTACCCATGTCGCAAGCCAGCTCCTCGAGCGTGATATCGCAATCTTCGCCCGGATCTCCATAGACATTGTTGCCATTGGGAATCTCAGGCGGGTTGTATTCCAGGGTAATGGGAGTGTACCTGGTTCCGCAGATCTCCTTGAAGACTTCTTTCCAATCGAAGAAGCTGTATTTCTTTTCCAGAGTTGGAAGCAGCAGCCTGAAGATGATGATATCCGACACTGTGTCTGTGCGAAGATAAGGCATACCGATAGGTGGCTTATCTTTTTTATCAACCAGCACGATCTTCGGCCATTCGATTCCGCGTCTAGCCAAAGCGCTTGGAGTTTCAAGCAGTTTCATCTTCTTTCCTTTCTTCCGATAATGAAGGGCCCGAGATTTTTCCCAGGCCCTTCGAGATAATGCTCTTCCTACTCCATAGAGTACAGGGCAGGAAGCAGGCTGACGATCTCGGGATCCACCTTGACCATGTCCATACGCGTCTCGACAATAGCTGCAAGGAACTTCTCAAGTTTCTCATTGGTAAGATCGAGAACATCCATAGGCATCGGAGTAATTGCACGCGTATTCTCGACGACAACGAAGTCATCGTTACCTACGAACTCGATGAGCTTCGAGAAATACTTGTCTGCGATAGTCGAGAACAGTTTCGCATTCTTGACGTCATCGAGCTCATCGAAGATCTCCTCGATGTTTTTAACATAGGCATCGAGCTTTGGCGTCTCTTCTTTGTTCGAGTAACGAACCTTAGGTTCTTTATACTCGAAGCGAGGCATCTCGACATTACCGGATGCTGCGTCGATCTCTTCTTCATGGGCATCGACGAACAGCATCAACTTATTCAGGTAGTCAAGTGTGTGAATCTCGCCGACGAAATCTGTACCAGGATGAACGATCTCACCGTCCACGGTGAAGTAACCGCGCTTGAATTCCACGTCTGCTTTGTTGACGAACTTCATATTTGTTCCTTTCTTTAGAACTCTTCCTTATCAACAGCATCCAGCCAATTCTGAATGCGATTGGCCATTGCCTCATGCTTGAGTCGCGTTGCTTCCCAGCTTGAGTTCTGCCCATAGCTCATCTTGTAGATAAGCTGTGCAACTTCCTGCTCCATACCATGCTCGATCAACGGAGCTATGGCATCCATCATAGCACGATCCTTGTACTCTCTGGTTCTGGAACCTGCACCTTTGTCTCCAAGTTCCAGAGACTTCTTGATCCATTCGAGGTACTGTCTTGCCACTGGTCGGGTATCGATGCCTCGGCTCCAACCTTTCGGGCAGCGTTCGAACTGGCGATACCAGTAACCAGGCTCGGCATTGTACGGATCGAAGTGAGGATTGAGTTTGTTGACTCGTGCTACTCGCTTGTTCTCAGGTCGTAAGTCAGCGAAGACCCGCTTGCTCACATCCATCGAGACCATCAGGTAATCCATATCGAATACCTTGATGACATCCAGGCAGTCCTCGGATCCCTTACGCCAACTGATGTTGAGCTCAGGATATCCATCCTTGATAAGCTTGACTGTCTGCAAGTTGTACTTGCCAGGTTCCCAGAACCTAACTCGTTCAGCCTTGAACTTCTCGATCGCATTCTCAGGTTCCCATCCATCGGACATAAACGCTTGGATGATGGAAGCCTGTGACTGCAGGGAGTACGCGAACAGATCCAAGTCCGTCTCGTTCTCCCAGCTGTTCACTTCATCCCAAGTGAACGTGGGATTGTCGACGTAAGCGAGGATAGATTGTCCAGTGTAGCAGCACCTCGCTCCTTCTGGGACGGTATTTAAAATCTCGTCAACTAGTTTCTCATTGATCATCTTAGCGCTCCTTAGAATTGACGAGGGCTGCAAGCGAACATACTGTGTCCTCGATATCTGCCAGTGTGTTGACTGCCTCATCGATCTTGCCGAGCTTCATCAATCCTTGGAACTCGGACAGCCTGGCTCGTAAGATCTGACACCATGCATTCGTCGGAGAGCTTTCGATTCTAACTTTCTCAATCATCGTCTAACCTTTCTTCCGTGTGTCTTAACTCTTGGTATACAGCATCGGCTCGTCTGGAACCAGCCGATACATATACTTGTCGACATTGTACTTGCGGAGAACCAGAAGCTCGCCTGTCAGCGGTAACTCCTGGACTACTTCCCAGTAGATGCTAGGTTGCTTCTTCAACCTGATCTTATCCCCTACTCTGAAGTTACTCATAGTTAGCTGAGCTCTTCACGATAGTAGTCAAGGTAATCCTTGACAATCTTTTGTCGAAGCTTATCGGCATGATTGAGCAAAGCTTTGAACTCTGCAATGCTAGCCGGTTGCTTAAATATTGTAACCAGCTGTGGATAAGTACCAACCTTGCCATCTGCGATGAGCCCAACGTATGCATCGGTCTCATCCTTTCTGATGTCGAACAGCATCTTGCATACTTCATCGACCTTCTCATCATAGATGTCTGTGTCGAAGCCGAGGTCTCGCTTGCATTCGTCTTGGCTTACCCACTTGGGCTTCATTACATTGTTCATCTGCTCCTCTTTCTTCTAATCGATTCTGCTTGTCGGCACCTGAAGCATCGGCATCCGATAACGTAGCCCGTCGATGTCCCGTGCCTTGGGTCATCTTTATTCGCCTCAAGCTCTTGCTTGTTCTTCGCTTTCCACCTTTCTCTTTGTTTTCTTCCGGCTTCTATGCACCTGGCACATCTGCATCCTGCATTGTATGCACTGATGGTTCCGTGCCTTGCATCTTCTGAGTTAGCCTGAAGCTCTTCAAGCTTTCTCGCTTGGCAGACTTTGTGAGCATTCGCAATTATCGAAGCACGTTGTTTGCGGTATGCTTTCTCAGCCAGCCTGATCGATTCGAGATGACGTTGACGATACTCTTTGCGGTAAGCTTTGGCAGCTGCTTTGCACAAAGGGCATCGGCACTTGCCCGAGACATAGCCGGTCATCGTACCATGCCTCGGGTCATCAGGTTTCATGTTCACATTCCTTTGTTCTCCTTTCGTAAGACGCATTCAAACATAGGCAAGTGAGACATTCCTCGCTGTCTCCATCGCATGGATTACAGTGAGGTTCAAATCGAGAGCATAGTTTTTTGTTCTCACACCAGAAGCATTGCATCTCATCAACGATAATCTGTATGTCCTTCTCCATTCTAGCTAACAGGCGGACGAAGACATCCAAGAAACACAAAGTGAAACGACGATGCTGCAAGGATGACAAGCGATCGCGTTGAGTGTCTCGCACAAGAAACGGGAGCCCCTCACGGCAGGTCAGATGAACCACAGGGCAACGACGATGGCCAGCATTATCCATGCAACAGGCTCATCTTCTTTCAGCGCTATCCTATCCATCCAACTTCCAGGTCTCCAAGAGATGTGGCACCAGATGATGGATGAGACGTAGAGCAGTATGAGCCAGATGTAAATCGAGTCATCCATTGAGAACTCCTTTCGAAAAGGGACCCCCAAGGTTCAACCCTTGGGGATTCCAGTTGCATTCAGCTAGTCCTCATCATCGAGGACGGCTTCGCAATAGTAAAGGTCACGAGTCGTCCCGTCGGCGAAAGTCACAGGCTTCCAACCGACGTTGACGATCTGACCAGGCTCAGGCCAGAAGGCTCGGGTCTTAGCGGGGCGAGTGACCGTGACCTCGCGGTCGTTGGCCTCGTCCCAGTAGTGCTCGAGCACGTTATCCCGACCGAGCTGATGAGCTTCAGCCGGGATGTTGCTCGGTACCGTCCAACCGCAGTACTCGACGTTCTTGTACTGCTTGCAGGTGTAGGTGCGCTCGGGCTTGGCGGTGTTGTACATCTTCTTCATGATTCTAACCTTTCTAACGGAGACGACAGCGCGGAAGGCAACATGCCTCCCAAGAAACACAACGTGAAACGGATGAGACACACAGCACGAAGAACCTTCAGGTTGACAACAGGATACGGAGTTCGAATGCAACGTCTCACAGTTCGAAGAGGAGCCCCCTACGGACGCGAAGCGGAACACTGCCGGTTTTGCCTATGCATTTACATAGAAAAAGGAGAGCAAGCTTGCACCGCTCTCCCTTTGTTTACCTGCGACCAGCACTCCAGCAGTCATCGCAGATGATATGCTGCGAATCATGCCAATGATTCTGCAACGGCGGGTCAGCTCGCAGCTGCACAGGCGTACCGCAATAGGTGCAGTCCATATACTTCTCCTGGGTTATCGGCCCGAGCAGCAGGCAGACGACAGCGATGGCAGCGACAGCGATGGCAGCGACAGCGATGGCAGCGAGACACACATTACGAACGTTCAACATAGCAGTTCTTCCTTTCAGTACAGAGCTTACAATTCAGGAGCTTTTGCTCCCGAGAAACACAATGTGAAATACCGCACGCTAGGTGAATGCAACGAATCTCATCAAACTTACGCGAGAGGCGAACTGCGGACAAGCCGGTCCTCCTATGGGTCGGACGTTCGCCTCTACACGGTCGCTCTTTCACCCCCGTGCGATTGTTTAACCAGGTCAGACTGGCAGTTTCCGCTTCGCTCCAATTATTCTTGACGGGGGATATATATATTAAGATATATTAGGATTATAGGGAGTGTGGAAGTTCCCCCTCCAAATTTTTCCCAGTTCTCCAGAAATCATCCCAGCTCACTTGTGTAATTGGAGGTTCACATTGTGTTTCAAGCATTCTCCGTGCCATGTGTCTCTATTGAGCCACTTCTGCATACGCCGCTTTTCCAATGGCAAGCACTGTGCGACGAAGCTTCGTTCATGTGTTCAAATTAAAAAAAAATTGCGCCCTAGTTAAATATAGTGCGCCTTGCGCCATGTCCGCGTAGCGGACGCGCGCTTTGCGCCCTGCTGTTCCTACGGTTCCAACGATGGTGGTTCGATGCAGTCCCTATGATGGTGGTCGGCTATGCTCCTATGATGTAGGGCGGCTGTGTCGTACCTTTGTCACAGCTTGTCACAGCTCTCTCCGAGCATTCCCCAAGCGGTGCCGACGGAAGCTGCGTCTGAGCGGAGGGGCGAAGCCCCGACCGAAGCGCAGCTCCACTCGGCCCGCCTAACCGGGGAAACTGGGTTTAACAAAAGCAATCTTATATATATATTCAACCTCAACATCAAAAAGAACCAATGTCATCCAAGTCATCCAGGACTACATTGGTTCTACAAAGATATATAAGATATATAAGCGCGCACGGTTTTTGGCATGGAACTATTATGGGCGGTCAGGTCAAGATTTTCAATGAATCCACCTGCCTCCCTGACAAGGTGTGATCAGTACCCTGCTCGACCATCATCATCATTCTCGGTCTATGTGCCGTTACGATTTATCGCCCGTTTTGCTTGACACGGTAAGGTAAACAGTTCCCGTGCCGATCATCACATCTAGGTCAGGTTCCATCATCGACGTTATGACCGGGTTAAAAGGCTCGAACGTCAAGAGCCGATCAATCCTGAGGGTTTCTAACAAGCTTCTAACCAAAGGTGCTAGAATCATGATAGCACAGTTAGAAGGAAGGAGGAAGCGAAAATGACATTGGAATTCGAGGGTTTCGAGTCTCCGATCTCCACCATCAAGGACATGCAGGCAGGCGGTCAGATTCGCGAGACTCAGGGTTATACTCAAGAAGATATAGCAAAGCTTACGCTGAAGGACGACTTCCTGCCTTTGGGTTTGACGGAGGTCGAAGCATGGGAAAACTACACCAATGACAAGCTCTACGAGCTTGATAAGATGATCCGCATGTGGTTGAAGAAGACTTGGTACCACCGCCAGAAGGATGGCAAGATGCGGACAGCCGTCCCCATCCTGTTCATGTACCTGTTCGGCAGGGCGCCTGAGCCCAGGGATTCGCAGACCTGCATCTTGATGCACAAGATCCTTTACTACTACTGCACGAGGTACACGACGAGATCGACCATCAATCGGCAACGGTTCAGCCGCGTCTATTGGTTTTCCAAATACTCGTGCAAAGATCGCCGACCATACTCGATCCGGTTGAGATTGGAGGAGCTGAATGAGGGAAAGGACCCCTTCAGAACTGGCCCGACTGAGCGAAGAGACAAGTCAAAAAAGCCTCGATCAGCAGTTTTTGGCAATGGCAAGAAGCAAAATGGGAAACGTCGTGAGAATGGCGGACACGATCCCGAGGGCGGAGTATCCGAACGGAGCGAAGACGGCGGGTCAACATCTGGTCAGTAGGATGTTCACCGACGCCATCTTCGCCCAGGATATCCGAACCATCGAGTTGATCATCAATCGCATCGACGGCGGCAATCCCCGAGACGACCAGATGTCGAGCTTGCAGACCCTCTTCGGCGACACCATCAACAGGATCTTGGAAATAGAGAATCCAAGTGACCTGAGAGTGACCCCTGAGGATACCGTGATGGATGCCCTCTGCAAGAGCTTATACGATCTGGCAGTGCAGGACATCTACCATGAGGAAGATGATGAGGGCAACATCAAGAACAAGCGCCCGTCCGCTGAGACCAAGAAGTCTCACGAAGCAGCACTGCGCATCGTCATCGAAAGATCGCAGGGTAGGAAATCCACGCCGACCCTCGTCGAAGAGCTTCCGGAAATTAAGGAAGCAGATTGGCTTTTGTCGCTGAATCAGCCTCTCGACGTGGTATAATAAGGCCATGGCCCAACCGAAGGCCAGTTCCTTTCTTCCGTGTCTTGGGAACAGGGGCAGATGAATAGCCAAGGCCGAGTCCGACGGGGTTCGGCCTACTGCCTCCTAAAGATGCGGAAGACTTAGTGACACGGAGACAATATCATGACAAACAGAGAGTTCAGAGAGTGGCTCTACGAACCGTCGTTCGAGGAGTCGGTGTGCGCCAACCCGTTCCACGACATCGCCAAGAAGGTGTTCGACGGGTATTCTTCCATGGACCCGTTCCAGCCAGATCCAGACGATGTGAGGACGAAGGTGTCCCAACTGCTCAAGGCCGGGCTCATCATCCTCGAAGGCGACGTGGTCTACATCAAGGAGCACGACGACCTTCATCCTTTGAACGAGGCCATAGACCTTCTGGCCTACTATCTCCACTCAGACTCAAGGGAAGCCCACAAGGCGGCAGACATCCTCGAGACGAACTTCCAGGGGTACTTCCCCGTAACCCAGCATAAGGTACTGAGAGACGCCGTGTGCGTATCCGACAACGGCATCGATCGAGTCTACGATCTGAAGACGCTGACCCAGGTCGATCCGCAGGAGTTGCTCCCGGAGTTCGGCAAGTCGGAGGTCGTCGAGGACAGGTTCTTCCCTATCGCCAATTACTTCGCTCTCATCAACCAGGCGGTAGGCGAGCCGTGGTTCTTCGAGAAGATGCTCCTCTACCCGTTCACCCAACGCATCCGTGAGAAATCCCACGTTCTCGTCGGAGGCGGCGGTAACGGCAAGTCCCTATTCATGAAGATGGTGCAGCGCCTTTACGGACAGAAGGCGTTCACCGATGCACCTCAGCCGAACTTCTCAGGGCACAGCGCTGGCGTCATCTCCTACAACTTCGTAGGAAAGCGCGTCGTCACCTTCAACGATGTCGGCAACCCGTCTGCCCAGTTCCTTGAATGGATGAAGCGCATGATCACCGGTAACCTGGAAGTGAAGACTCCGACGGGCCAATGGCTCTCGATTCCTTGCCGGGCGAACTTCTTCATGGAGACAAACCATACTCCCGAGATTCTGGACCTGGAGGCCCACAGGCGCCGCTTCATCATCAGGGAGTTCGACTCCGACTTCAGGCTCGCCGATTGGATGTCGCCAGAGGAGCTCGACATCATCGGCGACCGAGGCGAGGTCACAGCAGCAGACCTTGTCGTATATCTCCTCCAAGTGAAAGATCAGATCGACGACTGGACAGAGTTCGGTCCCGAGCCTCCTTCAGAAGGCGATAAGATGGTTGAGCTGGTCAAGAAGCAGATGGGAGAAGACGATGCCGCTTAACCCGTATGACACTGGTAGCTACAGCAAGCCGAAGAGGGAATATGCGAAGCTTAAGCCGAAATGGGTTCCCAAGCATGAGGAACCGAAGATACAGAAGAAGCCGCTACGTCCCATGGTCGATGCTGACTCGGTCAAGAGAGACGTCTGGAAATGGGAAGCGAAGCTCGCGGATCAGACATCGATAGACGGCTACGTGAGGGGCGTCACCATCGCATCGGCTGCGTTCGCAGCAGGACGCGAACTTATGAGGGTCTACGGAACCAACGACGTAGATGTGTTGACTGTGAGGCACCCAAATGCCGAGACCTAAGTATCTTCCGCCTCCTCCGATCGAGGTGACCCTGTGCCGCGACTGCGAGCATTGTCCTCCTCCGAAAGCCGTCGTCAGGGTCAGGGGCAAGAAGCGCTACACTACGATATGTTCGCTTCATGGAAACTGGATTGGGCTCGAGAGCGCCACTTGCGAGGATGGAACCAACAAGAAGCGGTTCGGCAAGCAGCACGTCGAGCCACTGAGATCTGAGACAGGATGGGAGGATTACTGATGTATTCTGACTATTTGAGGCGCGGAGACGTGATAAGATGCCCTCGATGCGTGTACTTCGAGCCTGGCTCAGGCTGCATGCATCCAGTGGTCAAGGCACCTAAGAAGACCATAGGCTGCGACCATGGTGAAACATTCGAGATGATCGTTGAAAGGGAGAAATGTGAAGCAGAGAGAGCAAGTGATCCAAATCAAGTACGGCAAGAACGCGTTCCCACCGGAACGCCACGGCGCTTGGATCGACCTAGCAACGCCTGAGCCGTACCACCTCGAGAAAGGCGAGTTCCGCATTCTCCCGCTCAACATCTCTATGAAGCTTCCTGACGGGTATGAGGGACATATCCTGCCTAGATCTTCGACGTTCAAGAACTACGGCATCATTATGGTGAATAGCGAAGGGATTATCGAGAACGAATACTGCGGCGATGATGACGTGTGGGGCTTCCCTGCTTATGCAACGCGCACGGTCACCATCCCAGAGGGCTCTCGTATCGCTCAGTTCCGAATCGAAATGTCCATGGGGCCGATCCTGTTCAAGGCAGTTCCCACTCTGAACCACGAGAATCGAGGCGGTTATGGTAGTACTGGAAAGTAGGAACATATCATGATAAATAAGGGTATGATGTCATCAAATACAGCGGAATGGGCTACTCCTCAATGGCTGTTCGATTTGCTTAATGATGAATTTAATTTTGACTTAGACGTGTGCAGCACGGACGAGAACGCAAAATGCAAAAATCATTACACGGAAGAAGATGATGGATTATCTAAACCGTGGAAAGGCAATGTCTGGTGTAATCCTCCTTATGGAAGAGACATTGTTAAATGGGTTAAAAAAGCATCAGAGTCTAATCTATCAGGTGTAACCGTGATGCTGCTTCCAGCAAGAACGGAGACAAGGTGGTTTATAGACTATGTTTACCCATTTGCTACTGAACTCAGATTCATCTATGGTCGATTAAAGTTTAATGATGAAGCTGGTTCTGCTCCATTTCCTAGCGTTATTGCTATTTATGATAGAAGAGCAAAACCATGGAAAGCAATATCATTGTAATTAAGGCAAGGATGTAACTATGGAAGAAAACAATTGCCCTTATTGCCAGGGCAACGAGCTCTTGTTCAAGCGCAACAACGTGAAGATTTGGGTTGCGCCTCGGGACAAAGAGATCAAAGTATTCATTCCGAAGGAAAGGATCAACGCATGGATCGATGTGAAATACTGCCCGATGTGCGGGAAGAAGCTTTAGATCGTTCGTACGACGATATCACGTATCCACTTCACTATGCGGGAAACAACAAGATCACGTGCAAGGATGCTTTAAGCTCCATGATGTACCCGTTGGAGGCTGCCATCACTCCGAAGGTTGGATACTGGCTCGGTTGTGCATTCAAGTATCTATGGCGTGCATTCCTCAAGGGTGATCCAGAAAAGGATCTCAAGAAGTGCAAACAGTGCATTGATGAAATGCTTAATCTGATGTAGCTTGATATACTGTCTCCGATAGATAGGAGACGTTATGGCAGTCAGAGAGATAAACCTATACGACCCGGATGAGGTGTTCAAGCAGAAGTGCAACGAGAACTTTGCTAACATCGACGCCCGGGTCTTGTCATACCAGGACGTCTACAACTACGTATTCGGGTTCGTGTTCCCAATCGGGTGCATCATCCAGACCACGAACCAGGAAGACAGGCGACTCGATACTGGCGAGTGGGAGTATCGAGGCTATGAGACTTACCAAGAGAATGAGCTTTCGCCTGTCATCTACATGTACCGATATGAGAGGGTTAAGTAATGGGAATCATAGGAGATCTCGCTAATAAGAATCTTGGTATTGGACCTGGCTTCAAAGATACCCAAAAAGAGTTGATCGACAAGGCCGATAACATCTCTGATGGAGAAAAAGAATCTCTTAAAGCAGATGTCAGTCGGAGTGATTTCGGTGTTCCGACGAACTGGGCTGCTAATGAACTGAAGTCAAAACCACAGACCTCCATCTCATCTTATAAGCCGACAGCTGCTAAAGCAGACTGGCAAAAGGGGATTGAAGATTTCGTTGGCAGTCAGCTTGGTAAATGGGCCGACAACGTCAAGAACACATATACCCCTGAGAATATTGCAGAAACCACAGTTGACACCTTTGCGCCTCTTGCTGATCCCGAGGCTATCCAAGACGCGACTCCGGTTCTAGCTCAGCTGAGACAAGCCGATAGGAACAAAGAAGAGCGCAAGAACTTTGAAAATCGCCTTGAGGATTATGAATATCTGAACGAATTGGTCGAAGATGACGAGGAAGATCCTACGTACAATGGGCTTACTTATGCCGACGCTATTGATCAGATCGCCCAGGGAATGATTGGAGATCCAGAACGAAAGCTAACGGATCACGAGAAAGCCATCATAAGCAATCGCTCAGACAGCTGGGGGAACAAGTGGTCGCTGCCGTATGTTGCTGCTTCTGACAAAGCATATCGCCAAGCTTACAATGATCGAGCAATGAGAGATCTCGGCGATGACGCGGCATTGCTTAAAGAGCAGACGTTTGATTACAACTTAGGTCCTGTGTCGTTCGGTCCTCAAGACAAGAACGCTATGGATTCAAATACCAACTATGGTTTCTACATCGATCCGGATAGCCCTGCTAGGGCTTCTGGTGAGTTCAACTATCAACCGTACAACAGCGCTGATGACGATACTTGGGACTACGCATTTGGCACAGGCGGCAGCTGGGGTAAGAACTATATCGGAGAAATGGCCAACAACGTTAACAATCTCTTCAACGCCACGGCAAATGTTAGACGAGATGCTGCCGAGAAGAATTCCGAGGGTCAGCCAGATACCATTATTCTTGGAGATGGCAATGAGATTTCCTTGCAAGATCTCAAAGAGAATACTGGATTCACCGGAAACTTCTATGATCCGAATGCTGTAACGTCCGAAGAAGCTGAAGCGCTCCAAGAGGCTGGAGCTCAAGAGCTTGGAGATAGAGATTCTAGCCAAATGACACCTGCTTACAGCGTTTTGGTAGGAAAGGACGGTACGATTCTTCCAGGAGATTTTGACTTCGACAGAGTGCAATTCTCTCCTGATTCTTCCGAGTTTTACGTAACAGGGTATGGACCGTTCGACGGAACGTACTCAGTTGATTCTTGGCTGACTGCGGACAAGGTTTATGCAACGGCAGATGATCTCGGGTTGTCAGATAAAGATAAAGCTGACATTGTCGGGAATGCCCCTGTTATCTACTATCAAGCTGAAGCCGATCCTACAAATGAAGATTCGATTCGCAATAATGTTCAAGACTTCACGATGCCTGATGGGCAAGTGGTCACAGCTGATGATTTGATCAAATACTTGAACAATGAGAATGTGGTGAGAAAAGATCAGGGCCCGCTTAATATCTTCAAGGAAGACGTTGATCTGCCATGGAAGGATGGGTTGAACCTGCAAACGCTGGCTGAAAATTTAGTCCCATGGTATGTCGATACGGCTCTTGGATCTTGGCAAACATTGGTTCCCGTTGTTAGTCGCCTCCTTGGTCCACTCTGGGGTGGAGCTCGTGCTATAGCAGACGTTCAGGGACTCAATCCTAACAACGACAACCTTCGAGGAGATTTGTCTGGTGGAGGCGGTTATACGAAGTCTCAGCAATATCTGAGAGCTCTCGGAGATCTAGCTGACCCGCTTATTGAAAGAGCCAGTGGTATCGGTGGAGGAAAAAATCCCATCACAAAACTTGAGAAGGCTACTGGAAAATATGCTGGTCCTGTTGCAAAGGGAGCTTTGAAAACAGCCAACGAAGGATTTGAGGAAGTCGCTACCTCAGCTATTCAGCAGCTTGGGACCAACCCCTATGCAACCGATTGGGGTCGTGAGCAAGAATATGATCCTAAGACCAAGCAATATGTCATCAGCGATGAGAACACTGGTGCACAAGAGTTGTTAGATAATTTCATCGGCGGAGCTTTGTTCTCGCTTCCGATCAATACAGCGACAACAGCTGTCGATTACGCTAAGAACAAAGACTCGTACAAGGAGAAAAGAGATACACCATTTCATCCTCGTCGGACCAAATACGACAAGACACTGGATTATAATCTTGATGATGACTGGAAAAACTATTACGACCAATACAAGGCAGGAGAATAACCTATGGCAGGAATCCTTGGTAATATTGGAAAACTAAAAACCGATATTAAAACAGCCCCAAGCGGTAGTAGCCTTGAGCTAGAGGGAGGTGCGCAAGCTCCTGCTATCGAGGGTGAAAGTCAAGATACAGGCCTCCGTCGTCCAAACGAGGTAGCTAACGAGATAGCTGAGACTCCCCCCACTGGGGAATCTCCTACAGAATCTCTTGCTGATAAAATCCCCGAAATCAAAGTTGATCGTCAAGAGAAGCCAGTTACTACTGAAAAGCCAGCAGAGCCTCAGCCAACTGAGCCGAGCAATCCTCAGAAAGAGGAAGATACTCTTGCGCCTACGACAACGGCAACCGAAAAGAATCAGCAACCTCAGCAGCCTCAGACTCCGACTGGTTCTGGTGAGGAAGAGAAACCTACGGAAAGCAATGAGCTTGAGGAAGAGTCTGAAGCTGAATATAATCCTACGGAAGAACCTCAGCTTCAAGCGGATTCAACGGTTGCTTCTCGAGAAGTTTCGGAGGAATCTCGCGACGAGGCCATTGATCCGAACGAAGAGCCGAAAGATGATAAGCCTGCCGAGAAAAAGCTCTCTCGTCGAGAGCGATTCGCTAGAGCAGCGAAGATGATCAAGGAAGCAACTGAGCCGATTCAAGGAACAGTATCGCCTGATATCAAGCCGACTATCAATCAGTCTTCGGCAATTAAGAACACGTTGAACAATCAGCACACTGGTTCTGTAGGAGGAGCAGTTTCTGGTCAGCTTTCCGGCGATCCTACTCTCCTCTTTCAAGACATTTCTATTGGAGACGAGCTGCTTGCTCATGCGTGGACGTTGGAGACTTCTCCATTAAGGCCGATTGTGGACAAGCTTGCTACCGATAGCGGCCTCGATGACTATGATCCCGATAGGATGAACTCTGATCCGGACTACCGTCGAGATACTATTAGGGAGCTTTTTAATAGCAACCCTCAAGATTACATCGTGACAAAGCACCCAGTTCCCAATGACTTGTCGTCAGTTCTCATGACAATTAAGGTTCACAAGGGACTGGATATCCACACGAATCCTGTTATCTCGCCTCTCTTCAATCAGGACTTCGATGGAGATATGTCGAACGTCGCCTTCCATATAGAGCCGATGACGTTCGGCAGATCTAGGTCTGTCGCAGATTACGTCCTCGATCATTTCGGAGATATCACTCTCGAGCCTGAACTTTTCGCTTTCCTGAAATGGGGCGATACGAAAAATCAAAAAGGGTTGATGAAAGAAGCGCTAGCTGAATTTGATCTATCGAATGATATGATTAACGAGATTTCCGATGCTTGGACGAAGCTTTGCTCAGTTGACGCGAAGAAACGAGAAGCCCAATTCAAGTCGTTCATCAAGACGATCAACACTATTGCCGCCAAGGCTTCGGGCCGTGAAGGTAATTTAGCTCATACCAAATCATCCTTGTTCACTGGCATCCTTCAGCAGATTCAACTTGAATCTCGTAGAGTTATGGATTACTACGTTACGGCTCATGGAGAGCTCGTTGACTCGAATAAGCGTTGGGAATCTCTTGGATACGATGGTTCGTCGTATCGTAACGCTAGGTTGATAGATGAGCCAACGATGAATCCCGACGGATCTTACCAGTATTCCTACCTCATCAACGAGGGCTCCTTACCTAAGGACTTCGAGGATCTAGTAAATGCTCTTAGGATCGATTGGGAGAAGACTCGCGAAAAGGACGGGAAGACTGTCAATATCTACTTCCGAGTGCCGGCTGCTATTGCAAAAGAGATTCGTCGCGGTAATGAGATTATCGTTGGTAGCAGTAACGCTTCGGTTATTGAGAACACTGCATATGGGCTTCTTACGGCAGTTATGTCGAGCGAAGCTTTTGAGGAGGATTCGCTTCTGAAGTCTTCCACCGATGCTCGTAGAGCCATCGTTAGAAACACCGGTATGCCTAAGAACTACGCATCGCTTGGCGAGTTCATTACTAACTTTGCGCGTAATAACAATATCGTCGCATTTGAATACAACGCAGGCTCGATCATCGTGGATCAGAGCATGGGTATTCGGCAGAAGAAAAACGCAACCATCGCCTTCATTAAGAAGGTTGAGAAATATGAGCAGATTCGTAAAGCATTTATTGATTGCTACGGCGAATATACCCTGAACGCATTGTTTGGTAACAGAGCAGAGAACAGCGTCATCCTTCAGATCTGGGGAGAAACCAAGCTCAAGGACTGGATAAATGCCGACCTTATGACTGAAATTGAAAGTCATAGCCATCCAGGGAAAGTCGATCCAGGAAAAAGAAGCTATGCTGAAGAGGTTGATGATCTGTTAAGATCCGTTCTTGCTCAGCGATCTTCTTCTTGGGCAGCTTTCCAAAATGATCTGAACGAGACTCTTAAAAAGATTTGCGAGAGTAAAGACCTTTTGTCGAATAAAAACGCTTGGTCTGATTTCTCTGACATGATGTTTGAGGTGCTGTCTACGTTAGGCGGAGACGTTTTTCTCCGTCGAGGTTATATGTCTTCTGAGGCTTTCAAGAACAGCGACCTGTACAAAAGGATTATGAACCTCAAAGGGTCACCCGAGCAGCAAGCTAAGATGCTTAAAAGCTATATGTTCACTGAGCTTACCGAAGATATGTTCTCTGATGCAAACAGTCATTACAATTCTCTGCTTGAGCTTGTAAACAAAATGAACTCAAGTGACTTAGATGCGACCGAGCGAATGAAGCTTGAGACAGCCTACCAGGTTCAATACAGCAAAATGGATCGTTGCCACCGAGACATCGGCAAGCAGAACATCATGTGGAAGAACATTGCTCGTGACTGGCTTGAATCTAAGTTCGACATCGAAAACGGTCGAGTTATTAGACTGAAGGCAAAGCCTCAGAACAGTATTGTAGAAAGAATCCTTACTAACAATACTATCGACCCTGACAAGAAGATGCTCAACGTCAAAGATCTTTTCAATCGCTATTACCTCCAAGGTCTTAGTTGTCCGTTTGTTACGTTCAATGGAAAGTCCTGGAATCCTTCGAAGATAGGAAAGGTAGACTTTCTTGATAAAGACGGAAAACCTCTCGGGAATATGCACAACACATATATTCTCGAACAGATGATGTTTGAGAAGATGAACCAGGAGCATGCTGGAAACAACTCGGCATTTAAGAGCAACCAAGCACTTGAAAACGTTAGAGCTGCTGGAAGGAAGCTTGGCAAAATACAGGTTATGAACTGGGGTAATATCAAGAAGAATGTAAACGATACCCTCAATCAGCTTATTGATGAAAAAGGTGAAGCTGAGGTTAATCGGTTGATTGAAGCTCAAATCAACACTGAAGCTCCTGTCACCATCGATTATCAGAACTTTGAGGCAGTCTTGGACTTCGAGTTGTCTTACGGTCTCTCAGAGAAGTCTAAAACAGCTCAGGCTCTTGGAGCTATGTTCAAACAAGTCTGCATGGCTTTCAACGGAAAAACAATCTCTGATGCTAATCGTGTTATGGATGTTGCTCAACAGCAAATGCCTCTCGATGACTTCGTGAGGAACATTCCTGTTATCCGATACCTCCTGTCTCATCCTGACGAATACATGGACGTATATGATCCGAGGACGATGCGCAAATGCCGAGTAAGCAAAAAGAAGCTGCTTGGGAAAAAGAGCTATGTTGAGTTCCTCAGAGAGAATCCTGGTCTTGCGCTCGACCTTAGGAACCATACGGTAAACATCTATGCGAAATCGGATACCGATACGACAGCAGTTGTTACTGCCACTGATAGCCTCTACAACTCTCTGAGTGCAGAAAAATCTCAAAGCCAAATCAAGAACGAACTGTTCACGCTCTTTGCTGACATGCCTATTTTTTACGCTATCTCGAAAAGCTGGAAAAATTGCAGCATCGATCAAGCTTTCGATCATACGATTCAGATGATCGCGAAGTATTCCCATGGAAGGCTTTCTCCTCAGAAATTCGTAGAGAAGAACTTCCCTGAAGCTAAGACGAGAGGTGAGCAGGATATTCTCAATATGATCATTGAGTTTCTTCCTGAGCTTAAAGAGCAGTACAGAAATTCAAACCATCAATACTTGAAGAGCAATTGGGTTCCTAAAAAAGATTTTTACTTTACCCCGAACTTTATGCACATCAATAGCGTTCTAGCTACTGCTAAAACAGAAGACTCAACCTCAGTGAACGGCAATACCACGGCTAAGATCAATGCTCCGCTGATCTGGTTGGCTGCTTACACTCCTGAAGCTTGTGGTGCTGAGGCTCGCGAAATACCGGCAGACGAGTTTTTTAGTGACGATCCTAACGTCGAGAACTCCTGGCGGAACCTCACTGGATGTATCTCCGAGAGCTCTTCTGGGACAAACTGGATAGTTGATGAGACAACGCTTGATCGGATTCGTAAAGAATCTCCAGAAGGCATTGTGCGCATTTATCATCCCGCTGATTGTGAATCTGAAGGCGTACCATGCTGTCATCATTCTGTAGCCGATAGATCGACGAACACGAGAACGGATATGCAGTCGAACGCTCTCGGTAGGTTCCTTCAGGTATTTAGAGACAAAGGCACTGAGAAGCTGAACTTGAAGATTGCGAAGACGGGAGATGATGGCAAGAACTCTATCTCTAAGCTGAGCGTGTTTAACAAAGACGGATGGGATGCTGTGGCTCAAGGCGTTAAGAATCTTGCAGTACTCGATCTTCCTGAAGCTCGAATCGAGCTTGCAAACTGGCTTAAACAGGTTTGCTCTGATTTGGGATACACCATGATCGCTGATATGGATTTCATCAATGTTGCCCAGATTATGATTCGTAAACTTCCCGATGGTTCTTTCGATGTTCTCTCCATTGAAGAGATCTCTCACTTCGAGAGGAACATCCTTTACAACTATCATGATGTGATGCAGGATGATTCAACAGCTCAAGAAATTGGCGAGGTGTGCGATGAGGCGCTTAAGCAGTTCCCCGGTTATGGAGAGCTTCCAATTCAAGAGGTGCTAAGAAAGATTACTCCCAGGAATCTTTACTCTCAGGATATAAAGAAAGGCTACGAGGCAGAGTATCATCTTGATGGAGTCAATCAAACGATGCGTCCTTGGATGTCCTCATCCCAGAGAAACCGCCTTGGCATTCGAAAAGCTTTGGCTGATTTCTTTAAGATCACGCAGGATGCGTCTGTGTTTGATATGTCTGAAGATGATCGAGCAAAGATGTCCGACGAGGTTTATGGGAAAGCTAAGAACTCATTGCCCTCTTGGACACGTGGATACATCATCAACGGCTGGACAAGCCAAGATGGTACAACTACGAATATCCCGAACAAAGGCTTTGGACCGAGAAACTTGTTTATAATCGAATCAGACAATACTGATATGTTGATTGAGGCGAGGATGCGTCGGGCTACTGTTCTTGTTCCAGATATTAGTTTTCTCAAAGGCGTGGAGTGCAAGCCCATCAGGATCAACGGTGGTTATGTAGTCAACTTCTTGGATCAAGATATCAACCAGAGAACGACTAATGGAGTTGCTCTTGGAAGCAACTACTACACAGACGATCAGCTTACTTACTCCTATTACGATCCTCTGAACGAGTTTCAGCTTGGCGATGCGGAGTCTATGGCGTTTCGATCTTTGATCGACAAATCCAGGATTATGGCTTCCGACACACTCGAGCTCGACCTCGCCGACATCTTCAAGACATACTTCGATAACCCGCGGCAGGTCAATCTCGCTGAAGTTAGCTTTATGTCAGCTGAAGAGGTTGTTGAAAAGCTGATCAATGGAGACGAAAAAGAAAAGCTTTTGTTCGATTGCGATGAGCGTTCTTTGCGAATGATCGACCAGTATGTGAACAGATTCATTGACAGTCATGACGACAACGGTTTTCTCATTGGGCAAAAAGTTGCAATCGGTGATGTCATTGGGATCATCAAGGCTGAGAAAAACGGTCAAACAGTATATGCTCCTGTTACTGCGTTTGACCTTGTTAAAGGCAAATCAGGCCCCGCTATCATGACCATTAACAATGTTTCGTTCCTTCCCGATACCAACAAGCTTGCTATCGACTGGGATGTCAATGAGAGCCTTATCGACGATGAAGGCAACCTCATCTCGATTAAGCTCTTTGAAGGTATTGAAGCATCGATGAAGACGGTTCTTCGAACGAAGCTTCCTGAATTTGGAGACCACAGGGAGTTCGAGAACGGTATTCCTATTGGCTCTTGCACTCCTGAGTTTGGTGTTAAATCGCGCCTCACGTCGTCTCAACGTATGAAGATGAAGATGAACACGCTAACAACGATGATGCAGTCGGGAACACATGGATACAACATCGCAGATATTGATGGAACCTTCCCTGATAACCCTGAACTTAAACAGGCAGTCCTCGAAGGACGCATCGACATCCACGAATGGGATCAGTTGCTCGAGGCTGGGAACATTCAGATACTTCCAAAAGACGCCGATCCTCTAGCAAATGCGAAATTAAACAAGATCCTTCGCAATTACCTAGACAACACGCTCAATCCGTTGTTGTTCCTCGGAAGCTATTTTGTTCAGAACGGAGTGGCAACACGGCATCATATTATGCCGCCTCGTTGGTCCGATCTTTACGATCCGGATCCGGATACAACTGATGCGCTTATGAAGATGTACCACATTATTGATCCGACGATTTGTCCTGATGGCTTAGACGGTGACCCAAGCGGGTGCTTGTTTAACAACGATCTTCAGCTTTGGGTTCCATACTATGGTCTCGATAGCCTTGATAAAAACGGCAACCGAGTTGAGGCTGGGCAATGGGTTGATGTCTCTGTGTCTCAGGCGTTCTTCGACAGCGAGCATAATGATATCCTTCGCCGCCCGTCTGTAAAATCGAACAGTTCTTCGATCCTTGCCGATGTCTCTCGAACGATGATGAAGCAACCCATCCTCAAAAGCCGCTTGTCTACCTTGATAGATTTCTCATTGACTCAATATGATTTAGGTCTTCCTACTGAGGCTGAGGCAACCGGAGTCGAAAATCTTGAGGAACCTCAAATTGATGACAGCAGGATCATCAATGAGATTGTTCATGAAATATTCCCAGAAGGAATCGATAGCTTTGGCGACTCAATTATTGTTGCGTCTCGTATTATGGGCACTGCTTTAGGAAAAGTTCTGACCGATGATTCTCTCACTCAGAAGCTTCTTAGTGTATCTTCTGAAGAGGCGATTAAAACAGGAAATAAGGCAATCGATATAGCTCTACATACTCATTATCGAAATAATCAATAGGAGGAATCTATGAAAGTTGGAAACGTAGACTTTGGTGGTGGAAAGAAAACAGATCTTGATGGATCCAATAGCAGTAATTCCTCTGAAGGTTTCCAGGGTAATGAAGGTGTAAACCTACCATCAGGAGGTTCTACTACTGGAGTTACTAGTCCTGATGCCGGGTCAACTGGGGCTTCCAATAACGGAGCCGCTGGCGGGCAGCCCGCAGAAACTGTTGTCGAAAAAGCCAAAGCACCTGAAATCAGAAGTTCTCAATCAACAGACCTTCCTCGTAGCGCAACTGCTCCGTCTATGGATGACCTGGATAATTTTATTCAAACATTCAATCCTCAAACTCCAAGAAGGACCGATTACGAGACGGTTAAGCCTACTGATACTAAGACCGATTTGAACAATGCTCCACAAGGTGCTGCTAGGGGATCAGCGAAAGTCGATGAAGGAACAGCCCCTCAATCAGCTAAACCTACGGTCTCAAAGCCGGTAGCAGCAGCTGAGGATAGTGAAGGCACTGAGGCTACAAAAGCCGAACATAAAGGCAAAGCTTCAACGTCCAAGAAGGCCGGATCTGAAAAAATGGCTAAGTCTGTTGTGGCTCAAGCATTTGAAGAGAAGCAAAAGAAGCAGAGAGCGGCAGCTAAGAAGGCGCAAGCTAAGAAGCCTAAACAACAGCGCGTAGTCATTCCTCAAGACTATCTGAAGAACCATAAAAGCGAACCGATTCGAGAGCCCCAAAAGAGGGTCTACAATACGACTGCTCCAGAAGGGATCACGCCAGGTGGAACTCCGAAGAACACTCTCTCTGAATTTGTCGAAGCGCTAAATAAAGAAATCCCTCGATCCGAGCTTCTGAAGATTATGCAATTCGGAAACTCCCATGGTAACGACATCAAGTCCATCAAGGAAGCTTTCGACTACTTCACAGACGAAGGAGAGCATGGATATCTAGCAGACCGTATCAGCACTGGAGCTAATGAACAGGAAGTTCGAAGCGACATGCTCCAGCGAGCAATGGCTGGAAAGTTTTACAACATTCCAGATTGGAACGAGATAATGAGCGGGTCTATTCTTGCTCAGAACATGAACGAGTATATTAACTCTCTCGACAATCCAAAGTCTAAATATCCGAGACCTACTCGTTTGACTGATCAAGAAGCAGACGTTATCGATGACAACTTCCTCAACCAAAACGATTTTGTTAATCGCATGGTTGAACTTGAAAGTGATACAAGAGAACAAACGGAGCGCGGAAAGTTCCGAGAGAAACATCTCGACAACTATGCCGATCTTCGCCGTAGCGATTCCATCGATCGTATTGAAAAGGAAATCCGCGCTGGAAAGCTTCCTGTTCAGTGGGCCAACGAAGAAGAGGAAGACGCTTTTATCAAAGAGGATTACATTCCTTTTTGCGATTGGCTCGGAATTGATCCGATGGATGGGATCAACTTCGTTCAAAATTCTGTTCGCAGGTTCTATGGTCTTGGCCCCGACCGTAATGGATTGTATTTCAAGAAAGATGCTGAAGTAGCTGGGCTTACTCGTTCAGACTTCCAAAAAGCTTTCGTCATTATGCGGGAACGAGTATCGCAGGGACAACATCCTTTTGCTTTCGATCGTCCGAATATGAGCTTCCATGAGACGAAGGTTTTTCCAATTTCACATTCCTTAACTGCGGACGAAGCAAACACCTGGGCTAAAGTTATGAATATGGAAGCTTCCGAAGTGGAGCAGCGGGGTCGCGATATTTGGGTCAACGATGTAAGGCCTCGTATCGCATACGGAGATCCGTACTGCTCTCCCTCTCAGCGTGAAGCTATCTATGATCTTTCGGATGCACTGGAAGAGATTGCATGGATGAGCTTCAGACATGACAACTCGGAAGAATGCCAGTTTAAGTTCAGTGGAAGAATCTGGGGTACGGAAACGAGAGTCTCCGACTTCATGAACTCCGAGTCGGCTGAAGCCATCAAGGATGAAGCTGAGGGGGTCGATCCTAAAATCCGAGAGCGTTCTGCACAGGTCCAAGAAAATATTCGAAACTCGTTCGAGTATGAGTCTCGCAGGAAGAGGCGTAGTGCAAAGAAGGCCAGGAAGCGTAATCCGGACGGGACTGAAGAGGCAGAGGTTCTGGACGACACCAGCGTCATCACTTCTGATTCCCTTGTCAGTGCAGCCCTCAGAGCTTATGTTAATGTTGACTCTTTCACTTCGATCTTTATGAACCCAGGCATCGCTATGGGTTCTTTGGCAACGAGAGCTTCAGGTTTAACGTCTGTCACTACGTATAAAATGCTGTGTGCCTTCAAAGGTCATCGTGTAGCGACTCCTTCGATGAGAATGATGTGCTCCGATCCCAATATGAAAAACGCTTTCGCGAATTTGTCTGAGCTTGCTGGTAGCGGTATGACAGCTGTCACTAGCTATATCTCGGAGAATGGTCGGCTTGATTCTCGGTCTCGACTCACTAAGATCAAGCAGTCCAACAAAGGGAAAGTCCATAAGGCTGTGTCTGTCGTTCAGTCAGCGAACGGCGAGCTGCTGTATATGCAGTCTCTTGGCAGGTCTCAGGACATCCACAACTGGCTCGACATCTATCTCAACAATCTTATGAAGTCTGGTATCGAGCTCGATGATGGCACGATGGCTAATATGCAGCGAAAGATGGTGAGCGATCCTGTTGGATTCCTGAGTGAGGCTATGCTTACTCCTGAAGGGCGCCAGGCGTTTGTTACCATCTCCGACTCTTCGATGGGAGCCATAAACCCTACGACGGTTTGGCTTAACAGAATCAAGGACTCCCATCCTGGTGCATACATGGCAATGTGGTGGGCAGTCAAGTTCCCTGGCTTCTGCTTCAACGCTTCGGGAAAGATCACTCCGCTTAGCCATTCTCTTATGTATCTGGCTAATCGTGGTTATTACAGTGCGAAAGAAGCAGTGACAGGTGAGGAACAGCTTGGGCTTCAGAACCTTATCGGTGGCGAAGAGAGCTTTGGTAAAGGTTTGATGATGAACCTCGCTCTTGACATCACTACGCTAGGATCGAATCTGCTTATCTTCATTGCGTCAGTGGGAATTATCAATGCTTGTGGCGGAGCAGAGCCACCCGAAGATCTCAATGATATTTATAATTGGGCTGAATGGAAGATCGGAGGAAAGCCTGCTTACCTCATCAATTGGATGTTCTCTGATACTTGGATGCTTGCTGGCGGCCCTATGGCTATAGCTTTTTGCGCAGCTCAAACGGAAGCAGGTCAAAAGATCGATGCTTCTGGTAAACCTGTTTGGGCGGGCATTCTCGAAGATGGAGCTTACTACACGCTGAATCAGTGCGGGTTTATGGGCACAGGCATGGTTGCATCTATTTATGATGCTATGGAGTTCTTTAACTACGAATCGTCCGTTAAAGAGTGGGAAGCTCAGGGCCTCGACTCCAACAACCCTGTTTCTAAGTTTGATTACTATACCGCTGCTATGGCTATCTGGCTTGCCAAGAAGGCAACCAGTCCTCTTAATTGGACAGCCTTTAACAACTTCATGAACTCTGAGCACCTTGGTACTAGCACCGATTTGTTCGCTACCAATCCATATAAGATCTTCGATCCGTACTCTGATGACAAAGACAAGACCATCAACACTTCGTTCCAGGATGCTCAAGTTCGAAAGACTAGCCAATACAATTACCCGGTTGGTCTTCTCGCCGATCTCGCGACAAGCGTGTTTAATATCGGTTCGAACAATAATCTTCGCAGAACGGGTTATCTCGCCAACGAACAGCCTCTCAAATTCAAATACGATGAAGCTCAGATGGCTTGCTACAACTATCTCAACATTGACAACACCAATGCTTCAGATGAAGAGAAGACTGCGAATGCCGTCAAGACATTTGAGCTCATGGGTAAATTCGATTTCGATGTGGCGACGATGGTAGCCAACGGCGTAGTCATTCCTTATGAGGCTAGAGACAATGTTTACAATTGGCTTTATTCTCAGCAAGAAGCTATGTGGGACGACTACAACGCGAAGGTAGATCGAGGAGAGTTCGCGAACTGGGATGAACGTCAAGCGGCTAAGCAGGCCTGTTACGATTTCCAAGATCAGGTCTACAAATACAAAGATGTTTTGAGCAATAAGGATCTTCCGAGCTTTGCTACAAAGTACCAAGAGCTCAAGACCACTTATGCTGATCGATCCTACATTGAGAACGAGGATGGCTCGCATACTCCTATCTCCAACTTCGATCGCATAGCTGATCAGATCTTGTCAGGGTTCAATCCCGATAACTCGATCCTCGGTAAAACGGGTTCTGAAAAGTATGCAACTGGTCGCATTCCTTCCTCTATGTCGGCGCTTCTTGGAATGAGCGAACCTGATAGAACCGACGGAAAAGGTTGGAACTACGAGCAGACTCCCGATTGGTACAACTCCGAGCTTTACAATCCTGGGTCGATGGAAGCTTATGGTTATACTCCATCAAGCAATGTTCCTGAGGGTTACGCTCCCACAATCGGTCAACGCGGCACAGTTTCCATCAAGGAGACGAGCTCGTGGAAACCACCAAAGCAAGATTCCGATAGCAGCTCCAGCTCCTCTAGCAAAGCAAGCACGGGAACCACAACGTCGAGCTCGGGTCAAAAATATAGCTACAGGAAATCTGGAGGATCTTATTCCGGAAAGATCTCCATCTACTCGCGTCCCGCTTCTAGCCTTAATACCGATCGACCTGCTACCATGTACAGCAAGAACAGGAACTACACTAAGTACGATTACCTGCGTCCCGACTTCGAGACAAAGGGTAGCCGTGACGCTTACAAGAGATCGGACATCTAATGGATAAAGAGCTCAAGTGGAACATCGACGTAGAGAAGATCAAGGACAAGCACCTAGCAAAAGTTAAGACCCAGTACGATCAGGCTCGCTCTCAGATGATGCAACGCACGCATCATCATGAGCTGTACGGCCTGCTTGCCAAGAACAAGTCGATCCACCAATGGTCTACCAAGCGAGGCCAGACGAAGTATTTCTCAGAAGGCTCCACGCAGTACATCCTTCGTAAGGTCCTCGCAGACACCATTCAGCGAATGCCCGACGGAGAGCTTGAAACGCAGTACGACAAGGCAACGTGGCAGCATGTGATCACCCAATATCTATTCGAGAACAAGGTCATGTGGTCGGAGTACGAGGGTATCGACATGCTCTCGAACTTCACGAATACGTTCAAGATGTCGTTCGTCTACGCCTTCGCCCCGGTTAGAACCGGTTTTGAGCGAGACGTGGACGGCGACATCCGAATCTCCTATAACCTTGAGAACTGGGCCGACGTCTTCGTTGACCGAGACTGCCGAGACATCCGTCGACCAGCCGTCGTGTTCCACCGCAGCTATCTTTCCAAAGACCAGGTGGAAGCGCTGCTCAACGAAGACGGCTCCGTTAAGGATTCGACTTACTGCGAGGACACCGTCAAATACGTGCTCGATCATGACATGTTCGGTGCTAAGCAATGGGAATCTGAGAAGCTTGCTGACAAGATGAAGAACTCCACGGCGCTCCAATCTCTTGAGTTGGTGACCGAATATCGCCGTGGCGCCTCTGAGTTCGTCACGTTCGTACCTGGACTGAACGCTCCGTTCCGTAAGGTGAAGAACTCCGATCCTCGCAAGGGTATCCCCTGGAACTTCTTCGTCCTGGAACCCGATCCCGACTTCCCGCTCGGCGTGAGCCAGGTCGAGTTCCTCCTGTCCGACCAGCAGTTCAACGACCTGTTCCAGACGAGCGCATACAAGAACCTGCTGCTCGCCATGGAGCCGCCTATCATGGTATCCGGTTGGGAGACCAATCCGTCGTCCTACGTGTTCGAGCCTCGTCGAATCTGGAACCTCGGCAACAACCCGAATCAGGTGAAGGTTGATCCGGTGAAGATCGACAACACCGTTCTCAACAACTGGACGACCACTCGAGAAGCCGTGGCTTCCTCGATGCTTCGCAACCTGAACGTCATGGATGGCACGGTGGCGAAGGATTCGGGGACGTCATTCTCTAAGACGGCTCCCGGCGTCAAGGCTCAGCAGGATGCCAAGACCATCAACATCAACCAATACCAGAAGCGCCTTGAGAACTTCATCTCGCAATGGGCAACCCAGGCTCTTCAGATGTATATCGCGTCCATGGGTGGAGAGCATGAGATCACGGTCGATGAGACCACGCGTCGTAAGCTTTACGACATCGGATGCGAGTACATGCTGACCGATGACGACAAGGTGTCCGTCGACTTCGACGAACTGTCCGCCAACCAGCTTCGCTATCAGGTTCGCGTCGGTTCGCTCGTTCAGCTTAAGGAAGACCAGGAGCGAGCAGCGCTCTCCGAGGTTGTGCAGCCGTTCATCCAGAACCTCAGCGGATACTCCGAGGAGAATCGCAAGGTCATCGAGAACGAGATCCTGCTCCCGATCGCCAAGCGAATGCTCGAACTCTCCAACGTCGATATTGCGCAGACCTTGGCTGACAGCTTGTCTACCCAAATCGCAAAGACGATGATGGCGGGCATGCAGAATCAGATTGATCAGCAGGGCGCCATCCAGCAGCAGCAAGGTCAGCAGATCGCAGACATTCAGAATCAGATGCAGGAACAACCTGGGGCCGTGCCTCAGGAGTCCATACCCGAGGGAACTCCTTCGGGATTGCCACCGGTCGAGGGCGAGGCTCTATCGCCAGGTGCCGAACCCTCACCGACCACTCCAAGTAAAACACCAGGTGAACAAGTAGTTTCGCCTGATGATTTGCTAGAGTTGTAGCGTGAGTGGGATAATATCCGCAAACCTGGCGACAGAGCAACATAGGCTAGCAGAAAGGACATATCATCATGGGAGCACAGCCTATCTCGCCGCAGATCTGGAACAAGGCGGCACTTACCGATAACCGCCTCCTTCCGGCGCGGTATTCCATCGGCATCTTCACCGGCAAGGGCGTGAACATTGCCAACAACGAAGAGGCGTACGCGTACGATGACATCCTCGTGTCCGACCGCATCTTCGACTACGACGACCGTCGTCTGAACGGTCTGACCGGCCCCGGCTCCGCCGAGGTCACCGGTCGCGACGGCTGGGGCGCATCCGCTTACGGCCCGTTCCAGACCGTCCGCTTCACCCGTCGAGTCTTCACCAGCGGTCAGCATAAGTCGATCGCTTGGCGCGTCTTCGACGAGAAGCAGTATTCTGGCGGCATCGGCGAGTGGGGCAACGCCACCACCTCCAATGCGTATACCGGCGGCGAGGCGTACCTCTCCACTGCGGAGACCATCAATAAGGCCAAGTCCATTTGGGACAAGGAGATTCTCGGTCCGCACATCGACAAGTACAACTTCTTCGCAATCGCCAACGGCCATATTTCCGGCCGCTTCGTGCAGACCCATGCGAACGAAGGCCGCATGTTCGACTGCGAGGGTCAGTGGATCGCGTCCCCTGGTCCCTACGAGGGTCTTTCCTATCCGCCCGAGTTCGCACCGATCAAGGCGATCGAGTGGGATAGCGCTAATGTTCGCCCGATGCTGAACGCCATCGACGTTGCGTGGACGAACCTGTTCATCCCCGAGGATAACCGCGTGATCCTCCTCGACAAGTCCTACAAGGATGACCTCCTCTCCAACCTCATCGGCATGCCTGGCTCCGTGCCTGCCACCGAGAAGGCTTACGATGCGCTGGTCGAGGGTCGCTTCGAGCGCTTCTATGGCTGGGACTTCGACTTCTCCATCCCGAGCCAGTATTACCCGAAGGTTTACCTCGATGCGAACAACAACGTCGTCCACAGCCCCGACGGCAATGCGGCGTTCGATATGGTCATGAACTCCATCAAGGCTCCTGCTGGCGTTTACAAGCTTCAGAACGAGCTCGGCGCCGCAAGCCGCGTCCGCGCGACCAACTACTTCGGCACTTACTTCGATCCTGAGAAGAAGGAGTTCGTCAACGAGGTCACCAACTATACGATGTCTATGCCGTCCGGCGAGCCGTTCTACGGCGATGCGGAGCGCTACGACAACGCGACCCTGACGAATGACTGGAAGGTTCAGAACATCACCGACTTCCCGTGGCAGGGCTTCCCCGGTCAGGGTATCCAGAATCCGACCGGTCCTGTCAAGCCGATTACCCGTCGGCAGGTCATCGGCATGGCCGTCTATCGCCCCGCTGCCCAGCTCGGCGAGGAGTATGGCAACATGGAAACCGATCGCGGCGGCACTCGCGGCAAGTTCACCGAGCTCGTCTTCGACATGAAGCACGACGCCTGGGTCATCCCGCAGTACTCCCACGGCATCCTCCTCATCGTTGATGCCGAGGAGAATTCCAACAAGCCAGCGATCAACGTCCGCGTGCTTCCGCCCGAAGACGCCAAGCCGCCGAAGGTTACCGGCTTCACCGTGTCTCCGAAGACCGTCTCGCTGCGCGTGGGCCAGGAGGCCAATCCGCAGGTGACCGTTGAGGGCGAGGGCATGTACAACAAGTTCTGGACTGCGTTCAGCTCCGATGCGACTGTCGCTGAGGTCAAGCCCGACGGCAAGATCACCGCGATCAAGAAGGGCACCGCGACGATTACCTATCGTTCCACCGGCGACCCGACGCTGACTGATACCGTGACCGTCACCGTCAAGGAGATCGACGAGCCGTAAGGCAAGCAAGCATAGGTTTACCAGGAGGGGGTTGGGCAACCGGCCCCCTCTTTTGAGTGAAAGGAGGAAGCATGGCAGAAGTAACCGACGAGCAAAGGCAGGCAGCGAACAATCTCACCAACATCGCTAACTACAATGCTCAATCGACGAAGAACCAGCTTTCCCAGCAGCTTGCGAACTACGACCTCGCAGACAAGCAGAACCGCGCCTTGGCGGATACCGAGAGGAATCAGTCTTCCAAGAGCTCTGCGGCGGATAGGTTCGCTCAGAACAAGAAGCTCCAGAATGCAACCCGAGGCCTTCTTGGAACCGTCGGCAACGGTCTTTACGGCTCAACCCTCTACAACATCATGGACATGTTGAGGAGCCGTCAGGACCTCGACAACCAGTCCACGCTCAACACGTTGCAGCAGAACTGGGATACCGCCGAGAACGCCTACAACGAGTCGGCCAATTCTAACGTCCTTGCCAGGAACGATGCAGCATCCAATGCAGAGTACGCCTTGCGAGGCATCCAGTCCGATACGGCGGCTCAGCTCAACAACATCAATCCCAATCTGTTCGTCTCCCCTGGTGAAGGCGATACGAATGTTGGAGCGGACGGAACCTACGACGCGAACAAGCGAGAAGGCAACTTCGCGAAGATGAGCGGCTACATCATGCCGTCTCAGAACCAGATCGAGCAGCAAACAAAACCTCGGTCTGTTTCGAAAACCTCTTATTTCAATAAGCTTATGAACCGTTACAGGGGGTAAACTATGGATAATATGGATGATTTCCTGAGCATGTTCATGTCGATGACTCCGAGCCCCGAGCCGGAAGCCATGCACGGCGGCAAGCCCGAGCCCGTTCATGAGATGGACGACGAGGACGAAATCAAGATGATGCTCAAGAAGATCATGTGCATGCTCGCCAAGCTCAAGCTCGACGATGTGCCGGAACCTAAAGAAGGCGAAGGGCTCGACGTCCTGTTCAAGGAGGACGGTTCTCCCGACTACAAGGGCGCCTTCGGGAAGATCCGTGACGAGGTCGATGGCAAGGGCGGCAAGCCTGAGGAGAAGGAGAAGCCCGAGCCTAAGAATGAGAAGGAGGAGCCGAAGGACGACGAGGAGAAGGAATCCCCGTTCGCCAAGGCTAAGAAGGGAGGCTTCTAATGGGATTCAAGCAAACGTGCGCCAATGCCAAGAAGGCGGCAAAGAAGAAGCCCAAGGGCTGCAAGTAAAGGAGGAGCCATGTCGAGAGGACTAACAATCGCAGAACTGGTTCAGCAGGTTTACTACGCCATCTACAAGGTTCGCATCGACGTGGCCGAGGGAGTGGACGGAGCATTCTCTTCCAAGACCGACAAGTTCAAGGAAGTCGTCATGGAAGCGAACCTCGTCCTCCAGGAGTTCCAGAAAGAACAGGATTGGAACTTCCTTCGAGACCGATGGGAGATGGGGTTCTCGCATAACCCGTCTCCCTTCATGCACGAGATGGGCATTCAGGAGTTCACGCTGCCGCCAGACGTCTACAAGCCCTGCACCGGATTCAATGATGCAGTGCGCCTGCATGGGCCTCATGGGATGATGGAGATCCCTTGGACGTCTCCGCGTTCGGGGAACCACAACAACGTCGCCATGTTCGACCAGTACGGTCAGATCGACGTGCCGGACCAACGCATCATGGCGTTCCTCGTAGGCAATACCGTCACGTTCAGCCGTCCTTGGATGCCGAACGAGCGCAACCTTCTCGTGGAAACCGACGTCATCAGAACTGTGCAGCCGCTGCACATTTGCGACGATCGATGCTCCAAGATGTGCCCGAAGGCGTATAAGGAGCGCGTGCTCGAATGGTGCCCCGATCCCCTGTACTTCGTCTACAAGATCGCGAGCTACCGAGCCGAAGGCGATCCGTCGGTATCCGAGATGGTTGAGATCTTGACCAACAAAGCCAAGCTCATGCTTTCCTCCATGCGCGAGAACGACTCCGCCCATACGACTCCCGACACATACCAGACGAGCTCACTCGGGTACATCGAGGTGTTGTAAATGGCGAAGAAGAAGCAATCGCAGAGCAAGCAGAGATCGTCTGGCGCCGGGCGCCCGAAGAATTCGGAGCCTCAAGTTCAGGTATTCAAACAGTTCACTGGCATGAATATCCAGGAAAACCAGGCGGACTTCGATCCGTCCGGCGTCGATTTCGACCAATCCGATCTCCAGATGACGTATTTCGAGATTCAGAACAACGTCGCCGTCACGCCGATGAAAGCGCTTGAGACCGTCAACGCGCCCGTTGCGAAGTTCCTCAAGCCTCCTAGCGGCTACAATTTCACTGGGCCGATGCTCAACGACGGCAAGTATATCTATGCCGCTACGAGCGGAGGGCAGCTCTGGTGGACTCTGGCACTTAATCCTAATGGTGGATGGCACAAAGTCGCATACGAGAACAGCACCCCGTCTCTCGGTTCCATCCCGCAAGAGCACGATTGGACATGGATTGGAGTCGTCGGCGGGTACTTCGTGGCCCTCACGGCCACCCAAGACATCTTCATCAAGGAGCATGACGAGAACAATCCGATCAATACGCTCGAGTACCACCCTCAGATCCCATCGCCTGAGACCAACCAACTCACCATCTACGGAGACCCTTGGGTGTACGGCAGACAGTACGCTTTGTATCCTCGCGGCACGCTGAAGATCAAGGAAGTGTCGGGAGCCGACGAGACGCCTCCCGACGACATGCCCTACCGCATCGGCATCACCTACACGCTGTGCAACGTGTTCGGTCCCACCGAGGCTGCTCCGATCAAATACTACTGGGTGAACCATCCGACGACCGAATGGTCGTCTTTGTGCTACCTGGCGATCGACCATTACGCGAAGAAGTCAGAAGGCTTCAACGCAATGGAGTTCTACTACGTCGAAGGCGAGGCTCAAGACCCTGCGTTCTTCTACCGCCTGGAGTTCGATCTCGATTCGGACGACTCTCGCATGTCGTTCCACTGGGATGGGTACAACACCAACACCGATATGTGGTCTGTAGCGAACCTGTCGGTTCCCACGAGCAACTACACCAGGGGAGTCGAAGCGCAGTACGCCACGTCCATCGACGGTCGCGTGTACTTCTGGGGATGCCCGCAGCCTGATCGCCTCTACATCGGAGGCAACCCGGGCAACGAGCTGTCCGTCTCCACGGGCACGGGCGGCGGCTTCGCGGACTGCGATCCTGGGCAGGGGAACCGAATCAAAGTCGTCACGAAGTACAAGACCCAGAGCGGCAACAACATCGTCACCATCCTGGTCGACAACGTGAACTCGCAACACGAGTACCGCTACAACCTCGTCGAGAACAACGTGTCGCTTTCCAGCGAGCAGTCAGTCAAAGGCTGGCAGACGGAGCACGTGTCTGGCGGTGTAGGCTGCAAATCGCCGTATGGCGCCGTGGTGGCAGCAGACGGCCTCTACGCCGTGTCTCGCTTCGGTCTGGCACTTACTACGCTGACGATGGAATACAACTCTCAGATTCGAGCACAGTACGTCTCGGACGCCATCGAGCCCGTGTTCCTAGACCAATTAGGACACGGCTTCTCCGATGCAGTGCTCTACGAGATCAACGACATTCTCTACCTCGCATTCGGCAAAGGCGATAGCAGCAGCAACCACTGGCTCGAGGGAATCGTCTTCTGCTATGACATCGACGGCAAGGCATGGTGGACGCAGACGCTCGACACCGATGAGCCCATCCTCTCGATCGTCCCGCTTGATTACGAGATGCGCCGCGAAGGGCTTCTCGTAACCTGCGCCTCGCATTCCGATTTTGTCCCGCTCACGAAGCCCGACAAGCCGGATGACGAGAAGGTGGAGTTCCTGCTCCAATCCGGCTGCATCGGCACCGCTCAGCCGTTGAACGGGTTGCAGAACCTCGTGCAGTTCGAATTCCGCTTCGACTACTTCTGCGGTTCAATGACGATAACCCTCGTGGGAATAGACCAACTTGGTAGGAAAGTTACCACAACCAAGCGTATCAACCACGAAGAGCCAGTCTATAATTGGGCTGAGTACATGAGAATCGACCTGAAGCTTGAGAGCTATACCGTTAAATTCGAGGGTACGGCTCGCTTCAGGATGACTCATTTCATGGCGAAGACGTTCAACATCACCAACAAGCGCGGCATCGTTTGGGGCTTCGACAGCTCCCAAGGACGCCACACAGCCAACGACATCCGCGTTTACATAAAAGATTACAACGACCTTAAGAAAGCGATCATCCCGTAAGGAGGGAGACAATGGGTTACAGACAACTGAAGCCGCCTGCCCATCATCATCGCAGGGATATGGACAATAAGGCGACCCCGGGCCGGATCTTCCTTGAAGCGGGCACGGTTGCGAAGTTCTCGATTCCCTGCTGGTATCGAATGGTTGGGTGGCCTATCCAGGTTCACGGACACAACAGAGACTTCCATGATTGGCTCGGGTGGCCTTCTCCTGACAGCCCCGACCATTCGTGCCAGGAGTGGGACTACGATCATTCCTGCTGCCGTCACGGCCATGCTCATTGCGAGCCGAAGCGCTGCCACGACTACATCGACATGTGCAAGCTCTGGCCTATCCACCTGAGGAAGGAAGGCTACAGCGTGTTCAGCTGCGTCTCGGACGTTCCCATCCCCGACCATATCAGGCTGCGTTACTCGCAGCTCAATTGGTCTAAGCCAACTGAGAACGACCTTCAGAATGCGTTCGACCAGATGGGTGAGGACGAGTTCGCGATTTATCGAAAGTGGTACCTTTCCAAGAAGATGTCCGTCCGAGCGAACACCTCGATCCGCAAGAAGCAGGATTGGATCATCGACTTGGAGATCTCCGCCGACGCGGCAGATACCGACATGCCGCCGTTCGATATGTGCGACAAGCTCGTCACCGTTGGTGTCGAGAGGGACAATGACGACAAGTCCGGAGAGAAGATCGAGACAGTAGGCAAGTACATCGTCTCCGTTCAAGACCCGACTGCGATTACGAGGCCGGTATGAGAGTAACGGACGTGCGGCAACCTATCGTGGTTCTCGGCGGGATATACCCGCAAGAACGCGTTGCCGTGAGGAACAACGAATCAGTCAGCTTCATCACGATGCTCTACTCGGAGAAGCCGTCTTCCCTGATGGCGGTGTCCTATCATGAGTACGGCCCGATCGTCGCGGGCGAACCCGGCTATGAGCGAACCGCCTGGGACGCAGGGTACATCTACCGCATCCCGCTGAATCAGGAGCAATGGGACTTCGTCGAGATCCTCTTCGACTTCGACGACTGGTTGCCCGAGTACACCGACCAGCGGGATAACGTGGACATGGAAGTCTCGAAGGCGTTCGAGGATGACTGGAAGCTGCACTTCAAGGTGCGCCCGCATCTGACTAAGAAGCTGGACAAGGCAAGAGACTTGCCGTTCGCCGTGCGATACTCGTCTCTCGATGGTATGCTGTCATCAATAGTTGCAACAGGGACGATCGTTATCTACAACCAGGACGCTCCCTGGAAACCATAAAGGAGGAAACATGATGCCGATGAAACCGCCTGAGCACGCGGGACACGACCCGCATGAGCTCAGCTGCGAGGAATACCATCACCGTCACCCTATCGACAGGGCGGCTCCGGACTGCGACGATCAGCTCCCTATGATCTCTACCGTCGGACGAGGACCTCAGGGCTACGGTTACAAGGTCGAGATCTCCGATCCCGATACCTGCACCGAGACGTATCTTGAGGGATTCCTCTACGACCCTGTCACTGGTGAGTACAAGAGCGAGTGGAAGTCCGAGAACATCAACGGCGGCGAGCTCTCGTATCAGTACAACCTTCGCCCGCATACGATCCCTCGCACGTTCACGATCACGTTCATCTACCGCCGACCCGGTCGATGCGAGTGGTCTTGGACTACTCCCGCCATTCCTTACGTGTGGACCCTCGATCCCGCCGGCAAGCCCGACGAGGATCCCGATCACGTCGTCGGGTCTGGCGTGGCCACCCTGCTCGTGAAGACCTGCCATGAGGGCGATTGGAACTACGACCCGACTCCCGATGAGTTCGACAACGAGACTGGTCATAGCCACCATGAGCGCCTGTGGTACCCGAAGGGACCCGATGGAGAACGCACCACGCGCGATCAGTTCAATGCTCCTAAAGCTGAAGAGGGTTGGTCTGCGACGCTCGTCTTCGGTCGAGGCAACGGCGAGATGGGCGGTACAATCGACGTTCCCGACTTCGACGACTTGGCGAACTTCCTCGGGCAGAGTAAGCAGGACATCATTTACAACATCCTGAAGAACGGTGAGGAAGGAGATCCAACCACCTTCCCCGATGGCATTAACGCCTGGAATTACACCGACTGGATTCTCAAGCACATTCATAAGGACATGGGTTGGTGGGATCAGGATAAGGATCACTGGAAGCCTGGCGAAGGTTTCGGCGACCATGAATGGAACGGTGAGTTCTCGGGAGATCTTCCTTACAAGTGCAATAACATCAAGGAATATATCGACTGGGCTATTTACCATGCCATCAAAAACATGACCACTCCTGGCGAATCGAAGTACAACAACCTTCTTCCGAAGCCTATTCGCTACGTATCCGGAGATGACACGAAAGACGATAACAACGCCGATGTCGTGTACGATGGGCAGCTTACCGATGCCGAAGTCGCCGCTGGTAACAGAGAGATCGGTACCGGTTCTGGAGTCGTCTCGGCTAAATGGGTCGTCATCCGTTCCGAAACCGGTATCTGCCTGGCTAAAGTTTCGATCACCAACGACCAGAGCACGGGCGTCACGTTCAGATGTCAGTTCGGCATCGACGGGCTTGTTTGCTACGAAGACGTTTACGACAGCGAAGGTAAGTCGCTCAAGGGTGAATCTATTCCCGAACACTGCTATCCCTCCTGGCAATGCGGCATGAGCCGAGGAGACGGCACCTTATGGGTCAAAGACTTCAACGGCACGATCAGCGGCTCCTGTCCTGACGGTTCCGTTAGCGGTTCCTGCAAGATCCCGTACATGAACAACTGCACTGGCGGGAACTACGCCGACTTGACCGTTGGCGGTTATCGCTCCGGAGATGAGCCTGCCGTGCTTACTGTCCAAGGTCATCTCGATCCTGGCCCGAACAACCAGATCAACCTGACCGTTCCGTACTTCTTCGGAAACTACTAAGGAGGTGAGAACAATATGTATCCCCATGAACCGTACTGCGGCACGCATCCTGCTCCGTACTGGCTACAGGATGACTGCCACTCGAAGCATTACCGGAATCCCGATATGAACAGCTTCTCGTGCGACGATCAACTTCCGCTTATCTCGTCTATCGGACGAGGTCCGAAAGGCGCTGGCGTTACGGCGACGATACTGAAGAACACCGCCACGGACTTCGTCTTCTCACTCATCAACGACGAGACAGGGGAGCAGTTCTTCCAGTCCCCGAACCTGGCGCCAACGATCGTCAGCGTCACCGCTCCGAACCATAAGCCCGTTCCAGGCGAGGCGTACCCGATCACGTTCCACATGCGCCGTGGCACGGACATCTCCGACTATACGGTGGAGATGCCACCCGGTGCCACGGGTTCTCTCATCTACTGTCTCGAGGATCCCATCAAATTCAAAGTTCCGCCTGACGAATGGACTGACAAGCCGCAGGTCGAGACGAACATGTGGACTGAGTTCGGCAAACTTTACGACGAGACCTTCGTAACGACGGTCGATCACCTGCTCATCTACGGTCGAAGCGACTGGAAGGGTAAGCCGATCCCCCGTGCCAACGACATCATCTTCTGCCCGTACTGGGCGGAGAAGCAGGACGGCTACTCGGTCGGAATGAGCTTCGGCACCATCGAGGCCGTCGAGAACGGCACCGTCGTTTGGACTGCCCGAACCTTCGTCCCGTCTTCCGACCTCGAACTGTCCGAGAACGGAACCTGGATCGTCAACGGCAAGGATACGGGCTTCGTAGCCAAGGGCGAGAAAGGTGACAAGGGCGATCAAGGTGAGACGGGCAAAGCCCCCGAGATGCAGATCGGCCACGTCTACAATTCGCTTACCGCATCCGCAGACGTTCGCCTCGTCAACAAGCAGCTCAACCGATATGCCGTAGACCTTTGGCTTCCCCAGGGAGCCAGGGGACCTCGCGGCTACAAGGGCGCTGACGGTAAGGATGGTGCGAACGGGCTCCCGGCCACCATCGAGCTCGGCGACGTTAAGGAAACTCTGCAACCTTACGCTCAGCTTCGTCAGGTGTCTCTCGCTCTCAACAAGTGGAAGCTCGATCTCGGCCTTCCTCGCGGCGCCGACGGCAAGTCCATCAACATTCAGGGCGGCATCTACGAGATCGCAGACCTTCCCGACTTCGACGATACTCCCGTCAACAACGCGTTCATCGTCGATGATGGCGACAACCGATTCGATCTTTACATCCGCGGCTTCCAGCCTGTGATCGCCGAGGACGGCGGTCCTTGGACTGTAGTCGAGAATTGGCAGGGCATCCAGGGCTACGGCATTCGTTGGCTTCAGGAGCCGTACTACCTGAGCGACGAGCCGCTGCACATCCCCGTCAACCGAGTTGACTTCATGCTCACGCCCTCGCTCAACATCATCGACGGCGACTTGGTCATCGATAGCGACTTTTGCCTAGGTGTGGTATCTTCCTCTCGGGATCACTCGGGAGACTACATCGTTACTCGCCTGACCTCGCGGATGCAGGAGACGATCACCAAGATCGAAGAGCGCATTTACAAGGTTGAGCAGGCATTGCTCGAGCGAGCTACCGATGAGGACATCGACAAATGGTTCGATGACGACGATCCATCAGGAGGGAAGTGTCACTGCGTGCACGCGACAGACAACGACATCGACCAGCTCTTCGGAGAGGGAACGCCGGATCCCGAACCCGATCCGTCCGAGCCGAGCAAACCCGAGAACCCCGGTGGAGACGGCGAGGGCTGCGAATGTGGCTGCACCACCGCCACCGATGAGGACATCGATCACATCTTCGATGAGATCTAACAGAAGTTAATCAGCTAGAGAACAGGAGAAACAACATGGCTGATGAGAACAAGATCGTATATCTTCCGCAGCTGAAGCATTACGATACCAAGATCAAGAAGTACATCGGCGATGCCGATGCTGCCGTCGAGCAGAAGGTGACTGCGCTTGCCGGCAAGGCCGTTCAGTCCGTCGAAGTAACCGGAGCCGATGAGACTACTGCGTTTTCTGCAACCATCGCAGGGACGAAGCTGACTCTTGATACTACGGTCCTTGATGGTGCGCTCGACAATCTGAACGAACTTATCAACGATAAGACCATCGTCAAGTCCGTCGAGGCAACTGGCGCCACTGCTTCCATCGCCAACAACAAACTCACTATCAACGTCCCGACGCCTGAGCAGTACAGCCTGCCTAAGGCAACGGCAACGACTCTTGGCGGCGTCTATGGTCTCGTCGAAGATGTTATTCCTGATAACGACATCGTTTATGGTGCTGTCAAATCCGCTCCGAATGCTGGAATGTATGTGAACGATCTTCATGATATTAACTACGCGATGTTTGACGGTGCGACTCTTAATAAGATTGATGATGGAAAACAAGCCCTCGTTGCAACTAAGACCAACGCCGCCAACCTCACTCAGGAGATCGCTGATCGCAAGGCTGCCGACGAGCTCAAGGCCGATAAGGCCACGGTCGAGGCTCTGACCACCACGGTCAACGGCAAGGCCAATGCCGCCGACGTGTACGCCAAGACCGAGACCTACAGCCAGGCCGAGGTCGACAACAAGGTCGCAGCTGCCCTCACGAGCGCTATCGTGCCGAAGGGCTCCACGGCCTTCGCGTCCCTGCCGACCCCTGCCAAGGCGAACCTCGGCTTCATGTACAACGTGACTGATGCGTTCACCACGACCGATTCCTTCGTCGAGGGTGCTGGCAAGGTCTATGCCGCAGGTGCGAACGTGTACGTCGTGGACGCTGGTTCCGGCGCCTACAAGTTCGACGTGTTCATGGGCTTCGTCGACCTGACCCCGTATCAGCTGAAGGCGGATATGCCCGCTGCTGCCACGGACGCCGACATCGACGCTATGTTCGCGTAAGTTGAACCTCTAGCATTTCTGGGCTCCTGTTAGGTATAATCCTGGCAGGAGCCTTTTCTATATCTTAGGAGGAAAACAAATGGCTGAAGATTCCTATATCGACGTTGCACGCCAGCGTCGCACTGTTAATAAACTGAAAGAGCTGATCGACAAGAAAGCGGATGCTGATAGTGTTGCTAGTGACGTCTTTCTAATCAAATTTAATAGTTTAAAGAATACGGCTGATAAGACATATCAAGAAATTTTAGACGCATATAATGCGGGTAAATATCCTTTGATAATGACGGACAGAAATGAAACCTTTCTTTTGTCTTATGCTGATAGTAGTCAATTTCGGTTCACTGACTATGAGTCTTGGCAATCGTCTCCCCAAAATGGAAGCGCAGTAGAAAATGTAATCCAATACGATGGCTCGCATACGGTATTGAAAGTATCGAATCTAAACAAATGGTCAGTTTTTACTAGCAGCATCAAATGTTGGTCTGGTACTGCTGATGTGTTCGGTGCTGAGCAGAATTATATCACCCTCAAAGACTCCGCTATCACCACAGCCAAACTGGCAGACGGTTCCGTTACCAAAGCCAAACTCGGTAGCGACGTTGTGATTCCTGAAAACGCCGCCGAAGTCTTTATGATCACAGTTAGTGATATGACCGCTGAAGGCACTTGGAATCATGATAAGACATGGAGTGAGATCAACGAGGCATATCTTGCCGGTAAAATCCTCCGAGTAAAATATACTGAGGCTGATGAGCAATATCTTGATTGGTGCGGTTATTCCAATAGCTGTTTCTATTTCGCAAATTACGATATGCATGAAAAATCAAATATACTAATCGAGATCGACCCCGATGATACAGCTTATGTAACTCGACCTAGTAGTCTCCCCGTTGCCACTGCTTCTACCCTTGGCGGTGTAAAGGTAGGCGACGGCTTGAGCGTGACTAACGATGGTACATTGAGCGCGAACGCTTCTCAGGCTGTGCTAATCAGCCCGACTAGCGATATTCTAACTACAGATGAAAAGACAAAGATAGTTGATAATTGGCCTAATGTTATTCTGTATTACAATAATATCTATTATTACCCTAATAGGGTAACGACATCATCTTATAGCTTTAGTAATTTCACTGTAGGTTCGACTGCTGGGGTCGATCCCAACAAGAACATACATCTTCCAAGGGCTGAAGAAATTTATACTTCTGGCAACAGGCTAATAACGGTCGATGGAAGTATTGATGCAGCCTCAAGACTAAGCTATGGTGTCGTTAAGCTCAGTGATGAGTTTGAATTAAAAAAAGGCAAGCTTACTATTGCAAACGCAATGATTAGTACCGAAAAGATCAAGGATAACGCAGTAACCGCAGACAAGATCGCCGACGGTGAAATCACCGCAGATAAAATTGCAAACGGTGCAATCACTGCTGACAAGCTTGCGAGCGGTGTTGGGGGAGAAGCAACAATCGGCAGTATTTACTCAATGGATTATGCGACTCCACTGTCGGTTATCTTAATCCCAGTGGGGGATTATATAATGTATTTAATTACATTTATCACTACAGTTGATGAGGTTGAGATGGATATTAAAGCTTATAGAACGGCTCAATCTTCATCTGTCCTGGATACGTATCCAGGAGGAGGATCCCTAAGTCATCATATTTACTGTAGAAAAGATTGTGTTTATACCCTTCCGTGGTTTGATGTCAGACCCAGATCTGTTTCAGCTTAAACAACTAAGAAAACAGGCGGCTCTATTTTTAATGGAGCTGCCTGTTTTATTGTATCGAACATCGACGATTAGACTTCTGCTTTTCAGCGTGCCATACTCGATTCAAGAAAAGGATCTCATGGGAAGAGGAGGTTCATATGTTCGGACAAATGCAGCCTATGGGCTCAAGATCCGTGCAATTCGTCAATGGCCGAATGTCGGCCGAAGCCTACGCTATGGCACCAAACTCCCAAGAGATCCTCATGGACATGAACCGTCCCGTCTTCTACTGGAAGACGACGGACGCTTCTGGTATGTCCTCTGTTCAGGAGTATGAGTTCAAGCTGGTAGAGCCGGCCCAGCAAAACTATGTAACAATGGACCAGCTCAATAGGTTCAAGGAGGAAATCAATGAATCCATTGCTAAACTCCAGACTGCAAATGCCAATGCCGAACCAGAACCAATCCCAGGGCAGGTTGTCCATGGGGGATCTGCTTAACATAGCAAGGACGGTGACTCCCGAACAAGCCAAGCAGATGGTGATTGGCATGGTCGAGAACGGCCAGCTGTCTCAGTCTCAGCTTGAGCAATACGAGAAAATGGCTAAGCAGCAGCTTGGCCTCGGGTAACGTCAGCTAACCGGCCGGTAGCGATATAACAACTAAACACGTTATAAGGAGACTATCATGGATAACATGAGCTTGTCTGACATCGCTGCCGTAACCAAAGACAAAGACAATTGGGCTGATGGTGGTATCTGGATTCTTATCCTCCTGTTTGCTCTCGGCGGTGGACTTTGGAACCGCGGTGGAGTGCAGCAAGATGCAGTCACCGAAGCCGGCCTGTGCAGCGCTATGAACTTCAACAACCTCGAGAATCTCGTCGGGCGCCTTGCCGATCAAAACAACAACCAGACTTCCATCATCGGTAATGGCATCAGCGATCTCGGGTATGCACAGCTCGGTCAAACCAATGGACTCGAGAAGGCCGTCATGCAGGGCAACTTCGACATCTCTCGCCAGGTTTCCGATTGCTGCTGCAAGACGCAGACCAACATCGCCGAGAACAAGTATGCAATGGAGAAGGGCTTCTGTAGCGTCAACAACACCATTAACGAGCGTTTCGCTCAGATGGAGAAGCAGCAACTCGAGCAGCGCATCTCCCAGCTTGAGAACCAAAACCAGATGATGTTCATCGCGCAGCAGATGAGCGGGATCGTGCGCTATCCCAACGGCTTCACTTGGGATGCAGGTACCAATCCGTTCTGCTGCAAGACGACGACTACTACCACTCCCGCTACCGGAGCTTAGGTGATCCGTCATGAGGACCATCAAGGAGCTCATGAGACAGCAGATCGACGAGTTGGAAGACGTCATCATGTACTCGTGCGACGCTCTTGAGCACAGGCCGCTGAGACCCGGTCTCGCCGACATCTACCATAAGATCGCGCAGCAAGAGGAGAATCACGCCGAACTGCTCGGCAATCAGTTGGCGGAACTGTTCAACGAGCTTCAAAAAAGAAGCCTTGAGCTTCCACCTGAACTGATGAAAAAGTGGGAAGAGCATCAGAGCAAGGTGGTTAGGCTCAAGGCGCGAGGAAGATTATACATGGACCTCTATAAATAGCAAGAGGATTCTGGTATAATCTTTGCAGAATGACGGGCGGGCTTCGGTCCGCTCGTCCGCGTTTCGACGATAGGAGAAGACATGAGCTTCAAAGAGGCCGTGAAGAACGTCCAGAAGGGCGGCAAGTACAACAAGAAGGAAGCGAGCGCCATCGTCGCAGCCGCATCCCGTAACGCGAGCCCTGCTGCCAAGCGGAAGAATCCCAAGCTCAACCGAGTGAAGTAGCGCATCCGACCCGTCCATGCGATAATCTGCTAGGAGATTTACCGATAGGAGATAACGATGGATGTACTGATGCAACTACTCCCGACCATGGTCAGCGCCGGTATCGGCGCCATCGCGTCGGTTATTACTTTTTCCATGTCTATTCAGCACCGCCTCACGAAGCTTGAGACGAAGATGGATGCGCTCGATGATAAAGTTGACAAGCACAACAACGTCATCGAGCGCACTTTTTTGCTTGAGGGAAAAGTGAGTGCGATCGAGCATCAGATTCACTGAGGAGGTGATTTGTATGTTGGACAAGTTTCTTCATGACGAGAGCATTTCCATGCGTCTCGCTCGCACTATCGTGCAGGGCGCCGTGGCAGTTCTCATCGTGGCCATCCCGCTCGCGGTGTCCGGTGTCGTGAGCGACCCGCAGTGGGCGGCTATCCTCACCGCAGCCATCATGGCAGTTCTGTCTCCCATCATGGCCATGCTCAAGACGGGTAACCCCGAAGACGGTTTGAAGGAGGAGGAATAAGATGGGAACCGCGGAAGAAGTCATCTCCTGTGCCCGACAATGGGTCGGGTATTCCAGGTGGGATGATCCTGAAGAGGGAACAGTGTTCGGCAGATGGTACGCCGGGGAGGTTAGCGAGCGCTACTACGGAACTTCAGGTGTGCCCTATTGCGCTATGTTCAC
>ERZ1035037.39-NODE-39-length-52974-cov-6.329787_pt1 | contig 52974 bp, 75 predicted proteins | sample MGYA00520618_ERZ1035037 | MGnify/ENA primary metagenome ERZ1035037 (study PRJEB33766, sample SAMN09781741) | gut metagenome | biome: gut microbiome | host: Homo sapiens | place: Madagascar | study: EMG produced TPA metagenomics assembly of the PRJNA485056 data set...
TGGAACCCCGTGACCGGTTGCTTGCATGGCTGCGAATACTGCTATGCGCGAAAGATCGCGGAGCGGTTCAGCACTGAAAAGAAATATGAAAGACCGTATGAACCGGTGCTTCCTGTTCCCACGCGCAGGGTACGCACGGAGCCGGAACCATATCCTTACGGCTTCAAGCCCACCTTCCACCGCTATAAGCTGGATGAGCCGAAAAGTTGGAAGAAGTCGCGCAATATTTTCGTTTGCAGTATGGCCGACCTGTTCGGCGACTGGGTGCCGGATGAATGGATTCAGGAAGTTTTCAAGGCTTGTGAAGCAGCGTCCCAGCATCGATACCTGTTCCTGACGAAAAACCCGAAGCGATACGTAGACCTGTACGCAAAGAACATATTGCCGATCGGGAAAGGGTACTGGTACGGAACAACTGTTACGTCACCGGAACAACCGTTTTTTTACAGCTATGCGCTAGATGACAACCCGCATACATTCGTGTCAATCGAGCCGATTATGGGATCGTTAGGAAAAATCAAGAATCCCCCGGATTGGGTGATTGTGGGCGCAGAAACTGGCAATCGAAAAGGCAAGGTTGTGCCGCAAAAGGAATGGATTGATGAAATTACTGCCGAATGCAGACGTTGGCGGGTTCCGATTTTCATGAAAGAATCTCTGCGCGAAATCATGGGCAAAGATTTTAGACAGGAATTTCCGTGGGAGGATGTGAAAGATGATGGCGACGGAAAATGACGATCTGATTAGCCGTAAGGCGGCAATTGACAGGATAAAGTCGTACTGCAATGGTTGCGACAACTATAACGGGGTGAGGTGCAGGGCTTGCCAGATTGCCGACGCGGTAGATGAAGTAGAAACAGTGTCGGCAAAGTACAGCAGGTGGATGATGAAGACGGCCATAAGCTTGTTGAACTGTTTCTCAGGTAGTTTTATTAACCAAAATGGAGAGTTTATTGCACATTTGGCGTCAAACACCTATTTTCGCCTTATCGACTGCGAAAATGAGCGAGACGTCAAGTGCAAGGTGCTGGAATGGCTTTCATACGCGGCCAGCAAAGGACAACCGTACAGAACCAATAAATTCAACCAGAGATTTCGGCAGTTTATGCAGGACGGGATCAACCAACATCTTGGAACGGCGTTTTCCAATGAAGATTTTGACGAGATATACACCCACCTTGGGAACTGCTGCAATCATCAAAAAACGCTGCGCTTTATCGAATTTGGATTTGATATGGCTCTACTACCTACAAGGGAGGCGTGAAAGCAATGGCTGAAACGTTGTATCAGATGGCAATAAGAATGTGCCTTACATTTCGTGAATGCAACAAGTGCCCGCTGGGATACCTCAAAGACACGTGTCTGATTCAGGTAATTAGTACTGGCAACGTCGAAGATGCGGAGGAGCAGCTTGCAATACTGAGCAAGTGGGCAAAAGAATATCCGAATCATCCGAATAAAACGTATAAGGACGTTTTTCTCGAAAAGTTTCCGAAAGCTACAATACTAGACGGGAATACGACGCTGATTTGCAAGAATAATGTTTTTGGAGCATCGTATGATTGTCTACGCATGAGCAGTTGTGAAAAGTGCTGGAACGAGCCGTACAAGGAGGGAGGGCATGAATAAAGTAATCCTGATAGGCAACCTGACCCGTGACCCGGAAACGCGCACCACGACCAGCGGCATAACCTGCTGCGCGTTCTCCATCGCGGTGAACCGTCGCCGCACAAACGCCGATGGCAATCATGAAGTCGATTACTTCAACGTTACCGCGTGGCGTCAGCTGGGCGATTTGTGCATGAAGTATCTGTCCAAGGGGCGTAAAGTCTGCGTCGAGGGTTCGATTCAGATACGCACCTACGATGCGCAGGACGGCTCCAAGCGCACGGCGGTTGACGTCATTGCCGACAGTGTGGAGTTCTTATCGCCGCAAAACGCGGGCGGCGCTCCGGCGACGTCGGCAGCGCCTACGCACGCTTCGGCAGCGTATGGGCATCGGCGGATGTCTGACATGCTCGGCAGCAGTGGAAGCGGCGCGGTTGCCCCACCTGCGTTTAGTCCGCAAAACGGGTTTACACAGGTGGACGACGACGAACTGCCATTCTAGCAGATTAAATGGGAGGAATGTACATGGAACGAGAAGATTTATATAAACTCCGCGGAGGGCTGAAGAACATAGCTCATCTGCGGGAGGAAATCGCGGCGCTGGAATCGCGGAGGCTATCGCCTCGCATTACAGCATACGGCTCAGAGCGTGTGCAGTCCTCCAGCCGGGGCGACATTATGCCTGAACAGGCGGCGCAAATGGATGCGCTGATAGCGCGGTATCGGGCCGAGCTTAACGGCACGCTCGCCCTGCAAGCCGAGTTTGAGCGCATGATTGAGCCGCTCAATCCGCTGGAAAAGCGTATCATGCGTTACTACTACATAGACGGCATGATCTGGGAGCAGATATGGCAGGAGACCAACTACTCGACGCGGCACCTGCTGCGCCTCCACCGCGGGATTATGGACAAGCTGTTCCCGTCCGAGCAGAAAACCGGCTGAAAATCGGGAAAAGCGCAAACATGTCATAACATGTCACCCTGTTCCCGTTGTATAATGTAATCAGTTAAAAAAGCGCGAGCGTCTGGCCGATTGGCCGGGCGCTTTTTTCATGCTTCATGCGGACAAAGAGGAAATCCGAGTGAAAGAGTGAAACACATGGACGGAAATCCTCAAAAGGAAAAATACACGCAAAAGCTGGACATTATCCACTACAAGCCTACCGGGAAAAAGCCGAAGCTGTCAGAACTGATTGACGAAAGGAAAACTCATGAGCTTCTAACGGATATTATCCTTTCAAAGGTTAGCTGGGATGAACGGCGTTTTCTTATAAAAGCGACCTACCGACATCTCGCCTTTAACTATCAGAAGATTGCGGAGTATTACGCACACGCTACCAAAGAGATGCAAGAGCTTATGGAAAAGTCGGCGCTGGTTATCATTGATTACGACAACGCGATTGAGAATGGATATGCGCGATTCTCAAGGCGTATTGATGCAATGACTGATGCCGATGCGTGACGATTTTGCAGTTTTCATACTCTCTCATGGTCGTCCGCACAACGTCAAGACATACAAGACGCTGGTAAAACAGGGGTACAGCGGCAAGTGGTTTCTTGTGTTGGACAATGAGGACGCAACAATCAACGAGTACATGGATGAGTTCGGCGAGGAAAACGTAATCGTCTTTGACAAGGCAGCAATAGCCAAGACATTCGACCAAGCGGACTTATCAGACGACCGGCGCACGGTTGTATATGCGCGCAATGCTTGCTTTGACATTGCCAAGCAATTAGGGCTGCGCTATTTTCTGGAGCTGGACGACGACTATACTGCGTTTCGTACCAGATATGAAGAAGATGGGAAGCTGAAATCGAAGCTCGTGTCCGATTTGGATTATGTGTTTGACGCAATGGTTGACTTTCTGACGGACAGCGGCGCGCTTACCGTAGCATTTTCGCAAGGCGGAGATTTCATTGGTGGACTTGGCAATGCGTTCTGGAAGAATCGGACCAAGCGCAAGGCCATGAACACGTTCTTCTGCGACGTCAACAAGCCATTCAAGTTTGTTGGACGGATAAACGAGGACGTGAACACTTACACGCTTCTGGGCAATCAGGGCGAGCTTATTTTATCCGTCGCCGACGTTCAGTTCGACCAGTTGGACACGCAAAGCAACGCGGGCGGGATGAGTGATGTATATCTCGACAAAGGGACGTACCTCAAGTCATTCTATTCGGTGCTGTTCTCACCTCAATGCGTGAAGGTTATTGAAATCGGAAGGCATAAGAGGCCGCATCACCGAGTTGCATGGAATAATTGCACGCCTATGATTATGAGTGAAAAAATCAAGCGCTAAACGAAAGGGGTGTTGCAGGATGGCGAAATTGACGGCAAAGCAGCAGCGTTTTGTTGATGAATATCTTATCGACCTGAATGCGACACAGGCCGCTATTCGGGCAGGTTATACAGCAAAGTATGCCAACACAAACGCATCGAAACTACTACAAAATACTACAATTCGGGACATGATTGCAAAGCGTATGGCCGAAAAGGAAGCCGAACTCATAGCAAGCCAGGACGAGGTGCTGCGCTATCTGACCGCGGTCATGCGTGGCGAATCGCACGCCGAGGTCGTTGTGGTGGAAGGCGTGGGCGAAGGCTGCTCCGAGGCTCGCACCATGCAGAAAGCGCCGGACGAAAAGGAACGGCTCAAGGCCGCCGAGCTGCTGGGCAAACGCTATGCCCTGTTCACTGAGAAGGTCGAGACCGACACGGATATGGAGCTGAATATTCATGTGGACTATGGCGACGAAAATGGTTAGAATGCTTATCCATAAAATCAGGAAGCATAGATTTTGCAAAAACAACGGCTATCGCTGCCCTGAATGTATTTACCACGAGTTTGTTTTTAATGGGATTGTGTTCCGTGGAATCAGATGCCTGTATAGGGATGGTTCTGAATGAACCTTAATGTACAGGCGAATCCGTGCTTCCGCGAGGTAGACCATTCTCATAAGCGCTATATCGTCATGAAAGGCAGCGCGGGCAGCGGCAAGAGCGTTGACACGGCTCAAAACTACATACTGCGGCTGATGCGGGACAAGGGGCGCAATCTGGTTGCCATGCGCAAGTCGGACATCACTAACCGCGACAGCACCTTTGCCGAGCTGACCGGCGCAGTGTATCGGATGTTCGGCAGCAATGCCGAGCGGTACTGGCGCATAACGCAGTCGCCACTCTCCCTCACCTGCCTGCATAACGGCAACAAGATTATATTCCGCGGTGCCAACGACGATAAGCAGCGTGAGAAGCTCAAGTCCATTACCTTCCAGCGCGGCAAGCTGACAGACGTATGGCTTGAGGAAGCGACCGAGTTTACGCAGGCTGACCTTGAAATCATAGACGACCGTCTGCGCGGCGACTTGCCCGAAGGCCAGTTCTATCAGATACGCATGACCTTCAACCCGGTTTCGGCGACGCACTGGATAAAGAAGATTTTCTTCGACATACCCGACCCGAACGTGCTCACCCACCACTCGACCTACCTGATGAACCGGTTCGTCGATGACGCTTACAGGGCACGCATGGAGCGCCGTAAGCTGGTAGACCCAGAGGGCTATCGCATATACGGCCTCGGCGAATGGGGCGAAATCGGCGGCTTGATCTTGCATAACTGGGAAGTAAAGGACATATCGCAGAGCCTTAATGACTATGACGACATCTCCCTTGGCATGGACTTCGGTTTCAACCACGCCACGGCCATTCTGCTACTGGGGATTAAGGACGACGATATATATGTGCTCGACGAGGTTTACGAGCACGAGAAGGACACCAACGAGATAATTGAAATCGCCTTAAAGAAGGGCATTCCGACGAACCGCATTATCTGGTGCGACAGCGCTGAACCTGACCGCATTCTCATGATGCAAAAGGCGGGCTTTAGAAAGGCGCTGGCCGTAAACAAGGGCGGCTCTGCGGGGTCTGTTAAGGCTCAAATAGACTGGCTCAAGCAGCATCGGATATACGTCCATCCCCATTGCGTGAACGTGATAAAAGAGATGCAGCAATGGAAATGGAAAAAGGACGAGCAGAGCGGCGAGTATCTGGATGAGCCCGTGCCGGTCATGGACGACGCTATGGCCGCGCTGCGGTATGGCGTGGAGAGCTGGCGCAAGGCCAACACCGCGGTTAAGGCGGCGAGGAGGATTTAGATGTGCAGGCATATATGGAAAACGATTAACGATGTGCGCGTCTGCCAGCGCTGCGGGCTGACTGTGCGGCTGCTGGACGGTGCCGTGCTGTTTGACCGCAAGCTCCCCGACGTGAAGAAGGGTGGCAGGAAGCATGATCATTAAGTTCAAGCAGGTTACCAGACATAAGTCGCAAAAATATCCCGATTTTACTGCCGAGATAGAGGCCATTGAAAAGGGCGGTATTACCGACAAGCTGCTCAACCGCATAATCAAGAAGCACAAGAGGAACGCCGATTATAATAGGAGCCTGATAGATCGGTATGAAGCGCTGGCCGAACATGTGCCAATCTTCAACCGTGAGCCGCGCTTTGCCGATGGCGATAAGACGGACATTATCAATCACACGATTAATAATGACTTCTTTTCCGAAATCGTGGATTTCAAAACCGGCTATTTCGCGGGCAACCCTATCGCCTACTCATACGCTGATACGCACGAGGCGCTGGAAGATACCGGCGACGCGGGCGACAGCTATGAAGAAATGCACGCGGCCCGCGAGCAGGCGACCAAGGCCATTACAGATTTCATCACGCGCACGAATATTTATGACTGCGACATGGAATGCACCAAGTATGCGGCGATATGCGGCTACTGCGGGCGGCTGTTCTACATCGACCCGGACGGCGACGAGCGCGTGATGGTCGTGCCCCCTAACGAGACTATCATACTGTCAAAGACGCGCGACATTACTCAGCCCACCTACGGGCTGCGCTATTACGTCGTTACGGACATCAACGATACTCAGATCGTCAAGGCCGAGTTCTACGACGACGAGTATATCTACTACGCCGAGGGCTTTGAGGGCGACTTGCACATTATCGGGTGGCAGACTAACCTTTTCGGCTGCTGTCCGCTGCAAGGCATACCCAACAACCGCGAGATGATGGGCGACGCCGAGAAGGTGCTGGAGCTGATTGACGCCTACGACCGGGCGCTGTCGGACGCCAACAACGAGATTGACAGCTTTGCCAATGCGTATATGGTGTTCGAGAACGTAAGTCTGAGTGATGACGAGTTCCGCAAGGCGCAGGCCAGCGGTGCCTTCCAGTTCTTCACCGGCGGCACTGACGGCAAGGTGTACTTCCTCACCAAGGACATAAACGACGGATTCATCGAGCACCATCTGGACCGGCTTCAGGAAAACATTTACCGCTTCTCCAAGACGCCCGACATGAGCGATGAGGTATTCGGCACTGCGAGCGGCATAAGCCTTAAATTCAAGCTGACGGGGCTGGAGACGAAGTGCGGCATGTTCGAGGCCAAGATGATTTCGGCAGGCGCGTACATGTTCAGGCTGCTGGCGAATATATGGGGCAAGAAACAGATCAAGATTGACCCGCTCCAGTGCGTGATGAACTTCAAACGCAACTTCCCGCTCGACCTGCTGAGCGAGGCGCAGGCAACGCAGCAGCTTATCGCCGCCGGGCTGCCTAAGCGCGTGGCGTATGAGATTGCCCTGTCATGTGTGGATGATGTAGAGTATGTCATGCAGCAGATCGAGGAAGAGAAGGACGGCATACAGGTTCCTTCGCTTGTTGATGATGACGAGGACGACAAGGAGGAGCAGACTTGAATCTTGATGTACTTGTAATCCTTGAAAAAGATGGAGCGGTCATCAATCGCTTTGGGGGAAGCAGTGAAGGGCTAACCCCGCCAGCAGAAGATAAAATAGCAATCCTTGATCAGGCTGTCCTAGACATGTCTGTGCTGGCATAAGGAGGCTAATATGGCATACAAAAAGCAAAATTTCGCGCGAGGGCAAACGCTGTATGCGTCGCAGTTGAACGCGATGGATGGACAGATTGCCGCGAACGAGGCGGCGATTAAAGAGAACAAGCGGGCGATTGAAGCACTTCCGTCGGGCGGCGGGACAACGCTGACGGGGGCACAGGCCACGACGCTTGGCGCAGGTAGTGCGGCCACAGCGGAAATAATCGACACGGTTGACGGTAAGGTGCTGAAAATAGGCGTGCCGCGCGGTGAAAAGGGCGATGCCGGCGCAAAAGGCGATCCGGGCGAAAGAGGTATTCAGGGCGAGCGCGGATTGCAGGGTGAAAAAGGCGATACCGGCGCAACGGGCGCACAAGGCGAAAAAGGCGACAAGGGAGAACCCGGTGCGGCAGGTGCGCAGGGTGAGAAGGGAGACAAAGGCGACACTGGCGCAACCGGCCCCGCTGGCCCGCAAGGCCCGAAAGGCGAGAAAGGTGATAAGGGCGATACCGGCCCGCAAGGCGCTCAGGCGAACGTTGATACGACGCTCGCGGTGAGCGGCGCGGCGGCGGACGCGGCGGCGGTGGGCACGCGGTTTGGCGCGGTCGAGGGCGCGCAGACGGTGCTTGAGGGGCGCGTTACAGCGCTGGAAGGCGGCAGTATCGCCGTGGACGCGACGCTTACCCAAAGCGGCAAGGCGGCGGATGCAAAGACGGTGGGCACGCGCATAAGTGCCGTGGAGACCGCGCAGGGAACGCTAACCAACCGCGTAAGCGCCATAGAAAACAACGCGGTAGAGATAGACGGCACGCTCACTAAGGCCAATCAGGCGGCAGATGCTAAAGCCGTGGGCGACAAGGTGAGCGCACTGGAGACCGCGCACGGCAATCTGGTGGAACAGGTGGGCGCGATTCAGCCGGGGCTTACGCAGGCTGAAAAGAGCGCACTACTTGCCCTACTGGGCGCGGCGGCATACGGCAGCGATGATATGGCCGCAACGTATGCGTCGCTTAAAGCCCTATGGGAGGGCGGCGACGTGCCGGTGATGGCGGTCAACGTAACGCCCACAACGCTGAACATGACAGTGGGCGGCACGGCGACGCTAAAGGCCACGGTAATACCCGGCATGGCGACCGATAAGGCGGTATCGTGGAGTGTCAGCCCCTCGGGCATAGTGAACGTAAACGGCGGCAATGTAGAGGCTATAAGCGTGGGTGACTGCGTGATAACCGCGACGGCGGGCGGCGTATCGGGTACGTGCACAGTAAGCGTACAGGCGGCGGCGATACCGGCGACCAAGGTTACGCTCAACAAAAACACTTTGGAGCTGAGTACAGGCGATATAGAGACACTCACGGCAACGGTAACGCCCGCAAACAGCACCGACGCGGTAGTATGGACGGCCAGCCCGGATGGCATTGTAAGCGTCACGGGCGGCGTTGTGGAGGCGCTGAAAGCGGGCAATTGCACGATCACGGCCACGGCGGGCAGCAAGTCGGCCACGTGCGCGGTGACGGTTAAGGCAAAGATCGTTGCGGTGCAGTCGGTCACGCTGAACAAAAATGCGCTGACGCTGGCCGTGGGCAAGAGTGAGACGCTGACGGCCACGGTATTGCCCGCGAACTCAACCGACAGAACGGTGGTATGGAGCGTAAGCCCGAGCGGCTATGCGACAGTCACGGGCGGCGTGGTCAAGGCAACGGCGGCGGGAAGCTGTACGGTTACGGCGAGCTGCGGCGGCAAGTCGGCGAGCTGTGCGGTGACTGTGCAAGAGGCCGCGAGCGACCTTATAATCGACACGGCGGCCAACGCGGGCGTAAACCGCGTATGGCAGGCGAACACGCCGCTGGTCAAGTCGCTGTACGTACCGCTGACCATGAAAAAGAGCTTCAAGCTGAAGCAGCTTGACTTTACGATCAAACTGACGGGCGCGACGAGCATCGAAGTGAGCTTCTACAACAAGACCAAGGCGCGCAACGAGGGCACGAACGTAAATCTTGCGGGCACGGCGGGCGACTACCGCGCCGTGGCGGACTGCGACATCGACGTGTCGGCGGGCGACGAGTATCAGATATGGATAAATTCGACCGACACGGTGATGTGCTATCCCAGCGTGCTGGACACGTCGCTGGGCGAAAACGAATACTTCTCGACCGAGGGCAGCGAATACCGCTGGAACAACAGCAAGATCAAGTACCTGGGCTACATAACGATTGAGGTGTGATATGGCGATATACGATGTAAGCGGCGGCGAGATTACAAGCGTTGACAACGCCGCAAAGCTGAAACTTTACCCGTGGCCGGTAATTCTGGGCGCGGCAGATTTGACCACAAGCGCGGCGGGCGCGGGTGTGCTTCAGGGCGATGTGTTTACGCTGACGGGCGGCGCGGGCGTGTACGCCGCGTTTGGCGTGCCGGTCAGTGAGATTGAAAGCCAGATGGTCAGGTTCAGGGCGGGCTGTACAGCGCTGACTGGCGGCGCAAAGCTGGTTATCGCGGGCACAAAGAAAAGCAGCACCGAGAGCGCGACAGTCGATTTGTGCACGCTTGGAGTAGGAAGCATCGAGCAGGACATTGACCTAGCGTGGTACGATGTGTATTCCACACTGGATATGGCTAAGGCGGTAAGCGTGCGGATTGTGCTAAATGCGGCAAGTTCAAGCATTACTTTGAACGCGCCTGAACTGTGCGAAAAGGTCATGGACTGCGCTTACGTGGATGATGGCGGCGCGACGCTGGGCAAGGCGCTTGAAAACGTACAGACGGCGATACAGGGCGCTTCCGGCGGCTTCGACGGGCAGTTTACCGCGCCCGACGGGAGCAAGTACATACTTCAGGTGTCGGCGGCGGGCGAGGCGGTATTTACGCCGGTTGTGCCCTCCAAGGCGCTGTTCATCGGCAACAGTTTGCTTGTTGGCTTTGGTCAGTTCGGTATGTGCGCGTCGAACGCACAGTCAGATTACTATTACCATGTGACGCAGGCGATAACCGCAAAGAATGCGGGTTTCACGGCGGCTAAGGCGGGCGGCACGGCGATTGAGGCAGCTACCGACGATGATACTTTGGACACGGCCTACAACGGCATTGCGAGCAAGGTAACAAACGATCTCGACCTTATCATTGTGCAGCTCAGCGACAATACAAACTCGACGGAGAAGATTGCTTATCTCAAGTCGGGCGGCGCGAAGCGGCTGCTAAGTAAGCTCCGAACCGCCGCGCCTCATGCGCGCGTGGTGTGGGCGGCGGCGTGGTATACGAGCACCGAAAGGCTGGACGCGATACAGGCGGCGTGCGCGGCGACGGGGTGCGAGTTCATACCGTTCAACGACCTGAACACGGCTGAAAATCGCGGCGCAATCGGCAACACGATAACCTATCCGGACGGCAATACGTCAACCGTTGAGGCGAGCGGCGTTGCGTCCCATCCGGGCGATGCGGGTATGCTGGCGATTGCACAGAGGATATTGGAGAAGCTGGGAATAGGTTGATGGACTAAATGAAAGAGGTGATACGGCATGGCAAGAGACCTTGAATACTATCTGGCGCAGGCACGCCGTATCGCCGAGCACCGGGAGGCGGGCGCAGAGAAAGCCATTCGCAAGGAGTTCAGAGAGCTGCTCAAGAGCCTTAAATCATATATTGCCGACGTGCATGAGCAGTATGCGGCGGGCGACGGCTCTCTCTCCTATGCCGACCTTCAAAAGGCGGGCTATGATGCCCGTTTCCTTGAAGAAATCGAAAGCCGCATATCCGTCGCCACGCCGAAGGTTGCAAGGGAGCTGCACCAGCTTGTGAATGATACTTACGAGTTGAGCTACAAGAGCATGGTCGAGGGCGTGGATAAGGTTCTGGCCGGAGCGGGCATTGACGATGTTTTTCCCAATGCTGTGGCAATCACGCCGGAGCAGATCATGAAGGTCGTCAAGAACCCGATCATGGAAGTGGCCCTCGAAAAGAACCACCGGGACATCGTGTACGACATTAAGCAGGCCGTGGCGGTCGGACTGATGAACGGCGACCGCTACGCCACCGTTGCCCGGAAAATCAGCGTTGCGCTGGATAAGGAAAACGGGCCTTACAAGAACGCTATGCGGATTGCCCGCACGGAGGCACACCGCGTCCGGGAAGCCGGAAACATGGACGCGGCTCGGAGCGTGGACAAGGAAATGCAGGGCACTTCCACCGGTTTGCGCATGTGCAAGACGTGGCGCACCATGAAAGACGAGCGCGTGCGCCCCCAGAGCAGGCGCAGAAGCAAAAAGGGCGGCTGGACCTCCAAGATGGGCAAGGGCCCTAATCATATGAAGCTGGAAGGCCAGACGGTGCTTGCCGATGAGCCGTTCGACCTGCTGGATGGGAACAAGGCAGAGGCACCGGGTCAGAGCGGTGTGGCCGGGCATGATATTAACTGCCGGTGCTATGTGTCATATGACATGATGACCGACGAGGAGTTCTTCAAGAAGACCGGGAAACACTTCCCCGGATGGAAGGGCGATATTGAAAATTCTGAAAATAGTGGTACAATAGAACCGAAGATAAGCAAGGAGTGCAAGGCCATTGTTGACACGCTTAATCAGCAGGGTGTGGACTACAAGAAAGTCGAAAAGCACACCAAGTCGCTGACGGAGCGCGAGATCATATCTGTGCTGGCTGGCGGAGACAATACAAGCGGCTCATGTGCATCCGTTGGCATTGCCTACATCGGGCAAAAGCATGGCTTGAATGTGCTTGACTTCCGGGGCGGAAAGAGCATGGAATACTTCTCAAAGAAGATGACGAAGCTGAACATGTTCAAGGCGCTGGGCGCAGCACCCGTCGAGGAAAGCAGTGCAAAGAGCAACCTGACCAACGGCAAGCGCGTCCTTGCGAAGATGGTCAAGGGGAAAGAATACTACCTATCCGTGGGCAGACATGCTGCCATTGTGCGACTGAATGACGATGGCGTTATGCAGTACCTTGAATTGCAGTCCGCAACCCGCAGCGGATGGCATGATTTCGCCAACGATGTTAAGGAAACCCTCAAATGGCGGTTCGGCTGTTCTTCCCGCAGCAGCTATTGGAATGCTGCCTACCTTACGGACATTGACCAGTTCAAAGGCAACGATGACCTGACCACGCTACTTGGCTACATCAACACCAGCGAATCTGAGCAAAGGAAGGGTAAACATGGCACAATCAAATAAATTGTTCAAGAACAATCCCACCGATCAGATTTGGTGGGTTGATACCTCCGACAAAGACGGCAGCTTTGTTTTCACATTCGATAAGGAAACGTACTTCAACATGTTTTCCGATTATCCTCACAAGCTGACAGCCGAGCAGAAGGAAATCTTCGACAGGGAGAATCCCTACTGGAAGGATTTTTTCAGCGACAGGCAGTAAACCATAGCAACAGAACCAAGCACTTTGCGAAAGCAGGGTGCTTTTTTATTGACCACAGGAGGAATAGTGATGCTCCTTGATGTAATTGTGCGATTAATCAGACAAGGAGGTGCGATTGACATGGGCATCAATCTGCCAAGCATCACGAAAGACGACGAGGGCAAGTACCTCATGGTAAAGGATGGGCGGCCCGTATGGAGCGCAATGCCCATAAAGTACGTGGAGAGCCTGGACTATGACAACATGCTGAACATACGGAGCCTGTCGAGCGGGTCATATGTGCTGTATGGCAAGTTCCAGCCGTTTGCAGGTTCGCCGTCTGTGCTTACGTTCTCCAGTGCATTGCTGGTGAACATAATCACCAAGACGTCGGGCACGTGGGCGCAGGTATTCTATCCGGCCAGCAACCAAGTGCAATTCCTCTCGATTACAAATGACAACTACGAGCGGACGAATATCCCGCTGAATGACCTTTACGCGCTGTTGAATCAAAGCGGCGCTTGAGGAATATATGGCAGGAGGACGACAGTGTGCAGAAAGTCCGTAACCCGTGCAGGAGGTGGTAATCGGTGGATGAAATCGAGGTTTACAACGGCTTGGACAGTACCAGCATAGTGAAGGCGCTGTCCGCGAATCAGGGCAGAGTGCTGAACGAGAAGATTATGAACGTCGCAAGCGTGACGGACATAGACGCAATATTCGACTAATCAGTGGAGGTAATGACATGGCTTTTGTCCCTACCTATTCCACAAATGAGATTTGGCGTGACAACGACCGAACGAGATGTCTGACGGACGACCTTGACGCGATTGAGAGCGATATATCGTCGCTTGAAACCGGCAAGGCCTCTAGCAACCATACACACCCGACGAGCCAGATAACGGGGCTGGCGGACGCTCTGGCGGGCAAGGCCTCCAGCACGCACACGCACAGCGCCGCCGACGTGGGAGCGGCTGCCGCTACACATAACCATGATGCCAGCTACGCGGCGCTATCGCACACGCACGCGCAGTCCAACATTACCGGGCTGGGCACCGCCCTATCAGGCAAAGCCGACGTCGGGCACACGCACGACCAAGGCGATATAACGGGCCTGACGGGAGCGCTAAGCGGCAAGGCCGCAGCTGCTCATACTCATGCACAGAGCGACGTTACCGGGCTTACAGCGGCTCTTGAAGGCAAGGCTGCGGCCAGTCACACTCACACCGGCTATGCGTCTTCCACGCACACGCATACACCGGCGAGCATAGGCGCGGCGGCTGAAACCCACGGGCATACAATCGCCAACGTGAGCGGGCTGAGTGACGCGCTGGCGGGTAAAGCGGCTGCAAACCATACGCACAGTTACAACGACCTTACCAATAAGCCCACCATTCCGGCGGCATACACTCATCCGGCAACGCACCCGGCAAGCATGATTACAGGGCTTTCCAGCGTGGCTACAAGCGGCAAATACAGCGATTTGACCGGGAAGCCTACCATTCCTACGATTCCCGCTTCCCTGCCCGCAAACGGCGGCAATGCGGACACGGTGGATGGGAAGCACGCGTCAGCATTCGCGCTGGCCGACCATGTTCATGGCACTACACCTGTGACCGAGACTAATACCAATCTTGATAATTATTCTGTCGCGGGGGTTTATTCCTTTGCCGCCGCGTATCAGCCAGTCAACAGACCTTCCGGTACATCCAACGGATGGCTGGTTGTTGTCCCGTGGACCAGCAATCCGACGACGCAGACAGTCAAGCAGTTCTGGCTCAGGCATGGCAGCATCAGCTCGAACGACCACGAGGTATACACCCGCACGAAAATCGGCGATTACGGCTGGAGTTCTTGGGCGAAGGTCATCACGTCGAAAGATATAACGATTACCAAAGAAAACGGCGATGTATACGTGTCGTGGACGGGTCAGGATGTCGTCGCAAAGCTGACCGCGCTTGCCCCCGGCATGTATACGGCCTATTCGCGCGGTGGTGCGTCGGCGGGCACGACAAATGCCCCTAATAGTTCGGAGGGATTCCGGTATCTCATCCATAAGACGGGTGAAAACACCACGGATTATGGCTGGGCGATTGCCTTCGGCACATCGGGATCTGTTTACGCCGGGTATCACGATGCCGGAACATGGCGCGGGTGGCGAGCGCTATACAAAGGACTGCCGGACGTATTATGGAGCGGCGTATACTACATGAGCGCCAACCAAACCGTTACGCCGACTAAGAAGCTGTCGGAGTGCAGAACGGGCTGGATGCTGCTATGGAGCGATTACGATGTAAGCACGGGCAAAGCAAATGACGGCGATTTCGTAACGACCATTATACCGAAATGGAACCCGTCTGGTTCGACATGGGCGGGCAAGTCGTTCTACTGCGACATTCCGCGGTACATAGGCGCGAATCAGTCAGATGTGACGACGGAAAGCCGCATCATCAAGATGATATATGTACACGACAACAAGATTGTCGGTCATGCGGCGAACAACCAAGGTGCCCGCACAGACGTTGTTCTGCGGGCTGTGTATGAAGTCTGACGGTATAGGAGGCTATCATCATGAGTAAGCTAATCAATCTGACCGGTCTTACCCGTTTCTGGACGAAGGCGAAGGATTACATCGACACCGCGCTGAATGGCAAGGTGGACAAGGTAACTGGCAAGGGGCTTTCTACCAATGACCTGACCGCGACGCTGAAAGGCAACTACGACGCAGCCTATACCCACAGCAATAACAGCGACGTCCATGTGACCGCCGCTCAGAAGACCGCGTGGGACGGCAAGGCGGACGGCGACCACAACCATAACGGCACGTATGCGGCCGCTTCCCATTCTCACGCATATGCCGACCTGACGGGCAAGCCCACGATTCCCACTAAGGTTTCCCAGTTGACGGACGCCGCCGACTATGCCAAGAAAACCGACATTGCCGGTGTGTACAAGTACAAGGGCTCTGTCGCAACCGTCAGCGCGCTGCCCACTACCGGCGTTGCCGAGGGTGATGTGTATAACGTCGAGGCGGATGGCGGCAATTACGCATGGACCGGCGATGCGTGGGATGCACTGGGCGGCACTGTTGCCATTGAGGCCGCGACGAACGCTGAAATCGACGCTATCTTCGCCTGATCGGAGGGATGAAGCATGACCTTCATTACCCTTGAAGGGCTGCGCCGCTTCTGGCGGAACGTCAGCCAGCGAGCGACTGCCATTTACACGGCAGCGTCGTCAGATGGCGTGTCTTATACCGTGACGGTTCCAGGCGTTACGGAACTAAAGCACGGCATGAGAATCACCATCAGCCCGGCGCGCATGTCGGCGTCGGCAAGCCCGACTTTGAACGTGAACGGGTTGGGCGCGCACGGCATTCGGCTACCGCTCACTTTCAACAACGTCGCTGCCGCCACGCCGAACATCGCAACCTTTTACTCTGCGGGCAAGCCGCTTCTACTGATGTACGATGCGACCTATGCAGGCGGCGTTTGGAAAGCGATGGAGAAGCCCTGCGTATCTGCGCAGGACCTTTACGGGACTGTGCCGATAGAGAGCGGCGGCACTGGAGCTGACAATGCAGCAGACGCGCTGACCAGCCTCGGCGCGGCAAGCAAAGCCTCTCTGGACGCGCTTGCGGCAAGGGTTGCGGCGCTCGAATCCAAGTAAACATCCAAGGCACCATTTTCGTGAGGTTACGGAAATGATGCCTTTTCTATGTGCTGTCGTAGCTCAAATGGCAGAGCAGCCGTCTTGTAATCGGCAGGTTGAGGGTTCAAGTCCCTCCGGCAGCTCTCCGCGGGCCTGCTGCCCGCGGACCCTCCTTAATAAGCTGCGGCCCGTAAAAGCGGCTCTGATTGGTATGAGTGGGCTCTCATCCATCAGCCCCAGTGCAAGTCTGGTTGGGCTTAATTAAGTATGTGGGCGCAGGGCGTGAACTCTTGAATGTGGGCGCGTTTGCTGCGAACTCAATATATATGTGGGCCCGTCAAGGCGGGAACTCAAAGGAGGCTTTACTATGGCAGAAGAAACGACGACCGTTACTGCGGCGGCGGAACAGGGTGCCACCGGCACCGAGCAGTCTGCCCCCAACAATGCGGCCAACACCGGCAATCCTGCTGAAAACGCGGAACCGCAGGGCAACGCTCCCGACGAAACCAGCATTGCGGAGCTGGTGCAGCGCGCAGTTGACCGCGCCACGAACAAGCTCGGCAACGACAACAAGAAGCTGCGGCAGCAGTTGGAAGACCTGAAAAAGTCAAAGCTGACCGCAGACGAGGCCGCGGAGCTGGAGCGGCAGGAGCGTGAAGACGCTCTCGATGAGCGCGAAAAGGCGCTTAAAGACAAGGAAAACCGCATGTACGCGATTAAGGCCATTAAGGAGGCCGGACTTGATGACGGCAGCGCCGCCTCGCTCGATCTGGTTGAGTTCGTACTGGCCGACGACGAGGACGGCATAAACACCCGCGTCAAGACCTTCGGCGCGCTGGTGCAGCGCTTTGTCAAGGCTGCGGTGGATAAGACCTTCAAGGCCAACGGGCGCACTCCCGGCGTCGGCAATGCGGCCAGTGCTGATGACAAGGACGACACACCCAGCAGCCTTGCGGTTCAGCTCGGCAAAAATGCGGCCAAAGCGAACGAATCTTTTAAGACAACCCTCGACTACTATCTGGGAGGTAATAAGCGATGAAGTTTACCAGCAAATCGGTAACGGCTCCTAAGGAAATCCTTTACAACGACCATTATGTCGCCATTCCCTACGATTGCAGCGACATAGCGGACAACAGCGGCATTGTGCCCGCGGGCACCATCATTCCCTCGAACGACGGCAACGCCATTGGCGTGCTGCTGAGCGACGTGACGAAGGCCGACAATCCCAACGGTACGGTCGTGATACACGGCTTTATCAAGCAGGAAGCGCTCCCGGCTAACCCCTCCAGCGCGGCCATTACCGCGCTCAAGAACGTCGTGTTCATGGATAAGCACCGCAAGCCCCAGCCGCAGAAGTACAGCGTAACGTATGATCTGAACGGCGCGACCGGTACGGCTGTGACCGACGGCAGCTCGCCTTATTCCGCGGGCGCGACTGTGACCGTTAAGGCCGCGCCGACGATAACCACTTATCCGACCGGCACTACCCAGTTTGACAAGTGGAACACTGCGGCGGACGGCTCCGGCACCAGCTATGCGGCCTCGGCCACGTTTGCTATTTACGACAACGTTAAGCTGTACGCCATTTACAAGGCCTAAGGAGGTAATGAGAAATGAAACTTACTGACATCTTTACCGCGCAGGCAATCGCGGCCAATTATACCGAGGTGGCGAGCAATGCCATCCCCTACCTCGGCACGGGTTTCTTCCCGTCCCAGAAGAAAGCCGGTCTTGACCTGAAATGGATTAAGGGTCACAAGGGCCTGCCCGTGTCCCTGATGCCCAGCAACTTTGACGCTAAGAGCACCTTCCGCGACCGTGTGGGTATCTCCATTTCGGAAACCGAGATGGCGTTCTTCCGTGAATCCATGCTGGTTAAGGAAGCGGACGAGCAGGAAATCATGCGCATACAGGATTCCAACGACCCGTATGCGGCGACCGTCTTGCAGAACATTTTCGACGACGCGCGCACGCTTATCGACGGCGCGAACGTGGTGCCTGAGCGCATGATAATGCAGCTCCTTGCCCCGCTCGGCGGTGAGATGGGCATTGAAGTGCAGGCCAACAACGTGAGCTATAAGTACAACTACGACCCGGACGGCAGTTGGAAGGCCGACCATTACATGTCCATCGAGGACGCCGCGGACATGTGGAACGCCTCCGCTACCTGTGACCCGCTCGCCGATCTGGAAGCGGCGCTCGACGCGCAGGAGGCCAAGAGCGGCAACCGCCCGGAAATCCTGCTCATGTCCAAGCCGACCTTCAAGCTTATTAAGGACAGCGCCAAGGTGCGCTCCGGCGTGCTGGCGCAGAACGTGACGGCCAACGTCAACTACACCACCGCCCGCGTTCAGGCCTTCGTGGAGGAGGAACTGAACGTGCGCATAGTCACGTACACCAAGAAGTTCAAGAAGGAGGACGGCACCGAGGCGAGCTTCTACCCGGACAACATCGTCATGATGCTGCCTAACGGCGCGCTGGGCCGCACATGGTACGGCACCACGCCCGAGGAGCGCACGCTGTCCAGCAAGGCGGGCGCGAACGTGTCCATCGTCAATACCGGCGTGGCCGTGGCCGTGACCATTACCGACGACCCGGTAAACACCAAGACTACCGTTTCCGAGATTGTACTGCCGTCCTTCGAGCGCATGGATGAATGCTATGCGCTACAGGTGGTTTCGGAGTAAAAAACCCATCGGGAGTGAGCTAAATGGCAAAGACATATGACCACGCGGTAAAGTTCGGGGGTAAAATCTATCCCCCGAACACTCCCATTGTGGAGAAGAAAGCCGCACCTGCGCAAGCGCAGGAAAAACCGCGCAAGCCTACGAAGGGACGCGGAAAGGGTGAGGCGTAATGACTGCGGCTGAACTGATTTCGGCGGGCATACCCATTGCGGAGGGTGACGCCATCGCCGCGCTGAGGGCTGAGGCTGCGCTTGACTGGCTGGCCGAATACACCACGCTGCAATTCGACAAGGCGCACCCGGAGACCATTGCCGCGCTGCCAGCCTGCGCGAAAATATTCATCCTGAAATACAGCGAGGTTATGAAGCGCAAGAGCGGGCTGGTAAGCCAAAGCATTGAGGGCATGAGCATGTCATTCAGCAGCGACAGCTCATTTGCAGGTAACATATGGCAGTTGGCAAACGGGCTGCTGGGCGGTTACATCAAATCGCAGGTGCGCGTATTTCCTGCGCGGAAAAAGTGGTGATGATATGAGGTCAAGCTATACGACAAAAAAAGACGGCTTCCCCAAGATGACCAAAGAGCTTGAAACGCTCAGCGGCGAGGGCGTGGAAGTCGGCGTGTTCAAGGGCGAGGACGCATGGCTTGCATCCATCCACGAGTATGGCTGCGATATTCCCGTCACCAAGAAAATGCGCAAGTATCTGGCCGCGCGCGGGCTGTACCTGAGCAAGAATACCACCCATATCCACATTCCGGAGCGCTCCTTCCTGCGAACCGGCTATGACCAGAATATCGACGACGTGAAGAAAAAGGCGGCACTGCTGGTAGGCGAAGTCGCCAAAGGGCATATGACGGCGCACGGATGTATGCAGGCCGTGGGTATGGATTTGGCCAGCAAGATAAAGGATTACGCGCGCGATCTGGACAATCCGCCGAACCATCCGTTTACGGTCGAGCAGAAAGGCTCAAGCAATCCGCTGGTGGACACTGGGGACATGATAGGCGGCATTAGCTGGAGGAAAGCGAAATGAGCAGACAGTATTTCGACTTTGACAGCCTGATTGAAGATTTCGCCAATCCGTTCACCGTTATAACCCACACAGACGGCGCTTATGACAGTAGCGGCGACTGGCGAGAGGGCACCGAAACGCGCACGGAATACACCGGCGCGATTATCGCCTTCAAGGAAAGCAAGGTATTCCGCTCCGAGGGCGCAATCACGGCCAAGGACAGGCGGCTGTTCATGCGTGAGAAGCTCCCTGACGCGCTTATTGGTGCCAAAGTGGAGTATGGCGGGCAAACGTACATGATTGAAAGCGAGCTGGAGAACGCCGAGTTTACCGGTGTGTACAGCTACATGCTAAGGTGGGTGAGCGCGTTTGATACCGTATAGCAAGATGCGCGCGGCCATTGCCGGGGGGCTTAAAGACTACCTCGGCGTGCCTGTCATTCGCGGCAATCAGACCGCGCCGCGCCCGCCCTACCCTTTCGTGGCGTACAACGTGACGACCATCGCCGGGCAAAATGGCGGCTCGTGGCAGGAGCATGAGGACGCGGACCGCAAGCTGGTGCGCAGCATATGGAGCATAACGGCTCTGTCCAAGGACTGGGACGAGAGCGTCAATCTGGCAATCAAGGCGCGGCAGTGGTTTGAGCATACTGGCCGCGCGGCGCTGTCCGATCAGGGCTTTACCGTACAGTCAACGACCGACATAACCAACCGTGACAACATACTGACCGTCGAATATGAGCGCATGAACGGCTTCGACGTGTTCTTCTACGTCTACGATGAAGCGGAGCGCATATCCGACATAAACGGCCATATCGAAACGGCTGATATAACAAGGGAAGAAACGAATTGACCCAAAGGAGGAATTGACTATGGCTTTTGACGTAAAGGTCAACATTGACCTATCCAAACCCGTGGGCTCGGTGGGCTTTGGCATACCGCTGATACTCGTCGAAAATGCCTCTGCTGCCATCGCCTACACCGAGGTATCGAGCATGGCGGAGGTCATAACCGCGGGCTTTGCCGCCACGACCGACACATACAAGGCGGTACAGCTCATGTTTGCGCAGCAGCACGCGCCGAAGTCGGTTGCGGTCTGCGCCGTGACCGGAGACGCGCCTACCGCACTGGCGGACGACATACTTATCGCCAAAGAGTGGAGGCAGCTCATCGTGCTTAACGATGGCGACACTGCCAGCACTGTGACGGCAATCAGCACGGCGGTTGAGGGGCTGGACGGCAAGCTGTACTTCGCGGGTCTTGAGACCGACGACAGCACCAGCATTACCGTGTCCGGCCTGCGCCGCACGATACTGTTCTACTGCGATAAGACGGACAACGTGCCGGTGCCCGTGTCCGCGTTTGTGGGCGAATCCTGCGGTCGCGCGGCGGGCAGCTTCACATACAAAAACATGACGCTTACCGGCGTGGCTGCGCAGGCGCTCACCGACGCCCAGATCAACGCCATACATGCCAAGGGCGGCATTACGTTCATCGCCAAAGCTGGCGACAACGTTACTTCCGAAGGCAAGGTTGCCGGGGGCGAGTACATCGACATCATCGACAGCGAGGACTACATCGTCCAGCAGCTCGCGTACAAGACGCAGAAGCTGCTTAACAACGCGGCCAAGGTGCCTTACGACAACAACGGCATTGCCATGTTGGAAAGCGTGGCCGTTGACGTGCTACAGGGCGCGTACAACAACGGCATGATTGATACCAACGAGGACGGTACACCCGCCTATACCGTGGCTTATGCGCTACGCGCAGACACTACGGCGGATGACCGCTCCAACCGCAAGTATCTGGGCGGCAAGTTCAGCTTCGCGCTGGCCTGCGCCATACATCAGGTGGAGATTACCGGCAGCATTAACGTTTAAGGGAGGAAAAACGCATGAGTGTTTATACCTATGACGCCAAAGACACCTCGGTCGTCGTGGACGGCACCTACATTACCGGTCTGGGCGAGGACATGATTTCCGTCGAGAAGGAGGAGGATTTCTTCACTCCTTCCGTCGGCGCGCAGGGCGATATTGTAAAGTCGCAGATCAACAACACCCTCGGCACCATGACCATTACCATTCAGCCTACCAGCCCGCAGAAGGCGTACCTGATAAGCCTCGCCAAGCGCACTGAGCCGTTCCCGTTGTGGGCGGTAAACAAGAAACTGGGTGAGCGCATAGGCGGTACTATGGCCAACCTCAAAACCATGCCCGAGTTCTCCCGCGGCGCGGAGGCCGAGGACATGGAGCTGGAGTTCCAGATTTTCGACCTGACTATTGACGCGGGCTAAAAGGGGTCGATTCAGACAGGCTTAGGGAGCGGGATCCGCTCCCCTTTTCTTTATCAAAAATTAGGAGGATAAGAAGATGGCTAACAAATTCTACACGGTCAAAAAGACGATAAACGGCAAGGAATACACGGCGCAGTTCTCCGGCATTTCGACGGCGCTTAAAGCGGTTGACGCCAGCTACATTGACGGAACCAGCAATACCAGCGTCGAGCTGTTGAGCAAGTATCTTTTCGACAACATCATCGTTGAGCCGAAGGGGCTTACTGCCGACGACTTCGACAGCATGGACGAGTTCAACGAGGTCGTTTCCTTCGCCCGCAAGGTCATGCAGGGTGAATTTCGAGAAGCATCTGAGCAGGGCGCAACTGAAACAAAGGGCAAAAAGTAACTGGGCGCTCTGGCGCCTCGTATTGTCTGATCGCGGATTTGACTATAAGACAGTGTTCGGGCGGCCTATGATGACGCCGCAGGACGTGGCTGAGGCAAACTACGCGCTGGACATGCAGATCGAGGCGGAAAAACGCGCGGCCAAGAAGAAACGCTGACGCCATGCCAGCGCTTCTTTTTTTGTCCGCGGAAAGGAGGCGCTTAAATGGCTACAATTCGTGAGGATGTCGTCAAAATCGGGTTTGACATCGATATGGGCGACCTGAACAAGCTGACCGACGAGCTTGACGGCCTCAAGAAATCGGTAAGCGGCGGCATAGGCGACGACGCCCTTGACGGGCTGGTCAAGGACACGAAAAAAGCGGCGGACGGTCTGGACGACGTGAAGGACAGCGTCAAGGGCATAAAGCCGGACGGCATTGACGATACCACCGACGGCCTCAAGGAAACCAGTACCGAGGCGCAGAAGGCGCACGGCAAGCTCAAAAAGCTGGGTGAAACCAGCATGAACAAGGCCGTGTCCGGTGTTAAAAAGCTGGCCAGCGGGCTGGGCAAGGTTGCCATAGCAGCGGGCAAGGCCGTGGCAAAGGCTATGGCACTGGCGGCCACGGGCGTTGGCACAATGGTTACTATGGCCGTAAAGAGCTATGCGGACTATGAGCAGCTTACCGGCGGCGTGGACACATTGTTCGGCGGCAGTCAAAGCATAGAGGATTACACCAAATCCATCAGTAAATCGACCAGCGCCATTAAGGAGTTCCAGAAGGCAAACGGGCTTGCCGTCGATGGAATTATCGGCCCGAAAACGCGGGCGGCCATCGAGGAAAGTTACAGCAAAATCGGCTCGGCATCGGAAATAGTGCAGAAAAACGCGGCGCAGGCTTACAAGACCGCGGGACTATCTGCCAATGACTACATGGAGACCGTTACGTCGTTCTCCGCGAGCCTGATAAGCAGTCTCGGCGGCGACACGGTAAAGGCCGCGAATTACGCGGACATGGCTATCACGGATATGTCTGACAACGCAAACAAGATGGGCACGGACATGGGTTCCATTCAGGATGCCTATCAGGGGTTTGCAAAGCAAAACTATACGATGCTCGATAACTTGAAGCTGGGTTACGGCGGTACGCAGGAAGAAATGAAACGCCTGCTAAAGGACGCTGGCAAGCTGGCGGGCAAGAAATTTGACATTAAGAACTACTCCGACATAATCGAGGCCATTCACGTTATCCAGGACGAAATGGGCATTACCGGCACGACCGCTGAGGAAGCTGATAAGACCATTTCCGGTTCGTTCAATTCGATGAAGGCGGCGTGGAGCAACACGCTCGTCAGCCTTGTGGTCGGCGGTGATTCTTTCGACGACTGCATTGACAACCTCGTGGATTCCGCGAAAACCTTTGCAAAAAACGTCATGCCCGCTATCGTCAAGGCGCTGGAGGGCATGGGCGATCTGATAGAGGCGCTGGCTCCGATTCTCGAAAAAGAGCTGCCCGGCATTATTGATTCGCTGCTTCCCCCGCTGATTAAGGCGGCGACGGCGCTTGTAAAGGGCCTTATTAAGGCATTGCCCAGCATCATATCCGCGATAGTGGACGAGATACCGTTTATCCTGCGCGAGCTGTGGGACGGCATCAAGGACGCATTCGGCGAGATACCGGGCATGAAGAAGGTCGAAACCTTTTTCGGCAAGCTGAACAAGGTATTCACGAAAAACGCAGATAAGCTCAAGAAGATAATCCCCGTGGTTATCGGCCTTATTGGCGCATTCAAGCTGCTCAAGAAACTGAAAGGTCTGGGCAGTCTGCTGGGCGGTGTGCTCGGCAAGGGCACCGGCGGCAGCAGCGGTGGGCTGCTCGGCACGTTTACCAAGCTCGGCAAAACGAAAATGAGCGTCATACTCAAGGGTATGGCGAACCTTGCCATAATCCTGGGCGGCCTTACGATACTGGCGGCGGCGCTGATGTATGTCGCGCCATATATGGCAAGGCTAACGGACGTCAAGTCGCTGGTTAAGGTGCTGGCGGTTATCACCGCGCTGGGGCTGATAGGCTCCGCGCTGGCGAAGCTGGCCGGTATTGTGGGCAAGATACCCGTTGCGACGGTAGCAAAGGGTCTTGCCAACATTGCAATCATCATGGTGGGGCTTGGAGTGCTGACGGCGCTGCTCATGTGGGTGGCACCGTACATCGCGGAGCTGTCCGACCTGCGAACCGTGGCAAAGCTGCTGATCGTGATTGCGGCCGTGGGCATCGTAGGCTCGGCGCTGGCGGGGCTGGCGGGGCTGGTGGGCGCCATACCGATTACGCTGGTGCTGGAGGGACTTGCCAACATCGCGCTGGCGCTGGGCGGCGTGACGGCCATTATAGCCGCGTTCGGCGCGCTCTCGACAATAGACGGCTTTAACGAGTTCATTTCGTCGGGCGGTGAAACGCTCAAGACCATATTCAACATCATAGGCCAGTGCGCGGGCGCGGTCATAGGCGGCTTTGGCGAGGGCGTATCCGAATCCTTGCCCGCCATAGGCGAGAATCTGGCGGCCTTCGGCACGGCGATTCAGCCGCTGTTTACCACGTTCTCCGGCATTGACCTGACCGGGTTTAACGACTTTCTGGGTGCCTTCTCCCGGTTCGTGCTGGTCATGACGGGTGAAAAAGGTATTGAGCTTTATTACCGGCGGCGTCAACTATGCCGATCTGGGCACACAGCTTACCGCGTTTGCCGACAATGCAGCGGGGTTCTTTACCACTGTGGCGGCAATACCCGAGGCGGCGTTCACCAATATCACGCTGCTGTTCAACGCACTGGCGGGCGTAAATGCGCTGCCTAAGGAAGGCGGACTGTTAAGTTGGTTTACCGGGGAATCGACAACAGGCATGGCCAACATAGCGGCCAACCTGCCGACGCTGGCAACCAGCATATCCTCGTTCATGACCAACCTGGGCGACATAACCGATTTTACGCCGCTGTCATCGTTGTTTAGCGTGCTGAGCGGCGTGAGCGCATTGCCCCAAGAGGGCGGGCTATTTAGCTGGTTCACGGGCGAATCGACAACCGGCATGGCGAATATCGCGGCCAATCTGCCGACGCTGGCAACGAGCGTCGCCACCTTCTTTGCAAACCTCGGGGGCATTGCGGACTTTACGCCCATCTCTAGCCTGTTTAATACACTGGGCAGTGTGAGCGCGTTGCCAAAAGAAGGCGGGCTTATGTCGTGGTTTGCGGGCGATTCCACCGAGGGTCTTGCAAACGTGGCCGCACAGCTTCCGGGGCTTGCTACAAGCGTGGGCGCGTTCTTTGCCAATCTGGGCGGTGTAACCGACTTTACGCCTATATCGTCGCTGTTCACGGCGCTGGGCGGCATAACGGCAATGCCTAAAGAGGGCGGCATAAGCTCGTGGTTCAGCGGCGATTCTTCGACCGGCCTTTCCAACGTGGCAAGCCAGCTCCCCGGTGTAGCATCCAGCATTTCGACGTTCTTTGCCAACTTGGGCGGCATAACGGATTTCACGCCAATATCGAACCTGTTCAACACACTGGGCTCCATTAACATTGACGCATCGTCTGCCGACAAGGGTTTCCTCGGCTGGGGTCAGAGCAAGCTCGAATCACTCGGCGCGGGGCTTTCTGCCTTCGCAACCAATGCGGCAACGTTCTTCGATACGGTGAACGGCCTGAACACCGAAAACCTTGACAGCTTCTTTACGACTGTGGGCAAGGCGGGCGATCTGCCAGACGCGCTCTCCGGCATTGACGATGCGCTGGGCACGCAGATGTCCAATATGGTTACGACCATCGAGACCGGCTTTACCAACGTCAAGACGGCGCTTACATCGGCTGTCAACAGCATGGTGCAGACCTGCAACGACAAGTACAGCGCCTTCCAGACGGCAGGTGCATATATGATGTCCGGCCTCAAGGCAGGCATGGAGAGCAAGCTGTCCTCGCTGGTTACTGCCGCTCAGTCGATGGCCAGCAAGATACAAAAGGCATTCGACGTCAAGATGGAAATCAACTCGCCGTCGAAGGTCATGTTTGAGAAGGGCGCATACGTCGGGCAGGGTCTTGTAAAGGGCATGGAAAGCACTACCCCGTCTATACAGATGGCGGCGCAGCACATGGGCAGCGCGTCGATGCCGTTTGACACGTACAGCCCGGATGCGGGCAACGTATACAACAGTTCGAGCAGCAGCGAGCAAACCAGCGTCGCGCCCGTGTTCAACCTGACGATAAGTGGCAGCACCGACGACCGCTCGCTCGCCCGCAGGGTTAAGCAGTGGGTAAGCGAATCGATAAACGAAACGTTTGAAAGCATGGAGCGGCGAAACCGCCTCGTGCGTGAAACGTAAGGGGCGGAGGTGATGAAATTTGGCAATTCTCAACGGATTGTACGTGCATGTTACGGACGAATCAGCTTCACGGGAGGTGGACGCCACCTCCCACCCCGTTGAAAGAGGCATACCCATTACAGATACGGTCAAGCCTAAAGCCCTCACGATCTCGCTGTCTGGCAAAATAGTTGACTACGGCGGCACCAAGGCGCAGCAGGTCATTGACAAGATAAAAAGCTGGCAGGACAGCGGCTCGCTTATAACGTACCGGGGGCGGAACAATGCCAGCAATATGCAGGTTCGCAGCTTCAACACCGACCATCCGAACACCAACAGCGGCGGCGCGGACTTCTCGCTGGAGCTGGAACAGGTGCGCATCGCCAAGAGCGCATACGCGCCGAAAAAGGCCTCCAGCGGCAGCACGTTCAGCGAGGCAAGCATAAAGGTAGGCTCGAAGGTTATCTTCAAGGGCGGACCGGTATACGTTGCGTCCGACGCTAAAAAGGCGGCGGCCACGCGCGGCCGGAGCACCTGCAAGGTAACTATCATCAATACTCGGAGCTGGGGCGTGCATGACTACCACCTGATTTCGACCGACGGCGGCAGGGTGTACGGCTGGGTTGATTTCAAAAACATCGAGGGCTGCGCGCAGACCAGCACCAGCGGCACGACCAACGCGGGCACGCAGCAAGTGAGCAGCGGCTCCGGCTCGGCGGTGTATCACACCGTCAAGAAGGGCGATACAGTCTGGGCGCTTGTGAACAAAAAATACAAATACCTGGGCAAATCCGAAAGCTGGGTCATTAATAATAATCCGAAAGCCTTCTCGCGCAAGGGAGACGCGCGAACGCTCCAGATAGGCAGAAAGCTGCTTATGGGCTATAAAAAGTAAGGAGGCAGCAAATGGAGACACCTGACACGCTTGAAATAAACAAAGAGCTGCTCCCCTACACCTGCGACATACTGCTGGCCGGGGAGCTGTTCACCCTGAAAGTGAATTACAACGCGACCGCCGACCTGTTCACGCTGGACCTATACAAGGACGGCGCGCTGATCTGCGCCGGAGAACCTATTGTTTATGGTGTAAGGCTCTGGCAAGACGTTTACAATCCGGAGCTGTTCCCCGCCGTGGACATCATACCGACAGACCCCTCCGGCGAGAGCGATACGGTAACGTATGACAATCTGGGCAAAACCGTGCTGCTGATTATCGATAATGGCGGTGATGACAATGGCTAGGTCAGAGATGGTAACGCGGAATCAGGACAGCCGCCTGCGCTCGGCGCTGGTAAAGGCGTTTGAGAGCTGGACCACGCCGTATGATATTCGGCCTGATGGCGTATTCGGCAGCGTGGCTACTATAAAAAGCGGGCAGGTTTCCATCTCGTCCGAAACGCTGGACATCGAGTTTGTCGTGCCGTTCGACGACGATATGGAACCCAACGAAGCGGAGATAAAGGTATACAACCTGTCAAACAATACGCTCAAGCAGCTTAAAAAGGGCGCGGCCATATCCATCTCGGCGGGCTACAAGGGCGACACCGGCGTGCTGTTCAGCGGCTTTATATCCAAGATAAAGACCGTCCACGAGGGCGCGGACAAGGTGACGAGCATCAACGCGATGGACGACATAAAGGACCATACCGTGGAAAGCATCGCGTTCGCCAAAGGGACGAAGGCCAGCTACATACTCAAAAAGCTGATTGACAAGACCGGCATTCCCGTGGCGGTATTCAGCCCGCGGCGCGATTACACATACAAGGATTCCCAGACCGTGGACGGCGATCTGATGGAGAACATCAGCCGGTACGCCAAGGTGTGCGGCATATCCGTATACGTGAGCAAGGGCAAGATTTATGCGCGCTACATCAAAAACGGCGACAACATCAATTTCACGGTTTCCAGCGACACCGGCCTGATAGGCTCGCCCAGTCCCTTTGAGGAGGAAGTGACCGCCGAGGACTTTACCGAGACGGTGAGCGGCTACGAAGTCGAAATGCTGCTGCAACATCGCATGTGTGCGGGCGCAATCGTGGCGCTAAAGAGCGTGGACGCGACCGGCACTTACCGCGTATGCAAGGGCGAGCACCGCTTCTCCGCGTATGAGGCCATTACCAAGTTCAAAATGTACTAAGGGGGTGAGCTGATGGGCAGCATGACGTTTGTCGATTCCGCGATTGAGCGCAAACTGCTGGACTTGCACTGCGCGTACATCGGCAAGGTGGTTTCGACGGATGGAAGCACGGCGACGGTTCAGCCGCTGGGCAAGATAAAGGAAGTCGGCAGCACATCCGGCAAAACGCAGGCTGTCGTTGCCAACGTGCCGATTGCATGTAAGAAGTTTACGAGCAAGACAATCACCTACCTCATATCAGCTGATGGCGCTACCCGCTCTGAAACCGTGGCTGTACCTTCCGCGCTGGCTGCGGGCGATCTGGTTGTATGCGTGTGCGCGGACAGGGACATTACGGACGCGCGGCGCGGGGTCAACGCTGTGCCTCCGGTCGGGCGGCACACCATATCGGACAGCATTATCGTGGGCATTTTATAGGAGGTGGCGGCATGAAGGGCTTCGCACTTGATGAAAACGGCGACGTGCTGATTGAGAACGGCGAAATAAGCATGGCCGTCGGTGACAGTCTGCTGCAACAAAAAGTATGGACCGTGCTGCGCACCAATCTGGGCGAATGGTTCTTCGATTGGGATCAGGGCATTGACTTTAACAACCTGCTGGGCAAGCACACCAGCGAGGAGCTTGTGCGCTTCGAGGTCGAGCGCGGGCTGAGGCAGGTCGATGAGACGTTTACCATTGTCGATTTTACCTATGAGGTAAATAGGCAGGCGCGCGCGGTCACGGTTACGTTCATAGCGCAGACCTCCAGCGGGGAAACAGTCGGAGGTGATTATACATGGGACTAACGGACAACGGCTTCGTGCGCAGGACATACGACGATATTCTGAACGCCAAAATTCAGCGGGCAAAGGAGCTTTTCGGTGAGGACATCGACACGAGCGACCTTACCCCGCTGGGCAAGTTCATCCGCATAAACGCATACGATCAGGCGCTTGCGGAGGAGGAGCTGGAGGCAGTATATTATGCGCGCTTCCCCAACACGGCCTCGGGGCAATCGCTGGACAGGCTGCTGGTATTCGGCGGGCTGACGCGCAATCCGGCGGTATCAGCCGTGTACAGCGTGAAGATAACCGGCGCGGCGGATACAGTAATCGAACCCGGATTCCTCGTCGGCACGGAAACGGGCATACAATACTACACCACCGAGGAAGCGACCATAGGCGCGGGCGGCACCGTTACGGTAAATGCGGCCTGCACGGAAGCGGGCGTAATCGGCAATGTAAGCGCCGCTGCGATAAACCTGATAGTTAATCCGGACGCGAATATAACCGCTGTGGCGGGCGTTGAGCGCGTCTCAGCGGGCACGGACACAGAGAGCGACGCGGCACTGCGCAAGCGGCTGCAAGCGGCATATGCGGGCGCCTCCAGCAGCAATGCAGACGCCATTCGCGCGGCGCTGCTGCGAATACCGACGGTGCTGTTCGCGGCGGTCGTCGTCAATGATGGAGACAAGGCGGACGCGGATGAGCGGCCTCCTCACTCGTTCGAGTGCTACATACTGGGCGGCGAGGACTACGAGGACGAAATCGGACAGACCATATTCGATAAGCGGCCAATCGGGATTAAGACAGTGGGCGACAAGGCGGTGACGGTAACTGACGCAAGCGGCAACGCGCAGACGGTTCACTTCTCGTACTCACCTCATGTACAGATACACGTCAAGGCGCAGATCAAGACCAGCTCGGCCTATCCCAGCGACGGCGCAGGCCGCATATACTCCGCTGTGGCGGGCTACATTGACGGGCTGGGCATTGGCACCTCGCTGGTGCTATCGACGCTGTACGGGCAGATTTACAGCGTTCCCGGCGTGACGGAGGTAACGTCGCTCACAGCCTCTACAAATGGCGGCACTACCTACTCTGCGTCCAACGTTACCGTACCTGCCTATGGCGTGGCCGTGTGCGCAGCGGTTGACGTGGAGGTGGTTACGACGTGATTATCGGATTTGACCGCGACGACCTTGCGCGCAATCTGCCGGACGCATACCGCAAGGACGCGGAATCGAACAACGCCAAGCTGCTTGCCATTGAAAAAGGCGAAACGGATACCATGTTCGCGGAGCTGGAGGCCGTGGACGACAGTCTGGACATAAACCGGGCGACCGGCAGCACGCTGGACCTGTACGGCGCGATGATTGGGCAGGAGCGCGGCGCGGCTACGGATGAGCAGTACCGCACGCTAATCCGCGCCAAGATACTGCGTAATCTGGCTGGGACTGACTACAACAGCATCGTATATGCGATTGCGTCGGCACTCGATGGAGCATCACCTACGGACATTGTACTGGTGGAAGAAACGCCGTGCACCGTCCGCGTCGATGCGCTGCCCTACTCTGCGCTGAACAGCAGCAACATCGACCTGCCAACCGCGATGGCGATTATCAGGCGGCTGATGCCTGCGGGCGTGCGGCTGGAAAGCGTGGGCTTTTCCGGCACATTCGAGTTCGGCACCGCGGCCACTGATTACGACGCGGACGCGGGCTTCGGCGACGTGGAGCAGACGCTGGGCGGCTACTTTGGCCTTATCGCCGACGGCGCGGACAGCAATCTGCCTGTATAACCGAAAGGAGGTAATTAAATGAACTTTGAAAAAGACGTACCCGAATGGACGGCAGAAGGAACAGAGCCGCCCGCGTCGCTAAAGTCGGGCGGGTTCACTGCCGGATACAAGCCTCCGGCGGCGTTTTTCAACTGGTTCTGGTCGGGCGTGAGCGCCTGCCTGACGGAGATACGCACCAAGCTGTCTACTCATAAGCACGCTGCCTCCGACGTGGAGAGCGGCGTTTTTAGCGTGCAGCGGGGCGGCACCGGCAAGGGGTCGGTCACGGCGGGCAATTATCTTGTGGGCAACGGCACGGGAGCTATGACCGAAAAGACGCCTGCGCAGGTGCTGGCGGACATAGGCGCGGCCAGTGCGGACGCGGTTGACCCGGTTGTCACGACGACCGGCACGAGTACCGCTTATGTGGCTACTGTGCCCGGCATTAAGGCGCTGACGGCGGGCGTGAGCTTCATCATGGTGCCGCACGTTACCAGCAGCACTACTACCCCGACGCTCAACGTCAACGGACTGGGCGCGAAAGGGATGCGGCTCCAGCTCAGTTTCAATACGACTGCGACGACGACGCCCAATCTGACGACGTTTTTCACGGCAAACAAGCCGATACGGATGATGTACGACGGCCAGTACTGGAAACCGGCCATACAGAAAACGTCCGCGGATGACTTATACGGCGCGGTGCCCATCGAGAGCGGCGGCACCGGTGCGGCAACTGCCGCGGGCGCGCTGGAGAATCTGGGCATTACCGCGGCGCTGGCCGGGAAAGCGGTCAAGAGTGTGGCCGTGACAGTAACGGCCACGGCTGCGGGCTGGACCGGTACAGGGCCTTCGGGGCCTTATACGCAGACGGTAAACGTTACCGGCGTTACGGCCAGCAACAATATCATCGTAGGCCTGGCAAGCGGCGCGACGGCGCAGCAGCGGGCGGCGGCGCGCGATGCGGCGATGTCGGCAACTGCACAGGGGGCCGGAACGATTACAATAACATGCGATGGAAGCAGCGCGCCCACGGTTGATTTGCCCGTGGCCGTTATTATACTCGGATAAAAAGGACGTGAGTACATGGGAATAATCAATGCCTTTCCGGGCGGAGACCCGACGAAGGGGTACAAAAGGAAAGTCGAGATAACCACGAGCCAGACGTGGACAGTGCCGGAGGGGGTTAGTGAAATTGCGGTCAGGCTGTTTGGCGGAGGCGGTAGTGGCGGCGTTGGAAGCTATGGCGGCGGTGGTGGCGGCGGCCACATGGCTTATGCAAAGCTCAACGTTACGCCGGGGACAAAATATTCAATTGTCATTGGTGCTGGCGGCCAAGCCATGAACCGAAAGACGGAAGACCTTAACGGCGACTACGGTCGGGATGGGCAAGATGGCAGCGACAGCAAATTCGGCGATGCTTTAATCGCATATGGCGGCGGCAGCGGCGGCGGTTCTGATAAACACGAGAGGGACGGCGGTGACGGCGGTACTGGCGGCGGCTCATTTGGCTGGGGCGGCGGCTATGCAGCTTCCGGCAACGATGGCTATACAAAGGGCGGAACTGGGACATATGGCGGCGGCGGTGGCAGCGGCAATGTTGACAACGCTATCGCAATTGGTGGCGTATATGGCGGTAATGGTGGGAATTTGTCTATGGTATCGCAGTGCGGCATTGAATCGTATGGCGGTAAAAGGCAGAACTCTACTACTACTATAAAAGAGGGATGCAGCGGCGGCGGTGGCGGTTACAGAGCAAATGGCGGCGACGGATGGGCTCTTTATTCGACAAGCAGTCTACCATATTATCGCGCGGCTGGTGGCGGCGGTGGTGGCTGGGAAGGCGGCGACGGCGGCAGCGTTGTTACTTTTGATCGTCATGGTGGCGGTGGCGGCGGGTATAGCTCAAAGAAAATTGCTGGTGATGGCATAGACAACGACAATAAAGTTGATGCGTATGGAGGTAAAGGCTACGGCGCTGGCGGCGGTGGAGGCTATTACAAGAGCGGCGCTGGCGCGCCCGGCATCTGCATAATCGAATACTTTACTTACTAAGGTGGTGAACACATGACCATAGCAGTAATCAAGGACGGCAAGTGCATCCACATGTGCGTATTCGACGACATGGTAATCGCGCGCAATTTTCTAAGCGCGGGCGTCTGGCCGGGCGCATCGGACGTACTGGAAGCGGCTGACGGGTACGGCATCGGGGACAGCTACGCGGACGGCGTGTGGACTAAAGCGCCCTCTGAAAAGCCTGAACCGATGGAACCGACGGAACCCACGCCGACGCTGAGCGAGCGTCTGGCGGCGGCGGAGAAGCAGAATAAACAGCTTACCGCCCAGCTCACGGCGGCAGGAAATCAGATCGAAATGCTTGAGGGCTGTGTCATTGAACTGGCGCAAACCGTATATGCGTAAATTGCTTACAGGCGCATTGAATGCGCTGGTAATAACATATTGTGCCGTAAGGCACAGGAAGGACGGTATCATGGATATGCTTAAGGTACTTTTCGCGTCTAAGGTTCTCATGGGGCAGATGGAGTTTGAGGCGGTTCCGCGCCTGCTTAAACCGGGCGTGGCACAGGAGATTATCGATGCGGGTATGCCGGAGCTTGTGCCGGTAGAGTACGGCGGGACGTTGGCCGCAGAGTAATCCTTTGCGGACATGCGGTTTCTAAGACGACGACGGGGCGGCAGCAATGCCGCCCTTATCATTTTGCGAGGTGAGATAAATGGCGGATAAAAGAATGCCGATTGGCAAGTTCGTTACTGAACTGAAAGCGGCGCTCAAACGCAAAGACGGCTATATCATGGGCAGCAAAGGCCAGAACCCGAAAAAGTGGGCAAAGGACAGTTGGTGGTTTACGCAGTACAGCGGCGAGCAAAAGGAAAAGGCGCTGTACTGGCGCGAGCACGCGGCCCGCGTCTGGGACTGCAACGGCATGGCCGAGGGTATTTATGAGGACTATACCGGCGTAAACATCAACACGAAGGCGCGCTACAATTACGCGAACTGGTGCGGCACCAAGGGCAGCGGCACCATACCGGCGCAATACCGCGTGCCGGGCGCGGCGGTGTTTATTCGCTCCGCTAAGGCGGGCTACATTACGCACGTGGGCTATCTGGTCGAGCCTGTCAACGGCTCGAAACCTACCGGCGACTGGTGGGTTATCGAAGCGCGCGGCGTGATGTACGGTGTCGTTAAGACAAAGCTGTCGGCGCGTGGTTGGAACCGCTGGGGTCTCATGACTAAATATTTTGATTACGACCATGCTGCCACGGAACGCGATCCGCAGCTCGGCGACCGCATTCTAAAGAACGGTTCCGAGGGTGCCGACGTGAAGGCGCTGCAATCTGCGCTCATCCGTCTGGGCTACAACTGCGGGCGCTGGGGCGCTGACGGCGACTTTGGCGATGCAACGGAGATGGCCGTTACTGCGTTCCAGCAAGACCACGGCTGCACGGCGGACGGCGATTTCGGGCCGGTGACGTATGCCGCGCTGAAAAAGGCGCTGGCGGCGCTGGACGACAACTCCGCAGTAACCTCACCGCGCACGGTGCGCATAGTCGGCGGCAACTGCTGGGTGCGCTCGGAGCCGAACACCAGCGGGAGCAAGCTGGGCGTGGTGGCCGACGGCGATACGTTTGCCTACGGCGGCCAGACGGCGAGCAACGGATGGCATAAGATTAAGTTGAATGATGGCCGCCTTGGATGGGTATCGGGCAAATACAGCAGGTTGGAGGGCTAAGATATGGAGCAAATAACTCTATCGGACGCCTGGGGCTGGGTGCTGGCCGCTGCCACGGCTGTTGTCGCACTATCCAAGGCGTGGGAAATACTCAAGAAAAAACTCCATCCGGAGGCGGACATGAGAGAAGAGATCAGGAAACACTCGCAAAACCTTGCCACTGACGACCGACGGCTGAAACGGCTGGAAGAAAAGCAGGAAGATACGGAGCGTTTTCAGGCCGTCATGTGCCGCGTTATGCTGGCGCAGCTCAATCACGAGCTGTCCGGCAACGACGTGACAAGCCTTAAAAAGGCAAGGGACGAACTGAACGAATATCTGACAGACAGATGAAGGAGGAATAACGTATGAAGGATGTAAAGAAGTGGGTCAAGGCCGCGGGAATCCGGGCGATTAAAACGGTAGCACAGACGGCTGCGGCGACCATTGGAACGAGCGCCGTACTGGGCGACGTCAACTGGGTGATGGTAGCGTCTGCCGCGACACTGGCGGGCATACTGAGCCTGCTTACATCGGTGGCGGGTCTGCCTGAGGTGGACACGGGCACGCTTGAGGATGACGAGGGCGAGGGCGACGAAGAAGAATGAGAAAACGCGGGGCTGCATTGTGCGGCTCCGCGGTTTTTTTATTTGTTATTTGTCCCTCCAGCCAATGTACCTGCCGGAAGAAATGCGGTCATCCGAAAAATCTGCGTCCCGCTCGACCAACACAGCGCCGCCTATTTTAAGGCAGGGCAGCTTGCCGTTTCTCACGCGCATTTTGATTGCCGTTGGCGTCGCGCTATTGTTGGCGGCATATTCGTTGATGGTTATAAGCTCGCCAGCAATCAGGCGCTCCCAGTCTGGGTCTGTGCTCAGATCAGGGTCAGGCATTACATATGTGCGGCCAATGAGACGGCCTACCAGCTTCCCCGCGGCCATTTGTTCAGTAACCTTATATTGCGGCACACCAGTCCGTTCGGCGTACTCCCTTGTTGTTATCATTCGTCCACCTCCCATCTGGAGAAATCCCACGGCACTGCATCTCGCTCGTCGTCCGTGGGCTGCTGCACCCATACGCGCCATGACTGATTATAGGTGTCCGCGCGGAAATCGAAATATCCGCGCGTGAGGTACTTGTAGATTGTTTTCCATTCGACCCATGCCGTGTTGATGTAGTAGTGTATTTCCATCAACAAAAACGGAGGCGTCGGATAGGGCCAAGATTGGCCGCCATCCGATTTTATTTGATTAAGATTCTCAAGCGTTAGAGGTTTTAGCAGTCCCATATTACGTTTCTACCTTATCGTCGATATTGCTTGTGTCGATAACGTCCCACGAGTGGGAAAAGTCTTTATCCTTGAACAGTTCGGCAAGACCTGTTATCTGCTTGAGCCTAAGCACCTCGTCGGCGTCCATGCCTAGGTGCTTGGCAATCCATGCGTCGGAGCGGCCTATGTTATGCAGCTCGGCAACAATGTTGCCCATCAGGTCGACATCGTGTGTGCCACGGGCGCGGTTGTGGCGGATGGTTGAGGCCATGCGTTCATCCAGCGGTTTATCGATTACGGAAACCGGCAACATGCCTCCTTCACGGGCGCGGATGTCGTCATGCTCCAGCATGATGCGGTATCGGTGGAAGCCGTCCACTATGTCGTACATGTCCGATTCTGCGTCATAGTAGCAGACAATCGGCATAGTGTAACCATCCTCCTTAATGCTGTCGTAAAGCAGACGCATTTCGGGCGGGGCCACGCTGTTGGGGTTGTACTCGTTCGGGCGTATCTTCTCAATCGGCACAGGGCGTATACCATATACAGGGCTTTTATACATCGGGCGTTCCTCCTCGGATGATGATCTTATATTTTTCCTTTATGGCGTTAATCTGCGCCTGCTGGCGCTTGTTGGGGCCGAATCCCATAAACCGGCAAAGATGGTCGTTTTTCAGAATGCAGTAACACATGCGCTTCCAGCTCGGAATATCGATGGTGCTTTTCACGTCGTCGGTATCGTCCGGAATATCACCTTCAAAGACGATTTTTGTTTTGCCGCCCTTTGTGAAATTGGAAATCCCGTTTTCACGGATATGATAGCCGTGCGAGCGAATATCCTCAATCACCTCGTCGGAAAAGCCGCCGCCGGTCTTGTGCCAGAAGTTTATCGAGAATTTGAACTTCTCCATGTAGTTGTTGCGCACAGCCTCCGGCAGGGTGTCCAGCAGGAACATGGTATAACTCTGCCAAGTGTGGCCGGGCGGGAGGGTCACTTCGCGGTAGCCCATCGCCTTTGTACTGCCGTATATTGCGGCAAAATTCGCGCCCTGCACGCGGCCTACCAGCTTTGCCCATACCGCCGGTTCAATTACGCGGTACATGTTCAGCGCTTGCGTCGCCCACTCGTTGAATGGGCTGGCGACGCGCATCTGGGAAATGCTGAGGCCTGCTTTGTACATCAGATCGTACAGATGGTTGTAATCGAATCCAAACTTGCCGGTTGCCGTCCAGACGTCCTCGACGGTCCAGTCATACAGCGGGCTGGCCGTCCAGACATTTTTATAAGTCTGGCTTATCCAGTTTTTGCCCTTGTAGGCGTACTTTTTGTTTATTACCGCATTGTAACGGTGGAGGGATTCATCGCAGCGCATACCGATTAGTGAAACAGTTTTCCCGCCGCCGTTCTTGTCGCGATACCAGCGGGAGAACTGCCTGTATAGGTCTTCCTGCAACATTTTGTGCTTATAGAAATCAAACGGATTGTTTTGCAGGTTTACAACCCATTTGTTCTGCGGCATCTCGCGAACCCATATGTCGCGCTTGTCATCGTCCCAAGGGTACCAGTACAGCTCATAATTGCTCAACGAGGTCTTGCTACCCATCGGCAAGCATATCCAGTAGGCGTCCATGCCGTCCGCATAGCGGTCGAACATGCGGGTCACGTACTCGGTGGTGGCGGTGTACTGCGCCTCAAAGTCTTGGTGCATTAGTCCGATGCGGCGAGTAATATTGTGTTCCCGCATGTACTTCATTACCAAGTTCAGCAGCAGCCCGGAATCCTTGCCGCCGCTGAACGAAACGTATATGTTATCGAACTCATCGAATATGTACTTTAGACGCTCTTGGAGAGCGTCATACACATTCAGTGTCCCGTAAACTTTCTCCATCATTTATTGCTCCCCTTTTCTTGCGCTTACCAAACACGAAGCTGCGGAGCGCCGCCTGCCGATCTTCCGCGCCAGCGGATTTAAGCTCGGCCTTGATGCTGTCCAGCAGCATTTCCTTTCGTTGAAGGCACGCGACGATTCTAACATCCAGCGAATCGTTGCATATCATATCGTAGATATACACCTGCTCGGCCTGACCGAGGCGGTGCACGCGGTCCTCGGACTGAATGCGTGTGGCGTAATCCCAATCGTTGGAATAATAAATTACGTTGTGGCAGAACTGGAGGTTGAGGCCGTAACCGGCGCAGGTTTTGTTTGCGACGAGGAACTGCGCGGTGGCGCGGAAACGCTCAACGTTAGCCTGACGCTTTTTAAGGTTATCCTCGCCGAACATGGAGACCGCACTATCGGAGCCGTACTCGCGGTTCAGCAACTCCATAACCTCGTTAATCTCATGCGTGTATTTGCAGAAAATGATTGCCTTTTCCGCGCCGATCCGAGCGTTTATGAGGTCACGCAGTGAATCAATATGCGGGTTATCGTCTATTCGGGCGAACATGGGGCTTGTCGTAAAGTGGAGCGTGTCCACGTTGACGTATTGGCCGCTTATGACGGCCTGCAAGCCGGAGAACATGCGGTATATCGTGCTGGGTTGCAGTTCATCTACGTCCATCATGAGCACGTCAGCTACGCGGCTATATTCAGCTTCCTGCTTGCATGTCATATTCCAGTGCCACTCGCCATATTTTTTGTCAGGCAACTCGAAGCATTCTGCGCGCTTCACCTGATAGCTGTACGGCGCTATTTTCTCTACCAGATAATCCGTGTTCAGCGTGCGGCGGATTCGGTGCGTGGTCTCGTCATACTCGACGTGATTAGCGGCGAACGCATAATATGACTGATACCCCAGCACGCGCCAGTCGAGGAGGTACCATTGGCTGAACAGGTCCGCTTCGTTTCGACTGATAGGAGTACCGTTTAGTATCATGCGGTATTTGCATGATTCGGCCAGCGCGACTATGCGCTTTGAGCGGATAGCAAGCCCGTTTTTTACGAGATTGCTTTCATCGACGATTAACATCGTCTTGCTCGTTACGGCCTCCAGCAGCTCGCTGTATAGCCTCACGCTGGAGGACAGGCTCTCTATGCCATGTACCTGTATAATCTCTCTCCAACCGTCTGAGTGCTTGTCAAGGTCTGCCTTTAGGTTACTCTGTACGCTGCAAGGGCAGAGCCAGATAACGCGATCGAGCTTGCCCTTGTTGGCACGACGGTAGACAATCTCCAGAGCGGTGCGTGTCTTGCCGGTGCCCATCTCCATGTAAAGGGCGCCGATTTTCAGGGGCAAGAGCTTTTCAACTCCCGCCACCTGATGCGCCATCAGTTTTGTTTTAAGTGTCATCGTCTATCAGTTCGGGCAGTACTTCACGGCTGCTGTTGAGAACATCACCCATGCCGTTTGACTTGGGCTTTTCGGATTGCTTGACGGTAGGCTTTACAAGTAGGGCCTGCCGCTCAACCTCGCGCTGCTCCTCAATGAGTTTCGTGGCACCGGGTGATATGCGAAAGTCGTATGCCTGGGTAAAATCCAGCACGGCTTTAAATGATTTGGAAGAAACCGTAATCCCCTGCAAATCGTGGTCCCAGCGTGCGCCGGGGAGCGCCTTTGCTGCCGCATACAGGTCATCGTTCCCACGTTCCCAGCGCAGCACCAATTTATCAGATGCACTTGTGAGCCAGCGCGGGTAAATCGGCTCGTAATCGCCCGCTATTATTTTCTGCCGGACGGCCTCGTCCGACACAATGAGCGGAAAACCAGCGGCCAGCAGCTTCGAGCCAAGCTCAGTCATACGTTCCGCCGCACTACCAGTTGATACGCTAACCGAGAAGCGCCAGCAACGCTTTGTGGAATTCCAGCGATAGCCAAGCTCTTTTACAATCTTAGTAAACGCTTCGTTACGCGTCTCGCATTGTGCAGTAACGTAATTTTCCGCGCTTTCGAGCGTAATAATGGCACCCTGCGGCTTGATTCCATCTACCGCTGGGGTCATCATCATTTCTTCGAGTGCGGCTTTTTGCAGTGGGTTAGCACCCTGCTTCTTCCGGGCCGCTTCGACCACGTTGTGAATCATATCGTACCGCCACCAACTATCCTTATGGTCAATCCACCACGATGCGCGCGGCTCTTTCAGCATCGCTTCGGCATACTCGTCATATGAGCAGCCTTCCAGCCCCGCGTCAACTCGCATCGGTCGATTAGCGTAATCGCGTTCGTATTCCGCGATAAATTCCATGCGCAGAGTTTCCGCCCACGCCACCTGTTTTTCGGTTCCCTGTAGCGGCGGCAATTCCATTTCTTGCGCCTTCTTTGCATTTTCAGCATTCCTGCGCGCCAGTTCAGCCGCCCAGCATTCGGAGCAAAGCTCCTGCTCCATTTGGTGGATGCGCCATTCACGATTTTTCGTCGGCCCATATAGTTGTACGCTCTCAACGTGGCCACAGCAGTGTTTCACATCATAGTATGCCATACTGTCTCCTTCTGCCGCGCTTGGCGGCCTCTTATCGTTCAGGGTTCCCACCGGGCGGTTTCCCGCCCACGCTCACGGCCTAAGGGCTATTTAACGCCGCCGTGACGGCTCTCGAAGTGCGGGGATGTCGGTACAATGCGAATGTAGTGCCCAACACCGTCATGCAATGTTGCTATACCGTCAGCACGATAGGCTTCGAGCGCCGTGTCGTGATAACCCCAATCATCACGCACAATGTCTTTGTTGCCGCACCCACGTCCACATGGGCACGTTACAAAGGTTGCGATGAGCCTGTTACCCTTCCAGAGTTCGACATCGATTGTTGCTCCGCATCCCTGCGTCTCGTAGTCTTTATCTTCCCAAACTGTGTAGTAGCCTTTTTGCAGCTTCATGGTTTCCGCCTCCATATTATTTTTGTTTGATTCCATGTCTATATTTTACCATTAAAAAGTAAAAAAGTCAATATCTGTAATGTTAATTGGAAGTGGGCGGGAGGTTTGCACCACCCGCCGATTCTCATTCAGCACCCATTGCCGAACCGGGCGATGATTTCATTCATCACTTCGCGTTCTTTGTCCATTTCATGGCTAACCGCACAGCATACCCAAACGTTGGGGTTATCAGGGAGACTGTCTATGGCATCATACACCTGCTTATAGATGTTTATATAAACGCGGCGGTCATCATCGACGGGAGGCAGGATGTTGTTCCATTCGAGCATCTTGGATTCATAATCACTTGCCCATCTCCAAAGCCTTAAGTGCTTCCAGTCATCACGAGCAATGCAGGTCTTCATTAGCTCATTAGCAGTTTTCAAACTTTTCTCCTCCTTGTTTTCCATCTTATTATTATGGGACGTGGGGCGGGGTGCCTGCCCCGCCTCTCACCGGCTTGTCGTTTCTCAGTCCCAGAACAGCTGAAGCTCGCCGTCGTGCATCTCGTAGCCGATGCGTGCTACATTAAAGCGGATGTAGTTCCAATCCCAAGCGCTGAACAGAGCCTTGCGCTCGTAAGTGCCGACCTTGCGCAACATCCGCCTGCGGCTTATCTCGCACTTGTCAACCTCGTGGACAATTACTATCTTGCTCTTGTCGAACCCGAATTCGGTTGCGAGCATGTCTGCCGCTTCCTCATCGGTTAGTTCCTTGACGAACTTGTCGGCGGCCAGGTTCTCGTAGTCAGCCTGCTTGACGTTGTGCTCGTCTTCATAGGGCTTCCAGCCCTGCTCGCGTTCGAGCTTTTCTTCCAGACGTGTAATTTGCACTTGCTGTATCTGGATGTCCTTCTTTAGCGATTTGATTTGATTCGCAAGCTCCTGAGCCTCGCTTGCCTCGGCCTGCATTGCATCGCGCTGAATCTTCTCGGCTATGCCGTCCTTGTTCTTCTTATAGGCTGCGCAGAACGCCTGCTTGTCGCCGTCGAAGTCCATGTAGGCGGCCTCAATTGCCTTGTACATCCCAGCAGTCGGGTAAATACCGGTCAGCTTCTCAAATTCGCTCATCATCATTGTTTTGTTCCTCCTTGCTTTGTTTGCCCCTTGCTTATGTGCTTATTATACGCTTACTTGCGCAAGTAAGCAATTGGCGAAATGACTAATCATCCATGTGCTTACTTGTGCAATATGCTTACTTGCGCAAGTATATAAAAGGGTGCTATACTGGCAATAGTAACGAAGGAGGGGTACTGATGGGCGGTAGAGCAAGCGCGGCATCCAAGAATAAGTGGAACGAAAAGGCATATGACCGGATTAACTTAACCGTCCCCAAGGGGCACAAGGACGTCATTAAGAAGCACGCGGATGAGCGCGGGGAATCAGTCAATGGATTCATTGCGCGGGCCATAGCGGAGACTATGGAGCGGGATCAACGAGCTGGAGGATAATCCTCCGGCTTTTTTTGTGCCCGGCAGGAAAAAGGAGGAAGTGTGTCGAATAGCTCAGAATCACATTTTAGGGAGGGATTACAAATGAGAAAACTTGTCTCGGTGCTACTGGTATGCTTGCTGGCTATTTGCGTCGCTGTGCCCGTCTGTGCGGACGGGGAAGCTACTGCCATCGACCTTGAGGCGATGAGCCTTGAAGAGCTGCTGGAGCTGCATGAGGCTGTGGAAGCGGCCATCAGTGCGAAGAATGGCAGTGTGCCATCTCCGATATACAAGGGCATATACGTTGCCGGTGACAGCATAGCGGTCGGCAAGTATACGATTACCTGCCCAGACGACGGACAGAGTTTTCAAATTGCCACATTCGCGGATCAGGAAACCTACGAAAAGGCATTCGCGGAACAAGACGAATCGCTTGCATCATTTCAGTCCTACGTCAATGTTGGCGAGACAGTTTTCGTGCAAGTTGATGAAGGCGCGGTGTTATTAGTGTCAGGCGAAGGAGTAATACAGCCCGTTGTCCTTGACTTTGCTCCGTAAAAAAGAGCCCCCGGCATTAGGGGGCTCCGTTCTTCACTTTTTAGTCTGCTGGCGACGGAAGGCCTTGCGGCGTTCCTCATTGCGCTGCTCGATTTGCTTCATGAGTTCCAGCTTTTCGCGAACCGTCATCCGCTTGAGCTGCTGATGCTTGCCGGTCTTCTTCATGCTGGCTCACCACCTTTTTTGCCGACAATCTGAATGCCATAGCGCTTACGCTTGGCGCTGCACTCGCCCCTGATGGCAGTCCCGCCGAGGTGCTTGTCGATGGCGTTCTGTGCGCAGTAGTGGTTTGCGTACAGGTTATCGTCGCCGGGGATTGATATTTCCCAGCCATACGGCGTGCCGGTTAGGTAGTGGCCGCGGTACTTAATTTTCCTATAAGTTTCGGGCACCGCACTGTCTTTCCAAACTATCCGCATATGTGCACGTCCTTTCCGGGCACTGTGCCGATTGTTTTTACTCCGAGCGCGTGCCGCTTCGGATTGGCTTTCCTTGTTTTCCCGCCCAGCGCGATGTCTATCGCGTTAAACGCGCACTCGCGCGGGAAGTAGACGTTAGTGTCTCCCGGCAGGTCTGTTACCCAGCCTACCACTGGGCCGTTGACATAGCCAGTGACTTTTCGCCCGCGGTAAATGAATTCTTGCCCGACCTTAGTTTTGGGATCGCTGTCCTTCCATATAATCCTCATGCGTATCTTCCTTTCGCTTGAGGGCTTTCCGCGGCGTATATATCATGGTGGAGCTATAAAAGACGCCCATCCATCATATAAATCGACCGCAAAAAAGCCCATTATAATTTGTGGTGACCTTAATGTTGCAGCAACCGCGCTGGATTTGCGGAACCCGGATGCCAATCGAGGCAACGCCGGATTTACCGATGAGGAGCGCGGCAAGTTCGCCGCCCTGCTGGAGGCAGGGTATACCGACACGTTCCGCGACCTGCACCCCGATGAAGCGAAGTATAGCTGGTGGAGCTATCGAGCGGGTGCAAGGGCTCGGAATATCGGCTGGCGTCTGGACTACTTCCTCGTGTCTGATTTCGCGCGAGAGTGCATCAGATCAGCCGAAATTCACACTGACATACTCGGCTCCGACCATGCGCCCATCTCACTTGAGATAGACGTCTAATATAAACTCGGCGTTGTTCTCGCGGCTGAAATCGATGTGGTCAATGATGCGCTTGAGATACTCGTTTTTGACGTCCGCGTCGAGTGCGTCGTCAAGCAGGGAATCCAGCGCTTCCGAGAGCAGCATAATTTTCTCTTGGTATTCCTCTTTTTCAGGAATACTTACTTCCAACGATTCCATCTGTGCCTTAATGGCGTCGAGCCGGGCCGTGTGCTTTGCTTTACGAGCCACAAACTCGTTTGCCGTGTAGATGCCTTCCTCGTAATCATCAAACGCCTTGGCCAGCTTCTTCTCGACCTTACGCTGCTCGGCTTCCAGTGCGTTGAGCTGGGAGAGAATTGAGTTCTCGTCCACATCGGGCAGGTTGTCAATCTTGAGCTCGAAGTCCTCAATATAGAGCTTGAGCGCATGAATGAGTGCTTTCATTACGTCCTCTACTGTGGCTGACTTGACCTTGCAGACAGTAGACTGACGATGGTTAAAGCGAGGCGGCGTCGATCTGCCTTTGTAACTCTGGTGCATCATCATCTTACCGCAAGCTTGGCACCTAAGCAGCCCGGCTAACGGGTTTTTCAACTTGAAGTTGGCCTTTGTCCGGTCGCTATAATAGCGTCTGGAGGCGGCTCTGTAAGTTTCCTCGCTGACAAGCGCCTCATGCTTTCCTTCGTATAACATATAATGGTCCGTATGACACGAGCGCGGGCGGCTGGAGATCAGTTCGCCATTGACCATTGATTTGACCGTCATCCTGTCATTCCAGCGTACCTTCCCGCTATATGTTGGGTTGGTCAATATGGTCTTGACGGTCGCTGTTGACCATTCGGGGTCGCCTGTGTAGGTGGGCACTGCCATCGTGGTTAGCGTTCGTGCAATCTTCCCGGCGGACCAGCCTTTTTCAGCACTCCACTCATATATTTGCTTAACGATGGGCGCTTCCTCAGCGTTAGGCACAAGCGTGCGGCTGGTCCGCGTCTTGAGAATGTCATAGCCGTATGGGCGGTATGAGCCCATGTAGTTACCTTCGACGACGGCTTGCGTCCGGCCACGATCCATGCGGCGCTTAATCATCTTGTACTCGCGGCGCGACATGAAAAGCTCGAACTCCATGTACTCCTCGTCGTCCGGATTGTGCGCCACGTCGTAAACCTTCGTCGGTGTGATGACCAGCAGACCGTTGTTGCGGTTCGAGAATTTCAGACAGTCCATGATCTTCTGCGCGTCGCCTTGGCTACCGCGCGATAGGCGGGTTACTTCGACTATAATTATGCCGCGATACTTGCCCGCGTAGCAATCGGCCATTAGCTTTTGTATCTCCGGGCGCGCCTCGATGGTTTCGCCGGACACAATCTCATGGTATATCTTCTCTACATATAATCCTTTCCGTGCCGCAAGCTCGGTCAGGATTTTTTTGTGCCGGGCAAGCGTTTCGCCCTCGCCCAGCTTCTCGGCCTCCGCGTCAGCGCGGCTCTTGCGGAGGTAGATTGCGTATTTGTCCATCTGTGGTTGCAGCGCCGATTTACCAGCGCTGTTTTGTTCTAATGCTGTCACTTGATTCACGTCCTTATGATGTTATTGTATCGGTGTTGCCGCTGTACTTTGCGGGCATCGCCTCCTTTCGTGTAGCATAATTGTGCGGCTGCTCGCATATAAAATAGTGTGGCATCGTGGCAACGATTACCATTGATTTCAAACTCGTTCCACTCTACAATATTTTCTGACAAGACACCGTTAAAGACACCTTTAACGGCGTTCGGCCACATTTAGGAGGAGGCGACCAAGCAAGATGGAAGCAGACCGCATCAAAACTGAGATTATGCAATACATAGCGAACATGGACGAGTACCACCTCCGACTGATGTTATCGTTTATACAAACGCTTAACTCTGCAAAGGCAGCGACTGAATAATCGATACCACCAGACTGAACGCCTGCGCGTTCAGTCTTTTTGCTTTTCGGCAAGTGACGTCGCTAAAGCGCACAACGTGCGCTGATCCGTCTCGCTCATCTTCAGGTAGGCCCTTACCAAATTGAGGAGGTTAACGTCCTTGATGACGCTTGCCGCAATTGTACCCATTTCCTCCGGCTCCTCATCCCATCCCATCAAGTATCCGGGCGTCACGCCGAGTGCTTGCGCGATTGCTGCTATCTTCTTTTGCGGCAGATCGCGGAGCCCTAGTTCTATCTTATTTATAGCCGACTTGGTTTTGTAACCTGAACGCTCTGCTAGTTCTTGCTGGGTCATCCCAGCCTTCGTTCGTGCCTCTGCAATCTTTTGTCCTATATTTGACATTTTCTCACCTCCTGCACATATGATACTACTCGGTAGCCATTATGTCAATCTTTTTGGCACAAAGTGCGGAAAAAGTATTGACAATAGTAGGCTTTGGGGCTATAATTGCAAGTGTGTTTGGTAGCCTTTATGCCTACCGAAAGAAAGGAGAATATACCATGACTAACACTACCCTGCTGAAAGAACGGATTCAGGAATCCGGCCTTCGCCACGGCTTCATTGCCAAGAAACTCGGTATTGGAACCGCTGCTCTTACGAGAAAGATTAATAACCGCGTTGAGTTTAAGGCGTCAGAGATAAAGGCGCTGTGCGTACTCCTTGGCATAACCGACCCGGCGGAGCGAGAAGCGGTTTTTTTTGCCGAAAAAGTAGCCTGAGAGCCTACTTTATGGCAGTGATAAAGCTGCTAAAGGGTTACTGTAAGTGGACTGAAATCGTTAGTGACGCGGAAGGAGAGAAGTAAATGACTACTCTTGAGAAGCTAGAACTGCTGGACGCCATCGAGCGGCGCAACGCTGAAGCGGAATCGCGCTACATGATGCAGCGTAAGGAACGTATTAAGGCCGCAGCTCAGGCTCAGATACCGGCAGACGAGGGCCGGAACGATGGCTGAGTACAAGGTCGGCTGCGCCACGGTGCGCATACACGGCCAAGCAGACCAGGCCGCTATTAAGGCGGCGACCGAGAAATACATAAAGCGCTGCGACGAACAGCGCAAACGAAAAGCAAGGGAGGCGAAACGCGATGCAAATAACGGATAATCCGCTGGCGGATTTCGCAAGCTGGGACGCCGAGCAGACGGCGGAGCTGGAACGCCTTCCGGAGTGCGCCGATTGCGGCGAGCGGGTGCAGGATGACCACTACTACCTTATCAATGATGAGGTCATCTGCCCCAACTGTCTGGAGAGCGGCTACCGCAAAGATATTGACGAATACATAGAATGAGGTGAACCGAACTAATGAAGCAAATCGACTTTAGAGCCTTGATGCACGTAAAGGCCTGTCGCGACCGACTGACGCGGCAGCAGTACAAGACGCTGCGCGGGCAGGTGCTCGCAGGCGACGGCGACGGAGCCATGAAGGGACTAAGGAAGTTACTTAAAGGCACAAATGATACCAATATTTGATTGATGGAGGTATCACCCATGAAGGAGTTCAAGAGTTTTTACAAGGAGAACACCGACAGGAAGGCCAACGTGTGGTGCCGGTGGACGACGCGAATTGACACATACGGCTGCGGCTGCGAGCATGATTGCTCTTACTGCTATGCAAAGGCGCTGCTTAACTTCCGAGGGCTTTGGAATCCGGCGGCTCCCAGCGTGGCAAACGCCGACAAGATTGCACGGAAGATTGCGAAGCTGGAACCCGGCAGTCTGGTGCGGCTGGGCGGCATGACGGATTGCTTCCAGCCGATTGAGCGGCAGTACGGCGTCACTCACAAGGTAATTCAGATGCTCAACGAGCGCGGCATTCATTATCTGATTGTTACCAAGTCCGATATGGTGGCCGAATACATGGACATCATGGACAAACGCCTCGCGCACATCCAGATCACCATTACGACGACCGACGACGCGCTGGCGGCCACTTATGAGCACGCCTGCCCGCCGAGCAAGCGTATTGCAGCGATTGAACGGCTGAACGACAACGGGTTCGACGTTTCAGTCAGATTGTCGCCGTTTGTGCCGGAGGCCGTGGACATTGAAGCAATCAACGCCATACGCTGCGACAAGATACTGATTGAGTTTCTCAAGGTAAACTCTTGGATTAAAAAGTGGTTCCACATCGACTATTCGCCCTACACACTGAAATACGGTGGTTACGAGCACCTGCCGCTTGAGCGGAAGATTGAGCTTGTAAACCGGATAACCGGCTTCCGCGAGGTGAGCGTCGGCGAGTACGTCAAGGAGCACTACGAGTATTTCCGGGCGCATGTAAACCATAACCCGGACGATTGCTGCAACATAAGATTGTGAGGAGGTGAGCATATGGCCGTTGACATGATGGTGCTGAACACCCGCGAGGAATGGCTTAAAAACCGCGGGCGCGGTATCGGCGGCAGCGAGATTTCCGCGGTCATCGGCTGCAACCCATACATGGACAACGTAACGCTCTGGCAGCGCAAAACCGGGCGCAGCAAGGGCGAGGATATATCCGATAAGCCCTATGTACAGTACGGCACTCAGGCCGAGCGCCACCTGCGCGGGCTGTTCCGGCTGGATTTTCCACAATTCAATGTGGAGTATGTGGACAACAACTCATGGCACAACGACCGCTATCCGTGGGCGCTGGCCTCGCTGGACGGCTGGCTGACGGACGAGCAAGGCAGGCGCGGCGTGCTGGAGATAAAGACCTCGGACGTGCTTTCCTCCATGCACAAGGAGCGCTGGAGGGATGGCATACCACAGAACTACTACTGCCAAGTGCTTTTCTACATGGCGGTTATCGAGGCCGATTTCGCCATACTCAAAGCCCAACTCCGAACCGAGTACGACGGACTGCCATCTTTCAGCACGCGGCACTACCGCATTGAGCGAGCCGACGTACAGGAGGATATGGACTATCTTATGGAGCAAGGAGCTGATTTCTGGCGGTACATTGAGACCGACACGGAGCCGCCGCTGGTACTGCCCGACATTTGATGGGGGTGGTTGTAAATAAAGGTGCTGGAGCTGTTTGCTGGTACGCGAAGCATTTCTAAAGCCTTTGAAAAGCGAGGGCATGAAGTGTTTTCGATTGACTGGTGTAAGGACTACGAAAACATCAGTCTTTATGCCGACGTACTAAAGCTGACGGCGAACGATATGCTGAGGCTGTTCGGCAGACCAGACGTAATATGGGCGTCGCCGGACTGCACTACATTCAGCATCGCCGCCATAAGCCATCACCGAAGAAAAAACACTGCAACCGGCAGCCTCGACCCGGTCAGCAAATATGCCAAATACTGCGATCTGGTTGACCTGCATATGTTGGACCTGATTCGAGAACTGCACCCTGCATTCTGGTTTATCGAGAACCCGCGAGGCGGGCTGCGCAAAATGGAATGGATGCAAGGATTGCCGCGGTACACCGTCACCTACTGCCAATACGGCGACACGCGGATGAAACCGACGGACATCTGGACAAACCATCCGAATCCGCGTTTCAAACCGCCTTGCAAAAACGGAGATTCGTGCCACGTAAGAGCGCCGAGGGGCGCAAAAACCGGCACGCAAGGGCTAAAAGGAAGCAGAGAGCGAAGCGTTATCCCACCAGCTCTTTGCGACCACATCGCCGATATATGCGAAAACCCGTATTAAGGAGGGGCAAACATGGAACTGAAAGTCAATCCGGTAACGCTGCCGGAACCGATAACATTTAACTACGCGGAGCTTAAAGCCGCGTTGACCGAGAAGGTTGAGCACTACGCCAATCTGGTTTACACCGACGAGCAGATTGCCGTGGCCAAGGCCGACCGGGCTAATCTTAACCGCCTCAAGAAGGCGTTAAATGACGAGCGCCTGCGCCGCGAGAAGGAGTACATGGCACCGTTCATGCAATTCAAGGCGCAGGTCGCCGAGATGATAGCACTTATCGACAAGCCTGCGGCCATGATTGACAAGCAGGTAAAGGAGTTTGAGCAGCAGCAGAAGGCCAAGAAGCTGGAGGCGATTACCGCCTACTGGGAAAGCCTTGAACGCCCCGCAGACATCAAACTGGCGCGGATTATGTCCGACAAGTGGCTCAACGCCTCGACCTCGATGAAGGCCATACAGGAGGCCATTAACGAACGGCTGGAACAGATAAACACCGACCTCGCTGCGGTGCGCGCATTGCCTGCTTACGCCTTTGAAGCGGAGCAGACATACATCAGCACCCTTGACCTTGCCCAAGCCGTCAACGAGGCGCACAGGCTATCAGAGCTGGCAGAGCGCAAGGCGGCCTATGAAGCAGAGCGGGAAAAGCGCAAGGAGGCGGCAATTGTCCGAGAAGAACGAACTCCTGAACCGGCTCCCGAACTGCCGCGTGAATGGGTTTCATTCAGAGCGCTGCTTACCACGGACGATGCGAAGGCGCTGAAAATCTTCTGCCAGCAGCGCGGCATCAGGATTGAGGCACTGTGATGATTCGGGAAATCATACTGGCTTACCGTGAATGGCGGCAGGTCATGGCAGATTCGGAGGATGAGAAATAGGAGGAATGATTCATGCCAAGTTCGGTACAGATTACGATTGTCATCTGCGCGACGATTCTCGCGCTCGCAATTATCGGAAATTTCGGAAATAAGAAAGGATGAATTTTATGGTTCAGAACAGATTGGCAAAACCCGCAGTACAGACTACAACCGACATGGTCGAGTATGAAAGCGATGGGCAGAAGGTAAAGCTCAGCCCGACGATGATACGCAAGTACCTCGTAAGCGGCAACGGTGCCGTGTCCGATCAGGAGGTAATGATGTTCCTCAGCCTGTGCAAATTCCAGAAGCTCAACCCGTTCCTGAAGGAAGCCTACCTTATCAAGTACGGCAGTCAGCCCGCGACCATCGTAACCGGCAAGGAAGCCTTCATGAAGCGGGCGCTGCGCAATCCTAACTACGCGGGCTATGAGGCCGGCGTGGTGGTCATGGACCAGACTGGCACCGTAGAGAACCGCGTCGGCACGATTGTACTGCCGGAGGTCGAAACGCTGCTCGGCGGCTGGGCTACGGTGTACGTAAAGGGCTGGGAACACCCGCTGACCGTTACGGTTGCCTTCGACGAGTACTGCCTAAGGAAAGACGGCAAGCCCGCTTCTAACTGGGCAATTAAGCCCGCTACTATGATTCGCAAGGTAGCATTGGTGCAGGCGCTCCGCGAGGCATTCCCCGCCGATCTGGGCGGCATGTACACGGCTGAGGAAACCGGCGACGCGATTGCCAGCGATATACCGATTGACATAACGCCGGACGATGCGGAACCCGCTCAGGCCGCGGAAACGGCTGAACAGCAACCGCAGGTGATTGACGCACCGCCTGCTACTTCCACTAAACCGGCGAGCAGCGCCCGCGACGCGCTGTTCGGCAATTAAGGGGTGACGACATGGACATCCCTAAAGCGGCAGACATCCCCGTGGGGCGCGAGAACGCCATTACACGCGAGCAGCTAAAGCACACATGGAATTGTTCAGACCGGCTCATGCGGCGCTATATAGCTGATTTACGGGCGCAGGATGATGGAGACGATTACGTTATCGTCTCCTACTCCTCCGGCAAAGGGTACTACCGCACCGATAACCCTGACGAGATAAGGCACTTCATCAATGAGCAGAGCAAGCGGGCACGAAACACCTTCCGGCCGCTGGCTAAGGCTCGGCGGGTGCTCAAGCGGCTGGAAGTGAACACCAATGGCTGATGCTAAAAAATACTATTACATGCGGCTCAACGAGGCCTACTTTGAAAGCGACGAGCAAGTGCTACTGGAGGCCATGCCAGACGGCTACCTTTACTCCAACATATTGCTCAAGCTCTACCTCAAGTCGCTCAAGCGGGACGGGCTGCTGATGTTTAACGACCGAATCCCCTACAACGCCCAGATGATTGCGCAGATAACGCGGCATCAGGTGGGCACGGTCGAAAAGGCGCTGGACATATTCCAGCAGCTCGGAATCGTGGAAATTATGGACAGCGGCGCGATATACATGCTGGACGTGCAGAATTTCGTAGGCAAGACCACGACCGAAGCTGACCGCATCCGGGCGTATCGGGCCAGAATTGAGACCGAGAAAAAGGCGCTGGAGGCCTCCCGTACAAATGTACAGGATGTTCCGTACATTTGTACACCAGAGAAAGAGAT
>ERZ1035037.40-NODE-40-length-52507-cov-8.615496_pt1 | contig 52507 bp, 78 predicted proteins | sample MGYA00520618_ERZ1035037 | MGnify/ENA primary metagenome ERZ1035037 (study PRJEB33766, sample SAMN09781741) | gut metagenome | biome: gut microbiome | host: Homo sapiens | place: Madagascar | study: EMG produced TPA metagenomics assembly of the PRJNA485056 data set...
GATTAATAAATTATATATTGTAATATAGTGAGGCAGACCAAAAAATCCAAGGAATTTTCGAGATTTTTTTCGTGGTTTCTAAATGACTGAAAATCAGAGATTTAAGGCAAGATAATATGCACTTGCAATGCACTTGCAATGCAAATGCAATGCACTTGCATAAAACACCCCTTGATTATCAGCGAGTTACGACAATAAAATTTTTGAGTAGTCAAAAAAAACAATGTATTCATGTGTATTTTCGCGCTGCGTGAATATGGAGCAGGCGAAAAATAATTGTACCTCCATCTAAAATATTAGCGAAAACATTTGGTATATATAAAAATTATATCTATCTTTGCAATATAAAAGAAAGGGAATTAACAACTAACCACCTAAAAATGAGAATTATGAAGTCAGTTTACGCAAAAGATATTAAGGCAATCACGAAGATGTTCAATCTTTCAGAAGATGAGAATTGGTTCTTGAAGAATTTATCAGATTCTATCAATAGCGAGAAATCAGAAATCTGCATGGATATTCAAGAAGTATTGCTATACGGCACAAGTATTGATGAAAAGGCGAATGCTGTTAAAGCCTTGTTGGTTTATTTTGGTGCAAAGGCTCAAAAAGAGAATGATTTGCGAAATAAATTTGACCAAACAACTTGGAAATTAGAAAAAATGCTCAAATGTGGCTCTTGGCAAATGAGGCGGTGGTTTAGGACTATTGCAATAAATAAAGACCGATTCGGCAAATTCGTTGAATGCTCTGAAACATTTGGATTGAATTATTTGGAAATCGCATAAAGGTAACGCCCCGTCTAACCAACGTGGCAAACAAAACAATATAGAATTATGGAAGCAACAATAAATCAAATACAGGAAATAGTATCAGTTCTGACATTAGACGAGCAGCAGCTACTTAAAGATACTATCAATTACGGAGCATGGGGCGATAGCGATTGGGAGTTTCTTGATGATAACGAGAAAGTGGAAACTGTTACAATGTATGGTTACTGCACCAATGACGCTAAGAGAGCTGGGCATTTCAGCGGAAGAAAGGTATCTTCTATGTTCCGTTCTATATATAAGAAGTTATGCCCAGTAAATCAAAATCAGATAGGCAGATACATTTCACATTGTAATGATTGGTGGGGTGACGGTAGTGGAGATATGCTGTTCATCAGAAAAGGCTACTATAATGCCTTTGAGGAATGGGCAAGTAATAAGTAAATAGACTAACAATGAGGCTTTTGCTCAAAATAAACAATCAATGGAATACACAATAGAAGAAATACAAACAATGCTGAATATTGTTTCGGCTGTACTTCACAATAGGCGTTATCAGCAAGGTAGCACATTACGCATATCAACGGTTTATAATATTGACGATTTCGACATATCGACAATGGAAAAATGGATTGCGTATTGGAAGCAAACAATAGATTCAACAAAACCGACTAAAATTAAATAATAATATGAAGAATAGTCTTTCCAACTTTACGACAAAATGCTTGATTTTTAAAAGATTCTTCTATTTCAAGATGGGTGTGACTACGCACGAAGTTGAAGACACTGAACAAGATATGTTTTCAGGAACTGTGTATATTAACCGACATGAATTTATCTGTGTTGAGAAGGAGAAAGACAAATATATGGTGTATATCAATAATCCAGACGGACACGATGGCGAGCAATGGGTTTTCGGATATTACGATGATTTTGAATTGGCTATACAGGTAATGGATGTTATCATAGATAGAGGAGAATATCCTCAGCCATTAGAAGTCTGGTGATGGTAATAAGACAATGAGGAAATGTGTTGCATATTGGAAGCAAACAATAGACGCAATAAAACCGACTAAGAAATGAAGAATTGATAATAACAATGTAAAACATACAGATATGGCAAAATTAAAAATGATAATTCCCAGATGGAACATTGAAGAAGAAACAGGCTACAAACCTTTCACTACATTCTGGCAAGATTTCTCCATTGCTGACACATACGGCTTGCAAGCCATTCAAGACACGTTTAACCGTGCCTTTGATGAGTGGAAAGAAGATTACAAATACCTTACTGAACTTGTACTTGTTCTTAATCATAAGATTTGCTACCATTATGTTGAGAATGGCACAGATGAAGAAAATGATAAAGCTTATCTTTACAATAAACTTTGGAATGAAGCCAACGACTACGCATTAGAAAACTTGCAAGGTGAGCAAGCTGATTACTTCTATCACATAACAGATTAAGCTAAGAGAAACAATGAATGATAAAGAAATAAAAGTGCTGCGTCACATTGTAGCTGAATTGCTTAATAATGTGCAATATACGGCAGAAGAAAAGGTTATTGTCGAAACAGAAGACGGAGGATATAGCATCTGCGGAACGCTACGAACTGCAAAATCCAAAATCTATAGCCTTAGTATGTCAGAGCTGAATGTAATGCGAAAATTCGTTGAGCAATGAAAGTAAGACTATTGAAGATATTAAGAAAGCAAGCCTCAAAACTTCTTGAATTACGCGACTATGGAGCGAGGTATTCCAAGATGGCAGGAAAGTGTAGATATGTACTCGTCAGAAAAGATAATGAAGAGTTCATGGCCAACGGCAATAATATTGCATATCTTCTAAATGAGGCAGATAAGATAAAGCGCAATTATATCCTTTCGGAGGTAGAGGACTACAGGAAGAAATTGGGAATAACAAGGAAGGAATACAAAATCATAAAATTGGAATAAAATAAATCGCAATTATGTTTGTGGTTAGAAGTAAAAGTAGTATCTTTGCGGTGCTAAAACTTTATTTATCGAAGGAATTATTACCATAATAGCCCTTTCTGTCCTCTTTGAGGATACATATAAGCGGTATTGTACCCCCGTGGAATTGCTGTAATGGCATTCCGAACCTACCTTCGATAAGTAGTTTTAGCAGCGGGAAAGGCAATACCGCTATTTTTATTGCCTATAATGCTAAAAAAAATTATCGTTATGACTGAAAATCAAAATCTTACAGTGATTGACAGTGAGGTTATTTGTAATCAACAAGTCAATGTCTATGGCACAAGGGAAAAGCCTTTGTTTTTGGCTAAAGATGTTGCTAATTGGATTGGCCATTCAAATCCATCAAAAATGGTATCCAATATTGATGAGGATGAGAAAACAACAATTTTTGTAAGTTCCAAGTGGCAAAAAAGGTTTTTAACTGGCAGTTATAATCCCTCAGAATCAGCAACTTACGCAGGTGCTAACTACCTTTTTCTTACCGAATTTGGTGTTTATGAAGTCTTGATGCTATCGCGCCTGCCAAAAGCTAAGGAGTTCAAGAAAGGAGTGAAAGAAATCCTTAAACGAATTAGGCTCACAGGTAAATATGAAGCAGACACACATTCCGATGATGACCACTCCAGGGAATTAATAGAGGCCCTAAAAGAGAATAACGCGCTGCTGCGCCAAGCATTAGAGGCAAGCACTAATAATGTAAGGCAGCATGAGGCAAATAACCAATACCGCGATGATGCACCGAAAAACGGCCCTTTCTTCAATATAACAACGATAGCAAAGAAGTTGAAGACAACAGCCCAGTACTTGAACAATATGTTGTCAAATAACGGATATATCGTCAATATTGATGGCTCTTGGTATCCTACAGAAAAACTAACAAACTTTCCAGTGGTGATGTACTGCAAAAGGACGTATCACGTTTTTGGCGAAGACATCAAGGCGTATGTCACATGGAATCATCTTGGATTCAACTTTATCAATAATCTCTTCCGCATAGAAAATGGCGACAAGACTTTATTTGAGGATGAAGAATCGCGCCCTTTCTAAAATCCAAAATAAACAAATCCATCTTATTAATTAAACCACATAAAATTTCACAACAATGGCTGAATTTAACAACAAGAAAGCAAACGAGATTATGAACGGAGTTATCGATTTCAACACAAACGATTTCGCCCAGTGCCTTAACCAAATGGCTCTCGTAAGAGAAAACGTTTATCAGATTCTCAGTAAGACTTACCCCGAGGAGGAAGTTGAACACATGATGGATAATTTCAGTTTTGATTACCACTTCGGCAAGTTGGTAGAATCGCTTGGCTCGCTTCAATGGGAGCAAGTTAAACACAAGACGTTAGTCGGGTAAGCAAAGAGAATGCGGCACGCTGGCGGATTGGCTGGCGTGTCGCATTTCTCTTAAAAAATCAACAGGAAATAATGTGGGCTTCAGCATAATTTACTACATTTGCGATGTAATCATTAAGGATAACAATTAAATATGTATGTTATGGAAACGATTTTTGACCACAATATGACGGAAGAAGAGAAATTTAAATTTCTTGGAAAAAAAATTGACGAGAATTTTATACAACGGTTAAGTGTAGATGGTTCAAATCTATTAATAGCAGAATTGTATTTAATTCGTAATGATAAAGATATGATGATGAAATATGTTAACAAGTTATCTCCTAATATGAAGAGAGATTTTATGTATCGATTTTCGAATTTAGAATAACTTTGTTATATCTACAAAATCTTTATGCGGCACGCTTATATATGAACATAATAAAGCAAAATCTTCTTTAGTAAGCTTATTCCTAAACACTCGCTCATGTAAAACATTGAAGAAATCATCATAGTAAGTATCATCTAACATCTTGCCTATCTTTTTTGATGCAACGCCTTGGCCAATGCCAAAATGTTTGAGCAAAGTTTGGAAATTGACGGAATTGCTGTAATAGCCAATTCCATTTTTTCTTATCTCCTTATGATGCGTAGCCCTTCCTCCGAATTTTGCAACGAACTGAGGGTAGGTCTGTCGTGCGTAAAACTCATTTAATGTCTCCATCAACGGAACAGCACTACTAACCCTACCATTTTCCCAAGCCTTTGAATGACAATGCAAAAATTCATGCCAAACGGTCTCCATTGCGGTTTCTTGCATTAAAGTCATTTCTTTGTTATTCGCAATAGAGTGAAATGCTCCCTTCAACTCCTTCATCATATTAAAACCGTTTATTTCCTTGTTTGAGAAATAGAACTTAAAGCCATTGCGCAATCTCTCAGTTCCAGCCACCTTATCGCAGCTAAAGACAATGTCCTTAATCGGCTTTGGAAAGAAAGTACTATTATTGTCGATGAACGAATACAAGACCTTTTTAACTTGCTCGTTTGTCATCATTTCTTTTGGCAGCACGCTGGCATCAATCTTAACGAGATTGCTTGAAAGGCTATAATCTATCTGTTGAGCAAAATTTTCACCAAGCCGCATGCCTGAAAACTTTTCAACTTGCGCCCTGTTTTCACGAACAAAATAAGGCAGCTTATTACGTTTGGCTGCATCAAAAAGTTTTTCTTTGTTAGACTTACACCAGTCCTTGAATACTTTCGGATAATCTTTCACGCGGTTTGGGGAAATATACCTGTTGTACTCATCTTCCGACATCGCGCGTAGCTTTTTCCACTCCTCACTATTCCTATCCATCAATATAGAGGACATGGAACAACGGCAGCGCGGATGCCAACCAGTGAAAACGAAATCAGAAGGGTAATCGCCTTGAAGCTCGTCACATATATCTGTCAACGGATGGTTCTTCGATAAACGAATACGGATGCCAAGAACAAATGGTTCTTCGCTCCATCGCTTACAATTCGCGTAATTGTAAGCCATATTTATCTCTGTCATTGCAAGGCGCAAACCGTTTTGGCGTGCTGAGCGATATACGCCGCGACCAACCTTCTCCAAATCTTCCTTGACAAACCTCACCTTTCCATCTTGACCTATTACCCTCCTGCGCCATTCAACGACATCTTTCTTCGTGCCATCGCTCATTAGCTTTTTAAGATGATAACGGCGATACATCATGTTTGGGTTATTTAGCTTGTCACGTACAGCACGGCCTAACTGCTCAGCAGAATTTCCATTCTTTAGAGCATCCTCGATAGACTGCGACATCGCCAACTCAAATTCTGCCTTGGTTTGCTGAGTGTAATTCCAAACTTTGGTGGATAGGTCAAGCCCACCCATATTATGTAACCGCTGCTCACGGAAGGCTTCGGCTGTCGTTTTACGCCAAGATTTCACATCGTCCTCATCAAAACGCGTCATTCCATTAAACGCCATCTGTGAAGTGTTTGATGATAACAATATAGCCTGCGTAATTCCTGCTTGAATTGTGGCGGTCATTTGAGCGCAATACTCATTTAGCAACCTGTCAATTTTTTCTTTTGCTGCTCTTGGGCAATGCTTCGCAATAGAGAATAACTCATCAGGGGAAACATTTTTTGGCGCTTCCCCAGTTGCGGCGATAAGTTCACGAACCAGCGTTTCATATTGCCTTCTTAGCTTATCGTCTGCCTTCAATAATAACTTGGTGATATTCTCCTCCTGGCTCATTACTCTTTGCTGTCTTGCTCCTTATTTTCGTCAACGATTAATCCAGACAGCATTTCTTTTACTTGCTCGCCCGTCCAAGGTAAATCGTAATATTGTGAATCATTTCCTGCCATAGCTTTTATAAGTATTGGTTTTTTGTCGTTTGTTCTAATGATTTTCTTTTCTGACGTTCTGAGGTACAGATAACCTTTTGGCGGTCTTTGTGGCTTTTCTGTAGGAATCTTGCAAATTGGTCTGATTGAAACGCAATTTAAGCCGTCCAGCCTCACAACCTCAACCAAAGGTGGGTCTGTCGCGCGTCTTACCTTAACATTTATACAAGCCATAATCTATTTGCATATAACTACATCTGTCGTTAATGTAACAATCTCTTTTCTGAATCCATCATCACAGTCTTCATCTGGAATCTCCGCGGTGATACGGCATTGCAACGGGCCAACGCCAAGTTCATAGCTATTGAATGAGGCGACATAATTGCCTGAATCAATACGTATCATTTCTTTCTTCTTAATAGTCAAGGAGCGATTGGAATACACGAAAAAATCGACCTTAAAATCATAGTCATCCATTGAGTACCCTCCGCAGGCATCAATATGAATGTTCATTTTTAAATCTGTGCCTAAAGATGGCTGCAACAAATCTTTCATATCACTTTGAAATTATGCCTGCTGCGTCTAACTTATCAACAAGCGTTTTGAGAATTAAACGTAATCTGTTAATATAATTATCAACATCTCTGAGTTCACTTGATTCTGGCGTTGTTTTAAGCGTCTCGTAGTCAGAGCCAAGATTAAGAACTGCCTTTTGCGGCATCTGCATAAAAGTCCATGAAGACCAAACGCCATTTTCATTCCTTGACCTGTATGCCTCAGAATAAATTGTTGATGAATTGGCAAACCCTGCTTCCGTTGATGCTTTTATTATTCCTCCTCGGATAACCTGTAAGACAACGCCTTTCGCCATCCACATAGGGTAGTTTGTTCCTGTTATCAATCGTCCGTTGACGGTCAATTTGAAATGCCCTAAGTACTTTGTGTTGGTATAGTCAAGAGCATTCAAACCAGTAACGGCCTCGCTCTCGCTATTGTAATCTGCAATTTTGATAAATGGGTCATAGTAGGCATCAGAATCAGCGCTAATGCCTCTAATTTGCTCGTGCAGGAGTTTTTGAGCCTCCGTGAGTGCTGATTGCGTTGCTTTGTTTGGGATGTCCGCTAAGAGCTTGTTTATGTCTTCTGCGGTATAGTTTATTTTAGCTTCTGCCATTTTTATTCTCCTTTCTTAGTTTATGTTCTATGTCTGCCAATCGCGAATAAATTCCGCTTACTCCGCACATTATCTGCGGCGTGTCGTATGGAATATCACTTTTTAGCTCAAAACCTATAATTCTGCTCTCTCTTGCACTTTTTGCAACCTCGGTAAAATCCAACGAGACAAGCATCTTTCCTTCTTTGTCTGTTAATGTATTTCCATCTGCATCAATCAGCGTGCAATTTGTCATTTCAGAGCCTGTAATGGAGGGGTCTTTTATACTGACCCTTTTCCCTTTCTTCATTAAGTTGGCCATATTCTCAAAAGCGAAATTTGAAGCAAGATTTATGGTGTAAGTCCTGTCATCAATTCTTGCTTTCTTTAGGTATTCCTCCGCTTTGGCTTTCAGTTTCTTTTCTGCCGCCTCGACAACGCCTGTTGCTGCCATAGCTCTTAGGTCAATTCCATACAGCAAAACGGAATCTCCTATCTTTGGGCATAGCGTTTCGTTCGGGAAATCACTGCCGTATGTCGTATTTCTTACGATTTCAAACCACTGGCTCTTGCTGTCATTCATGGAATAACCATCGGGATTGAATCTCACTTCAAATTCCATTCCTGCCAGCTTGCTTGTGCTGCTTGTGCTATCGTTATCCGTCAAAAAGGAAATAGTCAGAGTTGAGCCATCCTTTGCCAAATAATCATCACAGAAGTAAAAAATACGCCCTTGCTTATCGCTGAGTTGTACGCGAAATTGCTTCCAGTGCTTTTCAGTTTTCTCTCCGTCTGAATGCTCTTCTATATCGTATCTATCTCTCGTTTCGATGGCTGAGATATGAAGTTCTTCGTTTGGGAAAATGTCATCAAAGATTTTTATTTCTTCAATGTGCTGCCACTCATTTAGGCCGCTCACCTCAACGCAATTCAGTCCGTTTGGCAGCATTAAACGTTTGTCGGTGATATTGTTAAGCATTTCCATGCCCTCTGCTGTTGTCGGCGTGTCTTCCTTATATTCATTCAAAAACCACGCAATAGGCAGTTTGTATTCAAGCAAGCCTATCAACACAAACGCTCTGTTAAGCAAATTTGCTTTGACCTCTGCCTCAGTCGAACCGTATCTTGCTGTTCCATCCGCTTTTGTCTTTGGACGTATAACAAACCAGCCTTCTGACATTTTGAAAATTTGCTTATCTTCAACAGCACTTCCACCTATTAAAGGATTAATGTAAACATCATTTGTTGTTGTGTTGCCAGGCACATTAATCGTTACCCTTGGATGCTGCTTGCTCGTCCAGTCTGAAACAGGTGCTTTGTAGGAGCTTTTGACCAACCCTTGTGATAAGATATAGTACTCATGATTGCTGATGCCTCCATACACTTCAAAACGCAATTCTGCAACACGTGAACCTTGCAGTTGATAATCTGTCGTTTCGTTAAACGTGAGAACTCCGTTATCTGGAACACTGCCTTGCTTGATGATGTAGGTTATCTCGTCTTTTGAGCCGCTTGTCGTTATTCCTGTAACAACATACAATTTGTAATGGAGGACATTGCTGCCTATTGATTGTTGTTGCCCTGTCTGAGTATCTTTCGCCTTTATTGTTACCTGCCATGAGCTAACATCAATTTTCTTGTAAGCTTCAAGATTTCTTGTTTCAAGGAGTTTAGAGAATCTTTTTGGCGATGATTCGGTTGATGTATTATCTACTTTGCTCGAAATCTCAAACGAGTAACTATCAGCGCCAGCGTCTATAAGGGCAGATGAAAAATAGCTCTCGGATAATTTATGTGAAGTATCTTTTATAGCGATGTATGGATTTCCGCTATTATTATCGTCATAAATAGCGACATCTGTAATCTTGAAGTCTAACTTTTTTCTGTAATTTTCTGGTATGTTCTTCGTTGAGCCAAATGGAAAAACTCTTGTAATATAGCTGCCTTTGCTTTGGTCAACACTCCAACTTACAACATTGTCATCTAATGAAGCGTCAATAAAAGATTCTTCATCTTTCTCACAATACCCAAGGTGGATAATATTTCCTTCCATCCACCACTCGCATTCCCATTCCTCAGCAATTTTGTCAAGGGCTTGCAGAATGTTAGTGTTTGAATACTGAATGAGTTTAACGGATTTCTCTACTGCTCCGCTTCTGGGGAAAAGGCTGCTGCCATCATAATGTATGATGTATTCATATTCTTTTCCGTTGCCATTGCAGATATTCAAGCCAAGGTGCTTCAATGTCGCCAGCACCAATTCTAAATGATGGTCAATTGTATCAGTCAAGGAAAACTCGCCCTCAGCGTGTGAAGCAATAAACCGCAGGACTTTGTTCCCCCACAATTTATACTCGGCTTCAAATTTTAGTTCATATTCCCATGCTCCGTTATTGCCTGAATATGAAGGAAAGACAGGAGAGGTGATGTAGTACCTTTGTGGCTCACCCCATTGCCCTTGCTCGTCTGTGAAATAATCGCCTATCTGAAATGGTATCGTGTTGGGTAACTTAATTCTGAGTGTAATATAATCGTCTCCTTGTAACTGCCAGCGCCTTACTCCTCCTTCATATATAGGCAAATTGGGGTAAACGACTTCTTCGCCGCTTACCCCTTTCCTGTATATCGTCACGTTTTCCAGCATCTTATTCATTTTCTTGGTTGCTTGGATTCGGCTCTTTAAACTTATACCCAGCAATAATAAAATTATAACTTTGATAAAACTCCAGCGATGTTTGCTCTACGAACAGAAGACGGAAAGTTTTGCCAAGTTCATCAATTGCAAATTTAAACAAATCTCTTGATATTAATGTATTAAATTGCCTATAATTAGATACAGTCTCTTTATAAGATAAGCACCTAAATATAAATGATAAATTGACTTCTCTGTCTTCCACGCGCCTTCTGCTTCCAAACGTCAAGACGGTTACATCAACGCCATCTTTCAACCGTGATTTATTTTCTATCACGGCCTTTGTTTTTGGCAATGACATCAACTCCTTATATCCGCCTTTCACCAACTTTGCGCCATAAGTCTTAAAAATATCTTCTCCATTAATCTTTGCTGCCATCTTTAAAGCCTCCTTGTATTTCTTTCGATTTGGTTTAGTCGTTCGTTCATTTGGTATAACTCGTTCGTGTTTTTGGCTATCGTTGCCAAATGACTTGCTGAGGTTCGTTGTATTTCAAGAATCTCTGCGGTGGATGTCTCTGCTTGCGCAAAATGCGTCTTTAGATTATCCAAGATGTTTTGATTTGAAATTTGAATTGCTGCAAACCTACCGTTCAATTCATCGCCTTTGTCTGCGGACATTGCTGTGAATGATGTGGTTTGGCTTCCACTCGAAGAACCACTCTTGCTCCATCCATAGATGTCTTGAAGATTCTTCGCTTCATTACGAGCTTTCTCAACAATCTGCATATAGCTTTCTTGCAATTTGCTCACCTCACCAACAGAAATGTTTCCGTCTTCATTGGATTTGGCAAATTCATCGTACCATTCTTCAAGCATATCTTTGTACTTCTCGCCAAGTTTAGTTTGAATTACGGCATTTTTGAGATAGCCAGTGAAGTTATCAGCAAAATCTCTTGTACTGCTATCCATATTGGAAATTAGCTTGGTGAAGTCATTGTAAACGCTGTCAAATGAGGTGGCGGTTAATTGCTGTTGCAATTTGTCAAGAGTGTCTTCTGCGGTATCTCCAAGACTGATAATCTTGTTGTAATAGTCGCGTGTCTCAGTATCTAATTTAGACCAAAAATCTGCATCTGACATCTTGACCTTTTCCAACTCTTCGGCAGTAAGGCTCTGCAAATCTTGAACTGAGCTAATCGTTTTGCCAACGGCCCTTGATACATTCGTCCAATTATCTTGCGTCATCCAAGAATTTTGCCTGTAATTGATAGAATGGCTTCCTGCACTTGCGCCGCTCTCTCCGCGCACCTTAATAAGATTGCGCAAAGCCTGCTCGTCAGCCTTAACTATTGAAATAACATCGTCATAGGCGTTTTTCGCTTCCATCCCATACGACAAATTAATGTACTCTGTCTTCTTGCTAATCAGCTCATCCCAGATGGATGATATTTTTTGGTATTCTGCTTTTAATTTATTGTAGCTTGAATAATCCGCACCAAAGCCAAGCATCTTTCCGATGCCTTCAAATGTATGTACAACTCCAGTGATTGTGCCAGCAACAGCACTGACGGCCAATGCAACATCGTTTATTGGATTCGTGAGGCTGAGCAAATCGCCAAGGTTCGTAATATCAATATCTTTGAATGAATCGGCAAATTCCGACAGGCCCTTTGTAAATTCTTCAAATCCTTCATTGAATGAATCTGAATATTTCACACCGAATGCACCAAGCATATTTTTAACGCTCTTGAATGCTTTCGCAACACCACTGATGGTTGCAGAAACACGAGCCTGCGCCTCTGCTGCCGCATATTGTGCCTTAATGTATTCCTTAGTTGATTCAGTTGCTTCTTTTAAAGCATCACCGAAGGATTTGTTGTAAGAGTTTTTCTGCTCTTTTAATTCCTCCTGTTGCTTGACATCGCCTTTTGCTACCGCTTCTTGGTAAGCCTTGTAGATATTCTTTCCGTTAACAGTGAAGCCTTCTAACGTTGCTTGCCTTGCATATTTGGTAGCCCTTGCATCTGAAAGTTTTCTTAATGATGCTCCAAAGGTATCATATTGCGACCTTGCCGACTGAACTTCTTTTAATTTCTCTGTTATCTCCTTAATGCTTTCAACGCTAAGATTTTTTCCGTTTTTGATGATGGATTGCAATTTTGTTTCCAACTCATCCAGCATTGTTTTCGTCATCTTTGAAAGGTCGCCAAAGACGGCCTCCCAGTCAAGATTTTTCTTCATCTGGTCGAAAGTCAGCTCCTGCAACGATTTTTCGTATTCTTTTTTGCTTTTCTTGTAGACAGGAGAGTTTTGGTCAAGGCCAGAAGATTCCATCGCAAATTTATCTTCCAGTGCCTTCCGCTTTTCCAAGAATGTGCCATAGGAGGATAGATAATCATTCCATTCCTGCCTGTAGCTCTCTGTGTCTGAAAGCTGCCGTTTGGCATCATCCAAGGATTTTTGGATTTCCATCTTACGTTCGCCTTCCGCTGTCTTTAATTGCTTTTCTAAAAACTCTATATCGTTTTTTAATTCCTTGATTTTGTTCGCCCTATCTCTTTGCGTTTTGTAGTATTTATCAAGAATCTTATTTACAGCATCCTCTTCGCTTTTTGCAGCATTGGCAGATATTGCTTTCGCCATAGCTTCATAGTCGAATTTTATTTTTGGCTGAGTTTTCAAAACATATTCTTCCCATTGTTTAAGATTCCACTTCCCCATGTCTGTCTTTTCCCATGTGGCTTCATTGTTTGAGTTGCTCGCATTTATATGTTTGAACTTCTCCAGCTCTCTTGCTTTTTTAGCAATATCTTGTAACCATTTGTCGTTTTCTGCCATTTGCTGGTCTCGCTGACGTTTAATGCTATCCAGCTCTTTTTCTCCTTCATTTGTGATAAGTTCGTTTCTTAGATTATAGATTTCCTTCAGTTTGTCGTTATGCTTGTTCTCGATGTCTTCAAGATATTCGCTGATTTTCTGACGGATTTCGGCAAGTCTTTCAGCAGCGGATTTCCCAGTGTCTTTATTGTTATCTCCATCACTTTCACCTTCACCGTTTTTATTGAAGTTTCCCTTTTTGAATAACTCCTCAGCATCTTCAATCAGTTTTTGATAATCTTGCATGAAGCCCTTATATCGCCCCATTGCGGCATCTCTCAACGCGGCCTCTCCATTCATCGCGTTGCGTGCTTCTTCGGCTACCTCTGTGTCTGATTTTTTCCAGTCAGTCTTCTTGCCAGTTGTGAGGTCTTTATAATCTTGATAATGATACAATCGGTGCTCCCACCCTTTGCTGTTGCGGTCATGGATAAGTGCCTCTTGAAGCGATTGCACAGCAATGTTAAACAATGCCGTTGCCTTAATTCTTAGCTTCATAGATTCAATAAACTTATCAGAACCTTTATTGAAGAGGTTTTCTGCATCGGCAGCATTTTTGATTGATACGCCTAATCCGTCAAATTGGCTTTTGTTATCTTTTAGGAACTTATCTAATTCCTTGGATTTTCCTTTGACTTTCTCATATTTATTCTTCAATGTTTCAAAGGTCACGATATTTTTGGCAATCTCCTTATCGCTATTGGCATATTCATTACGTAGAGATTCTTGCGCCCTCGCATTATCCTCCGCAACCTTTTTCATCGTCTTTTCTTCATCTGTTAATTCGGTCATCTTATTGTAAATATATGTAGCCGCAGCAACGACAGCGCTAATTGCGGCCAACACCCAACCGATTACAGGAATTGACTTGATGGCAAGTTTGACAGCCTTTAATGCGGTAACGAATCCCCATGTTGCGCCAGTCTGAGCAACGGTTGCAGCCGTCTCAACTGATTGAGTCGCAGTTTGCGCGGCAGTCGCGGCGGTATTCTTGGCCAGTTCTGCATTAACGGCTGCTAAAGCGGATGCTTTCAGCGCGTCAAACATCGTTGAAATCTTGACGGCAGCACCTAACGTTTGCTGAACACCCATAGAAATACTCATTACGGCCTGTAGCTTCGTTTGTATCTCCATGAGTTTCTTTTGGTCTTTTGTAAATAATCCAGCAACGCCCATGTACGTTGTCATCGCTCCTGTCACGCCTTGAATGCCTGTGGCAAGCATACCAAAGGAGTTTGATGCAAGGCTTTTTCCAGAAACGGCAAAACTAACCTTGTTGAAGGCTGCTTGCAATTTGTTAGCTTCGTTGACAGCCCTTCCAAATTCAGCCGTGTTTTGTTTTCCCGACAAAAGAAGTTCTGCAACTGCCTGCCTTGCGTTGCGCAATTGTGTGCGTAGGGCGGTCGTCTTGGATGATGCGTTGCCTGCTTCGTTTGCAAACTGAGCCATCCGTTGTTTGCTTTGCTCCAAATTTGCACTTGTTTCTGCAATCGCATTACTTATGTTTTTTATTTTATCCCTCGTTTCAACAAGGTCTTCCGAATTGTACTCCAGCCTTCTTTCTTTTGACTGCTGACCTGCTGCGGTTGATGGCTTAGTATCTTCAATTCTTGAACGCGCCTTTTTGAGACGTTCCTCTTTTTCATAGAGTGATTCTAATTGAGTATTCAGTCGTTTAAGAATTGATTCGTATGCCTTGACATCTTCCTGCGCTTCCTTAAAAGCGGAAGATGCCCCTGCCTTGGTTGTGGAATTTCCAAGATTATCAAATTCTGTTTTCGTTCGTTGTGCGGCCTCGCCTTGCGTGTTAAGCCCTCTTGTTACCTCCTCCAACTTTGCCTTTAGTTCCGTGTTCTTGCTGAGGAGTGAATTAACTTGCTCTTGCAATTCGTTAAATTGCCCACTGGTATTCCCGACACCAATAGACGAGGAAAGAGCACTCAACTTTTGGCCGCTTGCATCAATAACGGCAGCAAGTTCTTCAACGACTTTCTTCACAAATTGAAAGCCATCGGCCATTTCGTTTGTCGCCTTTTCGGATGCAGATTGCATTTCACGAATTTTGGCGACAAATTCATTCGCTCCTGTCTCTATGTCTTTTCCGTTTATTACCGCTGATACGCTAAGTACGTCATTATTTTCTGCCATTGTTTTAGTTCATTAAATTCATGAAAAAATTATTGCAATTGTCCTTGATTTGGTTGGCTGTCTGCAAAACTTTCTTTCCTCCTTTGCTTGTAGGTTGGTTCTTGCAAGGACTTTCGCCTTCATCTTCATCAAATGGTTTTATGCCTGGAATCGCTCTGTTGAGTAAAAGGATGTTGATGTAACTTCGCTTGAAAACAACTTCATTGTACGACATCCTAAAGTACTTCATTACACCGCCAATCAATCCCCACGGGCTATCGCTTCTTTCGTATTCGTTGTCGTCTGACTGCACCCTTTTAGGAAAGTTATACTTTGCAAAAAAAAACTTGCATCAAACGAGAGTGAAGCATATTGCAACAGCTCATTGTATTTCTTCATCGTCATGCGTTTGCGGATGAATCTTCCAAATATCTTTCTCATCAGTCTGGAACGGAAAACTATAATTGGTGTGATTTCGTTTGCGTTTTTTACGTCCTTGAACATTGAGAAAACTTTCTGATATGGATTAAATTCTCCTTCAATATTTATTTCTTCAATATCACCAATCTTTTCACCGATTTGCCATATCTGCGCCAAAGTCATTGGTCTAACCAAAAATGGAATCATACCGAAAAAAACAAAAATTGGTTTCTCTGTTATTGCTCCTGCTGTGCTTTTTCCTTCGTTGTTATTCATAACTGCCAAATGTATTTTGTTTGTTTTCTTCTATATTTTCTTGCTTGATTTGCTTCAAGATTTCTTCTGGATTTGAAACAAGCGGATTTTGTCTTATACCTTCCTCCTGCGACATTGTTGCCTTTCCTCCTGTAGAGCTGTTTATTAATTGCAATGTCTCGGCATCATTCTTTGGAATATACGGCGTAAATTTCGGCTTCACCCTCAACCTGTCAACGTCATTCTTTGGCATCGCTTTTATACTCGTTGAATATCCATTTTTAATGATGTTGAAGCGCCTTGTAAACATCTCACCGAAGGTTTCAATTTTCTGCCCGGCCTTTAAATGAGGGTCGGTGAACATCAATCTGATTGCTACACCACTGGTATTGTTGCCAAGTGTTTTCATGTTCTCAAAGGAGATGTCGGGGGTTTGGGTATAGCTGAAAATAATGTTTGTCAAATTGGCTATTTCCATTCTTCTACTCTCTGGGGCGCTATCCCAAGAAACAACCTTCATATCTGTTTCATTGTCTCCTTGGTAAACTCGTCCGACTTCTCCCTTGTCGGCGAATCCCTTCATTCGTCCTTTGAAGAAATATGTCGGTGAGCCAAAATAGTCGTTTGTGTCGCCCCAGTCCGAAATACTATTTTCTAATCGTTCAATGGTTTTTTGAACTACTTCCCATTCTGTTTCTTCCTGCCTATAATAGACAAGAGGGATTTTTGTGAATCCATGAGGCTTTGCGCTGCGCAAGGTTAATCCTGCTTCACTTTCATCGCTTGCAAATTTGTAGAGCGTGGATGATGTGTAAACATCAAAGCAATGCGTCTGCGCTCCTGTTTCATCTTTGAGGACATATTCGCGTGCAAATCCGTCCATCTTGTCGTAATTGTCGTAATGAGGGTACAATTTATCACCATACAACGGAGAAAGCAATTTCACGCGCATTTCCTTTTCGTTGTCTTCGTTTGTGGCAATATACCAAAGCTCAGCACATTCACAAGCACGAAACAAGCATCTCGACAATTTCTTATTGAAATACTCTTCTTTGTTATCTTCAAGGATATTTAATACCTCGTCAAATAATTTTGCTTGCATTTCATCGGCTTCACCCTTAATGCTATATGTTACGGGAATCGTGAAAAGAAAGCCCACACTTCTTTCTATTATCACTCTTTGACAAGGAACAGCAACACGGCAACGGTGTCTCACTTCGCTTTTATAGACGATATTGCCATTTTCGTCTTTCTTATTTGTCGGAGTTTTAACTATTTTGTCTTTTCGGTATTGCGTGTCAAAAATCAAATGACATTTAGGGTTATATTCTTTTTCTGTAACCTCCAGCGGTTTTTCAAGTGGTTTCTTTCTCGCTGTCAGCAGGGAGTAAATCTCGTAGGGGTCTCCGACTGACAAAATTTCTTGTATGGTCTTCATTTTTATATGATATTTAAAAAGTCTTGGGCATTAAATGAATTTTCGTCTTTTCCTAACAGCTTTTCAAGAACAACATAACGGACGGCATCTATACCGTGGTTGAATGAATCTATTGGCTCATTAAGCCATTTCCCATCTTTATTCTGCCTGTATGTATAATTCTTGAACTCCTTCTTTAAATTCACGCTGCGGTTTGTGATAAAAATTTTCATAGTCTGCATCTTGTTTATACCAGCAATAATCGAACCAGCATATTTTCTTACAGGTTTTACATCAAGCCCAGCGTTATTTAGTTCGTCTATTAATCTCGGGTCTGCGCTTTCAGATATTATTTCAACATTCGACCTGTCGCGATTATTGGCATTCTTGATTTCCTTGATAATGTCAGAGGACAGCATCTTTGTCCTGTAGCAAATCTCATCCAACCATAGCTCATCGCCACAGATGTACACGTCTATAATCGCCGTTGGGTCGTTCGTATATCCGAAGTCCATTCCCCGATAATGGTGCTTTCTTTTTTCAAACGGTATGTAATCATGCTTTAGTTCTTTTACGTTTTCAAAAATCAAGCCCTCTACTATCGCTTGCAAGCCTAAACCATAGATTCTCCAGAGTGAAGGATTCTTGTTTTTTAAACTCTCTATCTCTTGGATAACCTTTTCCTCCAAGAATGGATTATCTTTATACGTTGAAATAAACCAATATGTCGATGGCTCTTGGTTAATTTCGCAAATCCAATGGTCATCTGTAAATGAGGGATTGTAGTCAATAATCGAAAAATCAGTGGTTCTCATTTGAAGCTGCTGCCATTGCAAGAAATCTAATTCATTTGCTTCATTGACGAAAAGAATCATTCTCTTTGAACCTCTAATCTTTTGCTCGTTATCTGTTGAAAAAAATTCTATCGTTGAACCATTTGGAAACGTGTAAATCAAATCCGACTTGTTCATCTGTTTGTCGTTCCAAACGTTCAACGATAGCATTATTTCTTTGAAATCTCTGTAGACTGAACGTTTTAATGAAGGAAGGCCAGCGCGAACAATTGACACAGTCGTTTTTGGATGCAACGAACAATAAATACAGAGATATTGGACGATGGAATAAGTTTTTGCTGAACGTGAAGAGCCTTGCAGAGAGACGGTTGTAAATCCCTGCTCTTTTGCAAATTTTACTCTCGCATAGTTCTTTGTTACATAAACATTATTACTCATCGTTGCCAGTCTCTTGCTCTTGTTGCTCTTTTTCTTTTCGCTCCTTCTCTGATTGCACTTCTTCTTGAATCTTTTTGAAGTCTTCTGGGTTAGAAACGAAATTCAAAACAAACGCCTCCTTGTTAATATCTGAGCCATTTGTCGTTATATCAATCTGTTTCTTACTCTCGCCGAATTGTCTGTCTCTTAGCTTGTCAATAGTTTTGGTTACTCCGTTCTTTATATCCGATATGATTGCGATTGCTAAATTTCTCGGGTACATTGGCGCGTCCTCCCATTTTGCCAATTTGCTTAACTGAGGCGCTGCCAATGATAAAACGGCCTTTTCCCATTCGTCTATTTCTATATTTGACAGGTTAAAAAATTTCCTCGCCTTCACCTTAGAGCCAAATATATTTTCAAGTTGTTTTGGAACTCTATTTGGTGGTCTCCCCTTCGGATTTCCGCTCTGTCCTTTTTTCCATTGATAAGGAATGATATTCTTTGGGTCTCTCATCGCTGAAATCTTTGAATTTTGTCGTTGTTTGGTTTGTTAGCGAAAAGTGTCTTTGGCAGACGCTTTATTGCTCTGATTTTATCTTTCCTATTTTATAAGATTGAAAAATTCATTACGCAATTGTGCATCATCTTTAAAAGCTCCTACAAGGTATGATGATTTCATTTTGCCTTTTTTCTTTGCTCCACGCATAGATTTACATAAATGTTCACCCTCCATTACAAGAGCGACACCAAGAGGTGGATATTTAGATTTAAGAGCATCAGAGAGAATGTCTACAATTTCTCGTACAAGTCTTTCCTGTATTTGCAATTTTGCTGCACAATAATCTACAACGCGACCAATTTTAGAAATTCCAAGAATCCGACCTTTAGGATTGGGGATGTAAGCGAACCAGTAGCGGCCAAAAAATGGCATCATGTGATGTTCACACATTGAATAGAAGTCGCCTTCATCTATAATCATATTTTCATAAGTTATGCCATCTTTCCCATTCTCGAATGTTGTTATTTTGGGTTTTTGTGCAGCATCGTAACCTCTGAATATTTCATCATACATTCTGGCTATTCTATCGGGCGTGCCTTGCAGTCCTTCTCTGTTTACATCTTCCCAAATTAAAGATAAGATGCCTTTTATATGGTTTTCTATTTGTTCTTTCTTATTCATCTTACATTTATAATTTTCTGCGTCTGTAATGAAATCGACCATTGTGGGTGAGAAAGGCAATAATTTACAACACCCTTGATATTGTTTTCTGTTTTTTCTTTATCCTTCAAATCACATGGTTGCAAGTAATATTTTTCAGCCTTAATATTTTCATACTTATCCATGCAAGTTTTTCCAGCATCATATACAATCTTTAATTCATCAATATGCTTTAAAACTATATCTGCATGATTGCAAAACTCAAATTTCGGCGAACAAGTTACCCAATCGGCAAATGAAAGTGCTGTGTTATTTCGCGTTCCATTTGTTTCAATATGAATAAAATATCCCTTTTCGTGTAGCATAAGCATGAACTTTTCTGTTATCTGTAAGGTTGGTTCGCCGCCTGTAAGAACAATGTGTTTAGTTGGGTATTTTTCAACTTCTCTCACTATGCCTTCATCTGTGCATTCTTCATACGATTCGTGCTTTGTATCGCAAAATGGGCATTTTAAATTACATCCAGCAAAGCGAACAAATACACAGGGTGTTCCAGTGTAAGCGCCTTCACCTTGTATTGAGTAAAAAATTTCGTTTATCCTCATATTCTTTTATTTTTCATAGATTGCGGTATTACCCTCACTTTCTTGTACAATTGCTTTATAGCACATTGGTATCTGCTCTACAATCCATTTTGCAATATTTTCTGCTGTTGGATTGAAGGGTAACAGCTCATTAAAATTTCCATGGTCAAGAAATCCATGAATTTTATTCTTTACATGCTTAAAATCAATAACCATGCCATCAGAATTAAGATTTTCCGCTTTGCAGAAAACGGTCACAATCCAATTATGACCATGCAAATTTTCGCATTTGCTTTCATAGGAAAGATTGAGGTGATGACATCCTGCAATCTCCATTCTTTTTGTTACGTAGTACATATTTTATTTATAATAATCTTGATTTCCACATAAATCCTGATAGGATTTCTTTAGCATCGTTACATCTAAAACTAAGGCATTTAAATTACTTTGCTTGTAATTAAACGATAGTAGTTTTTTGTATTTTTCTTCACCAATTAATTGAATAATCTTTTCTGTTTTTATATTACGTATATGTCTCTGTTTAATAAAGCCATAACGAACCGATGAAAGCCAACTTGTACTATCAGCAGAAGTGCAGAATGTATTTTTTGCGAGCAAGTCTTTCTCTGTGCATCCTAAAAGATGAATATCAATTGTTGGTTTTCTTTTCTTTATATAACGAGCTATCTTGCCTGCAAATCTCAGCTCTGGAACAGAAATAGCAATATATTCAGAAAAATCAATCAATCTATCAAGTCCTTTTATGCCATCTTCAAGGTGAAACACATTGATAATGCGATTTGATTTCGGCAAATCCTTTCGCATACGCTCACGAAATTCCCATGCAGCATCAACGCCTAATACTTTTTGACAATCTATTTCTACAACGGTTGCACCATTATTGCAAGCGAGCGTGAACTCTACAAGACGGTCATACCATTTATTCATTAGTGCTGCATCCTTTTTGCCTTTCATTGCCCCAAACATCAGCGTAAAAAGTCCACTATCCTGTATTACGTGTTTGCAATTACTTGATAAATGTCGCAGATATTTGTAGTCAATATCTTCAATATTACTCCTTGATTTAAGAAGCCTACTAACAAAGGGGTATGCGGTGTAAAGAAAATAATTAACACCAAGCGTATGTATTATCTGATATTGGACTAAATTCTCCATACTCGCAAAATGCACCTTTATATTATCTGGTAAGTGTAGCGCCTCCATAACCATCCTCCCTTACCGTTACAGAATTTGCATTAAACTTTATCAAAATCCATTCGGCAATACTTTCACATGACATAGTTTTAAATTTGCATGGTTTGCCGAATTGAGAGTTTAATGCTCGTTCTATTTCTTGTTGTTGAGTTATAATTTCAATTTCACGCTCATTGTGTGCTACTTCAAAGGCGCAATCAATAACAAATACGTGGCGATGAATAGATGATAAAAAATTGCATTCTTCTGGAGCACAAGGATAATAATGAAATCCTTCTACCTCATTGTGAGTTAATACGTATCTTTTCATTTTATTTTTACTCCTTCGTATAATTTTGTTATTGTATTCAACTCCTTTTTTATATCTTCAATTTTCTCTGAATAAGTTTGAGGGATTTCAATTTGCAAGATGATGGAATTATTATGTTGTTCATCTTCTTTTGCTTTATTTTCTTCTTTCTCAAACATATCATCCAAATCAATATCTTGCTTATCTTTTAAGAATTCACATTCAAGGCCAAAGTCCAACAATTCTTCCAAATTCCAATCATTAGCAAGCAAATCCCAACTATTCTGCCCGAAAGCAATATTGTCTTTTTGGATGTATGCCCGCAATTTCTTTGCGCTCGTGCCCGTTGGCAATACTTTAACAGGAGCATCTTTGTAGCCAAGCTCTTTCATGGCCCTGTAACGCATATTGCCAAGAATTACGACAAGTTCTCCGTTATTATCGTATGCAACAATTTCGCGTAATTGAAGCATTTCTGGGTCATCCTCAATGCTTTTTTTAAGTGCTTCATAACGCTCATCCTTGATAAAACGAGGATTCTTTGGTACATCCTTAATTTGTCCAGTGTTAAGGTGCAAATCAGAAATTTTTATTGTTTTCGTCTGCATTTTTATTACTGTTATTAGTTTATTCCCATATCTGTTTACTTTTGACGATAAAACAATGAGGGATTATCAAGCACGCTGTCAAGTATACACATTCCCTGTTCTTTTGCCTTGATTTCCTCTTTGAGTTTATCAAGTTCCTCACATGTGAGTTGGCTTTCGGTCAAACCGTAATCATCCAACATTTGCTTTATTTTATCTTCCATGTTGCAAAGTTATATAATTAGTTATTCTTTTTACTATAATCCCAACCGTATTTCTTGGCAAGTATTTTCATAACCTTGTGGAAATGTGTTACATCTGCTCTTGCAATGTTACTTTCATTCCACTTTGTTTGATTAAGATAATTGTATCCTTGTTTATACACTATTCTATCCGCATCAGCAAATGCCTTTTTCGCTTCATCTGCTGAAACACCCCAACCTCCCTTTGGGCGTTTTATCGAAAATGTATATGTTGGGGTTACTGCTCGCATTTCTTTTGCATTTACCATAATGGCAGACCTTATATCATCACTTGAAAACGAGTTGCCAATACGTCTAATACCTCTTTCACCAAGTGAACGAGGGTGATTGTGGGTTAATATACTATTTATTGGTATCTTTTTAGAGTCAAATTTCACCTGTGCGCCCTTGCCACCTATTGAAGAAACAATATCGCCCTTGGAGTTGAAGACGTGCAATGTTTCGTCTTTGTTGCGTCTGTATTTCTGCTCAATGCCGACAATATTCTTTACCATCTTTGCAGTATATCCCTTTTCGGTTGCTCCCTTGGAGCTGCCAGAACTCCCACCCTTACCGATTGATGTTATGCCTCCACTGTTTCTCCCCATAGCTTACTTCTTTTTGGCGTTGATAAAATCAGCAATATATAGCAATCCATGCTTTCGGCAAAAGTCTTGCACTTCCCTACCTCCACCATAGATAATCAGATTTGGGCGTTCAAGCCCGCTTATCTCCTGCGCCACCTGTAAATCAGACTTCAAACTTTCCATCCAGCCATCAAGACCACGTGTAAAGAAAGCGTTGTAGCCTTTTGGAATACCCATCTTGTTGTATTCTATAAATTTATGCGACACATTTAAATCAGCATAGACCTTTATACCGCATTCTTGTAAGTATCTCGCCAGCCATCTTTTCTTATAGATTAGTTGTATTCCCCACGCGATAGGTGTTTGGTCGTGACAACTGCAATTTGGCTCTACGACAGCCTTACATCCGCTTGTAAGCAATTTTATTGGGTCTTTGAATAATGCTTCAAATCTATAATCGTCAACATAGAAGTGATATGTGACAACGTCCTTTCTCAGTCTGCTGTTTGCACCCCAAGGCGATAATGGCAATTCCAATTTTCCTGCTTGCATTTCCTTCAGCAAGTTTGGTATTTCAAAATCATTATCACTTTCGTAGAGTACGTCTTTAAACATAGAGCGATAGAAGTTTTCTTTTTCTTCTTCGCTATTGTTTTCAACATCACTGCCTTCGGCCTCATTCCCTTGGTTTGAAATATCCTCCACTTCTTTTAATTGACTGACTTTCTCCTTTGGAAATTCAATCCCAATGAAATCGAAATCTACATCTTTGAAGGCATCATCTATCTTCAAGGCATCAAAATCCCACTCTCCATTCTCTTTATTGTCTCGCAATATTAATTCGTTTTCTTCATCCTTACTTAAATCACGATATAAAATAGTGGGAAGTTCATTGATTTTCAATTTTCGCGCAGCCTTCAATCGCTGATTACCACACAAAACAATCAATCGGCCCTCTCTCTCAGTAAGAGCCAATGGTCTATGTTCCCAAAAGCCATTTATGGTAATGGAATCAACCAACCTCTCCATCTCTTCCTTCTTAATTTTTCTCGGATTATTAGGAAGTGGATGTAAGTCAGCTACCTTTCTATATGTGATTTCTTTTTCTGCTTTCATTTACATGGATGTTAAAATGGAAGTTCACCGCCCATCTTTTGTTTTTGCCTTTCGATAAAGTCTTTTGTCTTTTGATTCGCCCTCTTCATACGCTTACCTCTTTCTTTGGCAGGAGTATTACTCTTTATCTTCGTTTTGTCCTTTTTCTTTTCGCTACCACTTGCCATAAGCCTATTTGTTTACAACATTCCACAATTTATTTCCTCTGATTGGTTTTCTAATCGTTGAGTATTCATCAATAATTTTGCTGTAAAACTCTTCATAGAAGTCATAAAGCTGTTCATTTTCTTCAATTGTAATTTGTTCCACGTTAGCTGAGGAACGCAGATTTGCACTTCCATGAATGACGATTTTTCTTCCATCTTCTGTCAGAATCTGACAAGTCTTTGTGTGAACGCCAGCAACAGCAAGCTGGAATTTATTATCAATATCAAGATTGCTATAAATGTAAGGAATCAAAACACTTATTTTATTTGAGTAGAAATATGCACTAACAATCAAAGATAAGTCTTCAATCCATCCATATTCCAGAAGATTCTTAAAACTGTCAATATTATTTTGACTTAATGACAAGGTAGAAACAACCATTTTCTTGGCTATTATATCCTTGTTTGTCAGAAATGCTTCAATAAAATCTCCAAAAATGAAATTACCACTAATAAAAGCATCATAGCGAAATCCCTTGCTAACATCAATTTCCTTTGCCAGTTTTTCAGCATTGCTATAGAGAATTTGGCTTTCTTTTATCGGTTTAAGCGTTGGCCTGACATATCGCGTTTCGATTTGGTCGCCTCCGTCAAAATCCACTTCAAACAAGCTGGAATCTATGTCGCCAATATCAAAACCAACATCGCCGAAATTTAAATCGCCTTTTATGTCAAAATCCTCGTTCATACCTCATTTATTTTAATTTTCATGATATATAGCATAAGTTTTCGTTTGATGATGTATTCGTGATTTTTTCGCGTAATCTCACTCTTCACATCTTCAACAATTAACTTACCGTTTTTCCGATAACAAAAATCTGCCCTATAAGAACATTCACGCTCAACAACCCTTCCATACACATCTCTTTGCGAGGGAATAAGAGTAAATTTCTTTTGCCTTGTCAATTCACTTATTAAACCTTTCTTTTGAGCCGCAGAGAGATAAAGAAAGCGTTTGTACTCCTTGATGGAATCAAAAGTACCATACGCATTCTTTATCTTCTTGTTCCTGTATTTGTTGGTTGTCAACATTATTTGCTAAATATCTAATTAATATGCAAATATAATAATTAGATACAATATATCAAAGTTATTGTCAGTCTTTTTGTAGACCATTTTCAATAAACATTTCGATATTAGACAATCGCTCCCTCTCCTTCTTAACCAAATCAATATTCTCTTCCAAATAGTGCTTGATTAATAGAGAAGTAGTCTTTAAAATTTCCTCTTTGTGGCAGTTAATCGCTTTAACCATAAACTCTTCCACCAGCGAATCATCTTTAAACCTCAACCATTCTTCCTTGATTGGTTCTCCTTGCTCGTTGACCTTATTCAATACAAGGTAAGATTTCAGTTGAATGGTGAAAGGGTGCATACAATTGGCATTGACTTCTGTATTGTTGAATCCGTAGTAATTGGATTTATATTTTACAGAACGATATTTGGGGCTATTCTTGTAAACAGCTTCATCTAACTTTCTCGCTGCTCTGTAGAGGTTTTTGTAATCTGTTATATCCATAATGGTTAGGGTTTGATTTATTATTTCTTAATCATGTTGAAGTCGGCCCAAAGCTTGATGAATTGTTGGCCACAATACGTGGCGAGAGCTTCGCTCTTAAAGCAAAGGCGAGAATCGAAGACCGCACCCGAACCCGAGGTCGAAAAAGCGAAGTCCGCCCAGTCTCTTGAATAGTCGCCTGTTGATATGAGGTGTCGGTCGGCTTTCCACTCGTCACTCTTCTCTGACAGTTCTTCTTCCGTCCATAGCGTGAACCAAGGATACCAACGTTTCTCGTCTTCTGTGAACTGAGGCTTCCAACCCTCATTCAGGGCGGCGGCGATGATGCGAAGCTTCATGTATGCGAGGATGTCTCTGTTTTCCTCTGCAACCTCGGGGTCACGCAGATTTGTGTTCTGATAAGCGAGAACAAAGGAGTGGTCTGCGCCTAACTCACGGCAAGCATCCTCAAAGGTCTTCACACGTTCTGTAATCGGGCGATTTACGACTGTCTGTGCCTCTGTTTCTTTCAATTCGGGTAAGAGCGCGAGAAGAACTTTTTTGACGCTCTCATCGGCTGTTTTCAAAGCAGCCTTTGCGTTTTCAATCTTGATTTCCATAAATGCTGTTATTATTTATAAAGTTTCTTGTAATCTGTAATATCCATGATGGTTAGGGTTTGATTTTCACGTTCAATCTCCACATATCAAGCAGCGCTTGCAGCTCATGCACTGATTCTATTTCGTACATGAATATCGCATCGCGCTTTCTTTTTGAACAACCTGGAAGCAATATCGGGTTGAAAGCGTAGTCAAAATCCGCAGAAGGTATAAGCCCTATTGTAATAGGCTTAAATTCTCCAAAGAGCACATTCTCTCCATCCAATGATTTCTGCCATCCGTTTGCCTCCAGTAATTCTATTGATAACGGATACGGCGACATATCTACGAATGAAGAAATAGCCATCTGTCTGCCTCGAACTTCATACACTTCTTTGTGACGAATCTTACCACTGAGGCTGTCTAAACCTTCAACGATAGAGTATTTATACCCTTCATATTTATCAGCTCTGGTGATAATATCGCCAATTCTTATTTCTCTAATGTTTATCATTTTATTCCTCCTCATCTTTAACTTCTTTACCGACAAGATGTTCATTACCATCAAACGGTATGCAATATTCGTAATATCCTCCAAGCGTCCTATAGTGATAGCTGCCGAATTGCTCATGATGAGAGAATAAATCTATCTTCCAACTTTGCTTTCTGTTGCGAACAAGCACTTTATCGTAAGTCTTAAAGTGTGGAGCTTTTTTTTCGACCCTCGTTATTCTTCCGCATTTAACAGCAAAGGTGTACGATTTATCCATCGATTCAAAGAAAAATTCACGCTGTTCTTCATCGGCTTTCTGATAATCTTTCGTTTTAACAGTCAAATATTTTTGTCTTAGTTCGTTTCCGCCAAATTCGCTTGGCTTGTCGAAGTAGTCAATTATACTCATCTCCGTAAAATTGCTTTTTGCCCAGCAATCAAAGACAAACATACCGCCGTCCTTTTGGCTAACAACGACATCACCATGTTTGAAAAACTTATTCCAGTCACGCATTTCAGCAGAAGGAAATACATTACATTCGCCGCTCTGCGCTTCCTTCATTCTTCCGTTTGCGTCAAGCGCAATATCGACTGTGTTCGTGCTTTCGAGTATAATTCCACGACCATCGCGCGTGAACCCTTTGAAGAACGCATTGCCCAACATAGTTGTGTATAGAATTATTTCATTTTCCTTGTAGTCGCTAAGAATCTCAGCAATGTTAATAGTTTCCTTTTCTGCTGCCTTCAATTCAGGCAGCGTGCAGCACTGCTTTACTTCATTTTTATTTGCCATAGTTGTTTTATTTATTCATTGTGTGTAAACATAGATTTCTCACGCTCCAATTGGCTAAATGCGGAGACTGCCCTCACAACGTAGCTGTAGAACTTGCTGCGGATGTTGAAGAAACCACTACCGAAGTAAACGCACCATGCGTTCCAACTGCTGTTCTCGGAACTACTCCAGCCCCAATCATCTTCATCGAACTGGTCGGCATTAAGCATTTCCAGGACCTCGTTCAATTCATCACGATAAGCAACGATTGTACCCAGCTCATACAGGCTTGGGAGATACCACTGAATACTGCCTTTTTTGTACTGCCAGCAACGCATGGCGGCAGTCATATCTTCGCCATCTTCCTTGTTCTTCTTCACGATGTTGCGAGTAAGCTCCAGACCGCTCAATGTCTGCAAAGCTTCAGCTTCACCACACTCCTTATTGAAAACCTTACGATTTACATCGCTGCACCAGATTTCGTTCCACTGGTTAAGAGAAATAATCACACCTATCACCTCCGTTTGAAGGATGACGCCGATTACATCGCCTCTGTCAATGCGGCCATTCTGATAGTCTTCAACTGAGGCGATGCCTTGATTTGTCTTTAGGGATATTAAATGTTTCATAGTTTCTCAAATTCCTTTCTATAATCCTCTAAATTCTTTCTTATGCACTTCTCCACTAAATATTCTATCTCGCTACGTTGGCCCTCCGATAGAAACGGATATACACTAAATCCATCCGTTGTGCGCACACCTTTAAGCCGAATTTCAAACGTATATCCTCCTTCTATCTTCTCTATTACCGCTGAGATAAATTTCATTTCATCGGCAATCTTGTTAATCATTTTAAGTCTTTCTTCTGTCATGATTATAGTCAATTGTGTAGGGGAGGTATATGCACCACTCCTTGGTGTTGCAGTGAATACCTCCCCTACGTAGAATCATTTAGTTTTAGTCGGTTTTGTTGCATCTATCTATTGTCTGCTTCCAATATGCAATCCATTTCCTCATTGTTGCTATATCGGAATCTCTAATATTGTAAACGGTTGAGGTATATAAATTGCCAAAAGCACTACATTGCTCGATATGGCTATTTGTAACCACTGCTGAAACAATGTTCAGCATTGTTCGTATTTCTTTGTATTCCATAGTCGTCTTACAAGTTATATTCTAACATAATCGCCATTTTCTTTAAACCTCGCTTCAATCTTTTGTGATTATATATCCTCGGCTTTCAAGCTCTTCAATAATAGCTTCTTCGCCAAGTTTGTCAACAATCTCTTTCGCGCCAATCGTATCAATAAATTTTTGTTTATCTTTTACGTAAAGATATTTGTAACAATCGTGCACGAAGTCTACCTCTTCATTTTCATATAGACAGTCCATTATTTCGTATGCATCCATAATCTGAAATATTCTATATCTTCCAATAGTCTTACCATTTTCATTAAATTATTCCATCTTGTGTGATTTTATATCCTCGCCCTTCCAGCTCTTTAATCATAGCCTTATCGTCAAGATATTCAACAATCTCTTCGTCAAGATATTCAACAATCTCTTCCGCGCCAAGATTTTCGATAAACTTTTGCTGCTGTGATACGCCAAGATAATTGTAACATTCATACGCGAATTGCAACCCTGCTGATTTAGACAAACAATCCATTATGTCATCTACACCCATTCTGACAACTATTCTTGATTCACTCATAATCTTACCATTTTTCTTCTAATAATTTTACCAATCCTTTACCATCGCGGAATCTGTCAGTAACAGCATCAACACACCTGCGCACATATTCATCCTTGTTAAGATTTACATCCACGCTTCCGCGAATGAATATCCGCTTTTTTATCAATTCTTCAAGAGAACAAAGGAGAGGTATAAGCGTCTCAGTATTGTAAGCGTAAATACCTTTGATATACGAGTAATCTCTGTATTTCTCTATATCTCCTTTGCGGCAGGCATCTGCCAGTTCTGCAACAATTCTCGTGCATTCCAACTGAGCATACAAGGCAGGGTCTGTCAAACATGGCTTACAAGCCTGCATCATGCAGTAACGCAGTGCATCATATTTCTCTTTCATGTGCTCGCTGAAGGTGTCAACGAAGTGGTCATAGCCTTCCAAATACCTTTCTTGCTGAATCACATTATACATCCAAGCATTCAGTCTCGCCACCTCGTCAACAATTCTTCTGCACGTCCGCTTGACTTCATGTCGATATATGTCCTTGCGCTTGGCAAGCGTGTCTACAGCATCACGTGCAAGCTTCATGGCATATTCAACGCGCATGAAGTGAAGGTAACATAATGCAGTGCAAATGCCGTATTCACGCCGCCTCTTGTCGTTCATCTTCTTCCACATCATCGCTTCATGCTCCTGCTGAGCTTCCGCGTAGGTAACGAGTAGATTAATATTCTTGTGAGGCACGGGCATCAATGGTTCGTGACGTATGATGCCAGTATTTGGCCTCCATCTTACATCTGGCTTCCAATCATTCATGGCAAATCCTCCGCATAAATCCATCTAACAATATCCGCCTTGATGTCTATATCAGTAAACAAGCATACGTCTCGTCCTAAGACATCACGATAAACGGCCGCATAGGTTGGTGCAATCTTCTGTCCACTCGGCAGCACGCGCTTGGCGTAGATAATTATCTCACTATTGAATGCAGGTTGTTCGTCTGCTCCATGCCAAAGGTTCTTGGAATATTCTTCCAGCGCTCGCCTCGCTCCAAAAGCAAACACTTCTTGTTCTATCTTACTCTTATAGCGCTGCTTCGCCTCTTTGTTTATGGCACGCATTGTTTTTATTGTAAGCTTCATAAACTATACCTCCTTATTATTTTGTCAATTCCGTATCTTTCCTTCTCTTCTTCGCGGATAACTCCAGCCCTGTACGCATACATTGCGCTTCGAGGAAATCTTGGATAACCGCTCGGCGAGAGCCACATCTTCTTGAAAAAGATGTGCGTTATTTCTTCTTTTGTCATTACAATTATAATTTTCGTTGGTTTATCGATTGTCTCCGTTACCGCCAAGCATACCTCTTTCTTTTCGGCTTGATAGTTTTTTAATATTCGCTTCTGCCACTTCTTCCAAGGAATAACCAAGGTCATTTGCAAGTGTTGCGCAATACCATAAGACATCGCCAATCTCTTTCATTATTTCCTCCCTCGTAGAGGAGTCTTTAAAAAACTCTCCGTTTTTGTCGCGGAGAACCTTTTTCACTTTGTCTGCTACCTCTCCAGCTTCCCCAGTTAAACCGATGGTAGGATAGATAATTGAATTTGGGTAAATTGCTGTTTCCAGCGCTCTTTCTTGATATTCGTTGATAGTCATTTTTTATGTTTTAAGATATTATACTTCATCCAGTTCTCTCTAACTTTTTCTGTCAGCTTAGCAAGATTTTCAGTAGTCCACTCTTGCTTGATTAGTGGTGTGTTACGATGGCAGAGCCATAGCTCACCATCAAATTCCATCACTTGAATTTCATTATTTGACCTCTCTTGCAATTCTTTCTTGTATTTCATTTCTGCATTACCAAAAAAGAAATCATGAATACGCAAAAGGAGAGTGTAAAGATTCACGTTTCCCATATTTTATTTGATTGATTCGCAGGATAATACTGTGATAAGATTCTTTGATTGATATTCGTGAATAAGATAAATATATTTCTTTGGCAAAAAACTCACGCCTATGCCATTAACGTTTAATCCAGATGCAATGCCAAGTTTTTCTCTTAGTTCATCGCTATCTTTTAGCACTTTCACTGTCGTTTTAAAATCCTTGCTTTCTTCATATTGATTTCTTGTTATTTTTGAAACCTCATCTTTTATATTTGAAGCCTTACGCCTTTCGAGCCTCGCTAAAGCCTGCTCCCTTTGCGGCAAAAATTCAGAATGAAAAGCAACGCCAATCCTTCTTGAATTGAAAGTGGAATAAGAATTGTCGTACATTCCAGCCGCATATCTTGAAAAGAACAGCATCAACTCTGTCAATTTGTATGGCGCGGCAACGACAGAAAAATTACTTGCAAACAATGAAATTGGTGTCCTCATGTTCTCTTTGCTTGAAGACATCAGGTACATCGCTGTTACTTGTTCATCTATCCACATCCTTGCAACGCCTTTCGCTTGAAAGAGTTCATCTAACGCGCCAATGGAAGGACATTCGCGTGTGTACGCTTCGTCACCTATTTGCGGTAAATAAGACCAATTGGCAGGAGAATAATTACTCAACAAATTAGATAGGCATCTGTTCTTCTGAATCCATTGGTTTGAGATTTTGAATGCTTTCATTTCGATAGGCTTCAACGGCTTTATAATTAGCTGCCTGCTTATCCGGTCCGCTGTTGTATTTACCAAATCCATTTCTACTTCTTTTTTCCCATGTTTGCAATCGTCTCGTTAAATCCCATGTCCGCTCATGCTCAAATCTCATCTTTGAATGTGACTTGTTCGGCTCGCTCCAGTAATCGAAAAATTCTCTTATCATTTCACGGCCATAAGTATTGACGAATGGAACTAACACGTTATAAAACTCCCTCTCTCTTGACTTCATCTCTTGCTCTTTGTTAACTCTCGTAGGTTTAACAATAGGAGATGATTCAACCTCTTTCTCTTTTTCTGGCACAATAATATTTTTCTCAGACACCCATCTTTTATTTGCAGCCTCCTTTCTTTTATCTTTTATTTTCTGCCTCTTTTCTATTTGTTCAATTACTTCATCCGACCAAAACGTTTCTGAATCATATTGAAATAAAGAAAAGGACTTTATGACACTCACTACAAAGTCTTTTCTTACGCATAGAACTTTTGAGATAGGTTCAATTTCTTCAAAAAGCATTTTGCCGCCGCTTTCGTACAATTCCTCCAGAATATACCAATACACGCCATAGGCCGCAGCACCTTTTCTTTCAATTAATTTTCTGAAAACATATTCGCTTCGGTTTGAAATCTTGTGATTGATATACTCTGACATTATAAATATAATTTATTTCGTTCTACTTGTATTTCAGCTAATTGCAACAAATGATGTTCCTCTGCTGAAGGAATGTAGATACCTGCCGTTTCTGCTGACCAGTTTCTAAACCGCTCAATCGCAATTGACATTTCTTCTGTTGTCAATTCACTTGATGACCGAATCCTTCTTGTCTTGCCAATGAAAACATCTTCTGCATCAATCACAAAGATTTCCTTATTACATAAGAGCTTGAAGTAATTCTGTTTTACGTAGTCTGCTGAAAGACCTATCGAACAAGCAAAATAGGACAATATGACATGGAGATACCTGTTTTGCTTTAGTGTTCTTTTTGGCTTGCAAACACTAAACTCTACAACATTGTTTGCGTTTCCAAGTTCCTTTTTTACTCGCAAAAGTAGATTTTGTTTATCAAGCGGATTTTTCAGGTCATATTTCATAATTTATCAGAAAGGCAAATCATCGCTACCGACATATAAATTATTACCGTTTACATATTCTTGCGATAATACTTTCTTTGTTTCTTCGCTCTGATTTTGTGGTTGTGCAAAATCAGATTGCGGATTGCTCGTTTTTGCAACATTAAGCAATTGCAAATCAAAAACGTTTAGTTGCAGGGAAAATTTTGGTATTCCTTCTTTTGATACATAAGCATTACCGTCAACGCTGCCTTCAAGTAATACATACGTTCCTTTTTTTAAATATGGAAGTAACTTGCTATTGTCACCGCCTTTTATGCAGGAGATAAATTTTGTTATTTCCTTATCTTTCAATTTTCTGTTCACTGCCACCGAAAAGACAGTAAAAGCACCACTCTGTGAAGTTTTTTGTTCAGCGTCATTTGTCAAATGTGCAAGACATTGGTATCTTTCGTTTCCTATCATTTTATTTCACTTTTATTAAAATACTACTTGAAGTTTTTATTTTCGTGATGTATTGCTCATACATCTGCGGATAATCATTTTTGAATGCCTTTGAATCAAAACATAATCGCTCAGTTTCTGGCTTTCTTGTTATGGAAATTCTCTGTCCGTCATATTTCTTTATATCATGTTGCATCATAATAGCCAAGATTCCTTCTTTGAGCTTATCGTATTGCGCCTTATAAAATTCCATCGCTTCTTTATATTCAATTAGCGCTGCCTCCGCGCGATTGATGTCTGGCATCATTGCTTCGTCAACGGTGGTGACTGGCAACGCTTCTTCCGTATAAAGCAACTTCTTGACATCTTCAATAGATTTTCGCTCTACTTCAACGACCTTATATTTGTCTTCCCTAAACCAAAGAGCATAGAGTTTTTTGACCTCTACATCTGGATTGATAAGGTTAAAGAAATAAGCATAAATAGACAATTGCCAACTTACATATTCCTCATTAAGATGGTAAGTTGTCTTCACGTCACCGAGGATAACGCCATCATCTTCAATAAATATTTTATCTATTGCAGAGGCATATTTTTCGCCGTCCGTGATAAGATATTCGCTTTGAAGATGATTAGCAAGGAAAGGAAATTCTGTCTGCGCCTTCATGTAGTTTTGAAGTTCTTGGCATTCATTCGTTATCAATCCTACTTCATCATACAATTCAAGTATATTGTGAATCCTCGTGCCTCTTGTCGCTGCACGTTGCAATACCTCATCGGGAACATCTTTATACTCATCGGGGAAGGCTCGCTCTTTGAGCCTCCCCGTGATTCCTTGCAGCACTTCTCCATCTTTTGTGCAGTAGGTGTGGCTCTCTGCATCAAACAGGATTCCGCTGTCATTCAGTTTTATCGTCTTCATCGTCTTCATCTTTATAGTCTTTATTGGCTACATGTTGTGCATATACAACAACGGTGAGCATTGCCACCATGACCAGCATGGCGATAACACAAAACATAATTCTTATCATTCAGTTTTATCTTCTTTATCGTCTTCATTATCGTCTTCATCTTTGTTGGCTATATGTTGCGCATATATATAAACGGTGAGCATTGCCACAATAACCAGCATGGCGATATTACAAAATGCAATTCTTATCATTTCGGGTATTTTTTTATTAAGTTTTATCTTCTTCATTGCCTTCATATTTATTGGCTATATATTGTGCATATTCGAGAAAAACTATAAACGCTAACGCAAAGGTCAGCAAAAAGAGAGAACAACAAATAACTTTTATCATTTCGGGTATTTTTTTGAAGCTTCTTGGACGGCCTCGCTAAATCTCGGATTGGATTGCAAGTCCTTATTCTCGTTCCATATTGTTGTGAGCGTCTTCCTGCTTCTCGCGTGACTTATATCTTGCAGGAGCAACATCAAACGCTCTTCATCGACCTGCGGTGCTTGCTGTTTCGCTTGCTTCGGCGCTTGTTTTGGCTTAGCCTGGCTCACCGTTGCAGTTATACTCTGTTGTGCAGCCTGCACTTGTTGCGCGTATTCAGTCGTATCTGCATCCTTGGTGTCGTCAATAGCAAAGAGGTTGCCAAGCGCATATTTCTTTGCATAGCTCATGGCAGCACCTGTAATCTGCGAACCATCCATGCCTTTTTTCGTTTCTTCCTCGCGTGCCATTCCGCTTGCACTTTCACTTGTTTTTCCGTCAGAAATGGTAACTGTGCATTCTACATAGATGCGATTTAAATGTTCGCTGATTTTCGATTCCGTCACCAACGTCAAACCCATCTCGCGGAGGAAAGGTTTTGTCGCGGCCAAAATGCTTTCTGCACTTCTATAACGATAGTTGCCAAACTTGTTATACAAGTCCTTCGGCGCTTCTAACTTTGTCTGAATCAGATTCAGTTTTTCGTGTAATGTCATTTTATTTTCCATCGTTCTTGATAGAATTTACATAGTTAACAATCCGTTCATATTCTCTTCCTCTTTTTTCGTCATGATTATACGCTGCCTCTATCAGTTCTTTACCAGTTCCATAAAAACAACCGACCTTGTATTTATCGTTGCTTCTCGTCCATGTGAAATAACGGCCGCTTGACCACCAGTTTTTGAAAACAATGAAGTCTTCATTTTTGGCGATTACAGCGTTGCCGCAAATATAAGCCGTACCATCAATGACAACTTTGCCAGTTATACGCGCATTACCTTCAATAACGGTCTGTCCATAGATATATCCGCCTTCAACAATGGCATGGCCTTCAATAAGAGTATTATCTCTAACATAGGCTTTGCCAGTAACGTGTGCAGAGCGTAATACTCTCGCACGTCCAGAGATATATGCCTTTCCCTCAATAAAGGCATCCATGCCAATCATTGCATTACCACAGACATTCGCTCTTTCGCTAACCAAAGCAGCGCCAAAAACTCGTGCATAACCAAAAATGGCCGCGTAATCCGTTATCCATGCGTTTACACTCACAGAAGCTTCACCAAAAACGTGTCCGCACCTTTCAACAGTCGCATTTCCAGCTACTTTCGCATTATCAAAAACGCATGCCTTGTCACAGACTATCGCCTCATCGCTAACCCAGCAATCTCCTTCGTGAGATAAGTTATCTTCCTTTTCTATCCAGCCGCCTTTTTCGCCTGCTATGACATTAGAAAAATCGCGAAGTGCAACAATACGATGCAATGTCTTGCCTTTAAATCTTCTTATTTCATTGGTGAACTTGTATTTCTTTTCCATTGATTTTGAATTTAAAAAGCCGTCCGTACTTGCAGGTACGAACGGCCACCTTAGTATGAATTATGAAATTAGAGAAAGCGGAAGAACTAATTATTCCAATCCGTTGCGACCGCCCCTGTTAACTATAGTCTCCTACCATTAACAAGTTGAATATTTGATAGAAACATCTTTCTTATATATAGCAAAAACATAGTTGTCAAAAATCCCCATTAAGGAGCGAATCTATCTCTGGTATTTCGTGCTTATCGCTCCAATGAGAAATCAGAATCATCGTGACGTAGATAAGCAAGCATGCAGATGCTTTTGTCAGTACCAAAAAGGCAATAAACCTCAGAGTGCTCCAGCTATCACTTGGCATAGCGATAAACAATATTGCCGCCATAAAGCTAACGGCAAAGAGAACGTAATATCTGTAATTTGTAAATGCTTTCATAATTGTAAGATTTAAAAGACGGATGTGCCGAAGCGCAAAATAAAAGTGTCGAATTTTTAATTATATTTACTTGGCGCATCCGTCCGTATTTTGTACATTTGAAGGGTCGAATTTTTAATTTTTGTAACTATGATTTTAAATCATGATTTTGTGGCTTCAATTGAGGCCAAATGTAATCAGCTTGAATGCTGTGAGTGTGGAAAGCACCACGCGGTAAAATTGGAATGGGAAGATGATGTCATTTTCCAAAATTACTTAGATGATGATTTCTGCCGTGGCTTTAGAGAGCAGGTAGACAACCTTATCAAAACAGAAATAATGCGTCGCATCACAGACCCTTTCCCTTTTCTTAAATAGATTGAAACGCATTTGAAAGTGTCTTTCCACGTGACGCGGCGAGATATTCCCGAAGTGTTAATAAAGCTGAGCGTCCACGCATCGGCATCAAATAAGAGGACTTCTTTCATTCTGCTTCACTTTTTCCATTACTACTTGAACCTGCCACCCATCTTACTGATTTGAGAACCATTATAGCGGGATGGGTATCACAGCTTACATCACTTTCAAATACAAAGATTATTTCGCCATACATGCCGTTTTCTCGCTTTAAACGAATATCTCTGCACCGCTTATTCGATGCGTTGATTTCATCAAGTCGTTTATTAAGGTCGGCAAATAAAACCTCTGGCGTATATTCTTCGCCGAACTCTACAAGACAATTCTTGTAGCTTTTAAGGTACTCGGCAAGTACCTTTTCTTTCATGTTTCTTCTATTACAAGAGACTGAAACAACAAAATAGTATTCCTTCTTCATAATATGTTTTATTGGTTGGTGCAGGTGAGAGGAATCGAACCTCTTATCTCACATATTCTATTTAATCATACAACCATGGAACTTCAAAACATGAGACCCAGTCTCAATCACCTGCGTGTAGCTCGCTGCGAAAAGAAATAACATTTTCATAAATCGAGATAACACCCTCTCCTCATTACGATGCAACACCTTGCACCTGAGAAAAGCAAATCGCAGCGAGCTTATATCAATAAAGAAAATCGTACATCAGCGATTGTTCATGCTCTTCGTACAATTTCGCTTCTCTGTCAAGTTTTTCATACGCCTCTCGTTTGAGTGTGGCGTATAGCTCTGAATATTCGTTGAGGATTATGATTTTCAATTTCACGTCCTCCACATCTTCTTCTATGTTGTAGACGGAACAATCGCTACATTGCCAATCTTCATCAACGATTAATTCAACTTCGTAATTCTTCTTGCCAATCTCCATGTAGAAGTTGGCAGTGAGATAACCGCGTGTGCGGCAGATACATTGCTCTTCTGCATCCTGCATCAGCAATTCTCTTATCTCAGCAATTCTCTTAATCTTATTCATACGACAAGGTTTTAATTAGCTCAGATAGGTGGACTTGAACCACCTGTGCCGCCAAGTCCAAACGCAAACGAAAGGTGAATGCGCCAGCTATCGGCATATCTGAGGAGGATATAAAGAATTTATGTAGTAGTTACATGATAGTTACATGATAGTTACATGATAGTTACATGATAGTTACATAACTTCTCGTGGCAGCTCACGCGGTATGAATGATGCCGAACCTCATCCGTTTACAACTTCACGACATAGATAGTTACTATCACGTGATGCCACTTTTTCGGGGATTTGGGCCTTGCTACTTATAAATTCACTTCCGTACCCCTTTGCCAATAAGTCAAAGAACACTTTTCGCTTGTGAGCTGTGGCGGAATCGAACCGCCAACACCAAGCATAACACCAGAACACAAACCTTTTGGTGTAACCATTCAGCTCTTTGCTCATCCGATAACAATTGCAATGAGAATTTAGTTATGAGATTTACGCAATATCAAAACCGAAGACGATTTATTTGGAAAATGCGAGAACGAACTATTTCGGTTTTGCTATCGAATGAGCTATTTTCAATATTGTGTCATCCAGAACTTCTTTAAGTCCTTGCCAAGAAAAAACTTCCGTCCGTTTATCTTGCTGAATCTCGGCTTTAAAAGGCAGCTATTAACCCATCTTCTAATAGTGTCTCTGTGAACTCCAAGAACCTCAGACGCTTGGCACACCGTGTATTTTGAATCATCTGCTATTTGTGGCATTACTACCCTCATTGCTTGCTCCTTTCTCTTTTTCTCGTTTTACCTTATAAACCGTTGCTATCGTTACATTAAATGCGTTAGCAGTCATCACAATTGCATCATACGCCTTTGTTCCAAGATTTAATTCTCTTATATAATAGGCATATATCTTATTATACCTCTCGATTGTTGCCTTCCTCCGTATCTCCGATGGTATTTGGATTAAACTTTTTCTTACCATTTTTATATATAATATTTTGCTATTCTATTTTTTCTTTTTAATTTTGCACAACCATTAGGCAGATAAGTTATCTTCCCTCTTGGTTACATGTGCAAAGATACATATAATAATTATATATGCCAAATAATTAGATACAAATATCTAACGAATAAATATTTTTTAACATTATGAAAGATAGACTACTTAAATTCATTAATTACAAAGGAGTTTCACAAAGACAATTCCTTCTTAAAGCAGGCTTGTCAACCAGCTATTTATCTGTTGTCAAAGATGATTTCGGTGTTTCCGCGTTGTTCAATATTTCACAAAACTTTCCCGAGTTAAATATCGAATGGCTTAAAACTGGAAAAGGGGAAATGCTTAATAAAGGATTTGAAAACAACGACAATAACTTTGACAAGCTGTCTAATTTCTTCTTCGCTAACGGTGAGCAAAAGCCAATCATTACGGAGAGTATTGCTAAGATTCCTAATATTGATGTGCTGGAGCTTGTGAAAAGCGGAAAAGTTCAGAATCTGGAATACATGGGAGCATTTAATCAATTTCCACCTTTTGATTTCTATTTCAGAAATGATAGGGTATCAATGGAACCTCAATTTATGCGTGGAGATTTAATTGCGTTGTCAGCACTGCAAGAGAATGCGGTTATTGAAAGCGGCGCTCCTTATATAATAGACACAAAGAGCATTGGATTTATTTTCAGAAACGTTTATGAGCGCGGAGATAAATACGAATGCAAGGTTTCAAATCAAAAAAGTCAGTTGGAGGATATAAATATAGAAAAAAGCGATGTGATTAAAATATATCGTGTCGTTGGCTTAGTAAGAACAAATTTTTAAATCAAACAATTATGATTTCACAAAACGCACAATCTGAATTTAATAACGTTTCCTTTAGTTATCGCTATCTTGACATCGTTGCTAAAGCAGTGATAGTTATAGGCGCGATTTGCCTTATTGCTGGAATTATTGTTACAATAATAGGAATGTATAATAGCGGAAGTTATAAAGAATATATAAGTTATCTTGGGCAACAGCAGATAACCGCTGGATTAACGAGTATTGCTTCTGGAGTTTTATTTTCTCTTTGTGGCTTTGCTGGATTAGCGATAAATGACATAAGAAAGCATGTTGCAACAGACTTCAACCTCAAATACGATGACCCAGAAGAGCATATAGGATAAATACAAAAAAATCCACTGGCAAAATTAATTGTCAGTGGATTTTTTTACATAGTCTATTACTTTCTTGATTGCTTGGTCAACCTTCTTTTCATTCCTTCTTATATATATGTCTGCGATTTGGTATTGTGGCTTGTGGCCAAGAGCAGCATCAATAACAGCATCTGGAATGTCAATGTCTGCGGCGATAGTCGCCCATGTATGTCTTGCCCAGTATGTTGTAAGATGTGGAAACAGAGGCTTGAATATTTTTTCTTTCTTCACTCGTCCATATCTGTTTCTTACATTAATAATGTCTGTCTTTCCTATCTTCTGTAGATTCTTGTTTATTGTTCTAACAAACGACCTTTTATCTTCATGTGTCTCTCCGAAGATAAGCAGTTTCTTTTCTCCACGATATTTGCGAATGAGCTTCATTGCTTCGTTTGGGATTTTAAGACTGCAAAGAACTCCTGTCTTGCTTCTTCGATATGTTATTCTCTGTTCTTCGTTGGGATGCGGCAAATCAAGCAAATCAACCATGTTTATTCCTGCGCAATAAAATGAGATTAGGAAGATGTCAAGATATTTTTGTTGATAGTCTTCACATTTGAAATTCATCAATGATAATAACTCCTTGATGGTCAAAGAGCGTTTTTCAGTCTGTTCAGATTTTATTCTGAATTTTCTGAATGGGTAATATTCTTGTGCTACATAATCTTCGCGAATTGCCTCGTTGAATAAGGCGCGAAGATTGCGCAAATGAATGGAGCGCGTATTTACTGAATTTCCTTTTGCCTGCATCCAAGTATCAAAATCAACTAACCATTTGTAATCAATCTCCTCAAATGATAAATTATCAATATCGCAATAATTGCCAATCTTAATTATTGTGCCTTCGTAAACCTCTTTTGTTCTATCTTTTGTCTTCCTTGAAATGAATATCTTGAAATATTCTTTGATATAATGTGGCCGTTCTTCTTCTGTTTCTTCGCGAGGGTTTATTTGTTCACGTATATCTTTGGCCGTCATCTTGTCAAGATTCTTAGATGAACTTAATAAGATGATTTGCATTCTAAGATATTCCAATTTCGATTTTAAAACTTGATTCAATCTTTTTGCCAGAGGAGTGTTAATAACCTCTCCGTTCAGCCATTCCTCCTTTCTTAAATATACAGATGTCGGAATCATGGAGGATGTATTATTGTGCCGAATTACAATCTTTACACAATATTTTCCAGATTTATTTTTCGCCCTTGCATCGAGGTACAGATTAATTTTTGCCATTTGCACGGATTTTGCACGGTTCTACATTTTGATGGATTGCACGTGTTTTGCACGGATTTTCGGCAAATTTCGGCATAATACGGCATAATACGGCATAAATTTATGGCTTTAACATTTGAATATAGAGACAAAAATAACCGCTGACAATTAGCAAATGTCTAATTATCAGCGGTTTAATTGTTGTCGGGGTAGCGGGATTCGAACCCACGACCCCCTGCTCCCAAAGCATTAGTCTTACCCTTGTAAATAACTGACATTTAATCGTTTATCTGTTTATGTAAAATCACTTGCACGGATTTTGCACGGTTAGGCGTTATTTGACATGGATTGTACATATCTGTACACCTTATTGCAAGGCGCATCCTCATCGTCAAAGAAGAATGAAAACGCTGCTAAGATAATCATTTCATCCGACATAATCTTGTTGAAATCTGCATAAGCGTAATTAAAAGCGACATATTTATCCCAGTCCGTAACACAATCTTTAAATTTCAGTTTTTCTGTTGCTTTTAGAATTTCATTCACTGACCAGTGAGCGCCTTTGTGCTCTGCTCCGTTTTTATCCGTGTAGAATATTCTTTTAATTGCTTCGGATGCACTTTCCCCATTGAAATGAGAATCTGATTTGTTTGAGATAGCAATATATAATTTCATGGCGTTTTGCTTTTAAACTCAGAGAAATTTAGTGGTAGGAAAGAAATTCCCTACCACCTTTGTTTTACGGCGTTGTTGTCGTTTTCAGAGCTGCTATAAGCTCCGCATTCTGCTTCTGCTGTGAGAGTTCCAGACGTGCATCATTGTAGCGCTGCTGCAAATCTGAGTTCCAATGACTGTTGAGCGTGTCGATTATGCGCTGCGTATTGTCTTGCCCAGCGCGAATAATATCGCATTTGTCTTGAGCATTCTGAAAACCAAGAGCACTAAAGCCGCGTTCGACTGACGAGTTAATGAAATTCATAGTCCTGTTCAAGGATTCCGTCTGGCCTTGGATAGCCAATTGGTTTTCATAACCCATTTTCAAAATGCCCTGCTGTGTGTTGCAGCAACAATTCTGAATTGCACTTATAATGCTGGCATCACCGCGCTCAGCCGCATTGATAACTCGTTCAGCACTGAAACCTACTTGCCCAGCAACATTTTCTACTGCTGAACGTATTGCACAAACGGCCTGCTGCAATTGATTGAAGTCGCAATTAAGATTTGCGCCAAGCGTTTTGAGGGCATCATCGTTACCCTTGACTGCCGACATCAGCAAATCTGCATTGTGGTTGTCGGCCATCTGTGAGCGTAGAGAGGCGATTTGATTTTGGATTTCTGCATCCTGCACGGCATTCCCTCTGTTACCAAAGCCTCCGAATCCTGCACCGCCAAACAATGCAAGAAACATCATATAGGCAAATGGATTATTCATCCACTGATTACCCATGCCTCCGTTCATCATCGCTGCCATTGCCATAGGGTCTGTTTGTTTGTTGGCCATCGCTGCATAGGCCAGAGCATCGTTTCCCTTGTCGCAACAAATCACTTTTTCAATTCCTTCCATAATAAATTTGTTTTTTAAGTTATGAAGCAGGACTTTCCTGCTTTCTAAAACAAATTTCGGCTGTTGCGATTTGTTTCGATTTTGTGGAATTTGTAATCTGTTTGTTATATGAAAAGCTAACAGCATGAAGCACAAAAAAAGACTCGCCACAATAGCTATGACGAGCCTTATTTTCGGTTATAATTCGGTTATAATCACGAAGTATTAAGAACGATTTAATTTGCTGGTAATTTGCCGAAACGCGCCATATCGTTTTGATTGGCTTTCAAAATCAGCACCTTACGAATGGATTTAATTTGCTAAAATTATAACCTAAGATGTTCTTCGAGATATTCACCGACCTTCATTTTTTCTTCTTCGGCCTTCTCTTTTAGTTTAGCAAGGAATGCAGGCGTTACATTTGCCCACATTGTGACTTTGTTTGTTCTTGGGCGGCCGCTATTCTCGCGGCGGCCGCCCCAATTTGAATGATTATTTGTCATTATTCTTAATATTAATTGAATATCTGTCGTTATTTCTACATGATGATTTTATTTTTCCATTATGTATTTTTTTGCGGCCTCTAACACGCAAATAGATGTCGCAATTGTCTGTCTTTGGCCAAGTGGCCTGTCCTTCATTAAGGACATATTGGCTCTTATAATCACATCAATGCAATCAACGCAATCTTCTCGGCTAAGCCTTGTGACATCAACATTTTTTTGAATGATGGTTGAATAATACTCCATTCCCTTTTTGAGTAGACTTCTAATCGCTGTTTCACTTGGATTCTCACCCATTGCGCGAACTATCTTCATTCTGCAAGAGATTCCATTTTTGCTTAACCCAATTCTGTAATCACTTCCTGTCTCTTCTAATTCGCCATCAATGTAGTCAATCTTTGCAATAAATCCGCTATCCTTGTCGGTGCAACATATATAGTCACATTCTCCTTTCTTGTGTTTTCTCGAAGAATCAACGATAAATAATGGTATTTCCCTTTTCATTTTGACTATTAATTTGCGGTACACATCTTTTTTTAGCCAAATCCCCTAAATCTTCGGTTTAGGGGATTTATTCGTCTTCATAATTAGTGACTTACCGTGTTGTCGAGGGCTGTGGTGTTATTGCTATTTCCTTCTTTTCTATATTGCAAAGATAGTCATTTATCTTGAAAACACCAAATAAAAACCAAGATTTTTTCTTATAAAAATGCGTACATTTAACATTTATATATAATTAATTTACAACAAAAAAGGCGCACCCGAAGGCACGCCATTTCTTATCCGATAATATCTTTCAGACTTTGTTTCAATACTCTGCACATGAGCGTTTTCATTCGGTAGATGCGTGAATTTTTCAAGGCGTTCACCCTCTGCTGGCTCATACCACTTAACTCAGCGATAGTGCCTTCACTCATTCCTTTTTCGATTAGGTAATCAACGAATACCACACGTGCATTCACACTTCTTTCACTTCTACTTGTCGTGAACTCTTCAAAAGATAAACCGCTTGCGTTCATTGTAGCGTCAACGGCTTTGTCAAATAATATCTGTAATTGTTTCATTTTTGAGGAATTAAAAGGTTGAATAATCTTTTGGACTATCCTCGCTTTTTGCTCCTCTTGGAATAAACAAAATAATACCACGCGCCAATTATCATCAGCAACACTGCGGCAAACTGAAAGAGGCTGTCTTTGAATCGCTGCAAAATCGGCGGTTTCTCCTTCACCGTCTTGTTTTCCTTCTCCTTTCTCGTCTCTTCCTTGTCCGTTACACTCGTCTGCCGCTCCTCCTGCTTTGCGTTGATATAGTGCTTTGCGTTTCGGTTAGAAATGATTTTCTTTTCGCGTTCCGTATCGGTGCGAAGAACCTTTCCATCTTCATCAATCGTAACCATTTTTAGCTCGTAAACAAAGACGGTGTCGGAGAGATATACGGTGTCAGCAATCGTAAGAATCTGCCGTTGTATCAACGTGTCACGTCTCTCTATCCTCACTGAATCTGTGAACTCTTTCTCAACGCTCGTTGTCTTTCGCGAACATGAAACAAGAGAGAGAAGAACAATAAAGAATAACAATGCCTTTTTCATATCATCGCTATTAAAATGCCTGCAACATCACAAAAGAAATCCTTCCACTCTGACGTTCCCTGCCCTGTGAATCTGTCGAGCAATTCCTTGGAAACGGCAACAAGCAGCATAACGGCTACCATTACCCATACTGGCAGGAAAATAAGTGCCATCTTGGAGATAATGGTCATTACGATAATATGTGTAAGACCATCAATGCCAAGCGAGGCAGCGAAGCCTGCCACCTTGCTGCATAGCCTGTAAAACCACTTAATCATTTGTTCAAAATAAGATTGTCGTACATAATTGAATTAATTCGGCGCTCCCAGCCTCTAAGATTTTCCTGCTGGCTCTTGTCGTTCTTGACAATGCTCTTGACGAATAATAGGCGCATTTGCTTGATACGTCCAAACAACGGCAAGCCGCTTGTGCTGTTGATGGCAGCTAACGTCTTGTTTCCGATGATGCCGTCAACCTTCACGCCTACGAGCTTCTGTAATTGTCGCGCCGCCGTGCCAACGCCGCTTGCCCATGCCCAATCAACCATGATGTTAGCGACATTTTGGTCTGTCACATTATCCAATTTGAGCGCATCCCAGTACATGGTTTTAAAAATCTCTTCCCATTCGCTGGTAGTCATTGCTTTCAAGGTCTCAATCGTTGCAGGCTTGCCCTTTTTAGCGCAATAACCTCGCCACGTGTTTATCGTCACGCCCTTGTTTGTCGCGCCTCCTCTGTCGTTCTTTCGGTTGCAAAAACCTCCCTCCCATGATAAAATGAAGGGAATTATCTGTTTGTAATTTGCCATGTTGAATTATTTTTGTAATTTTGTGGTGATAGAGCATCATGTACATCTTTGTGGTTCTCCTATGGACTGGAAGTGTAGCGGTGCTCTTCTTTCATTTTCTGCGATTTTTAGGATAGAAAACCTTTATTAGGTTTCTTGTGTATGTCATTTTTTTCTTGCTATTTCTTTCTTCCTCTTTTGTGTATTGTATTAGGTAGTTTCGTAAATAGAGGTCTCTTTCAGAACCATCCTTATTAATACCATAAAATCTGCCATCCCTATAGAAAACGATTCCTTTGTACAATCTTTTCTTTTTAAGAACATATTCTTTTTTGCCTGTTCCATCTGTAAAATAAATAGAACCGTCTTCCTTTTTTTCTAAAAACCTGTGCTTACACCGCCTCATGCGATATATCCGCGCATTTACTCCTTGCTCTCTTTCGGCAGCAGCTTTAAAGTCCTCAAATGTACCGTATTTGTAATGGTTATTGCAAACATCGCTCAGTTTGAAATAAGGAGAAATAATCTCATATCCTAATCTTAGGATATCGTCTTTACTTCTTAGGGTTACACAATGGCTTTGACTAATATGTTCATCTGTAGGGTCGTACGTATTTAATATACCAAATGGCGTGTTGATTTCTTCAACTATTTGTAAGTATATTGCTTCATCCCTCTTTTGTAAAATAGATTTTATTTCCCTTAAACTAACTCTAAACAAAAATGATACAGCATCATATTTTAACGCTACCTGTTTAAGAAATTTTCCTGTGACCGTTGTTCCACGACATTCGTATATTTCATTAATAGTAAGTACATTTATAAAAGTAGAATTTGTAAATGTAACCGAATCTATGAATAATGGAATATTATAAGTTCCATCTTCGTCTATACGTTTACATTCCATCTTAAAGAAAACAAACCTCCCTTGAAAACAATAGATATACCCCTTTCTTGGAAGCATTGGTATGACCTTATGAACAACGATACGTTTGTCTGAGCTGACAGCATCCTCCTTCTGTTTGCAAAACTTCATTCCGTTAAACACAATGTTCCCATCCGTTGTATAATGCACAACAGGTTCGCTTGTATTATAGTCGTTTGTAATTGCCTCCTCTGTCGTTGACCCGACATCCACCTTAAAAAATCTCCCCTCTAACTCATCCCAAGGGTCTTTTGGGTTATTGCTCATCTTACTTCTCCTCCTTCGTTGCCTCCTCAAACGCCTCGCCTGCATCCTTGTCTTTCTTCTTTAGCATAGCGACAATAAAGCGTTTGAAAGAGAAATTAAACTTTACATTATGTATAGCGCACACGTGTCCCTTAATACTATCCAGTTCAAATATGGCAGCAAATACAGAGCCTAACGCACCGCCCTCCTCGTATGTACCTATACCCATAGGTTCAAGGAAAGATTTTCCAAGCAGCGCACCCGTCATTATGTAAATCATATATTCGATGAACTTGCAAACGGTTCTTCGCCCTGCTCTGCTATATCTGAACGATTCCTTTTTCACCTTCACACTCTCAGTCAGACCCAAATAAAAGTCTGCAATTATCATGAAGATAATAAACAACACCATCCACCGCAGACCATAAAACGTCTCTTCTATCTCTGTTGGAATGGTGTAATACGCTCCGATGCCTGCCAAGGCAACCAACGGGTTAAGAATAAATGACGATTCCATCTTTGTCCCTCCTAAAGAAAATCAACCATTCTGTAATAGGCATCGCTGAACTCTGCCTTTCGTCTGAACTTCGCCCACATCCAAGGAATCGGAAGCAGCGTCTTCCAATTATCCTTGGCCAAGACATCATAGGCGGCAGTGTAGTACGGCATATCAGAACTTGACCACAATACGCGCCAATCTGGTTTCTTAACGCTCAGTTGCACGCATTGAATGTTACTGAACCCTTTGAGGCATTCGGCAAGTTTTCTGAAATTTTCGTAGACCTCAGTGCCTTCTTCGCATTCCCCTTCATAGGTAAGCAGATACATCGTCTTGACTGGAGAGGATGCTGCAATGCCGTTTAGTTCTGCCATGAGTTTTAGCAGGGATTTCTTAGCTTTCCAAAGCCCATGTGCGGCAACGAATCTCCCTCTGCCCTTGTCCCATTTCACGCGAAGGTCAAACAAACGGCAGCCGCATCTATGTTGTTGCACTAATGTTTTTGACTGGCATTTTGAAAACGCGGAGACAAGGAACGACAAAAGGCCGTCACCTTTCTCTCCTGTAAAGCTGTTATGTGATGCAATTTTAATCATGTCTTTCAATTTTATTTATTCAACGTTCCTGCCTCTTCCAGTTTATCAACGAGTGTTTTGCAGATAATGCGTAGATGGTTTATGGCAAACTTCGCCTCATCAAGAGTGGTGACGTTTGGCACGGCCTTCAAAAATTCGTACTCACTTTGAAGATTGAGGTTGGCTTTCTTTACGCCGCCAATGCTCGTTGTTGTAGCACTGGCAAGTGATATGATGCCGTTGTTGTCGTTTGTTGTATCTCTATATCCCTCTATGCCGTCATCCGTAACATTCAGACCATCACCGACCTTCACTATGCCGAACTGGTTTTTGGTGGCTCTGTTTAAAACTATATATTCCTGAGGAAGAGCTCGAAGATAATAGTAGCCTGTCTGTTTATGGTTTCCGTCTGTTGTTTCGTAATCATAAATAACATTTTTTTCGTAGCCCTGAATATGATTTATTGTCGCGTAAGGCTGTCCTTGTCTTGACCACCAAAACGCCGATACCATCATATTATTCGCCACAGCTGATGCAGCATCGCTCTGACCGAAGAAATTTACATAATTACCAGCTGCATCTCCGACAGCGAATAAAGGGTATTTCTCGCCATCAGCAAGAAGAGATTCTTTCCACACAGGAGGTAAACCGCTTACTTCTTCCGCTGTCAGTGTGTAATTCTCATTTGATACCATAGCCATATTTTGAATCGCCTGCCCAAAATCCTTAATAAGCTCATTATAGCCTGCAAACTGCACACCATTAAACACAATATTCCCCTCTGTCGTGAAATGAATAATCGCAGGATTCGTAGCCTTCAACGCATCCTCTGTCGAAGTGTTCACGTCAAACCTAAATATGCGACCTTCAAGCTTTTTCCAATCAACTGTTGCCATAACCTTATAAAATAACAACATTCTCTGACAATGTGAAATGACAACATCTGCACATTGCCAAAGAATGCTTGGCCCGAAGGCCGTTTAACCACACTTAGTTAATAATTAATTTTTTACTTGTTTCTTATTATCCCCTCCGACAAGATTAATATTCGTTATTTCGATAACGTTCAGAAGGCGCATCGTAAATTCATGCCATTCCTTTTCAAAAGGAGCAACCATCTCTGGCGTGACGTGAATCTTATTCAGCGTACCAATGATGTTGACGATAAATCCTTTGACGTTGACAGCCTCAAACATGCCTTGGTCGTGCGTCATGAAAAACTCGTACAAATCAATCCAGCAAAGACCCTTAAACACTACGTCCTTTAAGATATTAGTCGTGTGCGTCAGTGAATCACTGCGCATTCGGTAGACATAGCCGATTGTGTCAGCATACGCAACCTTGTTGGCGAAGAACATCATCGGGATAATTGTCGGCGTGTCCTCGATATAGCGTCTATCGCTATATGGGACTTTGTTGCAGAGTTCCTTGCGGATAATTTTGTTATTCATGAAAACAATGCGCTCGCCCCAAAACTTGGCAACCTTGTCGCGGCCTTCTGTAACGCAATTGCCGTAGGATGTTGCATCCCATGAGCCATCCTCTTTAAGGATTTTCACGCCGCCGCTGACAATATCCGCGCCCGTGGCATCGGCTGTGGCAAGCAATCTCTTGACGAAATCAAGGTCTATGTAATCATCGCCATCAAGCGTCATTACATAATCTGCACTTGCATAGTCAATGCCTCGTCTGCGCGAAAGACCAGCGCCAACATTTTCTTCATTCTCCAAGAGAGTAATTCCCTTGATTCTTCTGAGTATGTCAAGCGTGCCGTCTGTTGACTTGTCTTCAACGACAATAACCTCACACTTCTCTGTCTGATTCAAGGCGCTTGCAACGCTCTGTTCGATATATCTTTCAACATTGTATGCCGTGATAACAATGGCACATCTGTACATTCTTCTATTCATATTTCTTGTTTGAGAGGATTAGGCAGGATGCACATCTGTACACCCTGTCTAAATGTTAGTTTGGCTATGCCAGTTTCAAAAGGTCTTCCAGAGCGGAGACACGAGTTGCCAAATCAGAGATGTCATTGGCGGTGGCAGCGGCTTTCATTTGATAAGAACCTTCTATTTCTTTTCCCCAGACCAAAACACCTTCGTCATTAACCGCAATTCCTACACCTTTGGCGATTTGAACTCCATTGCCAATTGCAATTTTATTACCATAACTATCGTGTACATTCAATAGGTTTGTTCCAATGGTTTCTTTGCCAATAGTTGTATTATCATAAATCGTGACTTCTTTGCCAATATGTGCTTCTGTTCCAATTATAGCACTTGTTCCAAGAAAAACACCATTTATTTTAACACTTCCATCTTCTTCTCTGTTGATATTTACATCATCTCCAATTATCACACTGTTACCGATGGTGTTCCACTTACCGATATTAGTTGATTCACCGATGGTTGAAGTTCCGAGACTGGCTTCGAAATCTCTAATAGTGTATAACTTGCCATCATCTATCCCAATCTTACCATCCACCGCATCAAGTTTCACCTTATCAGCAGCAGACATAACGCCAGCCTTGGTGGACGTGGCAGGGAGAAGATTAAAGTCCGATTCCGTAGTAGCCTCTCGTCCGTTGACATAGGTAATGGTCTTCTTGAAAGAGACGCCATTATCCTGCGGAACATCTTCCTCCTGTGCGAATTTCACATTTGCAACGGCGGTGTCTTCAATTTCGCTCTTCTTGGCGTATGGTGTTAAATCCTGAACACCTTGCAGTGCGTCCCAATTTTTGGTAGTTGCTGGGTCGATGGCAGCACTGAAAGCAGTAACACATACCACGTTCACGCCAGCGGGATAAGCCTTGCCGTCAATGGTTATGGCATCGGTGATATTCCAAACATCGCCAGCCTTGGCAGAAGTGAGAGCCTTCAACTGAGCGGCAGTGCATGAACCCTTAGTTGTGTACACGCTTCCAAGGGCAGAAACCTTCTGGTCTGCATAGCTCTTGGCAGAAGCGAGAGCACTGTTTGCCTTTGTGGTTGCGTCTGTAGCGGCAGCATTAACGGCCTCTGTCTTCTTAGTGTCAGCATAGCTCTTCGCTGAGGTCAGCGTGGCAGTGTCCTTGCCGTCAATCTCACTCTTTGAGTAGGTTTTGCCGCTTGCAGAGGCGATTGACGCTTTCAACTCTTTGTTGATGTCGCTCTGCAATTTATCCTCTTCAAGGTCAACGACTTGCGAGGCTTCAACTGCAACGCCGTCACTCGTGTCTGATTTGATACGAGATGTATATTTGATGTAGTCTGATGCTACTCCGTATTTTTTTGCCATTTTTTCTGGATTAATAAAGTTCAACATTATGGACGCTTACGCCCATCTTTGATGCCATGCGATACACCTTGTAAGTGATACCAGACCCTGTTGCGTCAGCCTGCTTTACAAAGTTGACTGGCAACGGGCCTTCGCGACCAGCGAGGTTATTTGCCAAGTTAGGCGAAACAGTAACGTCAGACGGAATCAGAACATAACCATAGGGCTTTTCTGCCGTGAAGGAGAATTTATACGTACCGTTTGAATTGCTCTGCAATTTCGTGCCGTTGACCTGAGCAAGGAACTTGGCCATCTCAGCCGCATCGCTGACAGGTGCTGTTTCGTAAGAGCTAACGCCAAACAAGATTTGATTGTAGGCGTAAACAGTCTTTGATGCAGTTCTTGCAACGCCCTTAACGGTAGCATGTACATCAAAGAGGGTAGTCGAACTTGCATTCACCGTGCCAGTGTAAACGCCAGTAGACTTCTTCGTAACGGTGACGGATGCGCCGCCTGCTGTCATTGTTGGCAGCGCATCAGCGTCAACATTCGCACCTGCAAACGTACAAGTAACGGTCAACGTGAATGCCGTTGATGTCCCCTTAACGAAAGTCGCGGAAGGTGAAACGCTAAACGAAATCTTCGCCTTCGCGTCATTCTCCTCCTTAACCTTTCGGTTCACATACTCTGCCTGCGTGTCCGAGATTCCACGGATAACGGCAGAGGCTTCATACACGAGCGCATTTTCGCTCTTGACCACGTCAACGCGGCCTTCTGTGCCTGCTGTGTCAGCCTTTGAAGCCGCCACAGATGCTTTCTCTCTGAATTTGATAAATTTTGCCATGTTTTTTTATTTTGTT
>ERZ1035037.41-NODE-41-length-52377-cov-9.331505_pt1 | contig 52377 bp, 69 predicted proteins | sample MGYA00520618_ERZ1035037 | MGnify/ENA primary metagenome ERZ1035037 (study PRJEB33766, sample SAMN09781741) | gut metagenome | biome: gut microbiome | host: Homo sapiens | place: Madagascar | study: EMG produced TPA metagenomics assembly of the PRJNA485056 data set...
ATAATAGATTATGCAAAACTTTTTCTACAGAAAGGATATACGCCATTAGAAGAAATTAAAAATACTAAGCAGAAAGTATCTTGTATTGATTCTGATGGATATAAATATTATGCATCTTATGATTTAGTTAGAGATAAAAGAACTAAGTGTTTGGATAAGTGGAAAAAGCAAAATATTCACAAAGCATATAACATGAGATTATATGCTAGTAGAGTTCAAGAAAATTGTATCATTTTATCTACCGATGAAGAGCTTAGAAATGCCAATGATATGAAAGTGAAATTCATATGCCCTAGGTGTGGGGAAGAATATGAAAAGAAATGGTGTCATTGGATTGCACAACCAGACAATGAACATTTTTGTAGAAAGTGTTCAACGGAGATATGCGCCGATAAAAGAACTAGAACTGAAGACGAGGTTGTAGAGGCGTATAAGAACTACGGATATAAATTATTATCATCATACCAAGAATATATTGACAATGGTGGTAATCATGCGAGGCTATCATGTATTGATAAAGATGGATATAAGTATTCTACAAGTTTAGGCTCTTTATGTAGTGGAAATTCTGGAAATAATAAATTTTCAACAACTAATCCATTTGCTGTTGAAAATTTGCAAAAATGGTGTAATGATAACAATGTAAAATTACGGGTGTTAAACCAATTAGATGATGTTCACGCTAAATTTCAATTTGAGTGCAGTTGTGGTTCGACATATGTAGCAGAAGCATATGAAATAATGACGTTGGGTAGAACTAGGTGTCCAACTTGTTCAAAGAAAGAATCTAGGCTTGAACTCAAAACGAGAGAATGGCTTGAAGAAAATAATATTCCATTTGTTCCAGAATATCGCTTTGACGATTGTAGAGATATTCGTTCGTTGCCGTTTGATTTTAGATGCGATTGGAACGGCAAAATTGTACTTATAGAGGTCGATGGTGGTCAACATTACTACGTTACTCAGTGGACTAATGAAGAAATATTAAAAGAACAAAAGAAAAGAGATAATATAAAAACAAAGTATTGTGAAAATAATGAATATACTTTGTTAAGGATTCCTTTTTGGGATTTTGAAAGAGATACATATAAAACGAAATTATATAAAACATTCTTTGCTCAAAGTGACGATTTGAGTTAACATAATAGACAAACCAATTAAACAACTTCCTTGCGTTGATGAATAATTTCGACCACGCAACGGAGGCGACTAAAACATCACTTAATTCAGCTGGTTCAGCAATGCGCGAGAATGAAGCATATCAAGAATCACTTGAATATCAAACCCAATCTCTAAAAGCTGAGTTCCAAGATTTAGCCAACAACGTCATTGATAAACAGGTTATATCTGGGTTCTTAAATTTTGGTCAAACATTGCTAAAAGTTGGTAATACCGACATTGGTCAATTTATAACTAGGGTTGGATTACTTGGAAGTGCTAGTTGGGGTATCGAGAGTTTACTCCATGTTAGTAAAATCATTCCGACTATTACTCAGCAATTCTCAAATCTATGGACGGTTATTGCAAGTGGCGGTAGGATATTTGCATTAGTTGGCGGTTGGAGTGGTATTGCATTACCTGTTTTGCTCGGTATTTCTGCGGCTATTGTTGGTATAGTAGAAGCTACCAAAGCATTTGAAGAAGCTCAAGAAGCTAAGAAATTTGAGAATCTTGTAAATAATTATGAAGAGTTAAAACAAGAGGCTGAAGATGCCGCAAAGAATCTTGAAGAAGTAAAAAAGAAATTACAAGATTTACAGCAAGTGCCGGAAGATAAACGTGGCGAACAATGGCACGAGGAAAATGAAGAACTTAAAATACTATTACAGTATTATGAGCAATTAGAAAGAGCTAGAAAAGCTCAATCTGAGTATGCCGCCCAAAAAGCATACAGTGCTGATAGAGAAGTTGGTACGACAGTACAAAAAGAGATTTATGGCGCTAGCGGAGATGAGATAACTAGTCGTTTTGAAGATGTTGGCGAATACACATCAACAGAAGAAGCGGTTAGATCATTAGCTGAAAAGACTGGGACTGTTTTAACAGAGGCTCAGATTGAGAAGTTAGATAAATTAGGCGATGATTCAGAACGAGCCGCTAAATCAATTGATTATCTAAGAGCGAATCTTGAGTTATTAGGTTATAGGTTCACCACTACTATGCAATCTGCATCTGAGTACCAGTCCACTCAGGGACAATTGATGTCTGAATTTGCTCAAGCAGCTAATAACTCAGCACGTTTAACAACCGCAATGCAAGAGCAGAGAGATGCTTATATACAAACAAATCAGGGTGAATATGAGTATCTTAGTGGATTAAAAACACTAACTACAGAACAGCAGCAATTTGTATCTGGATATCAAGCCGTTCTTCAAGTATTAGTATCAACTACTGATGGACTTAATGACGCAGCAAATATTGTTGAGTTCTTGGGCAATCGATTCGGATTAACCGTAGATGAAGCATTTAGTCTTGCTGTAGCTATTGGTGAGGTCGATAGTAGAGCCGTTGGAGTAAAAGATACACTTGTAACTCTTGCCGATGGTACTATAGCTATGGCATCTGCGTGTGAGCAAGCTGATGATGGTACGTGGCAGTTAGCTAGTGGATTGGAGCAACTAGGGGTTTCCGGACAACAGGCCGCTGGTGATTTAAGCACGCTTGAGGGACAGGCACTTGTGTTGGCAAATCAGTTGCTTGAAGAAGCTGGTGCTTCCGATACCGCTCAAATGTCACTGTACGACTTAACGGCGCAGACTATTATTTTTAACGATACAGGTATAGACGTATCCCAAAAAATAACAGCATTGCAAAATCTTGCCATTCAAGCTGGCGTTACTCAGGCAGCCATAGCCAATATTGGTACGCCGGGAGCTGTTAAAGATACTGGTATGTCTGTGCAAGAGGCTATGAAAAAATATGGTATGCCTGAAGCAGAGGCTAAGAGGTACGTTGCAAACCAGCAAAAACAAGAACAAACTGGACTTACTGAATATTATACACAGCTTCAATCTGAAATGGTTAAGGCGATGCAAGATAGTAGGAAATCTACAGCATCATCTTATGGTGGTGGTGGAGGTGGTTCATCCTCAACCAAAAAAGACCAAGAAGAGGTCAAAGCCCAAACCATCAATACCATTGAAGAACTGCGCGAATATCTAACAGATGAAGAAACCCGCCTCAAGTTAATTGACCCAGATATTAGTAAATCTGATTTACAGTCAACTCTATCAGAAGTAGCTACTATATATCAATCCTATCAGGATTATCTATCTCAGCTAAAGCAACAGGGATTTGATGAAACCAGTGAACAGTATAAGCAAGCTGAGGCTGAATTTTCTCAATTTGTTGAAGTGCTGAAAACCCTATTCTCTGAAATTGTATCTGAGGGAACATATAGTGTTGATGAGCTTGTTAATTATATCGAGAAGAATTGTGGTGACTTGTCTAGCTCCATTAGCAGTTTGCTAGATGGGTTAAAAGACAAAATATCATCCACGGTATCATCTGTAACAGGCTCTATTCATCAGGCATTTGCAAGCGGAGATGCGAATAGTGCAATTGCGGCTATCGAAGATGCTTGGGCGATGATTCGTCAGATGGATGCCAGCATTGAAGAAACATATAATGCCGCAGTTGAGCAAGCCGTAAAGAACGCTGCTGCTGAAAAACAAGTAGCTCAAGAAGTAGCAGATGAATATGAATGGCAAAATAAGATATTAGACGATAAAATCAAGCTAGAAGAAAAGCTAGAAGCAATAGAACGAGCTAAACAGCGGCGCATGCTTGTATATAGCGAAGGACGTTTCCAATATATGCAAGATGTGGATAAAATATCAACTGCTCAAGCAGACTACCAATCAACATATAGAGATATAGAGCAAAGCCAGATACAAGAGCTTATGTCTATGTTGGGCGATAAATCGGCCGAATTTTTCTCTAGTTATTTTAGCAATCCTGATGCCTATGTACCCGGATATTCTAGCGCTTTACAAGAATATCTAATGGGTGAGCTGAAGGGTAAAGTCGGTGGCTCATTGCTTGAGTCCATGTCTGATAAGGGGCTATATAATATCTTTGGTAGTGCAATGGAACCCGGCCCAGCATATGCACAAATTTTAGCCGCTTATCAAGCTAAACAAGAAGCCGCTGAAAAAGCAGCTGAGCGTAAAGCCGAACTAAAAAAGCAGATTCGTGAAGAAAATGTTAGATATTATGGCGTTGATACAGACTTCGGTGAAAAGATAAAGAATGCTCAGTCACAATCTGAGGTGGCATATTGGACTCAGCTCAGAGACACCAAGCAACAGATGATTAAGGAATATAGAGAGGCATATGGCGATGAAGCCGCCTCAAAATATTTCGGAACAGATGTTAGCAAGCAAGATACATGGGCTAGCAACCGCGATTTATATAAAGAGGCATATGAATCTGGTAGTAAAGCATGGCAAACATCTGCTGAGGATTTCCATAGACAACATTATGTAGACCCAGAATATGAATATACTGTATCAAACCCAGACCTAACAGCAGCACAGTATAATGCGGCAAATGCTGTTGATTTTGAGGGATTTGGCGACCAGAGAACATATGACAGAATATTCAATGGATCCATAACCAAGGACGAGATTCAGAAGCTATATGATAATTCTAAGTCTGATGTATCTAAGGGATACTTGTTAAATCTAGCATCTGAGATGCACAAAGCAGGTATTAGTGGTTATGCTCGTGGTACTAGATATGCCAATAAGGGTATGTCATTAGTTGGCGAAAACGGTCCAGAGTTGAGAGTATTAAATCAGGGTGATGGCATATTGCCAAGCGGTATAACAGATAATCTCTGGCGCTGGGGGTCTATGACTCCTAGCGATATGCTGTCATCTTTGGCTCAAAAAGCACAGAGTTGGGCGCAAACGCTCAATATTAGCAATGTCACATTGCCCAATGTACGTGATGCTCAATCGTTCGTTAGTGGACTTAGAGAATTGGCGCAACAGTATGTGACAAGACGTAATTAACATAATATCCTAGTAGGTTGAAATATACCTACTAGGATTTTTTCAAAAAGAGGTGATTTAGTGTTACCTAGTGAAGAATTATTACAATCTATTGATATTATAGCCCAAAATGCGGCTAAAAACGGCGTTAAGATATATACGGCCATAGTGACCGCTATAGCTGATAATAACACATGTTCAGTTAGAGCCAATGGCAAGACGCATAGTGGTATAACATATTATGGCGAAACACCAACCGTCAATAAGAGTTATAGGATATTTTGTCCAAATGGCTCAATGAATCAGGCGTTCATTATCACGGGTGGTGGCTCATTACCAATAGCATCAGCTGATACATTGGGTGGTATCAAGGTTGGTGCTGGATTAACCATTAGTTCAGAAGGCACGCTTTCCGCTACTGGTGGCGGAACGGCTGACGCTGTAGAGTGGAGCAACGTGCTTGATAAGCCGTCAACAATCTTTGGATATGGTATCACTGATGCTAGAATTAGTGGGAATACTATTACATTGGGTGCTCAGACAATGACACCATATACCGCAAATAACACACCACCATATCCTGTCACATCTGTCAATGGGCAGACTGGTGATATCACCATAGCGACAGGCGGTAATGTTGATTCAGTTAATGGTAAAACAGGTGTAGTTGTATTAAATGCAGATGATGTTGGGGCATTGCCTAGCACAACGGTAATACCAGATAAGACTAGCCAGCTTGATAATGATAGCGGCTATATCACAAATAGCGCATTGACTGATTATGCCAAAAAGACAGAAATCCCAACAAAGACAAGTGAGCTAACGAATGATAGTGGGTATATTACTAATACAGCATTAGAGCCATATGCCAAGACGGCTGATGTGCCGACTAAAACGAGCCAGCTCAATAACGATAGTGGCTTTATTACAGATGCGGCTTTGACAGGTTATGCGAAAACAACAGATATACCTACTAAGACAAGCCAACTTGATAATGATTCTCATTATATCACAGCAAGTGAAACCCCTGTTCAATCAGTTAATACAAAGACCGGCGTGGTCGTATTAACGCAGGATGATGTCGGTGATGGAACAACATATGTGCGTACACATAATGATTTTACTGATGCATTCAAGACACAAATCAATACCAATGAAGATAATATCGCTATGGCCGAAAGCGATATTGAAGGGCTACAAACTGATGTTGGTACATTAAAGACGAATGTAACCAATCTACAAACGGCTCTGACTAGCAAACAGGATGCTATAGTAGGTGCTGCTAGTACCATTACTGAGGATAATCTAGCCACTGATAGAGCATTAGTATCTAATTCAAGTGGTAAGGTGGCAGTAAGCAATGTTACGTCAACTGAGCTTGGTTATCTCGATGGGGTTACTAGCAATGTACAGACACAGCTTGATAAGAAGCTAGAAAAAGCACCTGTTACATCTGTCAACAGTAAAACAGGCGCGGTTCAACTCAATGCTAGTGATGTTGGGGCTTTGCCTGATACCACTGTTATCCCAAGCAAAACGAGTGAACTAGATAATGACTCAGGATACATTACCAATGCTGCTCTTGATGGTTATGCAAAAGATACTGATATACCTACCAAGGTAAGTCAGCTAGAGAATGATAGTAAATATATTACATCAGAAGGTGCGCCCGTACAATCTGTAAATGGACAGACTGGCGTTGTTGTGATTGATATCCCAGAGCCATATGAGTTACCTATTGCATCTACCACTCAATTAGGCGGTGTTAAAGTAGGCGCTGGTCTTAGTGTTACTGAGAATGGTGTATTATCGGCAACAGGTGGTGGCACAGCAGATGCGGTTGAATGGAATAATGTACTAGATAAGCCTACTACCATAGCTGGTTATGGCATTACTGATGCTAAGATTGATAATGGCACGATTACGCTTGGCGATAAGACGATTACACCATTAACATCAGCACCGGTTACTAGCGTCAATAGTAAAACAGGGGATGTAGAGTTGACCGCGGATGATGTTGGTGCTCTATCGAAGCCAGCTACTATGACGGCTAATAAGTGGTTTAAGACTGATGCTAACGGTGCAGTAGCATTGTCTGATTTACCCAATGCATCTACTGGTTCTAAGGGCATCACATATCTTGTTAATGCTTATAATCGTACAGATACAGATAAGGCGGTAACTCCTAAGGCGCTTAATGATGTATACAAACTGATACCTGAAGTAACTGAGACACTTGGCACATCGACAACTAAAGTCCCATCTGAAAAAGCCGTATCTGATGCATTGTCATCATTTGGCACTGGTGATATGCTTAAATCAACATATGACCCAACTGGTTCTGTTGCAACAGCTGGTGGTATCCCTGAGTATGTTGAGGCAAATGGCGGCAAAATTGATACTATTAAGGTTAATGGAACGGCTCAGACTATTACCGATAAAACAGTAGATATCGCTGTTCCAACAAAAACAAGCGACTTAACAAACGATAGTGGGTATCTGACGTCGGCTCCTGTAACCAGTGTAAATAGTAAAACTGGTACAGTTGAATTGACTAAGACAGATATTGGTTTAGGAAATGTAGATAATGTGAAACAGTATAGTGCGTCAAATCCACCTCCATACCCTGTAAAATCAGTTAATAACATGACTGGCGATGTGGAGACAACATTCATATTTGAATTGAACATAACAGATTCAGGAACAGAGGGTGAGCCGCTATGTCAATCCAGTATAGATGTGTCGACCATTATTCAAGCATATCAAGAGAATAAACAGGTTATAGGGCAGAGCGTCTATACATCATATTTAGGGCAGTTTGAATTGTTATCATGTCCATCGTATGCGGGTGATGGCAATGAGATGGTGTTTATTGGGGCACTGAGCAATATTGAGATTGGTTTAGAGGGCCAAGTATATACTATCAAATATACGCCTACAATGGATGGTGATTATGTTCATGCTAACGCGACTCCATTTAAAGTTGATATACCAGATAATCTAGTTAAATATCAATCATTGTCTACAGTACAGGCAACAACTAAGGTGAATGCCGATACATTACAAGGCCATGCGGCGGATTATTTTGCTACTGCATCGGCGCTCAATACGACAAATAGTAATGTATCAACCAATGCATCTGATATATCTACATTACAATCTGGTCTATCTACAGCTAATGCAAACATATCTAATAAACTAGATAAATCAGGTGGTACAATGACTGGTGCTCTGGTTGCGCAGTCAAATACAAACTATACTACACGTCAAGTTCGCAATATTATTATATCAACTGCTGACCCTAGTGGTGGTCAATCAGGTGATATATGGCTGAAATACTCACCATGAGGTAGTTGATATGGCAGGAATTAAAAAAGGCGATGTTCTTAATTATGAATACACAGGCGCAGCGCAATTAGTAACATTACCAGCCGGTATATATAAATTTGAAGTATGGGGCGCTCAGGGCGGTTCATATTCTACATACAATGGTGGTGCTGGCGGGTATTCTATCGGCACATGGACAACAACAGCAGAATCTACGCAGCTATATATTTATGTTGGCGGTCAACCTGCCACAGTAGAGACTCAAAGAACAGTTGTACCGGGTGGCTTTAATGGTGGTGGCGATGGCTTTAATAGGTGGTATTCATCCACTTATACATACGGACAAGGTGGTGGCGGTGGTACTGATATTAGGATATCTACCGATTCATTATATGCCCGTGTCATAGTAGCTGGTGGCGGTGGTGGCTCTGCTAGTAAAGAGGCGTTTTCCACTAAATACGGTGGCGGTGAATCTGGCGGTTCGCCTGTAGCTGGATACGCGGCTTCACAAACAGGCGGTGGCACACAGGGCAATCAGGGTACATTCGGTCAAGGTGGTGCATCACCTACTACTAGAAATAATTATAAGTATGGCCCCGGCGGAGGCGGTGGTGGCTGGTATGGTGGCAGCGCATATAATATTGCCAACGATAGCCCAGAGACACTACGTGACCAAAATGGTGGCGGCTCTGGTTATGTGTGGACATCATCGACCGCCTCTAGCTACCCATCGGGATGCTTATTAGCCACAATTGATTATCTTACAGATGCTAAGACCTATGCTGGTAATACATCATTTCCATCTATTAGTGGCGGGGCCGAAACAGGTCATGCTGGTCATGGACATGTGCGCATTACAGTTATAGCTACTGCTAATGGTGGCGCAAATATTCCTGTTAATATAGGTGGTGTATGGAAAGACAGTGATAGTATCAGTGTCAATATAGACGGTGTATGGAAAGAAGTAGAAGCGGCATATGCAAATATAGATGGCACATGGAAAGAATTAACATAGAAGGAGGGAGAAAATGGCAGAAAAAGTAACATTAACAGATGCAACAACAGGTGGAATAATTTATCCACAGACGCTAGTTGATTCTGTTCAAAATGAGCAAGGAGCATTACTTAGCACATTAGTATTGATGCTTAATAATACTACAGCCTTTACTCCCACAGGAGATTATCAACCGGCTACTAAGAAATATGTAGATGATATGGCTGGTTCTGGTGGTGTAGATATCCAGCTATCTACTACTCAACCAACCGGTCAATCGGCTGGTGATTATTGGTATCAAATAACAGGAACTGCAAATCTATAGAAAGGAGGATGAGATATGGCACTAACTAAACCTAGCTTATATCCAGTAGTCGCATTTGATGCAAGCAAAGAGCAACAGTTCAAGTTCTATTCACAGGGCGGCTCTCAGGTAACAGGCAATATATTAACAATAAAAAATAACGCAACATTGGCTCAGGTATATAAAGAGACGGTTACATCATTTGCTTATATTCATACATTACCAGCCAATACATTAGTCAATGGTACACGATATCAGGCGACAATTCAGACGATTGACGCTCAAGGTAATATATCGGTCGAATCAGACCCCATTCTATTCTATTGCTATACTCAGCCTACTTTAACATTTACTAATCTACCAGCAAGTAATAATATCCCCAACGCATCATTTGAATTTGAGGCGCAGTATAATCAGGCCGAATCTGAGCAATTAGCATCCTATCGATTTAATCTATATGACGCTCAAGGCGATTTAGTAGCAACTAGTGGAACTAAATATATACAGAGTCAGCCAGTGCCAACGGCTCTAGCATATACATTCTCAGGTTTTGAGGATGGGCTTACATATCAAATTGAAGTTGTAGGGCAAACCGTAGAGGGTACGGCAGTAGAATCTGGTAAGACTAGTATATATATTGTATACTATGTGCCGCGTGTCTATACAACCATGTACTTAACAAATAATTGTCGTGATGGCTATGTGACGATTGAGAATAACATGGTTGGCATTCCGGGTGATTCTAACCCATATCCTCCTGTATATATTGATGATAAAGAAGTTGATCTTAGAGCGGATGGTGCATGGGTTGAATGGAAAGATAACTATGAGATAGCTGGCGATTATACCATGGGCATATGGGGGCGCGATTTCAACCCCAACTCGACCATTCTCACGTTTACTAATGATGATGGCGCAACCGTCACATTAACATATCATGAAGAGGGCGAATATGTATGGGTAGAGCTTGTCGCTCAACATAAGAAATGGACGCATTATTATAGCATCTATTCAAACCGTATAGCAAAGCCAGCCGATACAGAATATCTATTCATCTGGAATCGGCGCATCAACAATGTATACGACTTAAAAATTGAGAATAGAGGTGAGACGGTATGATTGCTGTATTAGGCTATAATTTTTGTTCAGATAGAAACGCTATTGACCCTATGCCAACCAACGTCTCACATATCACTAAGACGCGCATTGAGAATGGCATATATGACCATTTTAATGTGAGCAATAATGTGACTAAGCCATATAATCCAACCATTCCTACTGATTGGGATTGGGAGACAGTTATGGACTGTAACTTTGAGAACAATATCTCAGCGGGTAATGTTGACCAGATTGCTAAGGATATTACAGGTTATAGGCTCAAACGGCGCAAAGTAGGCGAATTTGAATGGACTACAATTAAAGAGGCTGAAATCAACAACCTATCTGAATTGGCGTTTACATTCACTGATAATTTGGCGCTTAATTTCACTGAATATCAATATGCTTATGTGCCTATGATGAGCGGCGTTGAGGGCGACTATATTGTAGAGCAAATTGCCACCAATTTCAAGGGTGTATTCATTTGCGACTTAGATACTGTATATAAGCTATATAGTGGTGTAGCATATGGTAATAATGACCAAGTGCGGCAAGTTGGCGTATTTACACCATATGGGCGGCAATATCCTGTTGTCATCAGCAATGGACTACAGAATTATCAGACCGGCTCGATTCAAGGTAAGGTACTACCAGCTGACTTTGAAGAAACGGGCAATATTGATAGGCAAGAAATTACGACTAGAAAGAATACTCTACTTAAATTCCTAACCAATGGTAAGCCTAAGGTAATCAAGGACTGGAATGGCGAGGCTTGGTGCTTAATCATCACAGGCAATCCATCTGTATCTTATGATAATAGCTACGGTATGGGCATGTGTGATATTAGTGCAAGCTGGACAGAGACAGGCAAGCCGGATAATAAGTCCGACCTGTTCATGAATGGGCTTATCCCAACGGAGGCTTAATATATGGCATTGAATATCACACAGGATGATTATAACATCCTCAAGCAATCATATATCAAGCAGTATATTAAATTGGACTTATTAGATTTCAACATGAATGTCGTAGATGAACTAAGCGGAAACTTAATTGGATTGTCAGTTACAGTTGATGCTAATGCTGATTTGCGGCGTTCATGTGAATGTAGTCTAGTTGTCACAGATAGTTCATTTGAGATTAAACCGGGCGGTAAGATATTTCTTGATAAATATATTCGTCCATGGATTGGCTATCTGAATATCCGTACAGGTAATATCCAATGGTATAATCAGGGCATATACCTAATCAATGCACCTAGTTATCAATATGACGCGGCGACATATACATTGTCTTTCTCAGGACTTGACTTGATGTCTAAATTAACAGGATTAAGAAATGGTGAACTGCCGGGTGTACCAACTAAGATACCTATTGGTTCAGATGTGCGTGGAGCTATTATCGCCGCATTGGAATTGGGTGGATTTACCAAATATATAGTAAGCGAATGCAAGAATGTAGATGATACTATACAGGAAGTACCATATGATATTGAGATAGCACAGGGCGGCACAGTATATGATATTCTCAAAGAGCTGTGCGCTATATTACCTCAATATCAGATGTATTTTGACGTAGATGGCGTATTTCATTATGAGCCAATTCCAACAGGCGCAAACGACCCTGTACTAATTGATGATGATGTATGGCAGAATATCCTTATCCAAGAATCAGTAAGCACAGATTTTGAGAATGTTAAGAATTATATAGAGGTATATGGACGTAGTCATGATATTGACCATTTCAGTGACAATACAACTGTATCTGGCTCAACCGTTACCTTGCATATTCCATCATTAACGCCAACTGAAACAGGTGGCTCACCGTTACAAGAATGGACAGAGATTGGATTTGTGCCACCTAGTGATGTAACAGGTGATATTCAGTTGACAATCACAGCTGGTTCCAGTGAAGCTGAGCCTACCACATTAGGCACATATAAGCTAGTTGATAAAACAGGTGCGTCTATTACAGCTCTTATGAAAGATGTACATTATGTCGCTCAGTTCCAAGCAGACAATACATTCTTAAACTTAGGTAATGACCAAGCCGCAGGTATAGCATATGACAATAATCCAGATAGCCCATTCTATGTGGGTGACCCAGCTGGTTCTAGCTCAGTTGGCATTATTAGACATGTATGCTATAGTGGTGAATATGATAATATCACATCTAATGATTTAGCCAAACAAAGAGCCGAGCTTGAGTTATATTGGCGTTGTCGGCTTAACGATAGTATCTCATTAGCTACTATACCAATTCCGTGGCTTGATGTCAATATTATTATGAGCCATGCCATGAAATTACAAGGCGACCCAAAGAAATATATGATACAGTCATATAATGCGCAATATGGTGACACAAATAGCATGACCATATCAGCGTCAAGCTGGTATCCATATTATCTAGTAGATGGTACACAAGAGCCGGTTGAGTTAGAATATATTATGTCAACTGGTACACAGTTTATTAGTACTGGCTTTATTCCCAACAACAATACCCGTGTTCAGATGGAGCTAACCATGCTTAATGGAGCAAGTGGCTATTTGTTTGGTTCAGTATATACTAATGAGAAAGAAAAGCAGGAAGACCCTGACACATATACTTATCTAGGTGTATCATATGATAATGGCACAATCACGTTTGGCTATAATCAAGAGAATAGCAAGACAATATCGGTTGGTACGTCATTCACTAAGATGACTGTAGACATGAATAAGAATCAGCTTACTGTTAATGGGCAATCAGTACAATATGATGCAAGTGAATTTAAGATGAAAAACAATATGGCGCTATTGACTTATAGTAAAGATGGCTATTTCCAGACACCGGCTCTATCAGCATTCCTACATTCATGTAAGATATGGAACAATGGTGTATTGATTAGGGACTATGTGCCATATCAGAATAAGCTAGGAGATATAGGTCTATGGGATAAAGTGAATAGCGTATTTTATGGCAATTTTGGCACTGGTAAATTTATTGCTGGCCCAAAATTAAGTAAGTAAGAAAGGAGAGATTAGATGGCAACTAATTTTCCTAATCAAGTTGATACATTCCCTACTATGCTTGATATTACAGCTGATGATGCGGAGCTAATCAAGCAGTATCAAGATGCTATGGAGGCTGGTAGCTATGACGTGGCGCAACAGGTGCTATCTCAAGTACCAAATGGACAACAGAAGATCATATCAGCCGATCTTATGAATGATGTGCTAGATGGCTTGACAGCAACAGAGCAATATTTTGGTGATAGATATAGTCCAGCTTATATTGTATCTGAGACACAACCTACATTTCAGCAAGCTACGGACTTCTGGTTTCATGTGACAGGGGTGGCTAATACATGACAAAATATCAAGACTTACATTTATCTGATGTAGACTTAAATACGCAGTTTAAGAAGTATATGTCATCTGGTCAATACGAGGTGGCTTTAACTATCCTGCAAAATGACCAGTTGACAGATAAGACGGTAATTGCATCATTATTCAATTATGTGACAAGTCGAATTGTAGCCGTTCAATCAACATCTGACCCTACATTTAAGCAAGATGTAATCAAGGTTGCTACAGAGCCACCAGTTGGCATGACAAGCGGGCAAGTATACTTCCAATTGAAGGAGTGAATATAATTGGCTGAAAAGAAAAATATAACAATTAAGGAATATAATGGCGCAGATTATGATACTTTATATCCAGAAACAAATAGTGGGCAGGTATTATTGGATAAGACGGCTCAAACCACGTTAAATTTATCAAGCGGAAAGACGTTAAATGATGCAGTTAGTAATTTGTCTAGTGGTGGCGCATTCAAAGTTGGTGATATTTTAGTTACTAGTAGAACCGACTTGGATGATAAGTGGTTATTGTGCAATGGAGGAATAGTGAGCGGCGCAGACTACCCCGATCTTGGTAATGTGCTATTACCTATTACCACCGGCACATGGTTTAATGATGGAGTATTTCCAACTTCACCTGATTATGCGGGAACTCATTCTCTGGTTCAACTTGGACAAAAATGGGGCATGCTATCTACTAGTGATATCACAACACCAAAAAACAAAGTGTTTGTTTTAAATAATCTTAAAAATGGGACAATCACAGATACAGGATTAACAGCTCTTACAACTACACCTTCATATGATGGCGTTACTGCTGTTAACGATGAAAAATCAATGCATGCTCTAGGAACGGCTTTTACTAATTTATTTACAAATCCGACTAATAGTAGGGTGCTTGTTAGTAAGGGAAAAATTATATATAATTCAAATAATGGATATTATTATAATTATGTGCGAGGAGAATCTTATCCATTTTATGTGCTTATCAGAAGAAATAATCTAACATCAAATGCCACAACTTTTCAAATAGAAATATCAACAAGTTCCTTGCAGAATTTCTTTGGATTACAACAGTTTGTGAATGGATACATGATTGGTGTAGATGCTAATACTAGCGTAGGTAGTTATCGGTATGTGCCTGTTGTTATCAATGAAGATGGCGTTGTGACAAGATTAGAATACGATACTCCGATTGTCTCGTCAAGTAGCGATGTCCCATATCCAACAATTCAATATTTGAACGGATATTATTATGGATTTGGCGCTACTACAATATATAGAAGACAGTCTTTAACGAGTGGTAGTTGGGAAGCGTGGAAAACAATGCCGAATAGTGTAAACTCTGGAATAGGGTATATGGGGAATAATTGCATATTACTAACTAGCGGTTATACAATTACCGCAAATGAACAATTAGTCGAATGGAAGGATAAACCATCTTTTTCGCACCCAATATATGTTGATGAGGCAAACAACCAATATATTAGTCAAATCTCGGAGACTAATCAATATAGATATACACCAATTACAACATTCATTAAACTTCCAATATGGAGTCCAGCAACAGGCTTATATGCTTATATCAAAGCGAAGAAATGAGGAGGTATATCATGGTAATAACAAGACCTCAATTACCGGCAAAAGCTGGTTATGTAGAAATCGTAGATGAAGTTGGTAATCATGTATATGAGCCAACTCAAGAGACGATTGAAAAACAGGCACAACAAACTCTAATTGATGAGCTACAAACAAAACTGGATGAAGCTAACAAGGTCATCGATACCATAATTGGTTTGTCTACAAATGAGGAGGTGGCTGAATAATGGAAAGAATTGCATATGCAGAACAGTTTAGAAAAGCAGTACAGTATTTTGCTACAACCCTGCCAGAAGAAAAGGCGCTAGTCGTATCTAGCATCTTTGATGAATGGGCTGTTAATGTAAAATATGTAACTGGTGAATGGGTTGCATATGGTGTTAATGCTGTAGGCGACCCACAGTTATATCAAGTGCTACAAGATCATACATCTGCGGCTGAATGGACACCCGATACAGCTACCAGTCTATATAAGGCGGTTGGCATTGACCCAAGCGGCATCCCTCTATGGGTTCAGCCACTAGGCGCGACCGACGCATATAAGCTTGGTGATATTGTCATACACAATGATAAGAAATGGAAAAGCTCTATTGATAACAACGTATGGGAGCCGGGTGTATATGGCTGGGACGAAGTAACTGAATCCACAGGAGATGGTGGTGATTCAGGTGAAACTGGTGGAGGTGGTAGTACCACCGAACCAGAAATCCCACCTGCCGAAACAATCCCTGATTTTGTTCAGCCTACAGGCGCACATGATGCCTATAAGAAGGGCGACAAGGTCAAGTTTGAAGGCAAGGTATATGAGAGCCTGATTGATGCCAATGTATATAGCCCATCTGCATATCCTGCTGGATGGAAAGAAATTACTGAATAACAGGAATATAGGAGGAATATAAAATGGATTATACTCAGATTATCGTTAGCGTTATTAGCCTTATCGTGGCTATTCTTACTGGTGTTCTTGTACCATATCTAAAGCAGAAATATGGTGAAACAAAGATTGCCCAGACTCAACAGTATGTAGATATTGCAGTCAGAGCCGCAGAGCAGCTGTTCAAGACTGAACAAGCACAGGAGAAAAAGGCATATGTAGTCAACTACCTGTCTGAACGCGGTATTAAGTTTGATACAGCTACTATTGAAAATATGATTGAATCCAGCGTCCTACTGCTCCATAATGAGCTGTATGGCACTAAGCAAGAGGAGAACAAGTAATGGCTGTATATATTGGTCAAGCCAGTATTGATGAAAATGGCAATATTAAGAACGGTCAAGCTGGTAATCAATCAGGTCGTGAGCTAAATAAATCAGGTTGGTATAGTAATGGTTGGACATTGCTGATTCGAGCCAAAGACCCAAAGACGGCTGAAAAGATGGCTAAAGCGTGTGAGGCTGGTGTAGCTAACAAGAATATTGGCTATGACCAATGGCAGAGAAACACGCTTAGAGCCGAAGCAAAGAAAGCCGCTTGGAATCTAGGTGCAATCAAGACCCCATGTGAAACAGACTGTAGCGCATTTATGGCGGTATGTGCTGAGGCGGCTGGTGTTAATATGGATGTGGCATATACACAGGGTAATGCTCCTGCTACATTCCAGATGAAGCAGCAATGGGCTAAAACAGGCAAATTTGAGATGATTACAGATAAGAAATATCTAACATCTGCTGATTATCTCAAGCGCGGCGATGTGCTAGTCAATGAGAGTAGACATACCGTAATGGTGCTTAACGATGGGTCTAAAGCTGAAAAGATTGACGAGAAGCATGAAGCAAATAAAGCAAAAGTAAAGTCACGCTTTGGATTTACTGATACTACAGTAGATTGGCTAGATACATATAAATACAATAAAGACCTGATGGAGAAATTAGCTAATAAGGGATGATAACCCATGAATAAGCTTAACTATAAGCGAAGATGGGCTAAAGGACAGATGGCGCGGACATTGGTAATTTACTGTGTTCGTGCCATTACTTTAATTGCAATATGGGCAGTTTGCATTAAGACGTATGCTGTGTTCAAATGGGGTGCAACAGATATTAGCGATGTGCTAATATTTGCGGCTACAGCATTTGGTGGTGAATTGCTCTTACTAGCATTCAAGCGTGTCTTTGCTAAAAAGAATGAAAATCCAGATGAATATAGTTGATAGGATGTGATAATATATGGCAACAATCAGAGCCGCAGATGGTGGCTATCTATTAAATTCAGACCAATTTAATTATACCAAAGATGCACAAGGCAGACCTGTACTTAATGTAAAAGGCGTGGCAGGTGCTGGCGGTGCATCAGGTGACTTTAAGTCAGATGGCACAGTGCCAATGAGCGGTAACCTATATATGAATGGCAATAACATCATGGGCGTCAAATCCATTAGCAATACAGATAGCGGCATGGCTATTGAATCAGAGGTCAGCTTGAACAATCATAAAATCACTGACCTGCTTGACCCAGTTGCTGACCAAGATGCGGCAACCAAAGCATATGTAGATGAACATAGCTTACTTGGTGATGATGGCAAGATTGATAGTGACCTGAATATGAATGAGCATGGTATTGTCAATGCGCATAGAATCAGCACAGACGGGCCAGCTCCATTATATATTGGTTCTACTATTGAGCCAACCGGTACAAATGCGCCTAGATTAACCGGCTCAAATGATGGCACAGCGGCATTCGTTAAGGCTGATACACAGGCTACCTATGTGCCTGTTAGCGTAGGTGCGCCAACATCAACCAATCATGCTACTACTAAAGAATATGTAGATGGCAAGACAGGCGCAATCCAAGCTAGCGCAATCCTTAAATCAGGCGGCACTATGGTGGGTAAGCTCAAGCTCACAGCAGAGCCAACTGAAGATAATGACGCAGTTGATAAGGCATATGTTGATGCTATTCTACCATCATTCACAGCTGCTGATAACGACAAGGTGCTAGGCATTGTAGACGGCGCATTGGCATGGGTTGCTAAGACATAATATAGAGAGGGGAATGAAATATGGCTAATTGGTGCGGAGGCATAAGACTAGATAAAAATACACTCAAGATTATTAACGGGGTGATTTGTGATGCAAATGCAACAACTGTTGATAGAAGTAAGGCAGTATCTACTTGCGGTCAGCTCTGGGATGGCGCATTATTTACCGTGGCTAAAGTTGGTGGCGCTGGCTATATCACTTTACATGGTTCGGAAGGCGAAGAAATTGGTGCGCCTATTATGGGTCGTGGCAATTGCGGCGTTGGTCTTGATGGACGTTTTTTCAAGATTGTAAAGGGTGCTGTTACACTACAAGAGGGATTCCTGCTTACTGTTGATGTAACGCCGAAGGATGCTATTATTACTGTGACCGATGCTGATGGTGAGACGGTTGACCCAGTTAGTGGTAATACCAAGCAGTTCTTACTAAGCGGCATTGGCGATACATACACTGTCACAGCTACTAAGACAGGTTATACTACTGAAGCGAAACAGGTTAAGAACACAGGTGACCAGACGCTCAAGATTGTAATGACAGCATCTACTTAATATAAATTTATGGGGAACATTGGATAGATTATTATGTCTACCATGTTCCCCATTTTTTTACTATGTTAATTTATCTTCGCAAGCAATAGCATCTGCTAAGCCGCGTCTATATCCTAGGTCATATCCATCTGTTTTACCTAGTTGATAGCCTTCATCATATCCTGCATCATATCGCTTTTGAGCCGCTTCTTCACGCCCATCTTCAAGTCCATTGAGATACGCTTCATCACAACTGATAATTTCAACGTCTAGGTTCTCATATTTAGCTATCTCAGCATTATGTTTATTACATAAATCTTCAAGCACAGCTTGAATGATTGTATCTTGCTTACGGCATAGATAGATGCTGTCCCCATCGACTAATAGCTCATAGTATTTTCCTATTGATCTAAACTTCCACATCAAATTCGCCTCCTTCCATATCCTCTATAGCGTCCTTATATCCTATATCATATCCATCATCATAGTTCTCTAATGCCATATATAACATATCAACAAATAGATCACATGATGATTTAGCTGAACCGGACATGATAGCAATGGGGTCAGTTGGGTCTTCTGGATAATATAGCTCTACATGGTATCTACTACCATTGATACATAGTCGTGGTAGAATCATACGCCACTAGAACCAAATCCACCATCCCCGCGCTCTGTTTCATCTAGTTCATCAACTAGCTCAAAATTAGCTTGTTCATATGGTCTAAATTCAAGTTGAGCAATGCGGTCACCATTGTTGATGAATTGATATTCGTCGGTATCATTATGGACGGCTACAATATATTCACCGGAATAATCCTCGTCGCATACACCTACACAATTACTAGGACGCAAGCCGCTCTTAGTAGCTAATCCAGACCTTGCATAGATAAACCCTGCATATCCTTCAGGTGGCTGGAATGCCCATCCAGTAGGAATCTTTATTGTCTCATGTGGCGCAATGTGTACTTTATCAAAGCAACCGCCGCTATATTCCATATGCTTGAAATCGACATTTGCAGGGTTCAAATCAATACACTTATCTACTCTTAGATCACAATATAAATCCGCGCATGCCGCTTTTTCACTACCATAAGTAGGTAGTTTGGCGGTATCTGATAGTCGCTTTGCTTTAATCTTCATTTGGCTTATGTCCTCTCTGTGTTAGTTCTAGGAATCTAGGTAGTGTCTCGCAAAAATCACAGAACATCTGCCAGTCAGGTAGGGCATGATGTCGTCTCTGCTGATATACTGTCTTGAGCTGACGATAATTGGTGGTCATTGCAGCTGTAAGCTCAAAACCACTAGGGATGTTATATAGCATCTCAAGCCGCGCTTCTTTTAGTGTATCATCTGATACAGCAATTCCCTCTTTCTTCACCTTGAGCAAACGGTTATATTCAGCAATCTTTTCATTTAGCACATCAATGGCTCTAGGGTCAACATAACGATTACACTGCATTCTTGGGTTCATATTCTGTAGTTTGTGCATTGTAGAGCAAGAAGAGACGAAATCAAAGAAGTGGTATCTTTGCAATTCTGTCCACGCCTTCTGGCTAAATGTAAGGTCAAATTGGACGATGATACCATTTAGAGCATTATCATGTCCCTCACCAGTTGGGCAATTCAAGCAAGCCAAAATACCCTTAGTAAGCTCGGCGGTCAAGCCGTCAAGCTCAACCGCCTTTGGATACTTAGCTGCTCTAATTGCCTCATCTAGTCCATATACACGAACATTAGATACATTAGGCAATTAGTAGTCCTCCTCTTCATCGCATTCAGCTAAAACAATATTTGTGATATCATGGCATTCAACATCTACTAGATATAGCTTGACATCATCAGAGTAATTAGGCGAATATGTCACCATATCTACCTCAATACAGGTATTGTCATCAACCCAAACACGCTCACCAATGCGAGGGATAATCATACGCGCCGCATGAGTATATCGCCATACAAGACTTTCACAGCTTTCATTACCATCAATAAAATATCTTAGTAGAAATTCCATTTGTTTAATCCTCCCAATTATATGGTTTACAGAAATAGCTAATTTCATCGCCTGAGATATATTTCTGCATGATTACATACATCTCTCTGTCTTCTTCTGGGCCATCTAGGGGCAACCATACTAGATCGCCCTTGCTTGGTTCAGACATCAAGTCTAGTTCATCACATGAGCAAATCCAGTCCTCATTGCCTAGTCTGCCTAGATAGAAATTGATACGATTTTCTGTCATTATTTAGTCCTCCTTGCTAAATCTTTCATGTTTTACGCGCATTTCAACTTCTTGCTGTTTACCCTTATTAAACGCTGTCTTGTAGTCATTTGTAAGATATCCGGTGACACGACGTAGCCGCTTAATATCTCTACTGTTGCACATGGGGCAAACATCACCCATCTGGTCACAATAGCCGCAATTCATACACTGGTCATTTGGGACGTTAATAGCAAAGTAAGGAATATCTTTATCCATAGCATAATTAACAATGCTCTCTAGTGCATCGATATTGTATTTGGCCGCAGCGTCTAGTTCAACATATGTGATACACCCAGCATTACTATATCCTGTCAACTGTGATTCAATATCAATCTTTTCAAACGGATTGACATCAATCCAAACAGGAACGTGCATTGAATTAGTAAAGAACTCCTTATCAGACACATTTGGAATAACGCCATACTTTGCCTTAAATTTCTGCATCGATGTGTAGCATAGGTTCTCAGCAGGAGTCATATATACGCCAAAGTTGAGGTGATATTGCTCCTTGAATTCGGCGCATCTTGTCTTGAATAGTTGTTCAATGCGTTTGGCTAGTTCCATACCCTCTGGCTTAGTATGGTCACAACCAATAAGAATTTGTAGTGTCTCAGCAAGACCAATTTGCCCGATGACAATCGTACCATGCTTTAGAGCCGAACGGATGCCTTCTTCTGGTACATATCCATACATGACATTATTTTCATACATAAACTTAGCTGCATCTGGCGACTGACTGCAAATCCATTCAAATCGCTCTAGCAGCATATCCTTGGCTTCATGGATTTTCTGGTCAAGAATGTCCATAAAAGCATCAACTCTGTCAGCAAGGCAATCATCCTTGCTTAGATATTTAGACATCACCTTATCATTGATTGCTTCCATAGCAAGCGTAGGCATGATAATGGTCACAGGGCAAATATTACCACGACCGTCTTTCATCTGCCCAAATCCGTTAATATCCATACCATTCGCAGTACGGCAACCCATTGTACTAAAATATGTGCGTGGGTCATTGATGTCATATCCTGCATTATTTGACCAGTCTACATTAGCATAATTAGGATATAGACGCAAAGATGTGGATTTAAGAGCAAGCCGAAACAGATCATAGTTTGGTTCGCCCGGATGACGATTTACGCCATTCATACACTGGAAAATACCACATGGGAAGATGCTGGTGCGATGTAGTTTACCAATACCATGGATTGATACGTCAAGCAGGGCCTTAGTAATAAGCCGTCCTTCAGACAATGTGCAAGTGCCGTAGTTGATTGAGGTAAATGGCAACTGGTTCCCAGAGCGGCTTTGTAGCGTATTCAGGTTATGATACATACCCTCGACGGCTTGATAGCATTCCTTTGTGGTCATATCCATAGCATACTGATATGCCTTACCAAAAGTCTTATAGTTAGGAGAATCGATAGACATATCATCAGTGATTACGCCATCATATTTAGTGGTATCAATTCCAAGGGCATAACGACAACCATCTTTCCAATGCTTATAAAAACTCTTTCTCACATAAGGAACCATTGTCCAGTCAAGATGAGTAGCACTTACTCCACCAAACTGCTGTAGAGATTGAAGCTGGAAAATAACCGCTACAAGCTGGAATGCGGTATTGATACTCTGAGCTGGGCGCACATCTGTTTGGCGCGTATTGAAGCCATTAGCAAGCAAGTTATCAAATGGAATAGATAGGCAGTTGTGATTTCCTACAGCATAGTTATCTAGGTCGTGGATATAGATTTCATTATTTTCATGGTTTGCTCGTGCCATTGGCGAGATGAGATATTCAAGAGCAAACTGCTTAGTAACAATTCTAGTGGCTTCACCAATGCGCCCACCAAAGCTGTGTTCATCTACATTGGCGTTCTGGTTTTCGATGTTTTTTCCAGATAGTTTTTCACCAACAGCGTCCATAAGAGCAGCATACTGGCTTCGAGCCATTTCATGCAGATGCTTATATTCTACATATGCTGTAGCTACCTCTTTATACTTGCTTGCCATGAGCTTTTTAATAACGATATTCTGAATATCCTCAACAGACATATCGCTATTCTTTTCAGCAACATCATCTGCAATACGCTGTGCAAATGAGGTCATATCATCTGTTAGATTATTAGAATATACACTATTAAATGCTCGGATAACAGCATTTGCGATTTTACTGCTATCAAATTCTACTTTTCTACCATCACGCTTAATTACAAACAATAAATTATCCTCCTTTTATTTCTCCTTAACATAGATAACAATATTTGGCTTATTGGTATCCATATCAATTACTGTGTCAATGTGGTCAACATCATATAGCTGGTTGCCAATATGAATGCGAACACGACTATCAATGTCATGATGATTCATGAGCATCAATCCCATAATTGTATCCACAACGTCTACTGTCAGCATATTACATTACCTCCTTGTCATATATATTATCATGATTCAGTTGATTTGTCAAGTAGTAAATTCACAGTATCAACAAGCTCATTGATTCTCTTGATAATATAACAAAGGTTTACATTTGTCTTGTTTGTATTTATAAATGTGAGCCAGCTATCATCTTCGCTCAGTCTCATAATCTTCTTCTTTTCTTTCTTAGTGAAATCATATGCACCGATACGCTTGAAATGATATTGCTCATCTGGAATACTCCAAGGCCCAGACGTTATACCATCATTAGACACCATCGTAATATAGTTTCGGTCTACATGAGAAATCCAACCAACAAAGCCACCGACTGTCTCAACATAATCTCCTACATGAAATTCATAGTTCATTTAATTATCATCCTCCGCATTGCATTGTTCAAAATAATCACTGATAAATCTGTTTAGAGTGGAAAGCGCCTCGTATTTATCAAAAGTATGTACTACACCATCATCATAAACGCATAAATATTTTGGATTTCCATTCATAATTTGCTTACGATATTCTTGCAGACAATCAGCAATAGTAGCATATATCCATAAGTTCATTTTGATTTTTTCTACATCTTCCAGCTTTCCAGCTTGCTTATCCTTATCAATCTTTTTCTGGTACTTTGTAAGATTTTTTATAGCTTCATCTGACCAACCACCATTTGAGCAATAAATTTCATAATTCATTTAATCAACATCTCCTTTAATTCAGTGTCCCTTTCCTTTTCCTCTTGTACTCTCAATCCTTCTTGAATAGCCGCCTCATCTCCAATCAATATTAGTCGCTCTTGTGCGCGTGATACCGCTGTATAACACAAGTTGCGACTTAGCATCCTTACATGGCTTCTATCAATCACCACAATCACAGCCTTTGCTTGGCTACCTTGGCAATTATGAATAGAAATCGCATATGCTAATAGCGTATTTTTGATATGCGCCTTATCCACTATACAATCGCCGCAATCATATCGCACAATCATATATGGTTCTTTCTCATTAGGTACAATTTCTATCACTGTGCCAATATCGCCATTAGCTACAAAAGCTGTGTCATCATCAATAAGCGGCATAGCATATTCATTCTTTTTGTTGATAACCTTATCACCCACCTTGAAATAGATAGGTACATCATTGATAGTATGCCCAACCGTGCTTAGTTCATTTGGATTGAATTTGGCTTGAATCGCCGTATTGATAGCCAATGAGCCAACATCACCCTTATTAAATGGGGATAGAATCAGCACATCATCCTTACTATATCCATCTGCTAATAGCCGCGCATACTCTTGTTTAATTTGCTTGATTACTAATGTATCAGTTTTAATGAACTTATAATCTGTGAAAGTATCTGTCAGATAGTCATTTACTCCATTCCGTACATCAGTAGCTATGGTAATAATACCAGATGTGTTATATCTGAACACCTTAGTCAAGTTGCATACAGGCACAATACCGCTATCAAGCATATCCTCAACAATATTGCCGCAAGCAATAGATGCAAGCTGAGATGGGTCTGCTATGAAAATAATCTTGGTGTGGTCTGTTACTTTATCAAATAGCATTGATAGCAAATGGACGCTAACCATGCCCATCTCGTCAATTAACACATAATCACCAAGATTGCCGCCGCAAGTCAAGAACATATGAATCGTGCTGGCTTCACGCCCTGTTGCTTCTCTTAGCCTCTTAGCCGCAATTCCCGTTGGGGATAACAGGGTATAAGTATAATTATTGGCTTCTAGCATCTCAATGATTGCCTTGGTTGTAGCCGATTTGCCAGTACCAGCCGAGCCAGTTAGCATCATCACATCCTGCTTACAAGCCATCTCAAGAATCTGCGCCTGTTCATCAGTTAGCTCTAAGCCGTCTACAGTTGTAAACTTCTGCCAATCCATAGGATAATAATGTGGATTGGCTATTTTTTTCTTGATGACATCAGCAATATGTTCTTCAGCGCTATATGTAGCTTGTAGAGCCGTGTTTTGACTAGGTGCGTCATAGTGTACTTGCGCCGCTTTAGTCACAACATCGAGGAGATGATGGACACATTGAGGGGCTTTGCGTTTGACTACATCAAATAGCAACTTGGCTTGCATCCTTGTATTGCCATCCAGCTCATTATGCTTTAGAGCATATATAGTAGCCGCTTCGCATCTCTCATAGCTATCAAGCCATTTTGCTGTTTTCTTGGTTATTGCCTTATCAGCTCTATCAAATGACCATTCAAGCAAGTTAATTATAACCGCATATGGATTAGCATTTATATCCTTACTGAATCTATATACATTTTTATATGTTGCGGCGATTTTGGAAACATCATCGTCGTTCTCAATGCCCCAAGCATATGTTTCGCCCATAAATTCAACACGTTTGTTGATTGTCTTGATTTTGTCAATATATCTGGGCAATAGCACCTTGCCTACGCCACGAATTTTTTTGTAGTCCAGCTTGTCGGCTTCACCATTCAGCACCATACTAACAAAATGAGGATATGCGGCATGACATGATTCAGCTTGCCCATTAGTCATTAAACTACGCAATGTCTGTAGCTCGGCTTTTTCAGTTAGGTTGAATTTGCCATCTTTAGCTACAAATCCAGCAAAGCCAATAAATTTATAGCTATATTTGTATTTATCATCCACACATGGCTCTATGATACAATCAATGGATTGCCCCATTTTTAGATCAACAATGCCGGGTCCTTTTAGGCTGATTGTACCATATTGTGGATGTGTCTCTATTGATTCATCTTTAGTGCGGCATGATATAATTGAGAAATTGGACTCAGGATTATTGAATATCATGCGCATTGGGGTTAATTTTACTGTTTGCATCAATCCTGTTCCTCAACCAGCAGTTGTTCCCATCTATCAATAATAATCTCCATCAGCTTAGTTGCGCCAAATGCTGGCTCCCAACCCTCATTATACATTGCTTCAAATCCGGCACAATCAACAAATGTAATCCAACGATATTTTGTAGCTGTCACCTTAAATTCGCTATTACTTGTTACGTTTACATTGGCTTTCAACAAGCTATTACAGATATGGCATACAGCATCAAGCCATGCTTCATAGGTTAATACGTCTTGCATTTGATTATTCTCTCCAATCATCATAGATTTCAATAGTCGGTTCTTCTCCTTCAGCATCAATGATAAGCGGTTGATGCAGGTCGCGGCTCAGATTGACAAGTTGCTTCAAAGAATTGATACGAATGTACGGTCTGATGTTTTTGCACTTATCCTGTTTTTCGTCCAATTCATATTCATTAAGTACAGGATAATTCTTTCTAATGTCATTAAGCGTGGGATAATAGCAAGTTTGATGAATCCAGATTTTCATAATTAAACAACCTCCTGTTCTTTGATAAATCAAGTATACCATAGAATCAGGAGGTTGTCAATACCTTATTTTAATTATTTTTCAATCATTTTCTTTAATTCTGCAAATAGCTCTCTACCACAAATAGGACAAATAGAATTTATGTCAACCACATATTTTTCATCTACCATTAAGCCGCAATTTGGGCATTTGATAGGCGCATATTTTAGGGGATGCTCAGTTCGTTTGCGACGATTTCTTTCTGCTCTGCTCAATTAAAATATTCACTCCAATCAATTTCATTTTCTTTTATCTCATATCGCTCAATAATAGCTTGTGGCTTAATTTGTCCATTATATTCATTCAATCCAAGAGATACTACTATTTCTATAGATTTACCTTGAGCCGATTCAAATTGGCTTGCTTCTTCATTATTAACAAAGAATTTGATGAACTCAATACCGTCCTGAATCAGCTTGACAGTAGTTGAGCGATTACGATATACATAGATTTGAGGGGATGATAGGGTACAATGGAATAATGGCTTGTTTACATCCTTGCCCCATAGGATATTATTTTCCACACACACATTTGCAAGATTGCGTGTGATATTATTAGGCTCGATTTGAGCCGCCACCTCAATATCTGGCTCTACATCCAAATCAAGCCCGTCTAAAAATCGTGCAAATCGCTTTAGATTTGACTTTTTAACAGTGATACCAGCTGCCGCATCATGACCTTGGCATTTAGCCAATCCTGATTCATTGATAATCTCAAGTAAATCAATAGGACTACGCATTGAGCCAGACCATGTTGTACTGTTTAGCTCTCTGAGTAAGAATGTAGGCTTATTATATTTGCCACAGAATTTATTGGCTACAAGCCCTAAATATGATTTATTCTCAGGTTCACCAAAGCCGATAATGACCTTATGGGATGTGTCAAGCCCATCTGATAGCTTATCTACGACCTTCTTTACCTGATAATCCTGCTTGGATTTGACGGTTTTCATGGCCTTTACAGCGGCTTCTGGCTCAATCTTACCAATCAGCGCATCAAAGAATAGCCGCTTAGTAGACTGGTCATCACTACGAGCAAGTGCATTGGCAAGAGGTGCAATGCCAAATGCCACGCCTTCAGAATTAACGCCACGATTACAGCAATGCTCTAAGCAGTATTTAATAAATGGATTAGTTGGATTGGTCAAGCCGTCATATACATATTTACGGTTCTCAGGAGAACGTAAGCTGCAAATATCAGAGATTAGGCTGATTGCTACTAGGTCTTTGAAAGATTGTGTCGAATTAAGCGCACAAGCAAATTTTTCTACAACGCCTGTACCGCTAATATCTGTGTTGATGCCGTTGCCTCTATACATATCTGGTTTATATGGATTGATCACTGTAGCATAGCGGTTATCATATTCAATAATATGATGGTCAAGAACCAGTGTATTAACACCGTGTTCATACAGCTCTCTACAAGTGTCATTCTCGTTACTGCCCGCATCTGGAATGATGAGGACGTTGAGATTAGCGGCTAGAATGTCAGGTAGTAATTCAGTACACCCATGGCCTTTGCCGGGATGTGTAAAAATGACTGGTTCTACTTCTGGATGAATTTCCTTGCATAGTAGATACATGATAGCCGCAGAACAAGCACCATCTTGATCGCTGTCTATAACAATACCGACTCGACCAAGATTCATATGGAACATGTCAGCCGCGATAATCATGTTATCATACATATCAGGTGATTGATATTCAATGCTATCAGGATTTAGATATGCGTCAACATCAACTATACCACAAGCGGATAAATATTCCCTTAAAAATGTGGCTTCATTAAGGGAATCTAGTAGCGGATGAATCTTAATCTGAATCACCATCTCTTTCAATTCTAGGTTGATTGATAATTGCCCATTTATCATCGTCATAGATTGGTGATACTGTACCATCATATGCGCACTTCCACATATTGCATATGTTATCGTTATCGTTCCATGCAATCATTTTCATGACAAACATGATAGCTTCTGGGTATTCTTCACCACATTTACTAGCAACCAAAACGGGCATATCATATAGTGGCAGTTTGTCTTTTGCATTATACCATTCAATCATTCTTTCTCTCCTCCAATCTTAAACGGCCTACCTTTCTTAGCTCTAAGATAACCAGAGCGATATGCTAGAGCAATAGCCTTAACTGAATTATACATTTTGACCATAAATACGTCAGCTTTATCCATCTTTGGCTTTAACATATCATAGATTTCATCATCTGACATATCTATTTCTTTTTTATAAGCGACAATATTGCTTTCCGGCTCAATGATAAACTTGTCATCATTTGTAACAATCATAATATTATTCGGCACAATTTTGACGAGTGCTTTGCCAATACATTTGTAGGGATTTGTTTTATAAGCCACTGTATCCCAAAGTTTGTAATTACTCATAATAAAATCAACCTCCTTATTGTTGATATAACAATCATATCATAAAGAGGTTGATTTGTCAAGTATTAAATTTATAGGATTTTACCATCCCATGATGCATATTCATATCCGCAATTAGGGCAATAATTACGGGCATCACATCCACATACTTCAGCCCCACATCTCGTGCATTTACAAACAACGCCATACCATTCATCAGAGTATCCTGCATTGAGCCATTTTAAGATTTTGTCTTTATTGGCTGGTTCGTATATGCCACATTGCTCTCTACACTTATCGTTACATTTAAACGGCTCTTTTGTAGCCCAGCACTCATTAAGTATAACCTCGCGAATTTCGCCGTCTACATATCGGTCATACCGACTTTCATGTGCATACTTACATGGTGTTCTCATACTCTCACCCAATCCACTACAGTAACGACGCGCTCTTTTGGTTCAACACGATAAGGGTCATTCAGATATTCATTTTCTTGACATTCGGTCAAGCCAGCCAGCCAGTCAATAGCCCAATATTCGCTATTATATTTGAAGACAGTCTTCATTGACTGTAGCCATCTACCAGATGAACCATCAATCTGGTCTACATACTCATAGTTGTCATCTACGAAATCGCCCCATGCCAAATTTGCACGGTCTTTCTCTGTTAGCTTTTCTCCGTCTAGAAACTTTTCCATAATTGGTTTACTCATACTCTCACCCTACTTTCCCATAATTTCATTGCTTGCTCATATGGTATATCCATCATATTGCATTTATACATATCGTAGCCTTGATTGTTATATACGATGGCTACATTGAAATAACTACGTAACTTAGCCACTAATTTCTTCATCTTGACAACAAAGAACTTAAATTCATCATCGCCTACTTGCTTATAATCGCTATCCATACCCAACACTACATCATTCACGCCCAGCTCTAGTAATAGCTGTATATGCTGTTTGCTTATATTTGAGCCAAAGACAGCTAGAGCATTATGCAAATTGTAGCTTGGCGCTTTTAGTACTGACTTTTCGCTCTCAAATAGCACTACTTGGCGCGACTTTTCAATAGCGGCTTTATTTTGGTCATAGCCATATAAACAAGCAGATGATGGGAATTTAAGAACTGTCCCATCCAGCGTACATATTGGTCTATATTTACCTTTAGCTACATCCTGCTCTCTTGTGTATCGTCCCCTTACGCCTACTAGTTGTCCATTAAACACGACAGGTATGGAAATACACGCCTGACGCGCATACCATCCTATACCAAATTTATCAAGTATATCCGCTGAAATGCCATAATCCAGCCATTCTTGCGGATATAAGTGGTCAAATAGAGATAGTATGGACTTGTCATATATCAAGAGCTTATCTGGCTCTGGCTCAGCATTAGGTAAGAATCGGCGCAATTCAGCCCAATTATCAAGTTGTTTATTTTCTTCTATCTGCCCTACTTGCAGATGCAAGATTGAACAGATATATGATACAGCTTGATTAAAGTCAAGATGCTTGACGTGTTGAACTAGAGATATAGCATCGCCTGAAAAACCGCAACTCCAACAGTGGAATGAACCAGATTCTATATAATACCATAATTTGGGCTTGTGCTTATCCCAATCAGCGCCCCAATGACAAATTGAGCCAAATATCAGGTTGTTACTATCAGCCTTCATCAATGGGACGCCCATAGCATCCATTAGCTCTATAATGCGGTCATCGGTTAATTGGGATTTGAAAGATTGAATGTCAATCATTTTGCATACACCAATCGTGTCCGTTGGAGATTATAAGGATTATCAAATTTTGTAGTTACAAAACAATCTTTTGTTCGACCTGTGTTCAAATCAAGATTAAAATATATCTTAATACCTTGTTCAACTTGTGAAAAGCGCATTTTGTAGAGGTGTAATACGCGAGTTGGCTTGGGACTATTTGGATATTTCTCCATCATCATATCAGCTATTTCTTGCTCTTTACGGCGCAATGGCATAATAACACCGGCAACATCAGCCTTGTTCTGAATCGCTCTTGAACCAGCCGCAACGCCGCTATCCATAATTTCCTGCGTCATAGCATTAGCATTGACCTGAGTAAATGTCAAGACGGCTATATTATATTCAACAGCTAAATCCTTGAGCTTACTTGCTATGCCAGATAACACTTGATCTGAACGAGTAGATACACCATTCTTTTTAGCTAGGTCGCTTGATACAGATGATGACTCAACGATATAATCATAACAAAGGAAGCCTACTGACCGGTTTACTACATAATCCTTTACATATGATTCAATCAAATCAACCGTATAATTAGGCATGGTGACGATATATAGCTTAGATTCATGTAGGATTTTAATAGCCTCATCTACACGTTCTTCCTCGCCTTCTTCATATCGTCCATTCAAGATGCTAAAGCATGGTACACCGCTAATTGTAGCCACAATCTTAGGCGTGATTTCAGTATCACCAGCCATCTCAAATTGTAGATATAGACCAGCCTTATGCTGATAACATGGATTGTCTACATATCGTCCAGCCTCTATATCATATATTCTAGGGCAGCATACTTGCACTAAATTAGCCAAGCCAATGGTTGACTTGCCTACACCTGAGCCGACTGAATAGATAGATAGTTGCCCTTGAATCCAGCCTCTAACAGCTGTGTTTAGATATTCACTAAAGGTCGTTGCGCCGAATAGCGGCTCTGCCTTGAAGCCCTCTTTAACCGCCTCAAATCCATCACCTGCTTTTAACTCATCTATATCTTTATCTTTGTAGAATTGCTTTTTAATAGCTATCTGCTGTGCGTCAAAATATTGTACTATATCCTCTATAGTTGCTTTATCATCTTGCTCAAATTTATCTACGTTGTAGCCAGCATTTTTGTATGATCGGAGTAATGTGGCTCGGCGCACATTGGTGTAATATACTTCAAAATTACCTACATTAGCAAGTTGCTTGACTGTATCAATGAAATCGTCTAGCTGATTTAGCTTGAATATATCCTCTACTTGCTTATTATTCTTACATAACATATAGAGGTCTAGCGATGATATAGATTCAGCACCACGTTTAGCTAAAGCAACACACCCTTGCCATAATCTGAGATGGAAATCGACCGTAAAATCGTCACGGCTCAATTGGTATTTATCAGAAATAGCAAGAGATGGCTTAATGAGCAAACAACCTAATAGCAACCTAACAGAATTTTGGTCATAGAGCAATGCTTATTCCTCCACTTCCTTTACAACCATATTATCTTCATCAGCTCTAAAGCAATGAAAATCAGGGCAATAACCACAGCTTTCAGCAATGTCTTGGTGATGTTCATCATCATGCAACCCACAACCAACCGGCCCGCCACGGACAATATTTCCATTGTTGAAGAAAAATTCATGATGAGCATAGATACAGAAATCACAACAAGCAAATTCTAAGCATTCTTCAGAGCAACCAATCATTTTATGTTTCATCCAAACACATCCTCCTCATTATTCTTTTTCACAATCGTCTCAACCCCATCTTCAGCTTGCCATTTTTGTATATTCTTTTTAACCTGATTTAACCAAGTATAATATTTTTTACATTCATCATATTTATACTTGACCAATCCAAGCGGCGATTGAGATATATCCTTTCCAAGCTCGTTGTGGATATATCTGATAGTATAAGCAATGCCGCCATATGTCATATCAGGGTTATCTTTCATCAGCTGAGCAAGCTGGATACCTATAAGCCGCATATTGGCATCAGGGGCAATTTGGTGTATATAATCTAGCAATTTGCGCCTATCGTCTTTTGATTCTGTCTTAGGTTTTACAGCATGAGCATTGATATAATCCTGCTTACATTGTTCACAGCAGAAATAAAATTTAGGCTTATATTCGATTGCATCTTGTTTTGGCGTTAATTTACCGCATTGGCGGCATTTAATTGTAGGTGGCTTGCTCATAAAACAACCTCCCGTTTCATTGATTGACTTAATTATAGCATAGAAATAGGAAGTTGTCAAGAGGAAATTATCTCATATTCTAACATCCACTTATCAATTTCTTCTTGGCTCATAGTCGCATCTATTCTCTTACAATCAACCACACTGAGACCGCTAGGATGCGTTATAACCCGATTTTGCTCTATACTATATCCTGCATCATATTCAAGCCGCAATCTGCATATACAGCCCTCACAGCCGTCAGGGCGCTTGATGCTAAATACCCTAGGCGAATCGCCGCATATGTTCAAGAATCGGCTAGAATCCAGCCATTGCCCATCCATTTCTATGTTCATACTATCAGCCGTATTATCTTCAACTATGCGGCAATATTGTACATTATAATACAATGATTTTTTCCATTCATTGATATTGCCTGATACCAATATCCTAGTAGATATATCAGATTTTTTCATTGTATAATAATGTTTATTTTTGACATATATATAGCTGTCTATTCGTGAATGGATATATTGCGCCATAGCCAGCCATGATTTGATTTGCGCCTCATTCCATTTTAGGCTTAATGTTTGGCTCATGGTGATACATTGATTATTGGTAATGACACTGAATCTGGCTTTCATATGAGTCTGATACAGGTCAATTCGCAGCTCTTGTAGTTGAGCCACACATAGAAATCTATTCAAGCATCATCACCTCACAGCTATTATATAATAAAAAGGCGGGATTGTCAAGCCCCGCCTTTAATATTTTTTATAGATTGAACGGATTCTCATCAGAATCATCCCAAGGATTTTCTGATTCAGCAGGAGTCGGCGTATCGGTAGGCGTAGTGTTAAACACATCGCCAAAATCAGGGATTGGGTCATTGGCAGGAGTAGTTGTGGTAGCCTTAGTGGTTGTTAGCTCCTTTAGCGCGGGAATTTCATATTCGCCCTTTTCAATGGTTTCAACACTATGAACAGATGCAATGTATGGACGCTTACCAACGCCGCCATTCTGCCGTTCATATTCTTCAGTTCCAATAACAACTCCGAATACCTTATTAACTAGCTTCTGTTCGTCCCATTCCCAATTAAAATTCTTATTCGACTTAGTTACGCTTGTAATAAACCCCTTAAAAAAAGGAAGTGCTTTATCTGAATAGCTGCGTACTAGGACGCCATCACGGGGCCAATACTTTGTCTCACGCTTATCTGCATCGTATAGCTTCTGATACCAATTCTTGTACTCGCCCTTACATACGTCCAGTTCAAGCCGTAGATACTTCTTTTCTGGATTATCGGTTACTTTCTTAATCCCTACAATATAAGCACCATCAGGGATTCTCTTAAAGCCACCGCCATTTTCCTGAATCTTATCAAAATTATCAATCTTCTTCATACTTTACATACCTCACATTATTTTCAGTTTGTTTATATTTTACTCAGCCTTTTTAGCTGTAGTAGTAGATTTAATATTTTTATATCTATTACCAACTTTTGTTAGAGTTGTCAATGCCGATTCAATATCCCAGCCAAGAGCCAATCTATCTGCTATTGTCTTGTTGCTAAGACCAGTTTCTCTTGCCCATTGTGCAATAGTCATTGTTTTATCTTTATACGTTATATAATGGTTTCGGCTCGTATTGTTAGCTTGTTCTATTCGATTTGACCACCTACAATTAGACGGTTCATAGTTCCCATCATTATTCTTCCTATCAATGCTCAATACATCAGCATAACCATTTGCAATAGACCATTCATAAAATGCCAACGGATTGTTACGCCACTCATCACACATCTTGATACCACGACCGCCATATTTGTCATAATATTCAGAATTTGGGTTCTCACATCTAGCAATAATGCCACACCAGATGCTATAAATTCTAGTATTTCTAATACCATGCTTTATATTGCCGGTAGTAATCTTTTCTAAATGTTGACATCCACAAGATTGAGTGTGCCCACTTATCAAATTTCCAGCCCATACAACTACATCTTTACCACAATCACAATGGCACAGCCAACGTTTCTTATGATAACCACTTGGCGACACATAATCATCTTCAAGATGTGTTACAATCAATCTACCAAATCGTTGTCCCGTCAAGTCCTTAAATTTGCCCATATTATATTCTCCTTACCTAAGAAATTTGTTAAGAGTGAGCAAGACGAGGTAAGCGCCTTGCTCTAAGTAAGAAAAGTTTGCAACCTTCTCTTAGCCTCTATTTAATTATATCACACTTTTTCTGTTTTGTCAACAGTTTTTTTTACCACCCAACCAAGTTCTTCAAGAACAAGTACAATATCGTTATCAATTTCGTTCACATCTTCAAAATATCCAAACGGCACTCTTGCAGAACAATTGCTATCTCGAAGAATATATTTGTACTTATCATCCTCATGGCGGCACAGTAGCACGACGCTAATATACGCCGGTAGTTGAATTTTTTCTAGCTTACGACCATTAGTGACTAGATTCTCATAACCCTCATCATTGACGCTTGTATGTCCAACCAGAATAACAACTAGGTCATCACGCATATTATTAGCTGCGTCTACAATATCATACCCAAACTGACCAATGTCAGACCACTTAGCATAACTCTGTGTCTTATCTGTCATCTCTTTACGAAGCATAGCAGAATTGATAGTATCAAGAACGATATACTTAATTTGCTTCTGTTGTTCATTGATAACACGCATTAACCCAAGAATTTGGTCGGTATCGGCGGTCTTAATATAGTTCTTGTTTGCCTTGTTATATAACTTATCAAAGCCCTTCCAAGCACCAAACTTACCATCTGCGTTAATCCAAAATGTTTCCTTCGGTGGTAGGTTGCGTAGGCTTACCGTTTTACCGCTCGCTGGTAGTCCTTCAATTAAAATACTCTTACTCATTTACTTACTTAATCCTCCTTAAAAATTTTCCAGCATTTCATTTCCACGATTTTTTCACTTAGTGTTACCCATTCACCATTTTCATCCTTTTTCATTTTATTTCTTTCTTGTAATACCACCCTCACTACATCACCCTTTGATAGTTGATGATTTGCCCAGAATTTCTTATTAGCTCTATATGTGCGTTCTACTCCATAACATAGATTGTATAGTGCACAATAAACCGTACCATATCCTGTTGTTTTGACATCTAACACTAGCCAATCATTAGGGTCTGAATTGGGGTTACTACCATCCACATACCCTAATAGCTCAATCTGCCATTTTAGCTTATCAATAATAGCGGTCTTTGGCATCTTCATCGAGCGTAGGATTGATAGGATGATGCCGCGATTATCAAGCTGACTAGCTGTTTTTTCTGTTAGCTTACCAGCATATGACCTAAGCATATCTACATTATAACCCATTTCGCGCCATTTGTCAAGCTTAATTGTCTTGCATTTTGAAAATTTATTAAAAATCTCAACGCCTAACAATAGTGCCTTGGCTGGGCCAAATTCTGCAAAATAGCCAATTTTGACTAAAATATCAAGTTGCCGCGCATCTGGTTTTGCTTCAAGCTGCTGAATGGCAAATAGCACATCAATGAAATTCTTGAATTGCATATCGCGCATACCATATAATGCCTCGGCTACATCGGCGCTCATATACTTAATTGAGCCAAGCCCCTTATATATTATGTTTTCATCTGTATCACAAAAATAATCTGAACGAGAATGACGGAATTTGGGCGATCTAATTTTAATTCCAACCTTATGAGCATATGCGGTCAATGCAGCCGTTTTTTCCTCTTTGCCTTGATTGATATTCATAGCAACCGTAAGGAATTGGAGCGGATAATGGTATCTAAGCCATCCTGACACATATCCCTCATAGCTATATGGCTGACTATGATTCAGAGAAAACAGATAATTACTAGCATCAATGATAACCTGAATAAAATCAGCAATAACCTTATCTGATTCATCTTGTCTCATATTGTATCGCTCTGCCATTGTTTTAGCAAAGCCAGCCTTGATTTGTGGTATGTCTTTATCTGTGCCGGTCTTTTTAGCAAAATGACGGCGCACAACATCGGCTTCGCCCATAGTATATCCGCAATATTCATGTAAGAATTGAATGATTTGACACTGGAATACAAGATAGCCAAATGTCGGCTTCATAAATTCATCAATCGCCGTATTGCCAGATTTACGGATAACGCCGTTAGCAAGGTCATCACGATATGACGCACCGGCAGGACGAATTGCGCCGTTACCGATTGATAGTAAGGTCATATAGTCAATGTTTGGATTCAACGCCTTGAATTTCTGGATATTTGATTCAGACAAGAGTTGCTTAATATATCTATCGCCAGTCGTGCCTTCCCACTGGAATATAGCTGTTGTATCATCTCTAATGCTATCCCATACGGCTTTGTCATTTATATCAACATTATCAGGCGTTAGACGCTTAATGCCAGCTAGTTTACATGTCTCATTGATTAGTTCAATGGTATCAAGCTTGAGCAAGTCGAGCTTAACATAATTCTGTAAATCAACCTCTTTCATATTGATTTGGCTGATTGGTACATCATCAGTCGATGTGGTGAATAAGCCCATACGATCATCAATAGAATGAGGTGATACGACTAAGCCGCACGGATGGTTGCCAACAGATACAACACAACCATTAACGATATCAACATATTTGAATAGCTCTGGATATTTAGCACGGCATTTGTCCTCGTCCTGTTCTACCGTATTACAGATTTGCCCAACTTCATCAAGTGGCATCTCTAATGCTCTACCAACGTCACGAATAGCGCCCTTTAGAGCAATTGTATTAAATGTGACAATATCAGAACAATATAATCCATGTTTATTGAATATATATTGCTTGACCTCATTGATTCTACTAGGAGGAAAATCCGTATCAATATCAGACAGCGATACGCGCTCTGTATTCATAAATCGTTCAAAATTAAGCCCGTGCTTAATACTATCCATCTCAGTGATACCAAGTAGATAGGCAATGACTGAACCATTACATGAGCCGCGCCCATACCCCACAAGAATATCTTGTGTTTTACACCATGCTATAATGTCCTCCATGAGCAACATAAAGTCAGTCGCGCCATTATGGACATATGCTTTCATCTCATATTCAATGCGGTTTAGATATTCTTGATAATTAGGCAGTTTGTCAATACCACGCCATACAATGCCATCTGCAATCTTGGCTCTAAGCACAGCCTCGCTATTATCACCCCATAGATGAGGATATTTGTAGCTATAATCAAGCTCAAATGGCTCAATCATATCCGCTACGGTATTGGTCATCTCGATAGCATCTAAGTACACATCCATAGGTAACGCATCCTGCATACGACATAGCTGCACTAGCTCGTCATAGCTCATCATTTCAAGATGAAATTTATCTTCACCATCAAAATGGATGTTCTTTGCTTTCTGTAAGATACGCCGTCCATCTACATGAATAGAATTAAGCGCATGAGTATCAGTACACATCAACAGCCGCAAGCCGCTTTGCTTAGATAGAGCCCATAGTGTATTGTTATAGCTCTTTTGAGCGGGGTCAAGATGAGGTTGAATCTCAAGAAAACAGCGGTCTTTATGCTCACATAGCCAATGATAAAAATCCCATCGAACATCATCTGGTGCTTTATTCAATACGCCGCCAAGACAAGCCGTAGACACAATGATATTATCGCTAGTATTCTTTACGTCCTCAATCGTGATTCGCGGTACATAATAGAACGAATTATCATCACGGTTGAATGCTTTGCTTGATAGTTTGTTTAACTCTAATACGCCATCATAATTCTTAGCAATTAGCAGACAGTGGTAATTGTCACGGATTTTTTCTGATAGCGTCTGAGTCAAATAAAATTCCTGAGCATGGATATATTTCATACCCATTTCTTCAGTATGTAATTTTTTCTTTACCCATTGGAAAATTGACCCATGCTCAGAAAATGCTATTGCCTTCATCCCTAGCTCTGCGGCGCGGTCTATATATTGGTCATAGCGTGTTACAGAATCTATATTGGTTACACCATTAGATAGCATTGAATGAAGGTGAAGAATTGTGTAGTTTTCATTCATCACTTCATCAACTCAAATATATCTTCTTTTTCTTCGTACTGAACAATTTGTCCAAGATAATATTCAACCTCATCATTACAGGTATCAAGCCAGCATATGATTATTTTACCAGTGTTGTTAGATTCTTCACGGCTAGTCATGGTAATAATATATTCGCCATAATCTCTGTGATGTACTTCAAGCCGCATTTTGCCTTCAAATATCATATCATCAGCAAATCCTCGAATAGCATCTGTTGTTGGAATTTTACTCTTAATCTCAACCTGAAATACACCGGCTTCATTCTTGAACTTGATAATGTCTCCAATTTTGTATTCCATCTTTTTTATTCCTCCTCATTCTACTTCCGTACACATCCCAATGCATTGTGGTATTTTGTTATATGTTTTGCCATCAAATGTATCAGTGCAAATATAATACGTCGGACACCATCCAATACGATTGTCGTCACATACATATTTAATGCTTAGGTCGAATTTCCGAATACTCCATTTACTTGCAACGTATTCAAACACATCTGCTAATGAATCAAATTCGCTGCATTCTTTCATTGATTCTTGAAGAGCACCCATATGCGGTCGATATTTCCAAGACATATTTACTCCTCTTTTTTGTCAGTTCTAAAATCTACGACTCTACTATTAGGGTAAAAATCCTGTGATGGTTTAGGCATGATTTCATCTATCATATCATTAAACCATTTATAGCTATGTAATCTGTTCCACAAATTCTCAAATTGTTCTTCTGTAAGAATTGGAAGTTTGAATTTATCATCCATAAATAAACAACCGCCCCTTTCATTTGATACTTGGATTATATCATAGATTGGAGCGGTTGTCAATAGGGTTTATTTAATTTTTTTCAAATAAATATTTTTTGGTCTTGCTGAGTACATACTACCCTACTTGATTTACCTTGTTTAATTAGCTCATCTTGTAGAGTATTAGCAAATTCTACTTTATTTTCATAGTTGCCATGTACTAGACATAGCTTGTTGAAACGGCATTGATTTATTAGATAGTCAATCAATTCTTCATAACTAGCATGACTACTAAATGAACGTAATTCTGTAATATTGGCTTTATTTGCTACGTTCACACCATCAATATTGACCTCTGGCATATTGGATTTGATTTGAGATGCAAGACCATTCTCCCCAGCAAACCCACAGAACAAGATATGGTTACGACTATCAGGCAGAGCCGTTTTAAGATGGCTCATAATCCTGCCACCAACAAGGAAGCCCGATGCACTGATGATTATACAATGCTCATTGCGCATTTGTAGATTAACTGATTCTTCTTGAGATTCAACAATTCGAACATTCTCAAGCTCATCTTCTTCCCACGGCCAGATTGCACAGAATTTAGATGCTAGAGGCGAATCGAGATAAATTTTGATCTGCTTATCAATACCCTCATCATGTAATAGGCGTAACATGGATTGTGTGCGGTCAAGAGAGAAGCATGGAATTAAGATTTTATTAGATTCAGCAACCACCGTCTTGATTTTCTCAATATCCTTATCTCTGTCCTTGGGGCTATTCGGTCGCCCCTGTTGACAATATGTGCATTCAGAGATAAGAACATCAACAAATGGTAATGTCTGTCTACGCGCCTTGTACGGTCTTTTAGCCGCGCCACCAATATCACTAGTAAAACCAATACGCTTAGTTACATATCCATCTTTTAGCTCAAGTACGCATTGCGCCGAATTGATAATATGCCCAGCAGGATAATATGTTAATTTAATATCAGGCGCAAGCTGGATTGGCGTGTTACAATCAACTTCAATGATTCGATTCAACGCACGTTCAATGGCTTGTTCATCATAGAATGGAGCTGCTTTTTGACCATGCTTATTCTGGATTTTTAGACAATCAGATCGCATGATTTTCAAGCTATCCTCCCATAGCAACTTTAGAAAATCAGTAGAGCCAGACGGACAATAGAGATGAGCATTGCATCCTTTAGCATATAAAGCTGGAGCAAGACCAACGTGGTCTAGATGTTGATGCCCCAATACGATAAAATCTACCTCTCTTGACTTAACCTTTTTTAGTTGAGCAAGATTGGCCTTATAATCAGATACAATGTCGCCCATGCCCTGTATCATGCCGCAATCTAGCAGAATGCTGTATTTTTTGAATCGTACATGATGACAAGAGCCGGTTACATCAACAGTGGCGTTTGATAAGAAATGGATATAGGGCTTTTTACAACCTCTGTCTGTCAAATAGCCGACTCCTTTCTCATCTTTAGCACATTTCTGAGCACACAATCCATGCAATTCAAATCAGCATCATTCCACATTTTATCACGCTGTGCTGTCATACGTGGGTCGATCTTTACATATCGGTCACAATCTGGCTGATAATCACAACGATTGCAAGGAATTTCCCAGACATGGGACGGCCGTTTACTCATAATCATCGTCCTCATATTCAGGCTCTGGGTTTACATCAAAGCCAATAGCTTGCGTCATTTGTGGCGTTGGTTTAATCGTCTCAGCCGCAGCTTGCGCCTCTCTTTGGTCAAGCTCTAAATCAATCTGCATACGGTTGATATGCGCATTAATAGCAGATGAAATCCATGTGACTACAGAATCAATCAATGGCATAGCGGCTGATACAAACAATATCGAGCCGCCAGCAATCCATAGTGGTAATAGATTATTCTTTTCTTTCATACATCGCCTTTCTTGATTTCATATAGCATTAAGCAGAGCCATAGTAACATACATACAACTAACCGCCATACATCATCCATTCTTTTTACCTCTTGAGTTGGCTTCTGCTACTTTGCTTTTAATGACCTCTCTAATCGCCTTAGCAGATGTCAAGCCGCTTGTCAGCTTATCAATCTCATAGATACAAGCGTCCCAACCTGTTATTAAACCCTGATTGAAATAGCTCTGGAATTTAGGCTCAAGCTCGGCTTTCAGTACATCATGTAGTTCACTATCCGACATATGTTCCCTCCCTATATGGAATATCGCAATTTGGGCAATAGACTTCTGTTAATGTCTCATAACATGGCTCATCTAGCTCAGTATGCAGCTCTCTATGCACATACCGTTCTAGCTCAGTGCCACATCTAGTGCATCGCCCCATAGATTCTAGCGCTGTGTCGGCTGTGACGGCTAATGGTAGACATTTTAGGCTAGATAGGTATACTAGACAATCAGCCGCAATATCCTCATCAGCGCCCTTGTATTGCTTTACGACAGCGTCTACGATTTCATATCGCATATCGGTCATGGCACTAGCTCCAGCCATTCTGTATCAACAATGAAGCTATAATGGTTATTTACATCCATAATATAAGCAAGTGTCTGATTCTTATGTTTAGCTACCGTTACAACTCTAAATCTATAATCTTCAAGTTCATAATCACACTTGCCAAAAATAATATCAGAAGCATATGTTGTCATCACATCATCAACTGAGATATGATTTGTTTTGCACCAATCAGATACAGTATGCGGATAATACCAATCAACAGCGTTATGTTTGAATTTGATCATATCCCCAGCCTTAATTTCTCTTGGCTTCTTTGCCTCAGCCATACGCTCTTTCAGTTCGTCAATACCAACCTGTAGCCGCCAATCATCGTCAGGATGACAACGAGTCTTTACCTCTACACCGTCTTTACTCGTCATCGTCATACGATTACCCTCAATATGTAGGTCATAATCGCCCTCTAGCCACTTAGGTGCTAGATTCTTTTCATAAAATTTGTATTCTAGCTTCATATCTTTCTTTGTCCTTTCTTTAATAATTTCTTCATATAGACTATTAAACACATCATCCCACATTATTATTCATATCCTCCTCAATTAAAAATTAACAACGCTCATTGCATTTACTGCTCTCTGTTCTGTTCTCTTAACATATCTGGACGTGATCTGAATTCCACTATGTCCCATTGCCTTACTAATAACCTCAATCGGTACATCAGCCTCAGACATCATAGTAGCAAATGTGCGGCGCATTGTATGATTGCTAATATGCAATTCTTCCCAATTCTCAATGCCAGCTTTTCTAGCACATACCTTGAGCATTGCACTGGTATTTTTGCCATCCATTTTATTGCCACGATTGCCCACGAACAGATATTCACAGCCATCTTTGCGCTCATTGGCAATATAGCTATCAATCAGCCTTATTGTCTCATCAGCCAGACCAACCAGTCTATCCTTGTCGCCCTTGCCACGGATGACCAGTACATTATTGCTACGGGATTCATACTGCTCAAGCGTGATATTAGCAAGCTCATGAATACGCAAGCCGGTCTGAGCCAACATCATAATAATCGCCTTATTGCGCAGATTAGTTGCAGCATTAACCATCGACCTTACCTGTTCGCCATTAAGCGCCGACTGCTCACGGTTCTTAATCTGCGGTGCTTCAAGCAACTCAGCAGGATTGCGGCTGATGAACTCGTTGCGATACAGGAACTTGAAATATTCTCTAACCGCTGATGTTCTCTGAGCCACAGATGCAGAGCTGAGATTGCTCATGCTAGACTGCCACAACTCAAGGTCAATCGGCTTGATTTCGGCTTCAGGCTTATTGACATATTCCAAGCAATTCTCAATCGCCTTGGTATATTCACGAATAGTACCCTCACTACGATGCTTTGCCTTGAGACTCATAACAAACAGTTCATTCATATCGTTCAGCTCCTTCATTTGATGATTTAAATATAGCACCATAGCGGCGATTTGTCAAGGGTTATTTTTATTTATTTCATGATTGGACAAGTATTCATTCCATTGTCTTTCATCCAGCGGATAAAATCTTCTGCGGACAATTCTTCTGACAATCTCTTGAAGCTCATGTTATAATCCAATGGCTTGTAAGTTGTTTCACGGAAAATAGGGAAGTTAATTTTTTCCGGCTTGTAATCTTCCCTAGTGTAGTATCTCATGTTTTCAATGTGAATTTTCTTGATACTTCTATCAAAAATGCTGCGCTTAATGCAACCGTTAATATGTCCACTAACAATTTTAACCACAAGGTCTGTTTTGTCTTTGACTTCTTCTCTTGTGTCTGTTGGAGTTTCATGGCAATAGACAAGCTGTATGTCCCAATTCAAGATAGGTTCTTTGCCATCATTCATATTCATGTAAATGCGTTTCCAATACAGATTTTTCATTTATCACATCCCTTTCTTTTAGAAAAATCCCTATAATCTTTCGACCATAGGGATTTTAACAGGAGAATTATTTACTCATTGATTTCTGCCTTTAGTGTGCTTGTCGGCTTAAAGCTCAGTGCGTACTTGGCAGGAACTTCAATGGTTTCGCCAGTCTGTGGGTTACGAGCAGTACGGGCATCACGCAGCTTAGTTGTAAACTTACCAAAGCCATGAATTACAACGTCCTCATGCTGGACTAGGCTATGTCTGATATAGTCAATGAACGTATCTACGATCTCGGTAGTATCCTTGACTGTGTTCTCTGTGCTATCTGCTACAAACTTGATTAGTTCCTTCTTTGTCATAAATTCCTTTTAATTTCCTTTCAGTTTCTAATAAAATTTTATTAAAACAAGTCGCAATGTTCATGCGCATATTGACTTGATAGATGCGCGGAATAGGCATTCACCGCGCTATAAGTCTGCCGCCGCTCACTCTTTATAGTTCCCTTTTGAACTCAGTCAACCTTGAACATTCCGGACGATTCAAGGATTTAAGACGTTGCATCATAACATCAGATGGTCAATCATCAACTATTCAGCAACTAGCATTACAACCTATAAACTAGATTGAGATTCATGCGACCAATTCATTATCTCAACCTTACAAATCCAAGGATTTTAGGGTTTTCTTAGGTTTGCATCTGGGTCAGTTACAATGCTGGGCATAGCTGCGTGCAATCCTATAATCTAATGACCGTGGCAGGATTCGAACCTACATCTCAACCGCTATGGACGGAGAGTATTACCAATTAGGAAACGCGGCCATGGTAATGGGCTTTAAGGATGAACCCATTAGAACCATTTTGCAAGGACTAGCCTCAATCACCTTGCTATACGCCCATATCGGCACTTGGCGCTTTATTGGTGGGTTGAGTAGAAATCGAATCTACGACACATGAATTTTCAGTCCATTGCTCTACCTACTGAGCTATCAACCCATATTATCTCAAGCCGACTTCCTACCTCATAGCTATTTCTAGCATCAGCTCGTGAATGATGTTTACATAATATCCTTATATCACCTTCGCCGTTATGTTTTTGCATGGGTGCTAACGTGACACGATTGGGAGCAACCCCAATTCTCTAGTCTGTATCTGCCGCTTCTCAAACTCTGCGCAGACCCCAGTACAGGCGTGATATAGATTTAACGGTTATCTTCAAATCCGGTCGGATATTATCATACATCCTCGCATATCCAATGCAAGGCTTATTTGTTGTCAATCCCAATCCCTTTATTATTCCGAACAGATTGACTGGTGCGCTCTACTTGACATTACTCAGCAGTTACGCCATTCATGCTTATCTCATTTAGCTTACGCACGTTCCCTATATAATGATGGTTGTTCATCAAACTCCACTTAGCTACAGCTTCTGAATCCTCGCAGACTCTAAGGACTCGAATGTTTAAATTCTAACTCTAACTCCAAATCTGCGCTGGCTTCGTAGCACCATCATCTTTACATTCTCAATTATACCACATTTGATTTTATTTGTCAAGTATAATTTTTGCAATTAACATCCCAACTGCAATACCAGCCGCAAATGAACCTAGACAAGCTAATAAAATAATCATACACTAATAATCAATAAATTTTCCTAAACATCTAACCTTACAACTTATATTACTTAATCAACTAATCTAAATTTTCTTCATTATTAGTAAATGATTTCTTTGCGAGACGAGCTGATTTGAGCCGTTCTGCCGCTGCTTGCTTCTGTTCATCGGTCATTGAGCGAGTACGGAATGGGTTGTTGCCTAAACGAAATGGATATAGATTACAGTCATGGATAGTACAATTCTTTACTTCATAAGCTGAGCCGCAGCAACATTCCAAGCAATGTTGTCTGATACACCACAGAGGTGATTTTTTATTTTCTTCTGTATTCGCCATAATATTTTTCTTCAGCCTCTTCCCTCAGTTTAATCACATATTCTATGTCTCGATTTTGTCCAAGATGAATCCTTTTGCCATTTACACTTATACTAGCTCTCCAACTATTATCTTTCTTAACATAATACACGCCTTTGTGCCCACTCTTTGCTCTTGTTTTATTTGTTCTATTCATCCCATTTTGATAATTATTACAAAATCTAAGATTGGACTTCCTATTATCAGTTTTATCTCCGCTGATATGATCTACAATTTGACCTTCTTTTGCATCCATAATAACTCTATGCAATTTAAGCTGTTTACCACTTTTTCTTTCGTTATAAACACTTGTTACTATATATCCAGTGTATTTATGTTCCAACCAACAATATTGCTTAACTTTCTCATAATCTTCTAAATCAATAAGAAATGTTGTATCGCTATTAAAACAATAGCCAATCACATAATTATCATGAAATTCATATCTATTTTCTTTTGAAAACTTTTGTGATTTTAATTCCTTTGAGTAACAACCACATGAAATAGTATGTCCGAATTTTACAGCATTTAACTGACAAATTATATGATTCCCACAATCACATACACATTCAACCATTCTTATTTTATGTCCGCGTCTATCTTTGGTTGGAGGCGCGTCTGCGATTACTGTTAATCTTCCATATTTGTTTCCAATTAGATTCTGTCTCGCCATTATACATATTCTCCTTATAAAATATATTCAATATAGAAGCTCAATGATAAGGCATTGTTATCTCATTGGTCATGACTCCAATGTTACCTTCTATATTGTTCATGGTAGCGGCGCAGAGGGTCGAACTCTGATTTTGCCCCAATCTAGGACTAAACTGGGTATAGGCCAGCTGGCTTACCATTAACCGACACCGCCATTTTTATTGAGCCTTTTATCGTCATGCTCAGGACTATATTTCTAGGAGGTTCACAATGAAGAACTGTAATTGAGATTACCCAATCTCTCAACCACATCTGTATTATACCATAAGAGGTGCTATTTGTCAAGAACAAATTTTATTCATTTCAATAAATTTTTCACAAGTCCAGCCATTGAGAACCGGGATTTCATCACAGCAATAGCCCCATAGTCCAGTTTCCCGGTCATAGCGGTCTACACGACAAATGAAATCGCCAATTTTGAAATAAGTGTTAAGCATATGTCAATCCTCACCAATCTGCATTGATTACAATTTTATCACCATCAATACGAGCAGATTCTATCAAGCGCGATACTTGCTCCATCTGCCACTGACCTTCAAAATCTGGGTGATTTACAAACTTGAATAACTCACCAACCTGCTCATCGTTCAATACCATATCCTCACCATACATGTCTTGAGAATACGGTTGTCCTTTTACATGCGACTTATAGTAGCCAATAGATTCAAGAAATTCATACCACCATCTGCCGCCACCATCAACTGTATCAACGGCTCGATATGTGACCAATTCGCCACAATGCGGACAATAGATTGGCTTGGCACGGCTGATTCTAATATCTAATCCCATATATTCATCATCTCCATTCATTTGATAATTGGATTATACCATATAGAATTTGATTTGTCAAGCATCTTTGATAAATTTATTTTTAATATCCGTCCATCTTTTAATCTGGTCATCTACACGCACCCATTCACCATAATTCCGATCTGGGTCAAACCGCCATAGTCCATAATAATCTAGAAGCTTCTTATCTTCAATGGCGCGGAACGGATTATCATAACCATACCACTCAAAGAAATCGATAATAAATTTTACATCGTGATAGTTGCCAACTGTAAATGCACTAATATCATTAAAACCCGTCCCCCTAGCTGTTGCATTGTCAAATTTAATCTCTGTGCCATCATAGTCGTAGAATTTTAGAGTGCTAGTATCCTGTTTGCTGATATATTTATATCTACATACCCATTCGTGGCAATGCGCCTCATACTCATTATCAAATTCTGCGCCGCAATATTCACATTTATAAATCGTTGTTTTAATCATTTCTTAAATTCCTCCCTTGCCTGTTTGATAACACTGATTATACCATACACCAAAAGAATACCAGTGCCAATAATTGCCAATGCAAGTACAACAAGCCCAGAATAACGAACAATATTCCATAATACATCAATCATTTGAACAGCTCCTCCATTTCTCTAACATGATATTGTCTATCTTTCAGATTATCCACTCTAGTCCTAGCCAATTCCCAATTTGAATTAGCAAATCCGCTTTTCATCACATCAGCTATAATCTGCTCATCTTTATATTTGCGCCTTTCGAGCCGTAAATCATGTAGCAGTTTATATATCTTATATCCATCACGCGCATTATATGAATTGAACTCAATAGCATGAAGCACATCTTGAATTTTATTCTCTACCTCTTGCAGCTTATATTCAACCCATGTCGCTCTTGCTACAAGCTGGTCATGCAGATCACAAAATGAGCCGATTTGCGCCAATGCTGAATCATAATTCACTAATTCTAAATTGTCAAACCCGTCGATTTCGAGCGGTTTAGATGGTGCATCAACTTGTTGCACAAAATAGCCAAGATTGCGCATTTGCTTTGGCAAATTGGCAAGCGCATTATCAGCTTTGGTTTTATCATTGAATTGAAATGATTCATTCAGTTCTGGTGTTGGTGCCCATTGTCCTATTGTATTGTGCATGAGATAGTATTTTTGATTATAAAGTACATACATTGTCATCACCTACGGTTCAATTATGCCATATTCATTTACATTTGTCAAGAGAATATTTGCCCATTCTGCATTTTCATCTTCAGCAAGATAGAAGAATTTGTGGTTAGCGATGCTTCCCCAATATTTTTGAGCCTCATGCCATTCACTATAACCATATGCAGGATTATAGAAATATAGAATCGGCTTATCGGTTACAAATTTACCACCATAGAACACATCCATCACAGCATTCTTGACTTCATCATACATCTTTGGGTCTTGCTTATCCAGATTTTCATTCCAACCATCATATCCATATGCCGATTTTACTTCTGTAGCAGACAAACCGTCCTTGAGCATTGCACTAAAATAGCACTGAGCAACAGCCAATTTGCCTTCATATGGCTCGCCACCAGCTTCACCAGCTACTACACATTCAACAAACCATGTTTCATATTCAGTAAGATGAAATGGCGGCTCATATACGAATGTAGATTCTAATTCCTGTTCTTCAATTTGTGGTTCAGTCACTATGGTCTCCATAACGACTACATCATCATTTTGCTGATATTCAATTTTGGTTGTATCAATCGGCTCACATTTAACCCATTTTACAACCGGTTCAGATTCGCGCCGTTGCTCCATCATTGAATTGTATTCTTGAATCTGCGTATACACGAATCCACCGCAAGCTGTAAATCCAACTAATGCTAATCCAATTCCTGCAATCATATATCGAATTTCATTTTTCATTGTCGATTCTCCTTTTTCGTTTTCTGTCTCTGTATATGTATATACCACATTTGATTCTATTTGTCAAGTACGATTTTTGATTTTCATTTTCCATATATATCTACAATCTCACAAATCAATTTCCATTTTCCAGCTCTTGCATATATAGATATCTATATACATATCCATTATCATCTGCACATACACTTACATATTCATATGCAGATACATCTACATCATCATGCACATAAATAATACGCATGATATAGATATATCTATTTATCGACAATACGCAGCTTTATATCTATGAACAGGAACATTACTTTCATGCACATATCGCAATTTATATTAGCGCCAAAGTAACACTAATCATGATGTTCACATTTTTCATATGAATATTCGCATAGATTGTCACATTTTATGTGGGAGATTTGTGTATATTCACACATTCTTCTGTAGTAAAATAATGTACGGCTGTCGGTTATTCTGAGTTCGGCACAAACATGACAAACCTTTCCTTATTGCTCCGATATGAGACGAACAAGTGTTAGGTATAGATTTCACCATAGCCATATCGCGTCACCTGTGCCGATTTGAGCCAAGCTCAAATCCATCCTAGGTAAGATATACCCATAGTCGATTTGAGCCGCCATGCCTGTCCTGAGCCTCGACGCAGCGCCGCGATTATATATAGGCATATATTACTGGGGAAAATTCGTTTGATTTAATCCGAGCGCACACATGAGAAAATCCAGGTCGATTTTTTCGCGCCGAGCCAGTATATGTACTGTATATTGCTGGGAAAAATGTAAAAAATTGTAAGGTCACATGTACGTGAGAATTTTTTTGCATCGATTCATTGCTTCGTTTGAGTAAAGCATAATGGGAAAATAGAGAAGTTAAAGTCGTCTAACCGGATTTGTAAAAAAATGGAAATGGTCTGGAAAGTTTGAAATTGTGCAACGTGTACAACGCAAGCCCGTGTCAGTTGTGCATATTGTACAATGCCATTCTGGCGGCTCTTGCGGCTTTACACGGCGCGAACTATGCCGAGAATATAGGAACACAAGGAAGCAAAGAAAAACCCGCCAGCGGCTTGCCAGCGGGTTTGTAAAGCGTATCGCATACTATGATCAAAACAGCTTAATATATCGCATTAACACGGTTACATATTGCAAAGATGCTATATCAAAACGGCGCACTTCTTCCACGCCATACCCAGACGGACAAGCCTTGTAAAATTCTTCCACCTGATTTTCAGTCATTGCATTTACTTTTTTCATGATATTTTTACTCCTTTCAATTCTCACGCCTTCAACGCCCCTTTACGGGCTTTTCAGCGCGTCGGCATATAGTTTGACGTTTTTTCTGTTTGCGGCGTGGTGAGCTTGCTATGCCGTCTCACCGGGCCAGAGTTCGCCTTTTACGTCATACCATGAAATGAATACGCTGCTTATATCTTCCGTGCCGAAATAACGCGCGGGAGTTGTTTCCGTTCCGTCTGGCAAAATAACAGATTTATTACTATATTTTCCCCAACTATCTTCCATTGCTTCCCGTTCTGTTTTATGCACACGGTTTATAATAACAGACTTATGATATAAATAAGTCCAGTGATCCGATACCACGCGCGGGGTACCGTGTTTTTCTTCATCGTATGCGCAGACATAACGCTGGCCGTTCTCGTATTTTCCATAAAATAACATGATAGAATCCCCCTTACAATTTACAATTTTTAACACTTTGTACCCGCTCGACCACCTTGTAAAAAAGTGGTAGAATCTCCGGGCGTGGATACTTCATTTTACAGAACTCCGCAAACGTCGCAGGCTGGCAAGCACAGGCAGCTATATAGTCCGGGTCGTGGTCAATGTCATAGCCCACGGAGTCCGCGAGACGCTACAAAGATAATAGCTTTTTGTCCCAATATTTTACCGTATGCATCATATTATTAACACCCCTTTTTATTCAATTCGTGAATGATGTCGAACAGTTCCATGATCTTTGCTTTCTGTTCGTCCGTCATATTCTGAGTGTTTTCTGTTTGTCCAAAATATTCGAAAATTTTGTCACTTTTGAGAATCAATTTGTACTTTTCCATAATGTTTATCCCCCTAAAAAATCATATTGATCAAATGCGGAATGACGAATAGACTGGAAATTGCTACCAGACCGCCCAGATACTGGAAAATCCAGTAAATGGAATTCAAGCGTTTTTTCATATCAAACAATCTCC